>Ga0207701_10001258_pt1 | contig 26734 bp, 21 predicted proteins | sample KBSSwiSSwithPhiX_FD_184294 | JGI IMG/M metagenome (GOLD analysis project Ga0207701, IMG submission 184294) | Switchgrass rhizosphere bulk soil microbial communities from Kellogg Biological Station, Michigan, USA, with PhiX - S5 (SPAdes) (version 2) | ecosystem: Environmental > Terrestrial >... | reverse complement strand
CAGGAAGGAACATGCTCACCTTTTGTTACTGATTTTAGTGAATTTTCTCAGGCATGCAGTGCTTCTATCATCGATTGGTCCTGGGATTTTGGAGATGGAACAGGGTCAACGAACCGCAATCCTGTGCATGCATTCGCCCTGGCAGGTGATTATGTTGTAAAACTTACCGTAAAAAGTAATAAGGGAGCAATTTATACTATCCAACAAACTATTACTATAACCGGGTCAATGACGCCTGTTGTTAATCTCGGCAGCGATAAAAATCTCTGTTTCGGAAACGAACTTATATTAAATGCACAGAATGCAGGGGCAACCTATGCCTGGAGTACCAGCGAAGCATCTCAATCTATCACAGTGGTTGATGGCGGGGTGTATAATGTAACTGTAACCAAAGATGGATGCAATGCTTCCGACACTATTCATGTAGTTTCAGTGCCGGTGCTATGGTCGGATTTTACTTTTCAGAAAGTTTCCGGATGCACACCTGTAAAATATAAATTCACAGATAATTCTACGGCATGCGAATCGACTATCACAGGCTGGTTCTGGGATTTCGGAGATGGTACAAATTCAACGGAACAGAATCCTGTACATGATTTCAACAGCCAGGCTCAGTTCAATGTTAAACTCACGGTTACTGATGACAATGGCAACTCAATCAGGAGAAGTAAAAAGGTAAACGTAATACCTTCAAGTTTGTCGGTCAGCCTGGGTGCCGACACTACTATATGCTTCGGATCATGGCTTATACTTGACGCAGGCATTTCAGGAGCAAGCTATACCTGGAGCACAGGAGATACCACACAGCAGATATCTGTGCAGGATGATGGTAACTATTCTGTTACTGTAAATTCAATGGGATGTATTGCAAAAGACACAATGCAATTGTTTACTTCTGCCTCGGCTTTGAATAAATGGTCATATGTGAAAGGCACCCAATGTTTACCGGTTCAGGTAACATTCGCTGACAGCAGTATTGCTTTTTGCGGCCAGGCCATCGAATCGTGGTACTGGGATTTTGGTGATGGATCTTTTTCAACTGAACAACATCCCGTTCATGGATTTAATTCTGCCGATTCATTTTTGGTGAAGCTTACCGTTACAACCACTTCAGGCAGCACCTCTACAACATTGAAAAAGATTGGGATAGGGAATACATTATATACTGTTGACATTCCCGCTCAGTTAAAAGTGTGTACAGGTGAATCGTTACTGATGGATGCGGGAGTAGCGGATGCCCAATATAACTGGTCGCCATCTTTCGGGGTAAGCGATGTACATGCCCGCAATACCACAATCAAACCGATGATCAATACCTGGTACTATGTTGAAGTAAATAAATGTATGCTAAGTGTAACAGACAGTGTGTACGTTATTGTTGACAGCATCAGTAAGCCGCAAATAGAACAGCAGTTAAACACCCTTACTGCAACGAATGCAGCGGTTTATGAATGGTACAGGGATGGAATAAAAATAGATGCGGCAAATAATAAATCGCTGAGGTTAGACATAAAGGGTTTCTATACAGTTAAGACTACCAATAAATCGGGTTGTGAGCGAATGTCTGATCCCAAATTTTTCATGCCTTATTCAGGAAAAGAAGAAGTAGCTGAAATGGTAAGAGTTAAATGCAGTCCCAATCCAACAAATGGACGGGTAAGTGTGTTAATATCAGAGATTCCCGCGAAGCCCGCGAAACTGGCTGTATACGACAGATATGGAAGGACCCTTTTCACCACCTTTGCTACAGCCAATATAACTCACCTGAACCTGCTTAAATGCTCGAAAGGGTTGTATTACGTGGAGGTGAATATTAATAATAAAAAGAATATAGTTCCTGTAGTGATTCAGTAACAGGTGTTAGTAAAAACCACATTATCCCTTCTGCCACGCAGGAGGGATTTTTATTGGGGATATTAAATTCAACCTAAAGGGGGGAACTATGGGAAATCTTTTTTAAATTAGGTTAACCGATCCTGAACCCGTGGGAATTTATTAAACAATTTCTTTTAAACAAAAATCTTTCTCCCATGGTTACCACCACTGAAGTTGGCCAGCTCGCCGGCGAATGCACCCTATGGATTGATACTTTAAAATCCTTTAAGCAAAAATTCACAAATCACCGTTACCTGTTACAACAAAATTGCGCAGAGCAAACACAGCATGATGTATTGCTTGAAATTGAACACCTGCACAATCAGTTTCACATTCAGCTCATCAATATTCATGATCTGAAACAAGCAGTAAAGAGACACATGCAGAATATTAACTATGAGCGCGCAAGAAACAACGGTAACCTGAGTGATGATGTTCTTGCAAAGCACGAATATCTGTATGATGAATACCAGCGCCTTGAAACTACTCTTCAGATCATCTCAAGGGAGTTTGAAAGATTTGTAAAATATATCGGTTCAAAATAAATTAAATGCAGATCCCGCCACAAGGCGGGATCAACATTTATGTACAACCGAAAGTTTTACTTATTTCAACGACAATATGTAACTCACGAGTTTTTTCGCATCATCTTTTGATAGAGATGGATGTGCAGGCATCGATACTTCTCCCCAAACTCCACTACCACCATCGATGATCTTGCTTACAAGATGATCAACATCTGCCTTTTTCCTGGATGAGTATTTTTTAGCTACATCCTTATATCCCGGACCAATAGACTTTTCTGCTTCTTTGTGACATGCTTTGCAATCGAGTGACTCCAGCAGATTTTTCCCCGCAAGTAAAGTTGTGTCACCTTGCGCAGATTTCTGCTGATGACCAAAAGCTGCTGAATCCACAGGTGCGGCAGGAGCATTGGGTGGCTTAGGAGCGGCCGGAGCTTTTTTCAATTTACCTGCATTATAATCGATGCGTGAAATTGCAGCCTCAGGATTTTTCTGGAACCAGGCGTTTCCATATTCAAGCATATAAATTTTTCCATCAGGTCCAACTTCCATATCAATGGGAGCACTGAGTTTTGTAGAGGGCATGAAGGGTTCCATCTTATCAAAATCACCATCTGGCAATAAAGTAACTGCTTTAATCCAGCCGCGTATCCAGTCGTATATGAAGAATTTTTTGTCGTAGTACTCTGGCATTACCTTATTGTCTTTTACATGGTATACCGGCCCGGCCATTGCATTTCTGCCACCTGTTCCTGCCTGCGGAAATTGCTCTGACAATGCGTAAGGATAATATACAAGCGGAGGTGTGGCCGGAGGAAGATCTTTTAAGCCGGTATTGTTCCTTGAGTTATTTACAGGATGCGCAGGGTCGTATGCATCTCCTGATTCACCAGTGTTATAATTGAATTTTCTGTAAGCATAATTATTTCCAACAAAGAATGGCCATCCGAAATAACCGGCTTTCTTTGCCTGGTTCACTTCATCATAACCACGTGGACCACGTGTAACAGTGTCTTTAGCTGCATCCGGACCCACCTCTCCCCAATACAAAAACCCTGTTGCAGTGTCAACGGAAATCCTGTAAGGATTTCTATCACCCATTACATATATCTCGGGCTTTGTTTTATCCTGTCCCTTAGCAAACAGATTGCCGTCTGGAATAGAGTAGGAGCCGTCATCATTGATTTTGATCCGGAGAATCTTACCCCGAAGGTCATTGGTATTACCGGCGCTTCTTGCTCCATCATACTGCAGATGGCCGGGACGGTCATCAAGTGGCCCATATCCTTTATGCACATATTTCTGTCCAGGTTCATCAAAAGGTGTAGTGTTGTCGCCGGTTGAAAGAAACAGCGTTTTATCTTTTCCGAATGCGATCGAGCCACCGGTATGACAACAGATTTCTCTTTGAGAATAAAATTGCAGGATGATCTTTTCAGAAGATGAATCTAATTTATCGTTTTTGAAAACAAACCTCGACAGCCTGTTAACAGAGGTGTCGGCAGGTGAGTAGAAAATGTAAACAAAATTATTTTTTGCAAAGTCAGGATCTGCTTTAAGGCCCATTACGCCTTCTTCAGCATTTACATCTTTCGCCTTTTGTGTTTTGAAATATGCATTCAGAAACCCTGCCTGTGAAATTGAAGTGTCGCTATTTTTATAAAGGAGGATCTCACCACGGCGTTGTGCTATCAGTATGTCGAGGTTGGGCAGGATGGTCATTTCAGTGGGTTCATAAAAAACACCTTGTTTGAGGATCGTTTTAGTAAACCTTTCTTCTTCAGGTGTTTTCTGTGTATGAACTTTTTTATAGTCGGGTTCAAGATTATCACCGATGGCGTACTGAATACCACCAAGCAGATGTTTCAGAAAATTTTCTTCCTGGTAGGCTTCGTCAACATGACCTAATTCGGTGTAGAATGCGCGGCCTCCATCGTATTCGTGGTACCATGCCATCGGGTGATCGTCACCGTTAACGCCACCTTTATAAGATTTTTCATCGATCTTAAGCAGAACATGCACATCTTTATTCAGTTGTTTGAAATTGTACCATTCATCTTTTCTTTTCCAGGGATCGGGGAGATGTTTGGTTGAAATATGATTTTTGTCTGTTACATGGAGCACTGCTTCCTGTTGTGCCGGATGGCTGAGGAAATGGGCACCAACAAGTCGTGTGTACCAACCCCACTGGTATTCGGCATCTGTTGCGGCATGAACACCCACAAAGCCTCCGCCAGCCTGTATATATCTTTCAAAAGCGTTTTCCTGGTAATTATTGAGCAGAGAATCATGAACATCAGTTGTGTTCAAGAATACAACTGCTGAATATTTTTTAAGCGAATCTTCGTTGAAATAATCTGCATTCTCTGTAGTATCTACTGTAAAACCGTTTTCTGCACCTAATTTGATGATGGCCAACTTTCCGGCGGGGATGGAGGAGTGACGGAACCCTGTTGTTTTAGTAAATACGAGAACTTTCGGTTTCCCTTTTCTTTTACCCTCGCATGACATAACCATCAGGGATACAGCAACTAAGGCCAGCAACAATGTATTCTTTCTCATGGGTCACAAAATAAAGGAATTTACATCTGGTTTTAAAGGGTTAAAGCGGAAATTTAATTTTTTTTACATAGCTTTGCCGCCCGTTTCATTTACCGTGTAAGCGGAAAATGATTACCCACAAGGCTCCATAAGTTTCCGCCGGTGCGGAACGCCAGCAGGGTGTAAAAATTAATAATAATAGTAATGCCAAAAGTTAAGACTAACTCGAGCGCAAAAAAGAGGTTCAAAGTAACCGGCTCGGGAAAGATCACCCACCAAAAAGCTTTCAAACGCCACATTCTTACCAAAAAATCGAAAAAACGTAAACGTGCTCTTGGAAATGCCGGAGTCGTTCACAAATCGAATGTCGATTTTGTAAAACGCCTGCTCAGGCTCAAATAGGTTTAAAAGAATAACATCAACTACTAAAATTATTTCAATATGCCACGTTCAGTAAATGCTGTAGCATCAAGGGCAAGAAGAAAGCGGATACTCAAAGCCGCCAAAGGTTTTTACGGAAAACGTAAGAATGTATATACCGTTGCGAAGAACGTAATGGAAAAAGGTCTCACCTACAAATATGTGGGACGCAAGCTCAAGAAAAGAGAATACCGCACACTCTGGATTGCACGTATTAACGCTGCTGTAAGGGAAGAAGGTCTTACTTACTCTCAGTTCATTCACCTCCTCGATCAAAAAGGAGTGGGCCTCGACCGCAAGATACTTGCTGACCTCGCCATGAACGAACCGGAATCATTCAAACAGCTCGTAGCTTCAGTAAAGTAAAGTAATCATAACAGAACTAATTAGCCGGGTGCAAAAATCATGCACCCGGTTTTTTTATTTATTGAATTGCTCAAACAGCTAATTTTGCTCCCGGTGTAGTGAAACCAAACACTCCCGCGTTAGCCCATGGCCATTAACAGTCCTAACGAGTTCATGAATAATTCGTACAATGACCTTGTAATGCAAACTTTTAATTACCCCCAGGAAGATTTTGAATCGAAAGACGACTACTTGTTTTGGAATGGCCTCGACATGAAGTCGCTCATCGATAAGTATGGCACTCCTTTGAAAGTTTCATACTTGCCTAAGATCGGTATGCAGATCAAAAAGGCGAAAAAGATGTTTGCCAATGCTATTAAAAAGCATAAATATGAAGGCAGTTACAATTATTCGTACTGCACAAAGAGTTCGCATTTTTCGTTCGTGGTGGAAGAAGCGCTGAAGCACGAAATACACCTCGAAACATCGTACGCTTACGACATCGAGATCATCAAAAAACTTTACGACAGGAGAAAGATCACAAAGGACATCTTTATCATCTGCAATGGCTATAAACAGAAATCATATACCAGCCGCATTGCTAACCTTTTGAATACAGGTTTTAAGAATGTAGTGCCCATTCTCGACAATGCCGAAGAACTGCAGGCATATAAGAAATCGGTAAAAGTTCCTTTCAAGCTGGGAATACGCGTAGCCGCGGAAGAAGAACCAACATTTCCATTTTATACATCAAGACTTGGTTTCAGGGTAAGGGACATTCTGGAATTTTATGTTGATAAAATCGAAGGGAATGAAGACCGCTTCCAGTTAAAGATGCTACACATTTTCCTTAACAAAGGGATAAAAGACGATATCTACTACTGGAGCGAACTGAATAAGATCATCAACCTGTATTGCCAGCTTAAGAAGATTTGTCCTGAACTCGATTCAATAAATATAGGTGGTGGATTTCCCATCAAGCACTCTCTTGGTTTTGAGTACGATTACCAGTTTATGATCAACGAGATCGTTGGTAATATCAAAAAGGCCTGCAAAAAGAACAGGGTACCCATGCCTCATATTTTCACTGAATTCGGCAGCTTTACAGTAGGTGAAAGCATGGCACATATTTATAGCGTTATTGGCGTAAAGCGGCAGAACGACCGCGAGTGCTGGTATATGATCGACTCTTCTTTTATTACCACCTTACCCGACACCTGGGGAATTGGAGAGAAATTTTTACTGCTTCCCGTAAATAAATGGGGTGATGAATACCAGCGTGTGGTGTTGGGAGGCATGACGTGTGACAGTCATGATTACTATGATTCTGAAGAGCACGTAAATGAAGTGTTCCTCCCTAAGGTTACCAATGGTGAAGAACCTTTGTTTGTAGGTTTTTTTCATACCGGCGCCTACCAGGATCAGATCAGCGGATATGGTGGAATTAAACATTGCCTGATACCTTCTCCTAAACATATTATTATAGAAAGGGATAAGAACGGCAAGCTTATAGACTGGGTGTACGCCAAGGAACAAACGGCCCAGAGCATGCTGAAAATATTGGGGTATGTAAAATAATAAAACCTACTTCTTGATCCGATATTTCTTATTCACTTTCGGACTATTGAAATACTCGTTTAGTTCTTCTTCAGTCATATTATTGGTGATCTCGATGGGGATGTCGATCAGTTGGATCTGAATCTGTTTCAACTCTTCCTTCAATTTATTGGCTTTGCTAATCACCTGGCCGTCGCGTTCGCCTACCAGGCTGTTATCACGCAGCATGTAATCAAGGCGTTTAATTGATGAGCGTATCAACGATGCCTGGTTCTGGTCAAAAGTTTTCGGAGGAGCAACAGCTTCCTTTACCGGTACCAGTGAAACACCTACACTGGGCAATACCCTTCCTGTTTTCGCTGTAGCTTCATTGGTAGAGCCTGCCAGTATACTGCCGGTCAATGCGGTGGAAGATCCTGTGATATCGAATGTTGTTCTTGCGTTTTTTACCTTCTTTACATTTTTATCCAGTTGAAGAAAGGTATATTTCAATTGCATGATATAAGTGCTGACTGCCTTTGCCTGTTTGTTGTATTCTTCAAGAGCAAGGGGATAATTCAGGGCATCCTTTACAACTATTCTTACAACTGCTGTGTCTTTAAGCATAAACTTGTTGGAGCCAACAAAGCTCAGGTTCACGACTCTCACCTTTGCGGAATCTGTTTCTCTTACAAAATCGAATCCCGGCGACCATGTAAAATCCTGGTTACATTCCCGGATAACAGAATAGTTAATAAGGGGGGTATTCGAAAAAAAAGTAATATTATCTATCGGGTAACTTCCGGCTTCACACTGCACTTTAAAATTTACAGTTTCACCTTCTTCAACGAACAGTGTGCCGCTGACGGATGGTTTTACTTTGGAAGGAATAATGTCGGTATTATAGAAAAGTATGGTTAGTGAAGTATCTACTTTTTCTTTTGGATTGGTAAGGCTTTGCACCCCTACGATCACTTTATATTCGTTATCATATTTCAGCTTACCCGACAGGAAGTATGATTTTTCAACTTTCACGGAAAGAAGGCCGTTGTCTTTATTGATACGGACGCCGATTGGCGAATTACGGAGATACCAGTAATAATCGGATGGAGTCTTATTTATTTCAAGTGGATACTGCAATGTTGAATCTACATGCAGTGAGAAATAGGGGTTAAGATTTTTAATTCTCAGGGCGGTGTCTACGGAATAGTGTGCGGAATCTACATGCTTTACAGGTTCGGGTATGGTATCCGATCGAAGAGGTTCCTGGCCGAAGCCGTTAAGCGTGAAAAAGGATACGGACAAAACTACCAGTAAGGCTGAGAAACTTGGAAGTATTCTTCTCATGCGATTGGATTATAAAAAAATGTTGCGCGAAGTTAACTTATAAAACCTAAAAAAAATCCCATAACGGGTTCATCGTATGGGATTTCAGTTGCTTTTACTATTTTGTTTTATTTAACTAATTGCTATCTGTTTAGGTTGTTCCACCACTTCTGGTTTCTTAGGGAGATCAATTTTAAGAACACCATTTTCATATTTGGCCTGAATGTTCTGTGCGTCTACTTTTTCATCGAGACTAAAACTTCTTTTGAAGCTGTTGTATTTAAATTCGCGGCGAATGGTTTTCTGGCCTTCCACATCACTTTCTTCTTTCTTTTCATAGCTCACGGTAAGAAGATCTTTTTCGAGGTTTATTTTAAAGTCTTCCTTGTTTCTGCCCGGGGCATTGATCTCAAGCACATAAGCGGCAGCTGTTTCATGAACGTTTGCAGCAGGAATACTGTTAACATCGGTTGACGGATTCGACCATACTGATGGTGTTAAAAAATCATTGAAAAAGTTGTCGAACTGCTTTGCAACCGGCCTGTTGATGAACTTTAACTGTGTCATAATTATTAGTTTATTTATTTTTTTAAAGAATCTGATGGTGAAGATCAAAGCATATACCATCTGGATTTAATAAGACAAAATTTCATTTTATTGATTTTTTTTCTGACATTATAGCCGAAATGCTTTCATTTAACGGAATAATCGGCTGATAAATAACTCCCTGCTTTTACCTAACTTCGCACCGCTTTAATTTTTAATAAAACTTATAACTGATAACAATATGTATCCTGCAGAATTAGTGGTTCCGATGAAAGAGGAACTGACAGAAAACGGGTTCAGGGAGCTACTTACTCCTGAAGATGTAAACAACCAGTTGACTCAAGAGGGCACTACGCTCGTGATGATCAATTCAGTTTGCGGATGTTCAGCGGGTACGGCCCGCCCGGGTGTGCTGATGGCGGTTGCCAACAGCGAAAAGAAACCGGATTACCTTACCACAAGCTTTGCCGGCTTCGATTTAGATGCAGTACGTTCTTTAAGGAACAAGCTGCTTCCTTATCCGCCTTCATCACCATCAATTGCTTTATTCAAGGACGGTGAGCTGGTTCATTTTATTGAAAGGCACATGATCGAGGGACGTTCGGCCCAGATGATAGCACATAATTTAATAGCAGCTTTCGATGAGTATTGCTCCTGATAAAATCAATTCCAGATAATTCATGTATCCTAACCTCTATTATGCTTTCAAGGATTTTTTTGGTGTTGATTGGCCTGCGCTGAGATTTATTAATTCATTTGGTTTTTTCGTTGCATTTGCTTTCCTGGCTGCTGCTTATGTGTTGACTCAGGAGCTGCGCCGCAGGGAGCGGCTTGGTCTGATGCAGTTCACTGAAATGAAGATAGAGGTAGGTAGAAGAGCTTCCCTGAGTGAACTGGTTTTTAATTTCGTCCTCGGATTTTTATTGGGATATAAAATTCTCGGATTATTCCTCGCTGATAAATCAGTAACCGATGATCCGCAGGCATTTATTTTTTCTACTCAGGGGCATCTTCCCGCAGGCTTACTTCTTGGTGGAATTTTCGCTTTTGTAAAATGGTGGGAGAAGAATAAGCAGAAACTTGCCAAACCTGAAGAAAGAACGATCAGGATATGGCCCCGAGACAGGGTGGGAGACATGGTGATCCTGGCAGCCGTATTCGGATTTCTGGGAGCCAAGATCTTTCACAACCTCGAAAATTGGAACGAATTCTGGAAAAGTCCTATTGAGGCATTACTTTCATTCAGCGGACTCACTTTTTATGGCGGATTGATCTGTGCTACCATAGCCATAATATGGTATGCAAAAAAACATCGCATTGCCGTAAGACATCTTGCGGACAGCATAGCTCCTGCATTGATGATAGCTTATGCAATAGGAAGGATCGGATGCCAGATTTCCGGTGACGGAGATTGGGGTATACTCAACAGCGCTTACATCAGTTCACCTGAAGGAAAGGTAGTGAGCTCCGACAGTGGCGTATTCAACAAAACTCTTGCGGCAAACAGTGCCATTTACATGGAACAATCGGGTTACACCAGCATTAACCAGGTACAGCATAAACAGGTTGTTGGTGCTTCATGGCTTCCCACCTGGATGATCGCATACAACTTTCCTCACAACGTGATCAATGAAGGAGTGTCTTTAAAAGATTGCTCCGGGCAATATTGCAGGCAATTACCTATACCCGTTTTTCCAACAGCTTTTTATGAAACTGTCATTTGTTTGCTGCTTACAGCATTCATATTTTTTCTCCGAAGCCATCTGACCGTTCCTGGAACCATATTCGCGGCATATTTAATACTAAATGGGCTGGAAAGATTTTTTATCGAAAAGATCAGGGTGAATACACAATATGATATTTTAGGATTTCATCCCACCCAGGCAGAGCTCATTTCTTCTTTCCTGGTACTTACCGGAATCATTTTGTTTGTTTTCTGCAACAGGAAGAAGAAAGCTGAATAAAGTCCCTTTTTAACCTTTAGGAAATTTTAACACGCTGGAGCGAACCTTTTTTCTCCAGACCGCGTCTTATTAAAGAATAGAATAAGTTTTCTCATAAGCAGTTAGTTTTGGTACGGGTCCCATGTCTATGGGACCTTTTTTATTTTATTTTCCCTCTTCCTTCTCCCTTCTCCCGAATTATTACCTTTATCAAAAAGAGACTATGCCTTCCTTCGATATAGTTAGTAAAGTAGAACTCCAATCTCTCGATAACGCAATAAACGTTGTACGGAAAGAAATTACGAACCGGTTCGATTTCAAGAATAGCCACGTAGTAATAGACCTCGATAAGAAAGATTATAAACTGAACATTGAAACGGACGATAACATGAAAATGGGCCAGCTTACCGATGTACTGGTAAGCAGGGCGCACAAGCAGGGGATAGCTCCGGAAGCGTTTGATTTTACTAAGGACGCATATCCCAGTGGGAAAGTCGTAAAGAAGGAAGTTTCGGTTAAAAACGGGCTGAAACAGGATGATTCCAAGAAGATCGTTAAGCTGATCAAAGATAGCGGGATGAAGGTTCAGGCGCAGATCATGGACGACCTGGTGAGGGTTACGGGAAAGAAAATAGATGACCTGCAGGAGGTTATTAAGCTTTGCCAGGGCGCGAACCTGGGCATTCCATTACAATATATAAATATGAGGAATTAGAAAGTGAGAGATAGTGAGCAGTGATTCGTTACTTTCTTTTGCTTTTTTTCCTCTTTTCCCTTAATTTCGCCCTCCATTTTAAAACGTACGGCAAAATCCGTGCACACAATCAAAGCGTTATGAAAAAGGATATTCATCCAAAAGGTTACAGATTAGTAGTTTTCAAGGACATGAGTAATGGTATGGCTTTCCTTAGCCGTTCAACAACCGCTACGAGGGAAACCGTTAAATGGGAAGATGGCAACGAATACCCGCTTGTGAAACTCGAAATTTCAAATACATCTCACCCGTTCTTCACCGGACAAAAAATGCTGGTGGATACAGCTGGTCGTATCGACAAATTCAAAAAACGTTACGAAAAGAAATAACATTGCTTACATAATTCATAGTGATCCCTTCTTTTACAGGAAGGGATTTTTATTTTGAATAATCCATTTTGAACGTAGATTTAATGATGAACCAGGTATTTCTGACTGATAAAGAAATAAAAGACAATCTCTTTCCATTCACACTTACAAGGTCTGCAGCAGATATAAGGATCGGTATCCTCACCATCCGGGAAAAATGGAACTATTATACAGGAAACCAGGTTGCACTTGCTGATGAAACGGAAACAATTCCTGACCATGCAGCGATCCTTTCGGCTAACATCGTTCCTACTGAAGATTTTGTTTCATCATTGGTAAAAAACGGTAAGATCTCCGATAATCCACTTTGGTCCTCCGTTAAGATTATACAGTATCCATGGAACATATTCATGTGGAATGACTGGGCAATACGCGAAGATTTTAAAATAATTACAAGGGGCCGCCATTCTGCATCTATTCCTGAGTCAGTTCAGGTAAGCAATGCCAGGGAAATATTTATTGAACCTGGAGCAAAACTTTCTCATTGCATCATTAATGCATCTTCAGGTCCCGTTTATATAGGAAAAAATGCAGAAATAATGGAAGGAGCTTTGTTGCGGGGCCCGATTGCGATCTGTGAAGGTGCTGTTGTAAAGATGGGTACTAAACTTTACGGCGCCACTACAATAGGTCCATACAGTATTGCAGGAGGTGAAGTAAAGAATTCGGTAATTTTTGGTTTCAGTAATAAAGCACACGATGGGTATCTTGGTGACAGTGTAATAGGAGAGTGGTGCAATCTTGGTGCGGGAACCTCCAATTCGAATATGAAGAATAATGTGAGTGAAGTAAGAATGTGGAACCATTCACAAAAAGAAATGATCTCAACAGGAATTATCAAGTGCGGGTTGATAATGGGCGACTATTCCCGTGCAGCTATAAATACAGCATTCAATACCGGAACGATGGTAGGCATTTGTGCAAATGTTTTTGAAGGAGGACCACTGCCTAAGTTTATTCCCTCATTTGCATGGGGAAATAATGGTTCAGTAAAATATGACTTCGACAAAGCTGTCAGTGATATTGAAAAATGGAAGAAACTGAAGGGACGAATTATTGATGAAAAAGAAAAAACAAGATTGAAGCTTATATTTGACCAATAAACAGAAATATGCTCATGCGAAAACAAATAGCCGCCGCAAACTGGAAAATGAATGGAAATGCTCAACAGGCGGAAACTCTTCTGAGAGAAGTAATGGAGCCACGGATAAAACTTAAAAATCACCAGGTCGTAATATTTGCGGTTCCTTTTCCTTTTCTCCAACAGGTTAAACAACAACTGGGAAATGAAACAAATTATTCTGTTTCTGCGCAGAACATTTCTGAGCATGCTTCAGGAGCTTATACAGGAGAAGTGTCTGCAGAAATGCTGAAATCCATAGAAATAAAATATTGTATTGTTGGACATAGTGAAAGAAGAGAATATTTTGATGAAACCAATGCTCAATTGGCGCAGAAAATAAACCTTTTGCTGAAAAATGATATCACACCCATCTTCTGTTGCGGTGAACCACTTAATATAAGAGAAGCGGGTGGACAAGACAAGCACGTTGAAACACAGGTACAGGAATCTTTATTTCATTTATCTGCCGACGACCTGAAGAAGATCGTAATTGCATATGAACCCATTTGGGCAATAGGTACTGGTAAAACCGCTACAACCGGGCAAGCCCAGGAAATGCACGCCTTTATTCGTTCAGTGTTAAGTAAAAAATATGGTAATGACATTTCTTCGCTGATTTCCATTTTGTATGGAGGCAGTGTAAAAGCAAATAATGCCGCAGAAATTTTCGGGTCGCCAGATGTTGACGGCGGACTTGTAGGGGGCGCTTCGCTTGTCGCCAAAGATTTCATACAGATCATCAACGCACTGAAAAGCTGATCAAAGTGAAAATCAGCAAACAGTTCTGGTTTTACTTTACTGTAATTGCTTTTCCTTTATTTTTTGTTCTCCATGGAGTGAATGAACAGTTTGGACTGATTCGTAATATTACTATTGCTGAACTTCTCCTGTATTATATTCTTTTGGCTGTTGTGATAGCCGGAGCATCTGCATTTTTATTTAAAGAATATGAACGTGCAACCGTGTTCGTATTTTTTATCCTCTGCATTTACTTTTTTTTCGGTGCTGTGAAGGATGCCGTTAAAGAAACATTTGCCGGTCAATTCCTCGTCCGTTATTCAATTGCTATTCCCATTGTTTTATTGCTGATCTCAGTTTCTTTTTCTATTTTAAAAAGAACAAAATATTCCCTTACCCGTGCAGCTTTGCTTATAAGAACATTGCTGGTCATTTTCCTTATCCTTGAAGCAGGATTTTTATTTTATAATATATTTACCAGCAAGGAAAGACAAAAAGATCTTGGTGACATTGATCATGAGTTGATCAGGAATATAAAGGTGGATCCAGTAAATAAACCTTTTATATTCTGGATAGTGATGGATGAATATTCAGGTAACACTGCATTGAAAAAAAGATGGAATTACAATAATCCCCTTGATTCAATACTGAGAGCTAAAGGTTTTTTCACTGCAGATTCTGCCAGGAGCCCATACAATTACACGCATTATTCTCTTGCTTCTACGCTTGACATGATCTATCTAAAAGATCTCAAAGAACATTCTGTGATCGGGTTCAGGGATATAGTGAGAGGGAATATTTCACTGCGTGAAACAAATGTGGTGAAACTTCTGAAAATGCAAGGCTACAACATTCACAATTACACCATTTATAATATCGACGGGCATCCTACAAGGGCTCGTGAATATTTTGTGAATGCAGATTTTAAACTGATCGGAAATCAAACCCTTTCCGGAAGAATTGCACAGGATATTAGCTGGAATTTCAGGAATATTTTTTTAAAGAACCGTAAAAAAGCAGATTCTCTCGATCGATCAAAGGGATTGGAAGAAGAAGCGAAATACAGGCTTACGCTAATGGAAGAAGACCTCAATGCGGCAAAAAAGGCGGCAAATGATAAAAACCCTTCTTTTTTCATGTTCCATTATATGCTCACCCATGAGCCTTTTCTATATAATGAGGATGGTTCCTTCGACCTCAATGCAGGGTTCGGAATGGCGCCTGAAAAGTACATACCATCAATCAGTTATGCGAATAAAGTGCTGCCGGGATTCATCGATTCCATTAAGTCCTTATATAAGGACAGGGAGTTTGTGATACTGCTCCAGGGCGATCATGGATACAAGTTTGAGGAGGGAGACCCCTTGTTTGATCGGGAAGGATGTAGTATCTTATACGCTATCTATTGTTCAGATACAAGTTATCCCGGCTTTAATCATTCGTTCAATTCAGTGAATGGATTCCGGGTCTTGTTTAATAAATATTTTCATACCAACCTTCCAATACAGGAAAATCTTTCCATTAACCTTTATTACCGTTAAAAAACTGAAACTTGGAAGTACAAAGCTCAATCAAAAAGCATGTGGTATGGAAAGCAATTTCATTGTTTTTTCTTTTCGCACTCAACATCCTTTTCGCAAGATATTATGCGGCAGCCACTACAGGTTGGGTGTTCTATCTGTTTACAGTGAATTCGTTCATCATTCAATTGTTTGGATTCAGTCTTGAAGCCGGTGTGGCATATTACACTGCGAGACAATCGATCCGTGAATCCCGGCTGGTCAATTTCTCATTGGTCTGGACGTTGCTGGTTTCAGTGATTACATTAGTCTGTTATGTAGTGTACAGTTATATGTATCCGGAGCGGGTTGAATATTCTATTATGTACCCGATCTCATTCGTTGCAGGAAACATGCTCATTGCATTCGGGAATGCAATATATTATTCCAAACTCGATTTCATTATTCCCAATATTATTACGCTTATCATTAACGCAGGGCTGATCACCTTTCTTCTTGTGTCGTTTGAATACTCCAAAGTGGAAATGCCATTGTCATTTATCCCGGTGTATTTCTATTCTTTCCTTTTACATGGCGTGGTTTTATTTTTCATATTATTTATTATATCCAAAGAAGAGAAATTCCTGCTTAATATTTCATTTAAAAACATTTCAAGAATATTCCGCTATTCTTCTTATGCCTTCATAGCAAATTTGCTGTTCCTGGGAATTACGAGGATCGATTATTTTTTTATCAGGCATTACCATACTGCGGAGAATCTTGGCAATTATATCCAGGTATCTAAAATTGCGCAGTTATTTTTTATTCTTCCATCAATGATCTCGACTGTGATTTACCCATATGTTGTTTCAGGAACTCAGCCTGAAATAAGAAAAAGTATCAGCATTTTTTCTGTAAAGCTTCTTATAATGTATGCAGGCATTTGCCTGGTTCTTGCGTTAACAGGTTACTGGTTTTTCCCTATGGTGTTCGGACCATCATTTTCTAATATGTATGTTCCGTTCCTTCTTTTGATACCTGGCATTCTGGCTATTTCAGGATTGTATCCTTATACCGCATATTTCGCAGGTCAGAACCGGATACGAGTGAATATCGCGGGATCTTTTCTGGCGTTTATTTTTATACTGGTTGCCGACTATCTTTTTATACCCCGTTATGGTATTAATGGGGCAGCACTAATCAGCAGCATAGGATATTTTATTTATTATTGCTATGTTTTCCTGGTCTTCAAAAAAGAGAAGCGCATTGAGAAAAAACATTATTTGGCTAACATCCTGGTATCCCAACAGTCTTGAACCACTTTCCGGAGATTTCATAGAGCGCCACGCTAAATCGGCTTCAATGCTGAATGATATCACTGTTATACATGTGGTAAAGGATCATCTTGATAAAACTGGAGGGAAGAAAACCATCATAAAGAATCAATATCCATCATTTCCTGCACTTAACTCTATTGTTGGATATTACAAATCAGCTGATGGGGGAGCATTTTCATCTTTCATTTCATTAATAAAATATTTCCGTTTTCAAAAACAGCTGATTGACAATTACATCAGGTTGAATGGCAAACCTGATCTTATCAATGTTCATATATCTTTTAAGGCAGGACTGGGAGCCCTGTACTGTAAATGGCGTTATGGTATAAAATATATTGTTTCAGAACAATGGACCATATTCTGCCCGGAAGCAAAGCCTTCGTTTTATGATCAGGGTTTTATTGCACGCAGGTTTATTAATCGTATTTATAAAAATTCTTCACAATGCAGTGCTGTGAGCAGATATCTCGCGCACTCGTTAAGTGATAAATTTCATGTCCGTGTTCCGGCACATATTCCAAACGTAGTGGACATAAATCTATTTTATCCATCCATTTATAAACACAGCATATTTACATTCATTCACATTTCAGTACTTAATTACCAGAAAAGCCCGGATGAAATAATCAATTCGATAGGCATGCTGAAGCAAATGACCACAAGGCCATTTCAGCTTATCATTTATGGACCGTTCATACCCGCTCTTGCCGATAAAATAATGAACGAATCTTTAGAAAATTACATTCAATACAAGGGAGAAGTGATGCAGGATGAATTGTCTGCAGAAGTAAGAAAGTGTCATTCGCTTTTATTGTATTCCCGTTTCGAAACTTTTGGCTGCGTGGTGATCGAAGCGTTTGCATCCGGCTTGCCGGTAATTGCGAGCGACATTGCTGTAATACGTGAGCTTGTTCAGGAAGAAGTAAATGGCACTTTTGCTCCGATCGATGATCCCCGAAAACTTGCCGAAAAAATGTTATGGATGATGGATAACTATGAAAATTTTGATCCGGAATTAATTGCAAAGCACGCTAAAGAAAAATATGCATTTGATAAGGTCGCAATAATGTTTGACAATATATACAATGAAAGAATCACCTAACGGTGATTTATTCTGCTAAGGTTTCCGATAAATTTTTAAGAATTTTTCATCTCCCAAACCAAAGCGCTGGCGCCAAGAATAGCCGCATCAGCTTCCTTCAGGTGGCTTACCAGTATCTTCACTTTATTCTGGAATACTTTCAGCAGGTTCATTTCCATATTCTCTTTTGTAGGCTTAAGAATCAGGTCGCCGGATTTTGTTAATCCACCAAAAAGGATAATTGCTTCCGGGCTGGAAAACATCACGAAATTAGCAAGTGCAAGGCCCAGGATCTGACCAGTAAATTCAAATACTTCTTTAGCCAGCGCATCACCCTGAATAGCGGCATCGTAAACTTTTTTTGAATCTATTTTCTTAATGGGAATATCTCTTAATAAACTTTTCTCTGTTGTTTTTGTAAGCATTTCAAGCGCTGTGAGCCGTACTCCGGTAGCAGAAGCATAGCTTTCCAGTGAACCGTATTTGCCGGTACCTTCATGTAACCTGCCGTTGGGAATGATAATGGTGTGTCCGAGTTCTCCCGCAAAGCCATCATGACCATAGATCAGTTTTCCGTTTGCAACAATACCGCTGCCCACACCTGTACCGAGGGTGATCATGATAAAATCCTTCATTCCTTTTGCAGCGCCATACATCATTTCACCAATAGCTGCAGCATTTGCATCATTGGTGAGCACAACGGGAAGCTTAAATTTTTCTTCAAGCATTTTGGCAAATGGAATAATTCCTTTCCATGGGAGGTTAGGTGCATATTCAACCGTACCAGAATAATAATTTCCGTTAGGCGCGCCTACACCAATACCTCTGATCCTGCCGGGTCCGCCGGCCCTCTCTATCATATCGAATAAAGCCTCGTGGAGTTCGTCTATAAATCCTTCTACCTGGGCATGGTTCCTTGAAGAAATTTCGCTGGAAAACAGGATGTTTCCATTGCGGTCAACGATACCGAATTTAGTTCCGGTACCACCAATATCAATTCCTATTGCGAGCTGCTGTAACGATGTTGATTTCGTCATTTTCAACTTTTAGTGTCCACCGCTGATCTGCTGATCAAAATCAATACCCTGGGATTTAAGTACCTGTTTTGATTTCAAAGCGTGCCATGCAAGATAAGCAAAACATATTACCGGAATGATATACGAAAAGTGAGTATAGGTTGTATTCATGATACCATCCGGATGAGATTTATCAATGTCGCAGATTGCACCCTGCATTGGCGGTATGATCGCGCCACCCAGAATCATCATGATGAGGAATGCAGATCCCTGGCTGGTGTATTTACCGAGTCCGGCAATGGCAAGAGAAAAAATACATGGCCACATTACTGAACAGAAAAGTCCGCCGCTGATGAAAGCAAACATTGCCGTGTCACCTTCTGTGAACAACCCGATCAGCATGGCTATAGTTGCCATTACTGAAACAGTAGCCAGCATGGCTACGGGTTTTTCATTGGCGTAGAAGAATGCAACGATCAGGAAGACGATACAAATTGCATATACAAACAGATTTCCTATTTCATTTCCTCTCAGCACGTTCACAAGCAGTATCAGGCCGAAACAAATGAAAGGCACAACTATAGTGAGGATCCTTTTGGTTGATTTGCTGATATTGAAAACGGAAATGGATGCAGTGAGTCTTCCGATCATCAGGCTACCCCAATACAATGAAATATACTGGGAGATGAATTTTTCATTGAGTCCGCCAAAGTCCGGCGTTTTCAGTAAAGCACCCATGTTACTTTGCACAGTTACTTCTACTCCCACGTAAACAAATATGGCTACCATGCCGAGAACAAGCTGCGGATACTGCATCGCACCCCATCCGTTCCTGTTTTTGCGTGAAGCCGCCATTCCATAAAAAAGGGAACCTATAGTAATGATCAGCGTAATAATAATGAGGTATCCTTTGGCAGCTTGACCGAAATGTTTCACTACCCACTCGTTCATGAAAATAAGTACGAAGGTGGGAATACTGATGATGATAAGCGTGGTAAGTGCCTTGGGACTTTTCTCGATCTTCTCATCGCTGGTTACTCTTGGCAGTTTTGATATACCAAAGAATACCGCAACTGCCGTGAAAAGTGACGCAAGAATGATGTATAATGTTTTGATATTGCCAAGTGTAGGTACTTTCCCTTCATCGGCAATTCCTCCGAAAAGCACTATGCTAACGACAAGCGGTCCGAGCAATGTTCCAATTGAATTGATACCGCCGGCAAGGTTAAGCCTGTGAGCGCCGGTTTCGGGAGATCCGAGCGCAACTGCAAATGGCTGTGCGCACGTTTGCTGCAGTGAGAATCCAAGTGCAATGGTAAAAAATGCAACTAGCACCATTCCGAATGTTGCAGATTCTGATGTAGAAATGAATGACATGCCTATTGCACCGATAACCGAGATCAATAATCCATAAATGATACCGGTTTTGTATCCGATCTTGTTGAGTATGTCTACACCACTGATGGTGGAAAGAATATAAAGAATGAGGGAGCCAAAGAAGTAAGCTCCATAAAAGGCAGCATCAACCAACTGTGATTCGAACTGGTCGAGGTGAAAATGCGTTTTACAGAACGGAATGAATATGCCATTGGAAGCTGCGACAAATCCCCAGAAAAAAAATACGGTTATAAGCGTTCCGAACTGAGACCAATTTGTTTGTGCCGGAACGGCAACCGGTGTGCTTACTGCAACCTGGCTCATAATCGTTAGTTGGTTTGATTAAGTGCTGAAAATAACAAAGAATTTCCAAGCTAAAAATTTTTTAATTGCACTGATGATTAGTTTATAAAACCTTCATAAATTGAATTGGATTCGTTCAGTTTCAATTATATAACCGGCTGGCTTAAGCGAACCCCGCATATTCCGATGGAGATATTACACGTCAGTGCAGAATGTTACCCGGTGGCCAAAGCAGGTGGTTTAGGAGATGTTGCCGGAGCTCTGCCTCTCTATCTCAACGAGGCAGGTCATGTGGCAAAACTCGTGATGCCAATGTACCGTACAAAATTTCTCTACAAACATGAATGGGATGTTGTGCATAAAGGATACACCAATCTTGGCAACAGGTGGTTTGAGTTCACGGTGATAAAAGAGAGGACCAACATCCTCGGGTTCGATCTCTATCTTCTCGACATCAACGGACTCCTCGACCGTGAAAAAGTATATGGCTACGATGATGACACCGAAAGATTCACTGCTTTCCAGATCGCCGTGCTCGATTGGGTAACAGCCTGGCAGCATCACCCGGATATCATACATGTTCATGATCATCACACCGCCCTCATCCCGTTTATGGTGGGCAACTGCTATAAATATGTTCCGCTTCGCCATATTCCTACCGTACTGACCATTCACAATGCAGAGTACCAGGGATGGATGGGATGGGATAAAAGCATATACGTTCCGCCATGGGACATGTGGAACTGGGGCAAGCTCGACTGGAACAATACCATCAACCCGCTGGCCAGTGGCATTAAATGTGCATCTACTGTTACAACTGTTAGTCCTAATTATCTGGAAGAGCTAAAGAGTATGAGCAATGGCCTCGAGCCGCTCTTTGAATTTGAAAAAGGTAAATGTGTGGGTATTCTGAATGGCATCGATAGTAAAGTGTGGGATCCGCAGACCGATAGCTACATTACAAATCACTATAGTGTGAGTGACTTTGAAGCAGGAAAGGCAAAAAATAAAATGGAGCTGTGTGAAAGATTCAATCTTGATTTTCATAAACCGCTGATTTCATTTATAGGAAGATTGGTGGGGGAAAAAGGTGCGGACGTACTTCCTTCTGTTATCGGAGATTCTTTCTGGCATATCGGAAGAAGGATGAATTTCCTTATTCTTGGCAGCGGCAATTCCCATACTGAACGTGAGCTTGAGCGAATGCTGGAATACGCTTCAGGAGATTATGCTGTATACATTGGATACAATGAAGCATTGAGCCACCTGATGTATGCGGGTTCAGATTTTCTGCTGATGCCTTCGAGAGTTGAACCGTGCGGACTTAACCAGCTTTATTCAATGCGGTATGGAACTATGCCGATGGTGAGAAGAACAGGAGGATTGAAAGATACTGTCATTGATTTTGAAGAACCCGGCGGATATGGCATCTGTTACAACCATACGGCAACCGGAGACATTTCGCAGGGAATATGGCGCGGTGTTGAAATGTACAGGAATAAAAAGAAGATGAACGCGAACCGTGAAAAAATGATGAATCTAGATTTTGACTGGAAGACGAGCGTTCAGAAATATATACATGTGTATGAACAATTAATAAAATAATATAAATAACTTGTTGTATGTCAAAATCAATACTTGCTGTCATTTTGGGAGGAGGCGCGGGAACCAGGTTATATCCGTTAACTGCCAGCCGTTCAAAACCTGCGGTTCCTATCGCAGGTAAATACAGGCTCGTGGATATTCCCATCTCGAACTGTTTGAATTCGGGCATCAGCAGAATGTTTGTGCTTACACAGTTTAATTCCGCATCTTTAAACAGGCACATCAAGAACACTTATCACTTCAGTGCCTTCAGTTCAGCATTTGTTGACATACTTGCAGCAGAACAAACTCCGGATAATCCTACGTGGTATCAGGGTACTGCAGATGCGGTCCGACAGGGGCTCAGGCATATCAAAACATTTCCCAGTGAATATGTATTGATATTATCCGGCGACCAGCTTTACCAGATGGATTTCATGGCCATGCTGAATAGTCATATTGAACAGGGTTCAGATATTTCAATAGCTACAATACCGGTTGTGGAAAGAGAAGCGCCGGATTTCGGAATACTTAAAAAGAATGAACGGGGATTTATCACATCATTTATAGAAAAACCAAAAGGCGCTGAATTGCTAAACGAATGGAAAAGCGATACAGGTCCCGAAATGCAGAATGCAGGCAAACACTGGCTCGCATCAATGGGTATATATATTTTCAACAGGGACCTTATGTTCGAATTACTTGAAAACGAATTCAAGGAAGGAACAGATTTCGGTAAGGAAATCATCCCACAATCGCTTAACAAATACAAAGTGTCCAGCTTTCAGTATGAAGGTTACTGGACAGACATCGGAAACATTTATTCATTCTTCGAAGCTAACCTTGGTCTCACAAAAGACATTCCCGATTTCAACCTCTTCGACAACACAAGAAGCATTTATACGCGCGCGCGCATGCTGCCTCCCGCAAAGATAAGCGGCACTACAATGGAACATACGCTGATAGCCGAAGGTTGCATTGTGAACGCGGCACGAATTGAGAACAGCGTTGTCGGCATCCGTTCCAGGATCGGCTACGGATCTTCGATCATCAGCACTTATATCATGGGTAATGACTACTTCGAAACGATCGAAGAAATAGAAAACGCGCACCAGCACGGCATACCCAATGTTGGAATCGGTAACAGATGTACCATCTCTCACGCACTTATTGATAAGAACTGCCGCATTGGCGATGATGTTCAGATCAACGGAGGCCCACACCTTGAAAATACTGACCACTCACTTTACACTGTCAAAGAAGGAATAGTAGTGATAAAAAAAGGAGCAGTGGTACCGAACGGTTTTGTTATCGGCTGATAATTCAATTATGGCTACGAACACAACGATCTCATCTCCGGCGAAGCCGGGGCTGAAAACCAAACCGCATCTTACTGTTGCCCAGATATTCAATATGAGTTTTGGATTTCTCGGTATTCAGTTCGGATTTGCCCTGCAGAATTCAAACGCCAGTGGAATACTGAGAAATTATGGCGCCGATGTAGAACATCTTTCCTGGTTCTGGATCGCGGCGCCCCTGATCGGAATGATTGTTCAGCCCATCGTAGGACATTACAGCGACAGAACATGGAACAGGCTGGGAAGGAGAAAACCTTATTTTCTTGCCGGAGCTATACTTTCTGCAAGTGCACTCGCACTAATGCCAAATGCAAACATCCTGGGTAGCATTGCACCACTGGTGATCATCGGAGCAGGGTTTCTTATGATCATGGACGCGTGTTTCAACTTAGCCATGGAACCATTCAGGGCTCTTGTTGCAGACATCCTTCCTGATGAACAACGGACACTTGGATTTTCCATTCAAACATTCCTCATCGGTATCGGAGCTGTAGCAGGATCATGGTTGCCATTTGTGCTGACAGAATGGTTTGGTGTTGCACAAAATGCTCCGGCCGGCGTGGTGGGCGACAATATCAAATACGCGTTTTATATCGGTTCAGCAGTATTTATTTTTACTATTCTCTGGACAGTTATCAAAACGAAAGAATACAATCCTGTTGATTACGAAAAATTCCATGGAAAAAGCGATCATCCGAATGCAGGGCTATCATCCATATTTACCGACTTCGCAAATATGCCACGAACCATGAAGCAGCTTGGGCTTGTGCAGTTCTTCAGTTGGTTTGCATTATTTGGCATGTGGGTTTTTACAACAGACTCCATCGCAACTCATATTTTCGGTTTACCCATTGAAGATAAAAGTTCTGAGATGTACAGGAGCGCCCAAAGCTGGACAGGAATAATATTCGGGGTGTACAATCTTGTATCGGCATTTTATGCTTTGCTTCTTGCTAAAATTGCCTCAAGGATCGGTCGGAAGAAAACTCATGCCCTGTCCCTTGTTATTGGAGGAATCGGGCTCATTTCATTTTACTTTGCTCCTAATAAAGAATTTCTCATCTTCTCGATGGCTTGTGTGGGAATTGCCTGGGCAAGCATACTTGCTATGCCTTATGTGATACTTTCATCATCGATACCTGCAGGTAAAATGGGCATTTATATGGGTATCTTCAACTTCTTTATTACTATACCTCAAATACTGAATGGTATTGTTGGAGGCCCTATGGTGAAAAATATTTATAATAATCAGCCGGTATATGCATTGGTGCTGTCGGGTATATTTATGATCTGTGCGGCAGTGAGTGTGATATACGTTTATGATCCCGGAGGTGCGAAGATCAGGCTTCCGGAAACAATTTAATTTTTTGATATGTCGGGTGGCGGGAAAAAATATGAAGAAATCCATTTTGTTGATTCAACAAAACCTGTATGGAACTATTCGCGGTTTTCAGATGATGATATCCGGAATTTCCAACACGGTACATTATACCGGGCATATGAATTGTTCGGATCTCATGAAGCGGAAGTGCTGGGAAGGCAGGGTTTTTATTTTGCAGTCTGGGCACCCAATGCAACATATATTTCAGTGATCGGAGAATTTAATAACTGGGACCGGCACGCACATCCACTATTTGTAAGATTGGAAAATTCCGGGATTTGGGAAGGATTCATTCCGGATGTGCCTAAAGGCGTGATGTATAAATATCATATTCATGGCTACAGGGGAGTAGTTACTGAAAAGGGAGATCCATATGGAAATTTCTGGGAGATACGCCCCGCTTCAGCTACTAAAACCTGGGACCTCGATTTCAAGTGGAGTGATAAAAGCTGGATGAAATCGAGGAAAAAACACAATTCATTAAAATCACCCTGGAGCGTTTATGAAGTGCATCTTGCCAGCTGGATGAGACCAGACAAGAACAATGAAGAATCATACAACTCATATGAGTTCTTTGCCGACAGGCTCGTGAAGTATGTGCGCGAAATGAAATACACGCATGTTGAATTAATGCCCGTAATGGAACATCCGTTCGACGGTAGCTGGGGCTACCAGGGAACCGGATATTTTGCCCCCACATCTCGCTTTGGAACTCCGCAGCAGTTTATGAAACTTGTAGAAGCATTTCACGAAGAAGGCATTGGTGTGATCCTTGATTGGGTGCCTTCGCATTTTCCTTACGACTCTCACGGATTATACATGTTCGATGGAACGCATACCTATGAATATGCAGACATGCGTAAAGGTTATCACCCCGACTGGAACAGTTATATTTTTAATTATAAAAGGGGAGAGGTAAAATCATTTTTGATTTCGAGTGCGCGTTTCTGGTTCGATAAATATCATATCGATGGTATGCGTGTAGATGCAGTTAGCTCTATGTTGAAGCTGAACTATTCGCGTGAGGAGGGAGAGTGGGAACCAAATGAATTTGGAGGGGACGGAAATCTCGAAGCGATTGTATTTATTAAAGATCTTAATGAAACTATATACCGCGATTTTGAAGATGTACAGATGATTGCTGAAGAAGCGACCGACTGGCCGGGCATCAGTAAACCAACATTCGGAGGCGGGCTTGGATTTGGTATGAAATGGATGATGGGATGGATGCATGACACGCTTGATTATTTTAAACTCGATCCTCTGAACCGCCAGTATGCCCAGGATAAGTTTACATTCAGTATGATGTATTTCTATGATGAAAATTTCATGCTGCCTTTAAGCCACGATGAAGTAGTACATGGGAAAAGCCCGATGCTGTACAAAATGCCGGGTGATGAATGGCAGAAGTTTGCCAACCTCAGATGCATGTATGCTTACATGTTTACACATCCGGGTGGAAAGCTGTTGTTCATGGGAGATGAATTTGGTGCAACCAGCGAGTGGAATTATAAAAGTGAGCTGCAATGGGATTTATTACAATTTGAGCCACACAGAAAGCTTAAAGATTATGTTCGCGATCTGAATATTCTGTTACAGGAAGAACCCGCCCTTTATGAAAGGCAGTTCAAGCAGGACGGTTTTGAATGGGTAGACCTTAATCACAGGCAGGAAAGTGTATTGGTTTACAGAAGAAAAGGAAAGGACCCTGATGAGGAATTGCTTGTAATACTGAACCTTACACCGGTGGTAAGGCACA
>Ga0207701_10001257_pt1 | contig 26745 bp, 26 predicted proteins | sample KBSSwiSSwithPhiX_FD_184294 | JGI IMG/M metagenome (GOLD analysis project Ga0207701, IMG submission 184294) | Switchgrass rhizosphere bulk soil microbial communities from Kellogg Biological Station, Michigan, USA, with PhiX - S5 (SPAdes) (version 2) | ecosystem: Environmental > Terrestrial >... | reverse complement strand
TGCACCTAAAGCAAGCGCGCCAATCGCCAATGCCCCGACCGCCAGAGCTCCGATCGATTGCGCGCCAATTGCCAACGCGCGGATACTACTCGGCGCGAATTCGTTCTCCGTTTTGTCGGTCCTCCGGAATTTCATCGATGTTGTGTTGGGGAGCACCAAATCACAGGTTTCAGATTGTAGGAAACTCAATCACCGGAAAAGGCGATTTCAATTGCGTGTGTGGTTACCCTTGCCGCTCAGGGATGGGTTTGATAAACGACGAAGCATGCACTCCGGTTTCCCTGGACGTTCCCTCTGGAAAACCCGAAATAGGCGAAACAAACTTTCGTCCACTCGTAGTTAGACGCCTGTTACGCTTACCATGACTAGAACACAAGACGATCTCAAGCAAGCATCGGAGCACCTGCATTACGAGTGGGACATGCTGAAGTCTGTAGCCCAAGCGATGGTCATGAATTTCGCCGGTGCCGGCGTATTGAATAACGCCATGCTTGAGTCATTCGCCGTTCACGTCAGGAGCCTAATCTTTTTCCTTTTCCCAGAAAACGCAAAGACCGATGACGTCTTGGCAACTCACTTTGTATCGGATCCGGCCGCATTTGAGACAGCACGCGGTGTTAAATCAGAGATACTGAAAAAGGCCCAAGCGAGGGCAGGTAAAGAAGTGGCACACCTGACTTACGAACGTTTGAAGGTCACCGCAGAAACAAAACCGTGGCGGTTCGTAGAGATCGCCACTGAAGTCAATCGAGTCATGAAAATATTTCTGCAGCACGCCGACCAATCAAAACTTTCGGAAACGTGGGCTGCGGCAACGGAACAGTCGGACAATGTTTGAGGACGGCGTCTAACAAGGCGATTCAGCGGACGTTTGCCGCCAAAGGTTTTTGGCGCAGCGTTAAAGATTGGCGTAGCGGCAAACTCCGCTGACCTTATTCGTTAGGCTGGACAGCTCGAAGCCTCTCGGAAGAAGTCGCACTTGCAAACGTTGCCGCATCGATCAATGCCGGTGCTTGACACGAGCACGGCGACGCCACAACGGAACCGTTAGCGCTTCAAATAGAGCGTACGCGTGCCGAAATCGATAATGCCATGATGCCGGTTGAGAATTTCGGCGCCTAGCAACCCGGCGACAGGCGGCGAACCGTCCAACAATCCGTCATGAATCACTCCCTCCAGGTCGATTACGCCCACTTGTCCGCCAACGATATCCACCGAGCCGACCGATAACTTGCGAATTCGTGCCACCCGCACCCCACGCTCTTTCAAATTCACCGCGGAAGAACTAAGCGCCGTCTCCTGAGTGGGAATCCGCATTCGCCGAACGAAAGAGCGATGCAGTAATGTGGCAAACGAACCGGTATCGACCATAAGCCGGGCGCGCTTCCCGTTGATAGAGCCATTCACATACAAATTGAACCCATCGCTAACCTGAATCGGCACAGCATCGAATCCATTACGGTCGAATCCGGGAACCTCACCAGCAACATCCGGATCAACTTTCAAGATGAGCAACTGCCGTTGGCAATCCAGCACCGCTTTCGTGGGGAAGAGAATATCGGCTCCGATGATTCCGTCTATTTGCGGCTCATGCCGCAGTCGTGCCGAGCGGCTTGGCCGCCCAAAATCGACAACAACCACCGGTTCATCCATCAGGGTTAGCGCGCCGATGCGCAGTTTGCGCGCGATCGCGACGTTATTGAACGCGCCATTAATCTGAACGCGTGCGGGCAGATTCGATTTAGCCGTAATCGGCGTGAGCCGAAAATAGTCGCGACGATGCAAGGCGATCGCGCTCACCGGCGCACCGCTATCGACGGTTAGCCACGCCGGCTTGCCATTGATAAAAGCGTGGACCATTAAATGATTTTGTCGCGAACGCACGAGCGGCAACGCTTCAAATCGGACGGCTGTGGTTCGCGCCACGGCGGGCTGCGAGGCAGCGAACAATTCCGCAAGCAGCGCTGTGGCCGCGCACGAGATAGGCAAAAGCCTTCGTGCGAATCGCAGATGATTTGAGAGCCTCACGCGGCGGAGATTAACATGGTTCCAACCCGGTGAAAGCACTGTTTATTAAAGGTTGGGTGTCACCGGTGTCGTAATGCGCTCCGCCTTCGCTTTTTCTGCGGCCAGTGGTGCGTCGGGGTGCCAGCTCCAAAACCAGAGCATCGCAAAGAAACCGATGACATAAGCAACCGCAATGTGCAGCCCGTGACGAAGCCATTTCGTCACTGACCTCGCTTCGGGAAAAAGATTGGACAGCGCGACTCCCGCGGAGGAACCGAACCATATCATCGAGCCACCGAAGCCAACTGCATAAGCGACAAATCCCCAATCGTAACCGCCTTGCTTGAGCGCTAAGGCTGTAAGCGGAATGTTGTCGAACACGCCAGACAAGAAACCTAACTGGGAGCTGTCACCCATGATGGGCTAGGGAGTTTCTCCACCGGCATCATGGAAGCGCACAATACTAACGCCAGGAGAAAGACCGACCCTTTAAAGACTTCACCGAGCACTTCCCAGTCGGGTCTGCGAACTGCCACCGAAAGGAGGAGGACCAGCCAAACCGCGACACCGATGAATGGGAAGTAATCAGAATAGGAAGGGGAAAACACGTTGACCGTGACGTTTGTGACGATGGCAGCCACCAGCATTAGCGCCACAATTCCGATTCGCGCCCAATCAATAGGTATGGGTTCGTGAGTCTGCTGCAACATCGGGGAATATTTGTGCTGTTGTTTCGCCGCACAGATTCCAAAGAACAACAGCGCAACTGATGACGCGATGATCGCCTCAAAAACCGCCAGGGGTGAGACTCCGGATATCCACATCATGGTGGTGGTTGTATCGCCCACGACACTCCATGCTCCACCGGCATTTGATGCAGCCACGATCGCGGCAAAGATAGCCAATGTGCACCTTGGCCCGAAAGAGTTGATGCGCCATAGCGCCCCCGACCAGCGCGGCGGCAATGTTGTCGAGAAAGCTGGAGAGAACCCAGATCATTGCCAGCAAGATGAAACCACCTTTCCAATCGTGCGGAAGAAATTTCGGCAACGCGAGCGGCACACGGCTCTTTTCGAAGTGGCGCGCCAACAAGGCGAAAGCAGACAAAAGACAAAATAGATTCATCAAAATCACCCAGTGATGCGCGAGGTGATCGACAAAACCGGCGATGCCGGGACCGCTCTTGAACCCCGTACATCCGATCTTGTACACCGAAATAACAGCCAGACCTGTGAGTGCTACCTTCATCGTTTGGCGATGAAAAAACGCGACTCCGGCGAGGGTTAGCGCGAAAAGAACAAACTCGATCGGGATCTCGGACACGTCGAGTTGAGAGTAAAATCGCGTTACACTCTTTCAACTGCCAGTCTACTCAAGTCGGCTCTTGAGGCAGCAATCTTGTTCGAAAGCAGTTTTTCCTTTCTAGATCATTTGACTGAAGGATGGGAGCCGAAATGTTTTGGCGTTGCGCGGTACCCTTGAGCAATGGTTAACTCTGCACCAATGCAAGCGCCTCAAACTGACAAGCGCGATGACCCAGCCACCTGAAGCTGACAAATTCGTTAGGGGGCTGGGCTTGGTCGATTCGACGATGCTCGTCGCAGGTTCGATGATTGGTTCCGGCGTTTTTATTGTTTCCGCCGACATCGCGCGCTTGGTTGGCTCGTCTGGCTGGCTGCTTGTTGTTTGGGCAGTGACCGGCGCGCTCACGATCATCGCCGCTCTCACTTACGGAGAACTAGCCGCGATGATGCCGCGCGCTGGCGGACAATACGTTTATCTGCGCGAAGCATACGGCCCGTTGTGGGGATTTCTCTACGGCTGGACGCTGTTTCTTATTATTCAAACCGGTACGATCGCCGCGGTAGCGGTGGCATTCGCGCGTTTCCTCGGCGTGCTCACGCCCGTCATTTCGCCAACCAACTGGATCGTTTCGCCGATTACTCTCTCGAGGAACTACGCCGTCAGTCTTTCGATGCAGCAACTAGTCGCGATCCTCGTGATCGTGCTGTTGACGATTGTGAATACGCGCGGCCTGCAGCTCGGCAAGCTCATCCAAAATGTTTTCACCTCAGCCAAAACGCTGTCGCTGCTGGCACTGATCGTTCTCGGCGTGTTTATCGGGCGCAACGCCGATGCGCTTGCGGCCAACTTCACGAACTTATGGACGCCAGGTGTTGTATCGCCAATCAAATCTGATCTTTCATTCGTACCCTCGGTGTCGGCCGCAGGGGGCGCGCTGGGAATGCTGATCGCGGTCTGTGTGGCCCAGGTCGGCTCGCTGTTTTCCTCGGACGCTTGGAACAATGTCACGTTCACTGCCGGCGAGGTGAGAGATCCGCGTCGAAATCTGCCTCTGTCGCTTGCCTTGGGCACGAGTCTGGTGATCGGGCTCTACCTGCTCGCCAACGTCGCTTATCTCTGTCTGCTGCCACTGGAAAAAATTCAGCACGCGGCGGACGACCGCGTCGGCACGGCCGCAATGGCAGTGATGTTCGGCGCGGTTGGCGGAGCAATCATGGCGGTGGCGATCATGATATCTACCTTTGGATGTTGCAATGGACTGATCCTGGCCGGCGCGCGCGTCTACTACGCAATGGCGCAGGACGGACTATTTTTTAGATCGACGGGCCGGCTCAACGCGCGACACGTTCCGGCGATGGCGCTGGTGTTGCAAGGCGTGTGGACAGCATTGCTCGTGCTGCCCCGCACGCGATTGCGCGATCCAATTACCGATGCGCCAGTGCGGGATTCCGCGGGTGTCGAGCAGTACGGGAATCTTTACGGAATGTTGCTCGATTACGTCGTCTTCGCGGTACTAATTTTTTATGTGCTGACGATCGCCGGCGTGTTTGTGCTCAGACGCACTCGGGCGCAGGCGGAACGACCATATCGCGCGTTCGGTTATCCATTGCTGCCGGCCTTCTATATCGTCGTGGCCACGGTGATTCTGCTCGTGCTGGCCGTTTATCGCACGCAAACTTCGTGGCCCGGTCTGCTGCTCGTGCTCGCCGGTGTGCCGATTTATTTTCTCTGGAGAAAATCACGTCCGGCTTGACTTGCGGGGCTCGCTTCATTTAGCAAAACCAAAACCAACTTCACCGATGAACTTATTTCGACGAAAAAGCGTCACGGAATTGCAGGCCGAGGCGCTCACCGACCACAGCCTTAACCGCGCACTTGGCGCAGTGAATCTTACCGCGCTCGGGATAGGCGCGATTATCGGCACCGGCATCTTCGTGCTCACCGGCACGGTCGCCGCGCAGAATGCCGGACCCGCAGTAGTGCTTTCATTCGTGCTCGCGGGCGTGGCCTCCGTGTTTGCCGCGTTATGCTACAGCGAATTCGCGTCGGTCGTACCGATGGCTGGCAGCGCCTACACCTACGGCTATGCCACGCTCGGCGAACTCATCGCGTGGATCATCGGCTGGGACTTAATCCTTGAATATGCCGTTGGCGCAATCACTGTGTCTATCGGCTGGTCAGGCTATGTCGTGTCGTTCCTGCACGACTTTGGTATTAATATTCCGCCGGCGCTGTCGGCCGCTCGTGGCACCGAGCTGATTGAAATCCCTGCCGCACTCGCGCCCCTGGTGAATGCGAAGGTTGGATGGGTGGTGAGCAGCGCATCTCTCTTGGACCAAATAAAGGCTGCGGGAACCGATCCGACTGGGCTCGTGCATGTCACAACAATTCTTAATCTTCCCGCGGTTTTCATTATTTTCGTCGTCACGACATTGCTCGTCGTTGGCATTAAGGAATCGGCTAACTTCAACAACTTTATTGTGTTGGTAAAGGTGGCCGTCGTGCTCCTGTTCATTGTCGGCGCTGCTCACGCCATCTCGACAGCAAACTGGCATCCATTCATACCGGCGAACACGGGTCAGTCCGGACACTTCGGCTGGAGTGGTGTAATGACCGGGGCTGGTATTGTGTTCTTCGCCTACATCGGATTCGACGCTGTCAGCACCGCGGCCCAGGAGGCGAAAAATCCGCAACGCGACATGCCCATCGCCATCATCGGGTCACTGCTCATTTGCACCGTTCTCTACATCCTCGTTTCTGGAATCGCCACTGGCGTTGTGCCGTATGGTCAGCTCGACGTCCCCGACCCGATCGCGGTGACCGCGGACCATGCGGGCATGAGGTGGATGGGAACGCTGATAAAGCTCGGTGCGATCGCCGGTTTGTCGTCGGTCATTCTCGTGCTGTTGCTTGGACAATCGCGGGTGTTTTACAGCATGGCGCGCGACGGCCTACTACCACCGTTCGTGAGCCGAGTGCACCCGCGCTTCCGCACGCCATGGATAACCTCGATTGTTACTGGCGCTGCCGTAGCGATCTTTTCCGCGGTTTTTAGCGTCCGCGATGCGGCGAGCCTCTGTTCAATCGGCACGCTGCTTGCGTTTGTAATCGTTTCAGTAGGAATTCTCGTTCTGCGTGTGCGCGAGCCAAATCTGCCGCGCAAATTCAAAACGCCATTGGTCTGGTTTGTCGCCCCGGCGGGGGCCCTCTCCGCCCTCGCGCTAATGGCCGCGCTTCCATGGCCGACATGGCGACGCTTGCTGGTCTGGTTTGTCATCGGCATTGTGATCTACTTCTTCTACGGCGTCCGCCGCAGCAATCTCGCCCAACCGCGCGTTTAGGCGAACACATTAAGCACGCGCGCTCCGGATCGACGAGCGCGTCAAGGACGCCTGTCTAGGCCGCGCCTGAACTCCAGCTACCTTCGCCAAATCCGCGCGATGGGCTCACCGGGCCGGAGCCGAGAAGCGTCTCCGTGCGCCGGCGCAACGTCTCGCTGCCGGCCGTATCGACAAAGCTATGCCGGGCGGCCGCAATTTCGGACAACGAAAGGTCCATTGCGCGAAGAATTTCCCGCTCTTCGGCAGTTAATTGCTTGCGCTCTTCGTTTCTCAGCGCGCGCTTCTGGAATTGCGAGATCGTTTCGGCCAGGGCGTCACCTTTCGATGCTCCAAGTAAATCGAGAAGCCGTTGAAAACTGAGATGAAATGGAATCGTGGCCAGACCGACCTCTCCGTCGTCGGCGAAACTGTCGCGTGGCATCGTCACTTCATTGGATGTGGCGATGGAATTCCAAACATCTGCCGGTTGATAGTACCCAATCTCGACGTGATAAGAGCCGCCCGGTCGCGAAACTGCGATGGAACAATTGCCCGACATCGGTTCGACGGCCACGCTCTCTTCCTCTAAGCCGTCCGCGCGATAAACGCGAAGATGAGCTTGGCGATCCACCGGGACCGTTTTCGCAAAGGCTGCCGGCCAGTCGATACTCCAATAAGTAAAGATTGTGCGGCGGTCGCGCGCGATCGCAAACAGGGTCGGCGCGCCATGAACCCGCGGGAGCCCGACCCCCTCGCCGAACTCGTTCTCCTGCTCATTATCCGGGCAGACAATCGCTTTGCTCGAAACATGGAAACCATCGGTGAATTTCGAATTGCTCTTGCGCTGGTTGGGATTTTGTCTGGGCATGGTGATTCCGATTCGCAACTTGGCGCAAATCGGCGAAAGAAAAAAGTGAATGTTGGGCTGCTTAAAAAAATGTAACCGCGCATGGACACCGCATCCTAATGTTGCAGGCGACACGCCTGCCTCCGTAGCACTGTGAAACCGTACATCATCGTAAATCCGGTCGCGGGATCAGCCGACGATATGCCGACTTTGTGCTTGTACCGAAACGTCTGGCAGCCGAAATGCTTTTGGGCAAACACATCTCCAGCGATTCCGTTACTTTTCGGCAAGCAAAAAAGATATCAATCAAGTCGCGGCCGAAGATGTGGTTCAATGCGGATGGGGAACTGGTCGGAGATGAGTCGGCTGGCTTCCAAAATTCTTCCTCGCGTATTAGATTTCGTGGTTAGCAACTGATGCAGACGAAAATCATCGACCTACAGGAATTGGCGCAGCGCGCTAGGGAGCTGCGTGGTGCTGGGAAAAAACTCGTCGTCACGAATGGTTGCTTCGATCTGCTGCATCTGGGTCACGTGCGTTACCTGCAAGCGGCGCGCAAGCTCGGTGACGCGCTAGCTGTCGGCTTAAACGGGGATCGTTCAGTCAGCAAGCTGAAAGGAAATGGACGTCCGATTAATAACGAGAGCGACCGCGCTGAAATCCTGGCGGCGCTGAGCTGCGTCGATTTCGTCTCGGTCTTTCCGGAAATGCGCGCGACCAGGTTCATTCGCGCTGCCCAGCCGGCAATTTATGCAAAGGGAGGCGATTACACATCTGAAAGTCTCAACCCGGAAGAGCGCGCGGCGTTGCAAGAAGTTGGAGCAGAAATTCGCATCATCCCATTTGAAAAAGGTTACTCCACATCGTTCTTGCTCGAACAACTGCGAAATGCCCGGCAATGAGACTCGTTCCACTTGGCATTCTTGGTTCTGGGAAGGGAAGCAATTGCCGTGCAATTCTCGAGAGTATTAAAAACGGCGCCCTGGCGGCCGAGGTCCGTGTCGTAATCTCAGATGTATTCGACGCGCCGATCCTCGACATTGCGCGTGAATTTTCGGTCCCAAATGCTTACCTGTCGCCAGGCGGGTTTCGCACGCGTTTAGAGCCGCAAGCCGAGGTCAATCTTGTGCAGATGCTTAGGGATGCGGGAGTCGAACTTGTGGCTCTCGCCGGTTTCATGCGCGTTCTCAAAGCGCCGATGCTAAATGCGTTTCCGCGGCGCATAGTAAATATTCATCCGTCTCTTCTGCCAAAATTTCCAGGACTCGAAGCGTGGAAACAGGCGCTGGAGGCCGGGGAAATGTTGACCGGCTGCACCGTCCACTACGTCGATGAGGAAATCGATCATGGCGATGTCATCGCGCAACGCGAAGTGCCGATTTTGGCCGACGACACCCCTCAAAGACTCCATGCTCGGATTCAAATTGCCGAGCACGAATTGTATCCCGCGGTAATCGGGCAAATCTGCCGCCAACTGCAAACCGCTTAGCTCCGCTGTTATCCGCAGAGAAGTTTGTAACTTGCCGCTTCCTGAGAAGCGCTCACGACATCAAACGTAGCTAGAGTTGTTCCGCTTTTTGGTCGCGCTCGAGAAGATCGTGCATCGCCTGGGCTGGCGTTTTTCCTTCGTAAAGCAGCGCGTAAACTTCGTTAGTGATCGGCGTATCGATATTAAGCCTTCGCGCGCATTCGTAGGCGCTTTTTGTCGTTGGAATTCCTTCCGCCACGATTTGCATCGCGGAAGTAATTTGTTCGATCGTTTGTCCTCGTCCGAGATATTCCCCCACACGTCGATTACGGCTGTGCTTGCTAAAGCAGGTCGCAATTAAATCGCCAGCGCCGCTCAAGCCGTAGAATGTCCTGAAATTTCCCCCCATCGCGGTTCCGAGCCGGATCAGCTCGGCGAGCGAGCGAGTCACCAATGCCGCTTTGGTATTATCTCCCAAGCCAAGCCCATCACTCGCGCCGGCGGCAATGGCGAAAACATTTTTCAATGCACCGCCCAACTCAACGCTCGTGGCGTCGTTATTGGTATAGATTCGAAAACGCGAACTGCCCAGAAAACTTTGCAGTTCTGCGGCACATTCGGGATCCTGGCAGGCTATCACCGTCGCAGTTGGCAAATTGCGCACCACTTCCGCGGCAAGATTTGGTCCCGACAAGACTGCCACTCTACGCTCCGGGAAAATTTCAGCGATCACCTCGCTCATGCGCATCCCGGTGCCGTGCTCGATTCCTTTTATGCAACTAAGGAATAGAGCTCGATGGTTGCTGGGCGCTCCCCGCAGACGCAATGCGATTGAACGCAAAACGGTTGATGGCGTCACAAAAATGACCAGGTCGGCATCCGCGCAATCGCGGAGTTCGTGCGTTATCTTTACCGAATCGGGAAGCTTCAATCCGGGGATATAGTCGCTGTTTTCACGTGTCTCGACCATACGCTCGACCCGTTCCGCGTCGTTGCCCCAAAGGGATATTTGTCGCCCGTCTTTTCCCCATAACCATGCCAGAGCTGTTCCCCAGCTGCCGGCTCCAATGATGGCGGTTCTCTCGATCACTTTCGCTTGAATCGTGGTTCGGTGCCACGCAGGAGACGAGAGAGATTCGAGCGGTGACGGAAAATTACAACAGCGGCCAGGCAAAGAGTGAAATAAAACAGCGACATTCCGTTGGTATTTCTTGCGTACGTCAGGCCGAGTACGGCAACCGGCAATGCCATTACAGCAGCAATTGACGCGATTGAAACATAGCGGGTTACCTCAAATGTGATTACCCAAACTACGAGGCCGATTGCCGCGGCCAAAGGCATCAGGCCAAAGAGTACCCCCGCGGAAGTGGCAACCCCTTTCCCTCCCTTGAATCCTAACCAAACCGGAAATACATGTCCCAAGACACAACAAATCGCTCCCACTATCCCGTACATTTCGGTCGCGACCGGCTTGGCCTCGGCGTGCTGACCTAAGAGGATCGAGACGCAAACGGCCAGCGCTCCCTTTGCAAAGTCCACGACGAAAACAGGATAACCGTAGCGCCGTCCGAGCGTTCGGGTGACATTGGTTGCCCCAATGTTGCAGCTTCCGACCTTCCGGATGTCGATTCCGGCCAAGCGACCAGCAAGATATCCTGCGGGAATCGATCCGAGCAGGTAGCTTGAGAGTGCAACGGCAGCGAACGATAGCATCGCACTTAACAGAGAGCCTCAGTCGCTTTTGGTCTGAAAGAGTCCATCGTCGACACAGGTTTTCTCTTGTTGTAAGGCGTTTTTACTTAACCAGATAGATATTATTGCGATATCAGCCGGGGTGATTCCGCTGATTCGAGCAGCCTGACCGAGCGTTGTAGGACGGATTGTCCCTAGCCTCTGACGCGTTTCAGACCGCAAACCGGCGATCCGCTCATAATCCAGTCCGTCGGGAATATGCTGAGAGTTTTGGCGGGCAATCGTTCGATTTTGGCTGGCTTGGCGCACAGCGTAGCCTTCGTACTTCCAATCTGTCTCAACTAACTCCCAAGTCTCGGCAGGCGCCAAGCTCCGTAGTGCCTCCGGTAGATTTTCGATCCTGAAATCGGGCCTCTTTAGCAATTGGCGGATGGGCGTACCTCGAAGTTTTGTCTCCATTGCGACTTGTCGTAGTTGACTTAGGACATGCAGTTTCCGCTGGAAATTCCTCCAGCGCTCCTCCGATATAAGCCCTGCGTCGAAAGCCAGCCGGGTTAACCGCTGATCGGCGTTGTCCTGCCGCAGAAACAACCGGTCTTCAGCACGGCTCGTAAACATTCGATAGGGCTCCTCGGTACCCTTGGTCACAAGATCGTCGATTAGGACTCCAATGTATGCCTGATTCCTCTCCAAAACGATTGGCGAACGCCCCTGCAATTTCAGTGCGGCATTCGCCCCGGCAATGAGACCTTGCGCGGCAGCCTCTTCATAGCCCGATGTGCCATTCACCTGGCCGGCCAAGTAAAGCCCAGTGACCAACCTTGTCTCCAAAGTGGGAAAAAGCTGAGTTGGCGGGAAAAAATCGTATTCCACGGCGTAACCCGGGCGCATAATCTCGGCTTGTTCCAAAGCCGGGATCGAATGGACAAACTCTAGTTGCACATCATATGGCAAACTCGTTGAGATTCCGTTTATATAATATTCTTGCGTATGCCGACCTTCAGGCTCTAGAAACAGCTGGTGAGAGGTTTTATCCGAAAACTTGACAACTTTGTCTTCGATCGATGGGCAGTATCGTGGCCCGATTCCCCGTATGCGGCCGGAATAGAGCGGCGAGTGGTCTAGATTGGCCTTAATAATGTCATGCGTTAGCGGCGTGGTGTGCGTAATCCAACAAGGGATTTGTTCCACGTGGAACGCGCCCCGCTCATTGAAATTTAGCGTGAAAATCTCATTTCTGAATTTTTCGGTCTCGGCGAAAAAGGCGAAGCGCGGAGGTGGCTCGTCACCGAGCTGGACTTCGCACTGCGAAAAATCAACGGACCGGCCGTTAATTCGACAGGGCGTGCCGGTCTTGAACCTCCCTACGGCAAAGCCCAGCTGGCGAAGATTCTCGCTGAGCTCGGAGCTCGCATCTGCCATGCGTCCGCCAGGTCGGCTCTTTTCGCCCACGTGCAATAGACCGCGCAAAAATGTCCCAGCGGTAATCACAATACTCTTCGCGGCAATTCTTAAACCGAGGTCCGTCTCCACTCCAATCACCCTTCCATCGCATACACGGAGTTTCGCGACCGTTGCTTGCTTCAGATCCAGGTTTTCAGTGCCCTCCAAAACCGCTTTCATGCGAAATTGATAGGCCTTTTTGTCGCATTGAACTCGTGGCGCCCGAACGGATGGACCTTTTGCCCTGTTAAGCATGCGAAACTGAATCCCGGTAGCATCTGCGTTCAGTCCCATCGCACCGCCCATGGCATCGATTTCACGGACGATGTGCCCCTTCGCAAGACCTCCAATGGCTGGGTTGCACGACATTTGGCCAATGGTATCCAAATTTTGGGTCAACATCAGGGTCCGGCATCCGATGCGACTGGCTGCCAATGCTGCCTCAATTCCAGCATGCCCGCTTCCGATCACGATCACGTCGTATTCTTTCGGCAGTTTAAACATTTAGTATCTATTATATTAACTTGACAACAAGCACTTTACGTTGATGACATGCCCTGTTTTACGCTGGTTTGCGGATGGCCTATTGAGCTATCTCGACCTGTCGATGCGTGCGAAGTTTGTATCGCTCGATATGCGATCCGGCCCAAAATGAGCATCAACAACGCCGTGGTAACAAAGGCCCCCCCCCAAGTCCAGTACTCGATCACTCGCGGCTGGCTTCTTCCGCGCATCAATTTAAGCCCGAGTTGACCGAGTGTCCCAACATAGACATACAAAAAGAGCCCCGGCGCTCGGCCAATTGAGGCCCACAGCATATAGGTTCCAAACCGAATTCGTGTCAGGCCGTAAAGGTAATTGAGCAGGCTCGTGGGGAAAAGTGGATGCAATTGGCTCAATAAAATGATTTTCCAGCTTTCGCGCTCCAGAGCCGGTTCCAGCGCTCGCAGGGTTGGGTTCTTTGAAAGCTTGCGCTGGAACCATTGTCGAGCCACCCAGCGGCTTGAAGCAAACGAAATTGCTGCGCCAATGAAGTTACCCGCGAACACGATGAGCAATCCCCACCAAAGTCCGAAAAAGAAGCCGCCGCCCACGGCGAGCACGCCCCCAGGAAGCAGAAGGATATTACAAATGGCAAAGAGTAGCGGGTAGCAGACTGCGCCCAAGGCGCCCCATCCCATCACACGCGCTTGCAGCGCCTCGATAAAATCGACAATTGGGAAATACCGCGAAATCGCTGCAATCAGCACGGTTACCGTCAATACAGCGGCAAACTGCCAGTAAATCGCACGGCGGATTTGGGACATCCCCAGATTCTGCGCGCGTTTCCGCGCAAATTCCACCAAATCTGCGGTGGCCCGTAAATTGAGGGATGGAGTAATCAAGTAAACGCAGGGAAATATAGAAATGCTGCAGTAATAAACCTTCTCGCGAGCGCAGATTGCACTGGCACGCCGCAGTCGCTCAATTTGCAAGCCGTTTGCCGACCTCGTCGCTCGACGGAAGCGTAGGCGCCTGAGCCCCCCGTCGCGGAATGCCGAGACTGTCAAAAATCACCCGCGTAGCGTCGGAGCGATTAAGCGTGTAGAAATGAATGCCGGCGACGTTGCTATCCAAAAGATCGTGGCATTGTTCCAAGGCGAAGTGAACACCGACGCGCCTGACCATTTCGGGATCGTTTTCGCATCGTTGGAGAGCGCGCAGAAGCCTGGCCGGGAACCGCGTGCCCCCGGCTAGTTCCGCGATGCGTTTGAAGCCATTCATGGACGTAACAGGCATGATGCCGGCGATAATGGGGATATGAATGTCGGCAAGGGCACAACGTTCGCGAAAATCGAGAAAGTCGCGATTATCGAAAAATAGTTGCGTGACGATGTAGTCGGCGCCGGCGTCCACTTTCGCTTTGAGATGATCCATCTCCACCAATCGATTCGGCGTCGCGGGATGTCCTTCGGGGAAACCGGCCACGCCGATCCCGAAACCGCGGCGATCCGGATGCGCGCCAGATTCGTTAAATCGGCGGATGAACTTTACCAGATCAATCGCATGTTGAAACGAATCGCGCGATTTATCGTAGGGAATGTCGCGCGGTCGATCGCCCCCGAGCGCGAGGACATTTCCAATCGCCGCCTTGGCGTATCGGAGTAAAATCGCTTCGATCTCTTCTTCGTTGTGGCAGACGCATGTCAGGTGAGGAATCGGGTCCAGTTTTGTTGTATGTTGAATGCGCTCGACAAGGTCGTGAGTTAAATCTCGCGTTGAACCACCGGCACCGTAGGTGACGCTGACAAAGTGTGGCATGTACGATTCAAGATCACGAATCGTTTGGTAGAGAAGCTCGGCCGCCGCCGGCGTTTTCGGAGGAAAGAACTCGAACGAAAACGTGGGAGAATCCCCTCGCATGATGTCCATGATATGCATGATTCAAAGCTTATCTTCGTTCGTGCCGCGACTTTCGGTCAACTAACCGGGCAGTAATGTCTACATGCGCTGGTGGATCGACGTGCTTACGCCACTGGCCAACGTGACTAAAAGCCTCGACAAAAAATCCAGATCCCATCGCGTCGGGGCGTCGGGGTACCAATAGATCGTCTTGCGCGTTTCATCTGGGAATCCGGGCCACCGAGGGATACCCGGCTCAAACGCATGCGTAAGAGCGACATATTTCTTAGCGGCCAGAGTTTTCTGAATCTTCCAGAGTGATGCTTGTTCTCGTGCGCTCGCGCTGGGAATAGTCGTTGCAAGCGTGAGCGCGCTTGCCGCCGCGGCGACGACATATTTAGAAATCTGCATTCCGATTTGTTAAATCAAGGCACAGCAAGAAGCCAACAAGTTCGAATAACCTTGAATAAGTTTCGTCCTTCTCAAGGGAACGACGATTTATCGGTGCCCGGTGTAGATGTTACCAACACTTCATTTATGGAGCGATTACGCTGCTGATTGAAACGGCCGAGAAACGTTATTCGCACGAAGGAGAAGAAGAGAACGCTAACTAAATTTCAAATCTTCATTCCAGGTTGTGAAAAACTTCCTCGCCCGCCAGATTGATCGCTCGCTTCACCGGAGCTAAAGAAAATGCCGCCCGATGCAATGGCTTCCGCCGCCGCCAAGATTGAAAACACACCAGCTGGTAACATACCAGGCTTACAAAACGGGCAGGGCGACCACGATAGTCTCTTTGAACATGTCGCCTGGGTATATGTGTTCTGCCGGGAGCAGCTCTTCCGAGATGACACTGAGCGGATTATCGCGGCGCTTTGGCCCGGGAGGCGGCCCAGGGCGGGCACCCAGCTTATCGAGCTCGGCTGCGGACCGGGATTTTACTCCTGTCGGCTGGCGGAACGGTTTTCTGAAATATCAGTCACCGGGGTCGATCGTTCTGAAAGCCAGCTGCGCTGCGCTCGCGAGCGAGCTGGCGCGCTAAGGCTGAGCAATTGCCGCTTTCAACGAATCAATGCTCTCAATCTTTCGTACGCCGACGCCGAGTTCGATATCGTTCTTGCTTCGCGGCTGTTTACTATCTTGCCCGAACAAGATCGGGCTGTCGCGGAAATGTACCGCGTCCTGAAACCCGGGGGGCGCTGCTTCATTGCCGAACCGCGCCATGCCTTTCGGGCGTCGATTCCTCTTTTTGCCATGTGGCTGCTGGCTGGGTTAAATCGATCCCGGAACGGTTATCGCGAGCCTTATAAAGCGACCGTATTTTCGGCGCATGCGTTCGAGAATCTTTTCCCAGCACAACCATGGAGAAAGATTACTGTCTGGCAGGAAGGGCGTTATCAATACGCGCTCTGCGAAAAGGGTTGAAGTTGCCGCTAGCTGAACGGGATGAATACAATCCATCGCGTTCTCAATCCAAACACGCCAGCAGAGATCGCTGGCGACGTCTGTGCCTTGGCGGTGATGACCAAAGCGCCGCGAGCCGGAATGGTGAAAACCCGTCTCGTTCCCCCCCTCACGCAACATGAAGCCGCGAAACTCAACCGTTCATTTCTGCGCGACACAGCGGATCGGATTTCCTCCGCGATTGACGAAACGGCCACGGAGAGCGCCGCACTCGGCGTTGCCGTTTATACTCCGCTGGGCACCGAAGCGGATTACGAAAATATTTTACCGGAAGAGTTTTTTCTCATGCCGCAGCGCGGCCATCATTTCGGCGATCGCTTAATTTTTGCAGCGGAAGATTTATTCAAAGTCGGGTTCGCTTCTGTTTGTCTGATTAACTCCGATAGCCCGACCGTTCCCTCGCAAAGTTTCTCGCAAGCCGTAAAGCTTTTGCGGTTGCCAGGAGATCGCACTGTTCTGGGTCCTTGCGACGACGGCGGCTATTATTTGATTGGACTCAAATCAGTGCATCGTGAGCTATTCGAGCAGATTGACTGGAGCACGGAACACGTTTTGGAACAGACCAGGCAGCGCGCAGCCGAGATTGATGTGGAAGTGAAATTGTTGCCGGTGGGCTACGATGTCGATGATCACGCGACATTGCAGCGACTGTGCGGTGAGTTGTTTGGTGAAAACTCGCGGGATGGCCTCGCGCCGAATACGCGAAAATTCCTGACCGAGATTATCGAGCGCGAAGGCCGTGACCGCATTTGGCCAACATGAATTTGTTGTAGCGGCGCTTGTGCCAAGCGCCGAATCTGAAAAAAGGACATGTCGAAGAATAGAAAACGCGCGCTTGTTACCGGTGGCGCGGGCCTGATCGGATCGCATGTCACCGATCTCCTTCTGGGCGAAGGCTGGAAAGTTCGCGTGCTCGATAATCTGGAGCCGAACACGCACAGGCGAGGCAAACCGGCGTGGATTAATCAGGACGCGGAGTTCATGGCAGGCGACCTGCGCGATCGTGACACGATCACGGCCGCACTCGACAAGATCGACATCGTCTTTCACCAGGCTGCATACGGCGGGTACATGCCGGAGATCGCAAAATATGTGCACGTGAATTCGCTTGGGACAGCGCAAGTGCTCGAGGTTATTCGGGAGAAAAAACTTCCGATAAAGAAATTTGTCGTCGCGAGTTCGCAGGCCGTTTACAGCGAAGGCGCGGGCGAATGTCCGGAGCACGGGCTGGTCTTCCCGCCCGTCAGGCCTGTTGAACAACTACGCAACGGGGATTGGCAAGTGCATTGTCCGATCTGCGGCGCGCTTACCAAAAGCGTTCCAACACCGGAAAACGCACCGGTCGGCGGTGAAACCGTTTACGGTTTGACCAAAGTCGATCAAGAGAGACTCGTCCTGCTCTGGGGAAAGCAGATTGGTATTCCGACCGTGGCGTTGCGTTACTCCTGCACCTACGGGCCGCGACAATCGATCTTCAATCCATATACGGGAGTGATCGCAATCTTTTGCACGCGTTTGCTGAATAATTTACCGCCGGTGCTCTATGAAGATGGCGAGCAAACACGCGATTTTTCGTTCGTTGAAGACATCGCACGGGCGAACCTGCTGGTAGCCGAGACGGATAAGCTTGACGGATTGCCAGTGAATGTCGGCAGTGGCCGCGGCGTGTCGATTCGCGAGATCGGGGAAACAATTTCGAATGCGCTCGGGGTCGACATCGCGCCGGAAGTAAACGGCGAATTTCGCCCCGGCGAGATGCGTCATCTAACCAGCGACACGATGCGTGTTCGATCGGCCGGTTACGAGCCACGTGTCGATCTTGCCGAGGGCATCGGGCGCTACATCGATTGGATCAAGGCGCAGAGCGACGTACGCGATTATTTTACTGAGGCCGCCAGGATTTTGCGCGGCAAAGGCATCGTTCATCGAGTAAAAGTGATGGATGCCTGAACCGGCCGGCATTCCCGATTTCGATTCGCCAGTTGTCGATCATGCGCGGACAGACTTTCCGCTGCTCGACGCCGACATGACGGTGGGCGAAGCGCTGGAGCGGATTCGACGCGAAGGCGTGGGCGAACGCGTCATATACTTTTATGCAGTTGATGAACGAAAGCGGCTGGTTGGCGTCGTACCTACGCGCCGCTTGCTCAGCGCTCCGCTGGGGACGCCGCTCCGCGAAATCATGGTCCGTCGGGTCGTAGCAGTCCCCGCCACTGCAACCGTACTGGATGCCTGCGAATTTTTCGTGCTCTACAAGTTCTTTGCGTTTCCAATTATCGACGAAAACCGGTGCGTGGTCGGCGTGATCGATGTCGGACTTTTTGCTGAGGAAGTTCTTCAGGCGGGCGACCGCGAAACGCAGAAACCTTCCGTTCCCGTTACCGACGAAGTCTTCGAGGCCCTGGGATTTCACCTGGAGCAAGTCCGCGGCGCCTCGCCGTGGCGCGGTTTTCACTATCGTTTTCGCTGGCTCCTCGTCACCGTTACTGCGGGTACTCTGTGCGCGATTCTAGCGGGCTTTTTTGAAGCGACGCTCGCCAAGAGTCTGGTCATCGCATTTTTTCTCACGATGGTGCTCGGCCTGAACGAAAGCGTCAGCGCTCAATCAATGAGCGTTACGATCCAGGCGCTGCGCGCAGTGCCGGTGACCTGGCGCTGGTTTGCCGCGGCCCTGCGAAAAGAGTTCTTAACCGCCCTTTTGATCGGTCTGTCTTGCGGCGCGCTGGTCGGAGCAATCGTTTGGGTTTGGCGCAAAGATGTTCCCGGCGCGCTTGTCATCGGCGGAAGCATCACCATCTCGCTGGTGAGCGCCTGTCTGGTGGGACTCTGTGTGCCGTCCCTTCTGCACCGGTTCAAGCTCGATCCGAAAATCGCCGCGGGACCAGTTACGCTCGCTCTGGCGGATACTTTTGCTCTCGTGATTTATTTCACGAGCGCCTGGTTGATTCTGCGATGAGTGCCGTCTCAGTGATCGTTCCAGCGCTCAACGAAGCGGAGCCGATTGATGACGTTGTGCGTGAAGTGGCAGCGACCAGCATCCCCGATGAGATCATTGTGGTCGACAACGGTAGCACCGATCGAACGGCCGACACCGCGCGCGACGCAGGCGCGCGAGTGGTGAGCGAGCCCGTGCTCGGTTACGGCCGCGCGTGCATGGCCGGAATCCGCGCGCTGTCGCCGGAATCCGACATTGTCGTTTTTCTCGACGGCGATGGCAGCGATTGCCCTGAGTTCATGAATCGACTCGTTGATCCTATCGTGGCCGGCACACACGATTTCGTGATCGGCTCGCGCACGCGCGGACAGCGCGAACCGGGGAGCATGAATTTTCAGCAGATCGTTGCCGGACGAATTGCCGGGCGCATCCTGCGGCTGCTCTATGGAGTTCGTTACACCGACATGTGCCCGTTTCGAGCGATCCGGCGTGACGCGCTGGAAAGGCTTGGTATGCGCGAGCAAACCTACGGCTGGAATCTCGAAATGCAGATGAAAGCCGCGCGCGTCGGACTGCGAATCCTCGAAATTCCAGTAAACCATCGTCGACGCGCTGGTGGAGAATCGAAAGTCTCCGGCACATTGCGCGGGACATTTGTCGCCGGCACTCGCATCATCGCGACGCTAATGCGCATCGCGACAGAAAGAACGCCACGGATGAACACCGATTAGCACGGATGTTTTGAAGAGATGACACGCCACGCGAAAGACTCTTCTTCCGATCCGTGTTTCATCCGTGTTAATCTGTGGCCAAATAACAATTCATGACATTGCCTCACGAACTTTCGCGCGGGAAGGCAATTGCGGCCGGATTAGTCGCCGGTCTTGTCGCCGCGATCGCGATGACAGTCGTGATGCTGCTTCTCGCCTGTTTCGGTGTAGCGACACCGCTGGTAATCATTGGCGATCGACTTTCGGTTTTCATTCCGCCGGGACCATTTCTTTCGCTCATGGGAAAGGTCGGTGGCTACAATCACCTGAAACAGCTTGGCGTTGGATCGACGATCGCAGGCCAGCTTGTTGTTGGCGCGCTTGGCGGAGCGATTTTTGGATTTTGCATGCGGCGCAACCCCGGAAAGCCCGCGACGCTCACGACGCTCTCCGTCTTTGTCGCGCTGCCGCTCATTGCAGCTGCGATTGCACTCTGGCCGGTGCTTGGAACAAGCTACATTGGATTGCCCATTGCTGCCGCGCGCCTGGTTACGCTCGTCGGTTTCGCGCTCTGCGTTTTTGTTTTCGAGCGAACGCTTGTTTTAGGTTTTCAATTTCTCGCACGGCCAAAGACCCAGAGAGAAGACCCAGAATACAGTCCGGCAATTGGGCGGCGCGCATTTGTGCTGAGCGCAATTGGGGTCGCGGTAGCTGGCGGTGGAGTCGCACTGGCGCGCAAACTTTATCGCGCGGCAACGTTTAGTTACGACGGCACGCAATACAAAGGCCGCGTCGTCCAACCGATTACCCCAAACGACTTGTTTTATTGCGTGACCAAAAATGTGGTTGATCCGCGAGTGGATGCCCGTCTCTGGCATCTGGAAGTGAACGGCCTGGTGCGCAATCAGGCGACGTGGGGATTTCAAGATCTAACGGGATTCTCAGCGGTCGAGCAGGAGACGACTCTAATGTGCATCAGCAACGGTTTGGATGCGGGCCTTATCAGCAACGCCCTCTGGAAAGGTTTCCCTTTGCGCGATCTTCTCGAAAAAGCGGCTCCCTTTTCTGATGCCGCCCGCGTCCGTTTGCATGGCATCGATAATTACACCGACACGATCCCGCTCGAGAAAGCGATGGACCCGACGACGCTGCTGGCCTACGAAATGAACGGCGAGCCGTTGCCGGACCGGCATGGTTATCCACTGCGTGTGATCGTTCCCGGTTACTTCGGTGAAAAGCATGTGAAATGGCTCACGCGAATCGAGCTTGCACGTCCGGACGCGAAAGGCTTTTACGAAGCGCAAGGGTGGGGCCCTGATTTCATCACGCCGACAAGATCGAGAATCGACGTGCCCGATGACGGATCAACGTTTTCGTTAGGAAAACTGGCGGCACCGATTGAAGTGAAAGGCATGGCCTACGGCGGCAACCGCGGCATTTCCCATGTGGAACTGAGCTTCGATGACGCCCAGACGTGGAACGAATCGAAAATTTACTATCCCGGAACAAGACTCACTTGGGCATTATGGAGTTACGATTGGCGACCGGAAAAGACAGGCGACTACACCTTGGTCGTCCGCGCCACCGACAGCAACGGTAAAGTCCAGGAAATCGACTGGAGCCGCAGCTTCTTTTCCGGCGTGACCGGCTTCCATAAGGTCTTTGTGCATCTAGCGGCGTGAACGGCTCAGCTAGGGGCGGTTCACCGAACCGCCCGCGGGCGATTCGAGGTCAATCGCCCGTACCTTGGCACTTTGGGCACCAAGCAGTCGTGCGGCCTCCGATCAAAGCGCGGCGCAATAGCGTGTGGTGAATCGGACAGACTCCGCCGCGTTTCCATTTTTCGTGGATCAGCCAGTTCTTCGGCGGATCGGAGAAATCTTTGCCGAGAGTTTCTAGCGATCGGCGGGCGACGAATTTGGCTGCGCGGAGAATCGTTGCGCGTTCACGTGCGGTCAGTTTTGCGGTTCGTTTCGATGGCAAGACTTTTGCGCGCCATAAAATTTCGTCCGCCATCCAGTTACCGATTCCGGAAAAGCCATCTTGCATGAGCAGAACGGATTTGATCGGCGCTTTGCGATGTCGATCTAAGAATTGATCGGCAAATTGTCGATCGAACCCTGGGGAAATGATCTCTGGCACACCCGTGTTCCACCAACCCGGTTCTTTCCGGCCGTGATGAAACCGGATACGACCGAATTGCCGTGAATCACTGAAGACAAGCGCGCGTTGGGATTGATAAAGAACGAGATGGTCATGTTTGTTCGGGTGAAAATTCGCGGATTCAACGCGAATCCTGCCGGTCATGCCGAGATGGATCCCGAGCCAGTTATGGCTCGAGAATTTAAAGAGCATCCGTTTGCCACGCGCCTCCGAGCTCAGAAATTTTTCGCCGACCAATCCCTGGCGAAGTTCGCGGGGACTTGTTCCGCGAAAAACCCTGTTTCCCCAATCCAGCCGGACATCGACAATCTTTTTGGCGAGGCCGGCGTTCCATTGTTTGCGATACCATTCGACCTCGGCCAGTTCCGGCATTTCAGCCGGAACATAGCCGACGATGGCTGTGCGACCAACGGTCATGCTGACCGCTTCCTTGCAGTAGCGCTGCACAGGTTGGAAGCCTGTGTTCCGGCTTGCGCCATGTGCTAAATTTAATTCATGGAGAAGGTGATCATTGTCGGAAGTGGCTGCGCCGGATTAACGGCCGCGATTTATGCTGCGCGGGCGAACTTGAATCCGCTTGTACTCGAAGGCCGTCAGCCAGGCGGCCAGCTTTCTACGACGACTCTGGTGGAGAACTATCCGGGATTTCCAGACGGGATCGATGGCCCGCAGTTGATCATGAACATGCATAAACAGGCCGAGAAATTTGGCGCGCGGTTCTCTTACGCCGAAGTGACTGATTTCGAGCCGCGCAACAGCCATATTCGTGTCAAAGCCGATGACGAGTGGCTCGAGACGCAGGCGCTCATTATCGCGAGCGGAGCATCAGCCCGCTATTTGGGGCTCGAAGACGAAGAGAAACTGATCGGTCATGGCCTGACTTCCTGCGCGACGTGCGACGGCGCTTTCTACAAGAACGTGCCGGTATGCGTCGTCGGTGGCGGCGATTCCGCGGCAGAGGAATCGCTTTTTCTCACGCGGTTCGCCTCCAAAGTTTATCTGATTCATCGACGCGACAAAATGCGTGCGTCGAAGATCATGGGCGACCGCGTGATGGCGAATAACAAAATCGAGCCGATCTGGGACACAGTCGTGACGAAATATATTCCCGATGAAAAAGGCGAGATGCGCGCGGTGCGATTGCGCAATGTCAAAACGAACGAGGAGCGCGAGTTAGAAGTCGCGTGCGTGTTTGTCGCTATTGGTCACGATCCAAACACACAACCATTTGCAGGCAAGCTCCAGGCTGATCCGGACGATTATCTGATCGCGAAAAATCTGGTCGAAAGTAAGCACCCCGGGGTGTTCATTGCCGGTGACGTAGCAGATCGCGTTTATCGGCAGGCAGTGACTGCCGCCGGGTCGGGCTGTGCTGCGGCCATGGAAGCGGAAAAATATCTGAGCGAGTTGGAGAAATAATTGTCGATTTTCGTCACCGGCAACTGTAGGGCAGGCGCTGCGCCTGCCGATTCCTGGTTTGGCAAGCAGGGCAAGCGAGGCGCTTGCCCTACAACATGAAAATCTGCGATTTGACCCAGTTCTATTCGCCGCTGAGCGGGGGTGTTAAGCGGTACGTGCATGAGAAGATCGCGTACATCGACAAGCACTCGACTCACGATCAGCATATTCTCATCGTTCCGGGGCCAAGAACGGACGTGGCTACGAATACGAGGTCGCGCCTTTATTCGATTCACTCACCTTTGATCTCGCGCACATCGCGCTATCGGGCGCTGCTAAATCTGCGCGCGATCGAGCAGATCCTTGAACGCGAACGGCCTGACATCATTGAATCGAGCGACCCGTACCAAATCGGATGGAAAGCAATCGCGGTCGGCCGCTCGCTGAAAATCCCGGTGGTCGGTTTTTACCATTCGCATTTCCCGGAAGCGTATCTACGCGGCAGCACAAAATTTTTGGGCAGACGCGGGACGCATCGGGCCATGAAGTTGACGCGCGCATACGTCCGCAAGCTTTACAATCGCTTCCAAGCCACGCTTGTGCCCTCCGAAGATCTGGCCCGCGTTCTTTCGGACTGGGGGGTGCGCAATGTGCGTACAGTGCGACTGGGCGTGAACACCGACATTTTTAAACCGATGCGGGATGGGGCAAAGGCGACACGCGCAGCGCTAGGCATTGGCCGCCAGCAAAAGTTGCTGCTCTATGTGGGCCGTCTGGCCAGGGAAAAGAACACGCAAACACTCTTTCGCGCCTTCGAGCTCTTGCAACGGCACTCACTTGAATTTCATTTATTGATCATCGGCGATGGGCCGCAACGCAAAGAACTTCGACGGTTGCAGTCCCGCAGCTGCGGGAAAGACGTTTCCTGGATTCAGTATTGCACGGAATCCGCTGATCTCGCCCGTTATTATCGAGCGGCGGATCTCTTCGTTCATCCGGGCGTGCAGGAAACGTTTGGGCTTGTGGCGCTGGAAAGTCAGGCCTGTGGCACGCCGGTGGTGGGGATTCGCGGCAGCTGCATGGACCAGCTTATTTGCCATGACCAGGAATCCTGGGCGCGCGCAAACAGCGCCGAGGCACTGGCCGATGCGATTGAAGGGGCGAGCACAAAAAAGTTGTCGATGATGGGCGAGAGTGCCGCGCGTACCGCCGAGGATCTCTATGGCTGGCCGCGCGTGTTCGAAAAACTGTTTTGCATTTATCGCGAGGTTTGCTCAAACTACCGCGGTTCTTGATGGAGAGCGACGATCATAAGCCGTTCAGCATTCGCAGCTATCGCGCGTCGGATCGCGAAGCTGTCAGAAAGTTGTGCTGCAACACGGGATTTCTCGGTGACCCTATCGATCCGGTTTACGAGGATCGGGAATTATTCGCCGATTTTCTTACGACCTATTATACGGATCACGAACCTGAGTCGTGTTTTCTGTTGGAGGTAGATGGCGAGATTCGCGGTTATCTCCTTGGCTCGCGCAAGCCGTTGCGCAATCAGCTCTATGCCCTTTATCAAAATGTTTGGCTCTTTTTCCGCGCGCTCATTCGCTATTTTCGCTACCATGAACGCTCGCGACGTTTTATTCGCTGGACGCTCGTGCATGGGTGGCACGAAGTGCCCGCGCGGCCGCGCCGGGTCCCCCATTTTCATATCAATCTCCTGCCAGACGCGCGAAAAGTTTCCACAACCCGCGCGCTGATGAGTGCATATTTGAGTTACCTGTATCGCTCCGGCGAGAAACGTGTTTACGGGCAAATCGTTACGTTTGAAAGCCGGCGCGGTGAGAAGATGTTCGAACGCTATGGGTTCAAAGTATTGAATCGAGCCGAGATCACGAAGTACAAGGCATTTTATCCCGAGTCGGTCTATCTTAGCACCGTGATCAAGAATCTGGAAACGGCCGAGCCGCTCACGGCCTATTCGCGAACGCGCACCTGAGAGCGATCTCTCGCCGGAAATCAGCGAGTTTCTCCCGGCACTTTTTCCCGCAATGGCGTCACCTCCGGGGCGGCTGGATTTTCTTCCGCAGCTCGATAGAGAGTTCTTCCCGACTCTTTTCGGACGGCCTCGCCGGGTTCAAAAAAGCTGCACGCAGCAAGCGTAAGCGCGCCTGCGACCGTGACGAGAGCGACAATGCCTTTCACCAGCTAACAATTGAGGGTTGCGCCAATTCTTGCAACCGAAGCGTGGTAGGTTTTTGCATCGAGACGAAAGCGATTTCCTTGAGTTACTCGACAACTAAATTCAAGACGCTGAGCTTCTTGATGACGAAAATCTCGACCGGAGGGTTGATCGCCATTAGCATCCTGACCTTCCACAAATGAAGACCGGAATGGCAAACAGTCGCGAGATCGAACGCAAATATCTGGTGAAGCGGCTGCCTGAAAAACTTAAACAGTCGCGGCGTTATGTCATTGCACAAGGTTATCTGGCAAAAGAACCCGCAGGCAGACAAGTGCGTCTCCGGAAAAAAGGCAAGACTGCGTCGCTGACTTTCAAAATGGGTCGTGGCAGATCACGGGAAGAGCGCGAGGTAAAACTTAGTCCGAAGCAGTTCGCGACGCTTTGGCCGGCGACCGCAGGCCGGAGATTGTACAAGTTGCGTTACGAAATTCCCTGGCGAAATCTATTGATCGAGATTGATATTTATCGCCGCAGACATTCCGGTTTGGTAGTGGCCGAAGTGGAGTTCCCCGACCGTGTAACGTGCCGCAAATTCAGGCCACCTTCCTGGTTTGGCCGGGAGGTCACGGGCGAAAAACGTTACAGCAACGTGAGATTGGCCAACGAGTAAGGAAACGATATGGGCTTCCGTTTGAAATTGCGCGAACCCTTGGCGGACGGGCTGAAGAGAGTCTTTCGCGAACAAATCGACGCGGCCCTTCGATTGTGCAGGCACCCGGCAAAGCAACGCGGCGTCACCGTGCACGAAGTTCGCAAGCATCTTAAAAAACTGCGCGCGGCAATGCGCCTTGCCGTTGGTGAAGTCGGTAAGAATCAGCATGCGCGCGAAGATCGCTGCGTGCGCGAGATCGGGCGACTGGTCTCCGATTTGCGCGATGCCCAAGTGCGACTCCAAACGCTGGTTCAACTGCGCGACGAGGCCAACAAGAAGTCGGAAGAAAATCCATTTCCGCGCCTCGAAGAATTATTGTCGCTGGAGCGGGAGAGTTTTTCCGCCGCGTTTGACGGCTGGCAGAAACAAGCCATTCCAAAGCTGGAACGCGCGGGGGAACGCCTTGCGAAATGGCCGCTCGACCGTATAAGCTGGAAGCAAATTTGCGGCGCGGTCGAAAAGATTTACAAACACGGCCAGCGCGGACTCGCGAAAACGATCAAGAAACCTGTTCCGGAAAATTTTCACGCCTGGCGGAAGCGGGTGAAGGATCTGTGGTATCAGTTGCGCATCTTGCAACCGCTGAACCGCACTGTTTTTGAAGAGATGGCTCACGACGCAGATGTTTTGGGCGAATTGCTGGGTCTGCAGCACGATTTCGATTTTCTGATGGAGCGTCTGGAAAAGGAAAGCGGCGATGAGGCGCTGCGCGATGAGTTGGCG
>Ga0207701_10001256_pt1 | contig 26767 bp, 21 predicted proteins | sample KBSSwiSSwithPhiX_FD_184294 | JGI IMG/M metagenome (GOLD analysis project Ga0207701, IMG submission 184294) | Switchgrass rhizosphere bulk soil microbial communities from Kellogg Biological Station, Michigan, USA, with PhiX - S5 (SPAdes) (version 2) | ecosystem: Environmental > Terrestrial >... | reverse complement strand
CCTCATTGTCCAATGCTGGCGGCCCGACGGCGCTCACGTGGTTGCCGCCGTGCGGGGTGGACCTGCCGAGCTGCCGCTCGGCGCTTGGCGGATAGCCGAACGCGTTGCGATAGCACTTCGAGAAGTGCGGCGGCGACTGGAAGCCGCAGGCGGTGGTGATGTCCATGATCGACATCGACGTCTGCAGCAGGAGCTCGCGCGCGCGGCGCAGGCGGATCTCGAGGTAGTACTTCGTCGGCACCTGGTCGAGATGCCGCTTGAACAGCCGCTCGATCTGGCGCCGGGAAACGCCTATCGAGGCCGCGAGGTCGTCGAGCGACATCGGCTCCTCGATGTTGGCCTCCATCAGCGCGGCCGCCTTGATGAGGCGCTCGTGGAAGACGCCGACCTGCGCCTGCAGCGGAATGTGCTGGCGGTCGCGGTCGTTGCGGATGCGATCGAGAATGAACTGCTCCGAGATGAGCGGTGCAATGTCCCGGCCCAGATCGTCCTTGATCATGTTGAGCATCAGGTCGAGCGGCGCGATGCCGCCCGAGCACGTGTAGCGATCGCGATCGATCGCGAAGAGTTGCGCCGTGAACAGGATCCGCGGGAATTCCTCGCGCAGGGACGACATGTTCTCCCAGTGGATCGCGGCGCGATATTGGTCGAGAAGACCCGCCTTCGCGAGCGCGTAGCCGCCGGTGCACAGGCCACCGAGCGGCACTTCGCGCTGTGAGAGCTTGCGCAGCGCAGTCAGCAGATCCTTGGTGACGGCGTGCTGCACGTCGACGCCGCCGCAGACGAACAGCACGTCGACGGGCCCCAGCGCGGAGAGCGATACGGTCGGTGAAAAGGAAAGGCCGTTGCTCGCCGGCACCGAAGCTCCATCCAGGCTCACGATCGACCACGTATAGATGTCGTCGCGGCACAAACGATTCGCCATGCGCAACGGCTCGACGGCGCTGGTCAGCGCGATCATCGAATAGTTGGGCAGCGTCAGGAAGCCGTAGCGTCGCCGCTTTGCGGATTTCGCCCCCAGCGCGAGCCGCGGAAGCGCCGTGGGCCGCGCGGGCTGCGCCGGCGGTGCACCCCTGGCGGCCTTGGCAGGACGGGTGGGCCGGGCGGAAGCTTTGGAGGGCGTGCGCATCAGCGACAAGTTTGTCAAACTGCGACCTCACTGTCCACACCGGCATCCCCATGTCCTCCATGCCCATCCAGCACAGCTACATCGGCGGCCGCTACGTGCCTTCATCGTCGGGCGAAGCGTTCGACAACATCAACCCCGCGACCGGCGAAGTGATGTGCCGGGTGGAGCAGGCCGGCGAAGCCGAGGTCGAGCAGGCGATCGCGTCGGCCCAGGCCGGGTTCGCCGCCTGGTCGGCAATGACCGGCGCCGAGCGCGGGCGCATCCTCCATCGCGCCCAACGCAACTTGCGCGAGCGCAACCGCGCATTCGCCGCGATCGAGGTGGAGGACACCGGCAAGCCGATCCAGGAGGCGGAAGCCGTCGACGTGCTGTCCGGCGCCGATTGCATCGAGTACTACGCGGGGCTCGCCGCCTCGCTCGCCGGCGAGCATCACGTGCTGAAGAACGCGTTCGCCTACACGCGGCGCGAGCCGCTCGGCGTGTGCGTCGGCATTGGCGCGTGGAACTACCCGATCCAGATCGCGTGCTGGAAGTCTGCGCCGGCGCTCGCGTGCGGCAACGCGATGATCTTCAAGCCGGCGGAGCTGACACCGCGCACCGCGACGCTGCTGGCGGAGGTGTATTCGGATGCGGGCGTGCCGCCCGGCGTTTTCAACGTCGTCCAGGGCGATGCGCGCACCGGTCAATTGCTGGTCCGCCATCCCGCCGTGGCCAAAGTGTCGCTGACGGGCGAGGTCGGCACCGGCAAGCGCGTGATGGCGGACGCGGCGGGCACGCTGAAGCACGTGACGATGGAACTGGGCGGTAAGTCGCCGCTCATCGTTTTCGACGACGCGAATCTCGAGAATGCCGTCGCCGCGGCGATGATGGGCAACTTCTACACGCAGGGCGAGGTGTGCACGAACGGCACGCGCGTGTTCGTCCACGAGTCGATCTACGGGGCGTTCCTCGAGCAGCTCGCGGCGCGGACGGCGAAGATGACGATCGGCGATCCGATGGACCCGGCGACGCACGTCGGCGCGCTGATCTCCGAAGAGCACATGAAGCGGGTGCTCGGGGCGATCGATGCAGGCAGGCGCGTTGCGCGGCTCGTCTGCGGCGGCAATCGCGTCACGCGCGGCGCGCTCGGCCGGGGCTATTTCGTCGAGCCGACGATCTTCGCCGACTGTGCGGACGACATCGCGCTCGTCACCGACGAGATCTTCGGACCGGTGATGTCGGTGCTGAAATTCTCTTCGGAGGATGAGGTGATCCGTCGCGCCAACGCAACGCCATTCGGGCTCGCGGCCGGCGTGTTCACGCGCGATCTTGTGCGCGCGCATCGCGTCGTGGCCGCGCTGCAGGCCGGCGTCTGCTGGGTCAACAACTACAACATCACGCCGGTCGAGATCCCCTTCGGCGGCATGAAGCAGTCGGGCGTCGGGCGCGAGAACGGGCTCGCGGCAATCCAACACTACACGCAGCTTAAGAGCGTGTACGTCGAAATGGGCGACGTCGCGTGCCCGTACTGAGGCACCGGTCGGGATTGCCGCGCATGTCGGTACTGCGTTGCCGCAAAGGTCTCGCGTGAATCTCCGGAAAACCGCGCGGCTCGGACGAACCGACGTCTCGGTGACGCGCCTCGGGCTCGGCACGGCGCCACTCGGCGGCCTTTACGCGTCGGTTGCACACGACGACGCGCTGCGCACGATCGAGGCGGCCTGGCAAGCCGGCATCCGCTTTTTCGACACCGCGCCGCTGTACGGCCATGGGCTCGCCGAGATGCGGTTGGGCGAGGCGCTCGCGTATCGCCCGCGCAACGACTACGTGCTCGCGACCAAAGTCGGCCGGCTGCTGCAGCCGGTGAAAGGCAAGGCCATCGAAGACAGGCACTACAAGGGCACGCCGCCGGTCGCACCCGCATTCGACTTTTCCTACGACGGCGTAATGCGCTCCGTCGACGAGAGCCTCGGGCGCCTCAAGCTTGATCGCATCGACGTTCTGCACATCCACGACCCCGACGATCACTACGACGCGGCGGTCGGCGGCGCATATCGGGCGCTCGCACGATTACGCCAGGAAGGCACGGTACGCGCAATCGGCGCCGGAATGAACCAGTGGGAAATGCTGCAAGGCTTTGCCGTGCAGTGCAATTTCGACTGCTTCCTGCTGGCCGGCCGCTACACGCTGCTCGATCGCTCGGCCGGAGAGAGCCTGCTCCCGACGTGCGAGAGGAAGTCGATCTCGATCATCGCGGGCGGCGTCTACAACAGCGGCATCCTGGCTGATCCGCGTGCCGGCGCGAAGTTCGACTACGAGGTCGCTCCGTCGGCGCTGGTCGCGGAGGCGCAGCGGCTCGACGGCATTTGTAGCGCGCATGCAGTGTCGCTCAAAGCCGCGGCGATCCAGTTCCCGCTGACGCACCGGGCCGTGGCCGCCGTGCTGACCGGCGCGCGATCGGAAGACGAGTTGCGCGACAACGTCGCGATGTTCGAGACGCCGCTGCCGCCCGGGCTGTGGAACGCTTTGGGCGTACCGCCGGATGCGTGACTACTCCGAATTCGACTACATCGTCGTCGGCGGCGGTTCCGCCGGATGCGTGCTCGCCAGCCGCCTGACCGAGGAAGCCGATGTCAGCGTGCTGGTAGTCGAAGCGGGCCCGCCCGACAGCAGCATCCTCATCCACATGCCGTCGGCGTTTGCGTATCCGCTCCAGAGCATGACGTACAACTGGGCCTACGAGACGGAACCCGAGCCGCACATGGACGGACGACGCGTGTCGTGCCCGCGCGGCCGGGTGATCGGTGGCTCGTCGTCGATCAACGGAATGGTCTACATCCGCGGCCATCCGCAGGATTACGACGGGTGGGCGTCGGTCCGCGGGCTCGAAGCGTGGTCGTATGCGCACTGCCTGCCCTACTTCAAGCGTGCGGAGACGCGGCTCAAGGGCGCCGACGCCTACCACGGCGGCAGTGGCCCGCTCTACGTGACGACAGGCGAGATGAAGAATCCGCTCTATCGCGCGTTCATCGAAGCGGGCGTGCAGGCGGGCTACGCGGCGACCGAGGACATCAACGGCTACCGGCAGGAAGGCTTCGGTCCGATGGACCGGACGACGTACCGCGGCCGACGCTGGAGCGCGGCGATGGCATATCTCAAGCCGGCGCGCGCTCGATCCAACCTGCGGATCGAGCCGCGATGCCTCGTCACCCGGGTGCTGTTCGAGGGCACGCGCGCGACGGGCGTCGAGTACCTGCACAACGGACGGCTCGTGCGGATGCGCGCGCGACGGGAGGTACTCGTCTGCGGCGGAGCGATCAATTCGCCGCAGATCCTGATGCTCTCCGGCATCGGCGACCCGGCGGCGCTCGAGAAGTTGCAGATCCCTGTCGTCGCCAAAGTTCCCGGCGTGGGACAGAACCTGCAGGATCACCTCGAGACTTACGTCCAGCACGCGTGCACGCAGCCGATCACGCTGTATTCGACACAGAACGTCGTCGCGAAGGGTGCGATCGGCGTCGAATGGCTGCTGTTCGGCAGCGGCCTTGGCGCCACCAATCACTTCGAGTCGGGCGGCTTCATCCGCAGTCGCGCGGGCGTCGCGCATCCGGATCTGCAGTATCACTTCCTGCCGATCGCGATCACCTACGACGGCAAGGAGAAGGTGAATGAGCACGGCTTCCAGGCGCACGTCGGCCCGATGCGCGCGACCTCGCGCGGGACGATCGCGCTCAAGTCGCCGAACCCGGCGGACCCGCCGCACATCCTGTTCAACTACCTTGCCACCGACGGCGACCGCCAAGAGTTTCGCGACGCGATCCGGCTCACGCGCGAGATTTTCGCGCAGAAGGCGTTCGATCCCTATCGGGGCATCGAGCTCTCGCCTGGCGCGAACGTGAGGACCGACGCGGAGATCGACGCCCACATCCGGCGCAAGGCGGAGAGCGCCTACCACCCCTCGTGCTCGTGCAAAATGGGTGCCGCCGACGATCCGTTCGCAGTCGTGGACGGCGAGCTTCGCGTCCGCGGAACACAGGGGCTGCGCGTGATCGACGCGTCGGTCATGCCGAACGTCGTCAGCGGAAATCTCAACGCGCCGACGATCATGCTCGCGGAGAAGGCAGCCGATCTCGTCCGCGGCGTCGCGGCGCTGCCACCGGAGAACGTTCCGATCTTCGTTCATCCCGAGTGGCGTACGAAGCAGCGCTGAAGCATCGACCTGATACGATTCGAGGCTTGTTGCCCAGCGCTTCGCCTCGTCACGTGATGCCATGACCTTCCTTCGGTGCCTGTTGCCGTTCGCTTGTTGGGCGGCATCCGCCGGCGCCTTTGCCGCTTCACCGGTAAAGCGCATCGATATCCATGTGGTGCCGTACTACGAGGCGGCGAAGGCGCCGGGCGCCACGCCGAGCGTCTCCGTGGGCAAGGCGTACGACGCACTGCTCGCATCCAATCGCCGCGAGGACATCGTTCGCGCGCGCGACGAGATCCTGCACAACAACCCGCTCGTCACGCCGATGACGATGATGGTGCTGGCGATCCGCCTGTACGACGTGGGGCTGCGCGACGATTCGGTCTTCTGGTTTTACGCGGCGAAGGACCGTTACGTGACGCTCGCCGGCGTATCCGATACGAAGTCGGTCGAGCTCGCACAGGTCGAGGACGCCGTGAAGAACTTCGTGTATCTCGCAGGCCCCGTCATCAATGGCTACGCGTTCTGCGACGTCGCAAGGCAGCAGGAGCTGCGCCAGAAGGCGCTCAAATGGGCCGTCGACAACCCGTACAAGGCCATGTTCCTGCCGCAGGTGCCGGCACTTCCGGGCGACCGCGAGCAAAACCTCAAGAAGGCGATCGCCGAGGTCGCGGCGGCCGCGGCGAAGGAGCGCGAGTACCTGTCGAAGCCGGCGAACGTCAGCGAGATCAAGGCGAAGCGCAGGCAGAACGACGCCGACACGATGTTCTGCTGGAAATGAGCGACAAGGACCTACCGCTGCGCGAGGACACGCGGCTCCTGGGTCGACTCCTGGGCGACGTGCTGCGCGCGCAGACCGGCGACGCGGGGTACGCGCGCATTGAGGCCATTCGCCAGACCGCCGTGCGCTTCCGGCGGGCGATGGATGGCGATGCGCCAGCAGTACGGCAGGAGCTCGTCGCGCTGCTCAGCGATCTTCCCATCGCGCAGACGCTCGACATCGTTCGCGCGTTCAGCTATTTCTCGCACCTCGTCAACATCGCCGAAGACGTGCACCAGAACCGCCGGCGCCGCATCCACGCGCTTGCGGGTTCGCCGCCGCAACGGGGAAGCGTCGCCGACGCGCTCGACTGCATCGCGGGCCATGGGATCGACGGCTCGCGACTCGCGGCGTGGCTCAAGGACGCGCTCGTGAGCCCGGTGCTGACCGCGCATCCGACCGAGGTGTCGCGCAAGAGCATCCTCGATTGCGAGCGCGAGGTCGCCCGACTTCTGCATTGGCGCGATCGCGGCGAGCTTACCGCCGACGAGACGGCAGAATTCGAAGCGGGACTCTATCGGCAGGTTCTCGCGCTGTGGCAGACGGCGATGATCCGGCTCACCAAGCTCAACGTGCAGGACGAGATCGAGAACGGCCTCGCGTACTACCGCTACACGTTCCTCGCGCAGGTGCCGAAGCTCTACCTCGCGCTCGCCACGCAGCTGCGCGCGAAGTTCAAGGTAGGGGACGACGTGTCGATACCCCCGTTCCTGCGGCTCGGTTCGTGGATCGGCGGCGATCGGGACGGCAATCCGAACGTCAACAGCAAGACGCTCGCCTACGCGATCGACCGCCAAGCGGCAGTCGCATTCACGCATTATCTCGACGAGATACACCGGCTCGGCGCCGAGCTGTCCCTGTCTACGCGGCTTGTGTCGCCGTCGAAGGAACTCTTGCTGCTCGCCGACGCAGCGCGCGATCCGAACCCGCACCGCGGCGACGAGCCCTACCGTCAGGCGCTGATCGGCGTCTATGGTCGCGTTGCCGCCACCGCCCGCTCGCTCGCGGGCTACGTTCCGCCGCTCGCGCCGCACGCCGAGCTGCCGGCGTATGCAAGCCCTGGCGATCTCCTCGTGGATCTCCGGGTCATCGAATGCTCGCTCGCCGGCCACGGCGCGGCACCGCTCGCCGAAGGCCGTCTCGTGCCGCTTATCCGTGCCGTGGAAGTGTTCGGCTTCCACCTCGCCGTTCTCGATCTGCGCCAGAACTCGGACGTGCACGAGCAAGTGATCGCCGAGCTTCTCGCGCGCGCCGGGACGGCCGTCGATTACAAGTCGCTCGCCGAGCCGGCGCGGGTCGCCCTGCTCTCCGCCGAGCTCGAAAGTCCTCGGCTTCTGCACTCGCCGCATCTTACGTACTCGGACGTCGCGCGCTCCGAACGTGCAGTGCTGGAAGTCGCCGCCGACATCCATCGCCGCTTCGGGGCGGCCGCGCTGCCGAACTACGTGATCTCGAAGTGCCAGTCGGTCTCGGACCTGCTCGAAGTCGCGGTGCTGATGAAGGAGGTCGGATTGCTGCGTGGCAACGCGCTCGCAGTCAACATCGTCCCGCTGTTCGAGACGATCGACGATCTCGCGCGTTCGCACGACGTCATGCGCGCCGCGTTCGCGCTGACGTTCTATCGCCGCTGGGTCGACGGCCGCGACCGATGGCAGGAAGTGATGCTCGGCTATTCCGACAGCAACAAGGACGGCGGCTATCTCACGGCGAACTGGTCGCTGTATCGCGCCGAGCTCGCGCTCGTCGACGTGTTTCGCGACGCCGGTTTCAAACTCCGCTTCTTCCATGGCCGCGGCGGCACGGTCGGACGAGGAGGAGGACCGAGCTTCGAGGCCATCCTCGCGCAACCCGCCGGCAGCGTCAGCGGCGGCCTGCGAATCACGGAGCAGGGCGAGATCATCGCCAGCAAGTATTCCGATCCCGATCTCGGCCGGCGCAATCTCGAGACGCTCGTCGCGGCGACGCTCGAGGCCAGTATGATCGACGGCGAGCGCCTCGAGGATCGCGCGCCGGTCTTCTTCGAAGCGATGGACGCGCTGTCGCGGCACGCGCTCACGGCGTACCGCGACCTCGTCTACCGAACGCCCGGCTTCGTCGAGTACTTCCGCGCCGCGACACCCATCGCCGAGCTCGCAGGACTCAACATCGGCAGCCGGCCGGCATCGCGCACGTCGTCCACGCGCATCGAGGATCTGCGCGCGATCCCTTGGGTGTTCAGCTGGGGGCAGTGCAGGCTGATGCTGCCCGGCTGGTACGGCTTCGGGCTTGCGATCGACACGTGGCTCGCCGAGCATCCTGGCAGCGCCGACCAGGGACGCGCGCTGCTGACGGAAATGCACGCCCGGTGGCCGTTCTTTCGCAGCATGCTGTCGAACATGGCCATGGTGCTCGCGAAGACCGATCTCGCGATCGCCTCGCGCTACGCGGAGCTCGTTGCCGACGTGGCGCTGCGCGAATCCATCTTCCTGCGAATCGCCGGCGAGCATTCACGCACAATCCGGCATGTGCTGGCCATCACCGGTCAGGCGACGCTGCTCGACGACAATCCGACGCTCGCCCGCAGCATCCGCAATCGCTTTCCCTATCTGGATCCGCTCAATCACCTGCAGGTTGAGCTGTTGCGCCGACATCGCGACGGCCAGACGGACGAGCGCACGCGGCGCGCGATCCACCTGACGATCAACGGCCTGGCGGCGGGCCTGCGCAACAGCGGCTAGAGACACGCGCTGAAGCGGCGCAACAGCTCTTAGCGGTTTTCGAGCGGCGCGACTATCGCCCGCCTTCCTTTCGCTGCGGACGTGCCGCACCTCCAGGCACGAGCCGGCGATCCTTGATGGCGTAGAGCGCGTCGTGCACGTGCGCGAGCGCGGGCTCCTCGGGCTTGTCGCTGCGCCGGATGATCGCCAGCGTGCGCGTGAGCGGCGGGTTCAGCGCACGTATCACCACCGGAGCGCTGCTCGCATCGCCCATCACTGCTTCGATCGGCAGGATCGACGCGCCCAATCCGGCGCTGATGAGATTGCGCATGGCGCCGTGCCCGAGTTCCATCGCCGCTCGCGGCTCGATGCCGGCCGCGCGGAACCAGTTCCGTGCGATCTGGTGCATCGTCGCGCCGGTCGAATCGAAGATCAGCGGATACCGGCCGAGCGTGGCGGCATCGAGCGTCGGCGGCGCGTTGCGTTCGGTTGGCGGCAGCACGGCGACCATGGGATCCGATCGCACGACAACGACACTCAGCGAGGACTCTAGCACCGGCATCGTGACGAGCGCGATGTCGAGATCGTTCCTCGCGACGCTCGCCGCCATCTCATCGGTCGTTCCGGTCATCACGACGATCTCGATGTTCGGATGCGTGCGGCGCAGCGCGCGCAGCACTGGCGGCAACAAGTAGGCGAGGATCGAGCCGCCCGTGCCGATGCGGATCCGCGCGAGGCCCCCGTCCCGGCGCCGGCGCATCGCATCGAGCGCGTCGTCGACCTCGCGCTCGATGCGGCGCGCACGCTCGATGAGATCGATTCCCGCCGCAGTCGCGTAAGCGCGCTTGCCGATGCGCTCGATCAGGTGCAGCCCGAAGCGGTGCTCGAGCTCACGGACCTGGAGGCTCACTGCGGGCTGCGTAAGGTTGAGGATGCGGGCCGCGGCGGAGAAGCTTCCGAGCCGGACGACCTCCACCACGGCGTGCAGCTGATCGAGGCTCAATCTGCGCATGTCGGGTGCCGGCGCCCAGTGCGATGGCGGGCGCGAGGTCGGCCGGTGCATTCCCTGAACAAAGAATTACTCATAGATTAGATAATAACAATTAAATTGCCTAATTGTACGGGCCGGCGCATCGTACATCGACGGGGCCCGGCCTCCCGACCACCGGTCGCACAGGCCGCCGCCGGACTCGTGCAAATGATCGAAGGAGATTCCCGTGTCTACGCAACTCATCCGCCACCCCGAAGCCGCCGTCCTGCACGAGCTCGCCGTTCTTCTGGCGAAGACGGCGCGCCGAATCGGCACCGCCGCGCAGGATCTCGACGCCTGGCTCGAAGCACGCCGGCTCGCCGCGGCGGCACGACGCGATCTCGCCGAAATGAGCGAGCGGGAGTTGAGGGACATCGGACTCGATCGCGCGGACATCCGATCTGTCGCATCGGGCTGGTCACCGCGGACGATGGAAGAGCAGATCCGCGCGGTCGCCTTCGACGCCGCGATGCGTTCCTGAGGAGTCGCAACTCCGCATCGCGATAACGGCGCAAAAGCGCACGGAGTGACTGCGCGGCGAGGCTACAATACGCCGCCCGTGAGAAGACGATCCGAAACGAGCGGCGGAGCGGCTCGACTGGCCGACGCCCGCGCGGCAAGGTGGCGCAGCGCTGTCGCCGTTGCTGCTTCCGTTGCCGTGGTCCTCATGTCGGCGGTACGCATGGATGCGGCCATCGCTGCTTCCGGCGACGCGACGCCGGTGCGCCTGCAACTCAAGTGGCGCCATCAGTTTCAGTTCGCGGGCTTCTACGCCGCGCTTGAAAGAGGCTACTACCGCGACGCTGGATTCGATGTGGCCATCGTGCCGGCAATGCCGGGCACCGACCCCATCGACGTCGTCGTCAAAGGGCAGGCCGACTTCGGCGTGGCGTCGTCGGAGCTCGTGCTCCGTCAGGCGAAGGGCGATCCGGTCGTCGTGATCGCGACGATCTTCCAGCACTCGCCGCTGACGTTGTTCGTGCGCGGCGACGCCGGCATCGATACGGTGCGCGATCTTCCCGGACACAAGGTCGCGCTCGCGCCCTGGGAGACGGAGATCTTCGCCTACCTGCAGCGCGAAAACGTGCCGGTCGATCGGCTACAGCTCGTGCAGCACGACCACAGCGTGGAAGGTCTCGTGCAGGGGCGCGTAGACGCGCTTGCCGGCTACGAGACCGACGAAAGCTACTACTTGCAGCAATCGGGTGGGCGCTATCGCCAGTTCTCGCCCCGTGCGAGCGGAGTGGACTTCTATGGCGACACGCTGTTCACCACGCGCGCGATGGTGGGCAGCCATCCGGAATGGGTCGACGCGTTCCGCGCGGCGAGCCTGCGCGGCTGGGAGTACGCCCTATCGCATCAGCAGGAGATCGCCGAGCTCATTCACGCGAAGTACGCGCCGGATCTTCCGATCGAGAAGCTGCGCTTCGAGGCCGAGCGCATGGGGCCGCTGGTGCGCACGGACCTGGTCGAGATCGGCCACACGCACATCGCCCGCTGGCAGCACATCTTCGACGTCTACCGCGAGCTGGGCCTCGTGCCGTCCGGCGCGCGCGCCGACATCCAAGCGCTCATTTACCAGCCCGCGGCGCCGCGCGACCTGCACTGGCTGCTGTGGGTGCTCGGCGTCGGCGCGGCGACTCTCGTGTTCGCCATCGGGATCGCGCAACGCTTCTATCTCTTGAGCGAGCGCCTGCGCCATCAACTGGAGGAAAACCAGCGCCTGGAGGGCGAGCTGCGCGCGCAGAGCGTCACCGACGCGCTGACCGGTCTCCACAATCGTCGTCACTTCGACGTCGTGTGCGCCGCCGAATGGGAGCGCGCGCGCCGGGACCATCGACCGCTTGCCGTGCTGTTCATCGACGTCGACCATTTCAAGGCGTACAACGATCGCCACGGGCATCGTGCCGGCGACGACTGCCTGGCGGCCGTCGGCAAGGCGATCGCAGCGTCGCTGCAGCGGCCCGCCGATCTCGCCGCCCGCTACGGCGGCGACGAATTCGTCGTCCTCCTGCCTGACACCGACACCGACGGAGCGCTCGACGTGGCACACCGGGTGATGGCTGCCATCGATGCGCTCAATATTTCGCACGACGGATCGCCATCCGCGCGGGTCACGCCGAGCATCGGCGTCGCACACCTGATGCCCGCTGCAGGCAACAGCGCCCAGGAACTGCTCGAGCGCGCAGACGGTGCGCTGTATTCGGCGAAATTCGCCGGTCGGGATCGAGTCACCGCTGCGTCGGTTTACCCGGCCGATCGGCCGACGACACATTAGCAAGCGCGGCGCCGGCCGTCAGGATTCCCGGCCCGCCACGCGTTCGTACCTGAAATGACGCCCGCGCCGGTGATCGACCCGGTGGGCCGTCCACGGGCCCGGGGTCATCGAGTCCGCTCCGTCGGCTTTGCTGTCATCTCACGGCTCGATTCGCCCGCTTCGTCACTTGCGCGTTGAGCGTGTCCCGTGCGCTCCCTACGATGTCGCCATACCCAGACGACGGCGACGAGAAAGCAGGAGATCTGGGGAGTGAATCCGGATCGCCGTCCGACGCATCAAACCGAAGACAGCCGAACCACCAAGGAGACCATCGCCATGAACCGCTACCAAGCCTCGATCCCACGCGCAGCCTGCGGCCTCGCCGCCATCGCCATTTCCGCCGCCGTGTTTGGGATTACCGTGATGCTGCCGTCGGGCCCCTCGGGCGACAGCCGGATTCTAGCGATTGCCAAGCCGGCGAGGACGGTTTACGTCGTGGAGGCCTTGGCATCGGACGCGAGTGCCGCGATGGCCAAGACATGCGACGATCCGCCCTCGGACGAGACGGACAGCGCGGCGCCGCAGAGCGCGACGTAGGCTTCGCTGCCGGCGTGCCCTCGGGCACCCCGGACGCGAGGGCGGGCCGCCGTCCTTGCCGCGCTCCCGCCGCTACGGCCGGATGTACGCCCAGCCCTGCTGCTGCCGCTGCATGATCTCGACGACGCCGGCCTGCACGTAGTTGAGCTTGTTCAGCATGTCCGTCTGCGTGAGCTTCTGGCCCTTCATGGTGTTTTCGCAGGCCACGACCCTGACGCCCGCCGCGATCGCTTCGTCGACGCGATTGCCGACGACCGAGTCGGCCTTCAGCATTCCGATCCCTGGTCCGTAAGCGACGAGCTCGATGTCGACGTTGGCGGCGCCGAGATCAGTCTGGATGTTCTTCGCGTTGTTGAGCGCGAGGTTCCACTTGGCAGGATCTGCCTCGCTCATCTGCAGCACGACCCGCGGCCGCCCCGAAGCCTGCGGCGCCTGCGCCGCCGTCGGCGAAGCGACGACCAGCGAGGCGGCCAGAACGGCGAGAGCGACGACGGCCTTCAGGCCGAGGAATGAACGGGCGGTGTGGGCGGTTGGGCGGCAGGACGGCATGCAGGCTCCTTGATGGACGAGAGAATCTTGGCGCGGACGAGGCGAGCAACGTCGGGTCAGCCATCGGCTCGCGACTGACGCGACGGCTACACGGCCCTGGGGATGGCAGCAAACACGCGGTCGCGACGCTGCCGATCGCTCGCATCGGCGACACCAGGTTGCGCGCACCATTGCAACAGAAGGTCGGCCGGCGTCTTCGTGGCGCCCGTCGCGGAGCTGCTGAATCGCTCCTTCAGCTGCTTCACCTGCAGCGCAAGGCGCATCGCCTGCATATCGGGCGGGCTGTCGAGCTTCAGCATCATCTCGAGCTCGAGCAGCCACTCGCGCCGCGGCACCGCGCCGTCTTCGATGCGCTTCACGTATTTGGCCGCCGCCGCAGGATCGGCGAGCGCGGCCAGTGCGGCATCGCGGCGGGCGGTCATCTTCTGCTCGGAAGAAGCGGGCAACACCGGTAGCGCAACCCAGCTCGCAAGGACCGGGGGCTCGGCGGCTTCGCTCACCGCTGCAGATCCGTGCGCTGCGACCGCTTCGCCTGGCGTTTGCGCGGCACCCGCCGCGTCGAGGACCGAACGATCGATCTCGTCGCAAAGGCGTTCCTTCGCGGCGAGCGTCTGCCACACCGCGGCCTCGCGCGAGCGCCCCCGGCCCACGAGCATCGTCTCCACCGCCGATTTCGCGTTGCGAAAACGTGTTTCCATCGCCGGCCGCGGCGCCGAGACGCCAATGCGGGCGCGTTCGGTCTGCTGCCGCCACTGATCCTGCGCATCGCGCAGCGCCCGGCGAACCTCGGCGTCGTCCTTGTCGGTCGCATCCTTCAGCCGTTCGAGCGTGACGACGACCTCTTCGAGCGCGCGGTCCTTGCCCTGGCGGCGATCGTCCTCTTCCTTGCGCTTGGCATTGCGGGCAGTGAACACGGCATCGCACGCCGCGCGAAACTCTTCCCACAGCGCGCGCTCGTCGCGCTGGGGAAGCGGGTTCGCCTTGGCTTCGCCCTGCCACTTCGCCTGGATCGCTTTCACTTGCGACGGCGCGTCGCGGTCGAGCGCTTTCGCACCAAGCGCCGTCACCTCCGCGATCAGCGCCTGTCGCCCCGCCTTCGCGGAATCGCGTGCCGACGACAGCAGCTCGCGCACGGGCAGCAGCGCAGCCTTCATACGCGCATCCAGCTTTTTCCAGGCGCCGGGCTCCACGCTGCCGAGATCGCCTTCGCGCCAGGTCTTGTCCGTTTCGCGCAGCCAGCGCTCGATCGCCCGCATGTCGCGCGGCTCGGCGAGCAATGTCGGCACGTGCGCGGTCGCTGCGGCGATGAATTCGTCGCGCTTCTTGCGGGCTTCCTTGCGCTGTGCCGCCATTTCGGCGAAGTGCCGCGCCGCCGGCGCGTATGCTTTCTCGCAAGCGCCGTCGAAGCGCTCCCACACGGACTTGGGAACGCCCGCGTGCTGCTGGTCGAGCGCCTTCCACTCGTTGCGCAACTTCTGCACTTCGGCGGCCAGCCGCGGCGCGTCCATCCCCGGAACCAGGAGCGCTTCGGCTCGCTCGCAAAGCTGCTCGCGCGCCTGGCGCTGGCCGAACGATTCCCAGCGTTCGAGCTCCGTAAGCTGCTGGACGAGCCGGCTGATCCGCTGCACCGTGGGCTTGGGCAAAGCGCCGGCGTTCGCTTTCGCCGTGCGGATCTCGTCCGCTGCGGCACGCGCCGAGCTGAGCTGTCCCGCAGCCAGCGCCTGCTCGGCGGTGTGCAACAACGCGTGCACGTGCGAGCGCGCCTGGGTGGCCACCTGCTGCGCCGCCTGGACCTGCGCGAGCCGGCGCTGCTCGATCACGATCAGCGCCGCTTCAAAGCGCTGGGTGAGCGCGGGCGTGCGCATCGAGCGGTCGAGCGCGCTCCAGCGTTCGGGCAGCCCGCCGTTGTCGATGGATGTGTCGGCCGCGAGTTTCTCGGCCTCGACGACGAGCGCCTCGGCGCCCGCGGCGGCATCGCGATCGCGTGCCCAGCCGGCAAGCCTCGCCTCCGCCTCGTCGAGCATCGACAGGGCATTCGCGTCCTCGTGGCTCTTCGCGATGTCGCGCAGCGCCGCAAGCTCGCCGCGTTTCAACTCGAAGCCGTCCGCGTCGGTGGGCGGCTGCAGCGCGTCGATCCATTCGCGCAACCGGCGATCGAACTGCGTCCGCGCGCGATGCTCGTCGCGCTCGCGGTCGAAGCGCGCTTGCACGACGGCCCGCGCCGCATCCCAGCGCGCGCGTCGAGCTTCGTCGCCTTCGAGATGGAGCGCCTCCCAGCCGTGATCGATATCGACGACGGCGCTCAGGATGGATCCGGGCTTCGCCGCGAGCGCATCGAGTTGCGCGATCAGCTCGTCGGCGGCTTTTTCCTTGCCCTCGCGCTGCTCGATGGCGTCGATCCGCTGCCGCGCAATGCGCGCGATGCCACGGTCCTTGTTCTTCGCGGCCTCGGCCATCCGGCGCAGACCCTCGGGCGTAGAGACCCGACCCGCCGCTTCCTGGCGTGTTTCCGCAAGCTCGGCGCCCACCGCGACATCGACCAGCAAGCCTTCATCGCGAATGTTCGAAAGAGCGATACGGCGCCGCTCCGGGTCGGAGGTACGCCGCGCGACTTCGGCACGCACGGCATCGGTGCACGCGTTGTGCACGAGGACGGCGGTAGCAGCCGTCGCATCCGCCGTGTCGGACACGACGTTGCCCAACGCCGCTGCGACCGTCGCGCGCACCGCGGGATCGGATTCCGTCGAGAGAGCGTCGACCAGCGCCGGCAGCTCCTTGCACCGCTGGGCGGCGGCGCTGCGAACCTCAGGCGCAGGATCGGCGGCCAGCAGCCGCGTGAGCTCGCCGGAATCGGGCGGCAATGCCGCCACGCCCTGCACGCGCTGCGCGGGGTCTTCGTGCTCGTGCAGCGCAGAACGCGAGAAAATCTTCATCCGAAACTACGAGCCATTGAGCAAGTTCGACGGCGAATACTGATCGGTCAGAATGCGGGTGTTGCGCGGCCAGCCGGATTCAACGCCGAACATCGGCAGCAGCCACTCCTTGTCGGCGCCGAGCGGTGCGAGCCGCGCCTCGAGCGCATCCGCGTTGCGATTCAACTCCTCGCGCGCCGGCAATCCGTTCTGGCGAACCAGGATGACGCGGTTGCCGCTTTTCAGACGGTAGAACTCACCGAACACGCTGAAATAGGTCGCCGACTCGAAATCATACAGCTTGCTGGTCGCGAACGTGTTTGCCGCCAGCACGCCACCGGGCGTGAGCAGGGCCTTGATCTCCTGCAGGAACTCGCGCGTCAGCATGTGCTCCGGAATGTACTCGTGGTCGAACGCGTCGAGCATGATGAGATCGTACCGGATTCCTTGCTTCGCCATTCGCTTCGCAAACACGCGCCCGTCCTCTTCGAACACGTCGGTCCGCGGGCCCGGGACGAAGCCGAAATATTTACCGGCGACGCCAACGACGGCCGGGTCGATCTCGGCCACATCGATCTTCGCGGCCGGAAAGAGCTTTTGCAGCGCGCCGGGCAGCGTGCCGCCCCCGAGGCCCAGGATCAGGATTCGCTGTGGTGAAGGATTCAAATAAAGCGCCGCCATCATCATCCGTGTGTAGTCGAACACCATGCGATCGGGGTCGCTCTTCGATTGGCAGGTCTGCCGGCCGCGGGCGTTGCGGCCGAACTTCATGCAGCGGACGTCGCCCTCTTCGACGACGACGATGTTGCGATAAAGCGAACGCTCGGTGTGGAGCTCGACCGCGGTCGCGGGCGGCGCTGCGACCGGCGCGAGCGCGGCGACGAGCGCCAGCGCGACCGACCACAGCGCGCGCCCGCTCATCGCGCCGGCTCCCGCCAAGCGAGTGCGGCCAACCCCAGCACGATGGAGACGAGCATCAGGCCGAGCAGAATCGTATTCACTTCGAACAGCAGCACGAGATAGAAGGAAGTCAGTATCGTGCCTGCGGCGCTGCCGAACGTCGAGACAAAGTAAAGCAAGCCCGCCGATTTGCCGCTGGCGTGCAGGTCGCTGACGAGCAGGCGTACCGCGTACGGCGACACCGCCCCCGAAATCGCGGTGGGGACGAAAAACAGCAGCGCGGACGCGAAGAGCGAGCCGTATCGCGGATCCGCGACGCGATCGAAGATCCAGTCGAGTGCGGCATTGCCGAACAGCACGACCGGCAGCGTGGCGGCGCCGGCTGCGATCAGGAGCGTGCCGAGGCGCCGCAGGCTCGGCGAGAAGACGGAAACCTGGCCGCCGGCCAGGTAGCCGACGGCCAGCGCGAGCATGAATACCGTGATGACCGCGCCCCAGACGTAAATGCTGTTGCCGAAAGAGGGCGCAAGCACCCGCCCGCTCAGGAGCTCGATCGCCATGACAAAGAAGCCGGACCAGCCGGCAAGCGCGAAGACGATGATGCGCGCGGTTCGACTCACCGAGGGCTTGCTAACACCATGGATGCAAACGCGAACGGGGGACTTGAGGTGCCCAATCGAGACGCTCGACGACGCGAACGTGTTAGCCGGCCCTCAGCCGCCGGTTCTCCGGATCCCACGGCGACTCGCCGACCACGGTCGCCTTTTTCCTCTCGCCGAGGATCTCGATCTCCATCGCCGCGCCGACCGCGGAGTGTGCGGGCTGCACATAGGCGAGCGCCAGGCTTTTCCCGAGCGTGTGTCCATAAGAGCCCGCCGTGGCACGACCGACGAGCGTTCCCGCGACGAACAACGGCTCGTTGCCCCACGGATCCGCGTCGGTGACGCCATGCACTTCGAGCGTGACGAAGCGATTCGGCACGCCGGCGTCGCGCTGCCTCGCGAGCGCTGCCTTGCCGATGAAGTCCCCCTTCTCCAGTCGTACGAAGCGGTCGAGGCCCGCGTCGAATGGCGTGTAGTCGGGAGTGAGATCGGAGCCCCACATCCGGTAGGACTTTTCGATGCGCAACGACTCCATTGCCCGCATCCCGACCATGCCGATGCCGTATTCGCGCCCCGCGCCGAACAGGGCTTCGAAGAGGCCGTTCGCGTACTCGATCGGGAAGTGCAGCTCCCAGCCTAACTCGCCTATGAAGTTGACGCGGAGCGCATAGACGTCGGTCGCAAGACCGGTCTCGATCACCTGGCCGGTGAGCCACGGAAAGCTCGCGTTGTCGAGCGGCGTGTCCGTGAGCTTCGCCATCACGTCGCGAGCCTTCGGGCCGGCGACGACGAAGCAGCCGCGGCTCGTGGTGACGTTGGAAAGCTGGAAGTTGCGCTCGTCGGGCAGCATCCGCTGCAGGTAATCGCCGTCGTAGCGCTCGGCCGCGCCCGCACTGACGACGTAGAAGTGCTCGTCGGCAAGGCGCGTGATCGTGAACTCGGTGCGAATGCCGCCGCGCTTCGTGAGCGCGTGGCACAGCGCGATCCGGCCCTGCTTCGTCGGCACCTTGTTGGCGACGAGCGAATCGAGCCACGCTTCCGCGCCGGGTCCACGCACCTCGTGCTTCGTGAATGGGGCCAGGTCCATCATGCCGACTTTCTCGCGCATCCGCCCGCACTCGTTGCCGACGTGCTCGAAATAGTTGCTGCGCCGGAAGCTCCACTTGTCCTTGCGCTCCACACCTTTCGGCGCGAACCAGTTGGCGCGTTCCCAGCCGTAGCGCTGTCCCCACACGGCGCCCATCTGGTTCAGCTTTTCGTAGACGGCGCTCGTCTTCGCGGGCCTCGCGTCTTCGCGCTCCTCGTCCGGATAGTGGACGGTGAAAACGTTGCGATACGTTTCCTCGTTCTTCGCGACCGTGAAGCGCTTTCCGGCGTAGCCGCCAAAGCGGCGCGGGTCGACGGCCAGCATGTCGATGCCGGGCTCGCCCTCGACGATCCACTCGGCGAGCTGCCAGCCGGCGCCGCCCGCCGCCGTGACGCCGAAGCTGTGTCCTTCGTTGACCCACACGTTGCGCAGCCCCCATGCCGGACCGATCATGGGGCTGCCGTCGGGCGTGTAGGAAATCGGGCCGTTCACGATCGTCTTGATGCCGCAGTGCTCGAGGCATGGCACGCGCTTCATCGCCGCTTCGACGTGCGGCAGCAGCCGATCGAGATCGCCGGGGAAGAGCTCCTTGCCGAACGTCGGCGGCACGCCGTCGGCAAACCGAGCGGGTGCGCCCTTCTCGTAGGGCCCGAGGATCCAGCCCAACCGCTCCTCGCGCAGATAGTACGAGGCGTCAGATTCGCGCAGCACCGCGAGCTCGCGCTGGCCCCCCTTGCCGCTTTTTCGATACGCCTTCAGTTCTTCGGATTCGTCGTAGACGATGTACTGGTGCTCGACGGGAATCGCGGGGAACGAGACACCGAACTTGCGGCCGGTCTCGCGCGCGTAGTTGCCGGTGGCGCACACGACGTGCTCGCACGTCACCTCGCCGGCATTCGTCGTGAGCTTCCATTCGCCCGACGGCGTGCGCGCGACGCTTTGCACTTCCGTCTGCTCGCAGATCTCCGCGCCGAAGTTGCGCGCGCCGCGGCGCAGCGCCATCGTGAGGTCCACGGGCGCGATGTGGCCGTCGTCCGGATGGTAGAGCGCGCCGACGATCTTCGGCGTGTCGACCCCGTCGCCCAGGTTGACGAGCGGCCACAGCTCCTTCACCTCCGCCGGTGAAATCACGCGAAACGGCACGCCGATGGTGTTCGCGGTGCCGCAGTACTTGTAATACTCGTCCATCCGGTCGCGCGTCGTCGCGAGACGCAGGTTCCCCGTCACGTGGAAGCTCACGTCCTGCCCGGTCTCCTCGGGCAGGCGCTTGTACAGATCCACCGAATACTTGTGCAGCTGGCCGACCGTGTAGCTCATGTTGAAAAGCGGCAATAGTCCCGCCGCATGCCACGTTGAGCCCGCGGTCAATTCGGTACGCTCCAGCAGCATCGCGTCCGACCAGCCCTTCTTCGCGAGATGGTAGAGCGTGCTGACGCCGACCACCCCTCCTCCGATCACTACGACGCGTGCGTGTGTTCTCACTTGTTCGCTTCCCCGGGTGGCTCGAATTCCATTCGGAGGACGGTGGAGCGGCTGCCGCCGCTTCCTGACTCGGGCGCCCCGCAGCCACTCCCGCCCTCCTCCGCAAATCGGCTGGCGTTTTCGAAAGCGGCAAGTTTAACTACCCTCCGAGCCTACAGCACGCGATTTGCGACTGCCGGTTCTCCAAAAGCGGCATTGCGGGTAGCGCGTTTTCGGACGGCATTTGTCCGTGCGTCGTCTATGCTTGACGCAATGACCGCCCCCATTCCCGTGATCACGCCCATGGACGCTCCAGCGGCGGCAGAACTCGCGCGCGCGAACGGCTCATCGCGCCCATGACGCTCGTCACGCTCCAGGACGCCGAGCTCGCCTTCGGCCTTCATCCCTTGCTCGACCGTGCGAACCTGACCGTCGGCGAGGGCGAGCGCATCGGGCTCATCGGCCGCAACGGCACCGGGAAGTCGTCGCTCTTGCAGGTGATCGCCGGACAACGGCAGCTGGACGACGGCGACCTGAAGACGCGCGACGGGCTCACGGTAGCGCTGGTCGAGCAGGAGGCGGAGCTGCCGCACGCGTCGTCGCTGCGGGAGTCGCTCGCCATGCGCGGCAAGCTCGACGCAATCCACGACGAGCGCGACCGCTGGCGCGCGGAAGCGCGGCTCGTCGAATTCCTGCACCGTTTCGGCCTCGACGAAGCGCGTGTGCCGGAGTCCGCATCGGGCGGCGAGAAGAAACGGGCGGCCCTGTCGCTTGCGCTCGCGCTCGCGCCGGACCTCCTGCTGCTGGACGAGCCGACCAACCATCTCGATCTCGATGGCATTACGCTGCTCGAGGATCTCGTCGCCAAAGCGCCCGCCGCGATCGTCATTACGCACGACCGCTCGTTTCTCGACCGCGTCGCGACCCGCATCGTCGAGCTGGATCGCGGTCTCCTGCGCTCGTATCCCGGGAACTTCACCGCTTACGAGATGCGGAAGGCCGGCGAGCTCGCGGCCGAAGCCGTGGCGCAGCGGAAGTTCGACAAGTTCTGGGCGCAGGAGGAAGCCTGGATCCGCAAGGGGATCGAAGCCCGCCGCACGCGCGACGAGGGCCGCGTGCGCCGGCTCGAAACCCTGCGACAGGAACGCGGCGCCCGCCGCGCGCGGCTCGGCGACGTCAAGCTGTCGCTCGATGCCGGCGAGCGTTCGGGCCGCCTCGTCACCGAGCTAACGCACGTCACCAAGGCGTTCGGAGGTCGCACCCTGGTGCGCGACCTGTCGCTGCGCGTCATGCGCGGCGACCGGCTGGGCCTCATCGGCCCGAACGGAGCGGGCAAGTCGACGCTGCTGAAGCTGATCCTCGGCACGCTGCCTCCCGATTCAGGGACAGTGCGCCGCGGGACCAAGCTTTCGGTCGCGTATTTCGACCAGCTGCGCGAAGCGCTCGACGGCGAAAAGACCGTCGTCGAAACGATCAGCCCCGGCTCCGAGTGGGTCGAGACGGCGGGCGGACGGAAGCACGTCCTTTCGTACCTCGGCGATTTCCTGTTTTCGCCGCAGCGCGCCGACACGCCCGTCCGCGTGCTGTCGGGGGGAGAGCGCAACCGCCTGCTTCTCGCGCGGCTTTTCGCGCTGCCGGCGAACCTGCTCGTGCTCGACGAGCCGACCAACGATCTCGACATCGAGTCGCTGGAGCTGCTCGAGTCCACGCTGCAGACGTACACGGGCACGCTGCTGCTCGTGAGCCACGACCGCAGGTTCCTGGACAACGTCGTCACGCAGACGCTCGTCGCGGAGTCGCGCGCCGGGAGCACGGGGACGTGGTACGAGTACCCGGGCGGCTACAGCGACTGGCTCGCGCAACGGCCGCGCCCAGAGGCGAACAGGCCGGCGGAAGCGCCATCCCGCGCACCCGTTGCCAAAGGCTCCGCAAAGTCGGCGAGCCCTCCGCCGGCCGCCCCTGGCACGCCTCGCAAGCTCACGTTCGCGGAGCGGCGCGAGCTCGACGCCCTGCCCGACGCTATCGAGGCGCTCGAGCAGGAGCAGCATGCTCTCACCGAGCGGATGTCGCGCTCCGACTATCATCGCGAGGGAGGCGACAAGATCAAAGCGGACCGGGCGCGGGCCGCCGAGATCGAGCACGCCCTCGCGGCCAAGTTCGAGCGCTGGGGCGAGCTCGACAGCCGCAAGGACGGCTAGCGCGTCGGCCGTCGCATTTGCGCCACGTCATGTCGCTGGGCGACATGCCCGCGTCGCTACATTGCCAGCGGCCCAGGTGCGCGACCGTTAATATCCGGGGTCAGAGACGAATTTCGATGCTGGCCAGACGGTCTCCCGGAAACTCGTCTCTGACCCTAATTCCATGCCCGACAGCGCTGACGACATTCTGGATCTTTCGAGCCTCAACGACGAGGACCTGACGCTTCAGGTCCACGACGATCTCTACAACGGGCTCCGCGACGAGGTCATCGAGGCCACGACGATCCTGCTCGGTCGCGGCTGGGGTCCGGAGAGGGTGCTGAACGAGGCGCTCGTCGAAGGCATGCGCATCGTGGGCATCGATTTCCGCGACGGCATCCTATTCGTCCCCGAAGTGCTGCTCGCCGCCAACTCGATGAAAGGCGGGATGGAAATCCTGCGTCCGCTGCTGGCGGAAACGGGCGTCGAGCCGATCGGCAAGATGGTAATCGGCACCGTGAAGGGCGACATCCACGACATCGGGAAGAACCTGGTCGCGATGATGATGGAAGGCGCCGGCTTCGAGGTGATCGACCTCGGCATCAACAATCCGGTCGAGAAGTACCTGGCGGCGCTCGCGGAACACAAGCCCGACATCCTGGGGCTCTCCGCGCTGCTCACGACGACGATGCCGTACATGAAGGTGGTCATCGACACGATGAAGGAACAGGGGATTCGCGACGACTACATCGTGCTCGTGGGCGGCGCGCCGCTGAACGAGGCGTTCGGCAAGGCGGTGGGTGCGGATGCCTACTGCCGCGACGCGGCGATCGCCGTGGAGACCGCGAAGGCGCTGATCGCCGCCAAGCGAGCGGCGCGCGTCGCCGCCTGATGTTGCCAACCGAGGTGGTAACTGAGGTGGTCACCGAGGTGATCGCTGCGCGCGGACGAGGGGGATGAGCACCGCGCCCCGCGTGCTTGTCGTCGCCTGTGGCGCGCTTGCCCGGGAGATTGCGGCGCTGCGTGCCGCGAACGAGTGGCTGCATCTCGACGTGCGCTGCCTGCCCCCAGAGCTCCACAATCGGCCCGAGCGCATCCCCGGCGCCGTGCGTGACGCGATCCGCGCGAGTCGCGAACAGTATTCGACGATCTTCGTCGCCTATGGGGATTGCGGCACCGGCGGCGCGCTCGACGATGTGCTGCGCGAAGAGCGGGTCGAGCGAATTCCCGGCGCTCATTGCTACGAATTTTTCACCGGCAGCGACACGTTCGCCGCGCTCGCCGACGAGGAGCCGGGCACGTTCTACGTCACCGATTTCCTGCTCCGTCATTTCGACCGGCTGGTGATCCGCGGCCTCGGTCTCGATCGCCATCCGGAGCTCGCGGCGCAGTATTTCCGCAACTATCGGCGCCTCGTCTATCTCGCGCAGGTCGATGCGCCCGAGCGCGTGCGTGCCGCGCGCGCAGCGGCGCAACGCCTCGGACTCGCATTCGAGCACCGCATCACGGGCTATGGCGGCCTGGCAACGAGCCTTCAAGCGACGGTTGCACGCATCGCCAGCGTGCCCGCATGGCAAAGCTGATCCTCATCTCCTGGCGCGACGTGCCGTCGCAGGTCGTCGTGAAGCAGGGCCGCGACACGGTGCGCGTGCAACTGTCGGCGCGATTCCAGGAAGCGGTCGACCGAGCCGCCATGCGCGCCGGCAAAGGCTCGTCGGACGCGTACATCGCCGACTGGAAGCGCAGCGAGCCGCGCGATTGCGGCAACGACCTGAAGGCCGAGGCAATCGCGGAAATAGCACGGATCGAAGCCCGGTACTCCGACGCGGATCTCGAGAAGCTCATCCGCGCGAAGGGGCTCGCGACGGAAACGCCGGGAACGCAGGCGGAAAACTGATGCGCACCGCGCGGCACTGGTCAGTGCGCCATTCGCGCGGCCTAGAAACCCTCTACCACGCATTCGAGCGAACGCTCGTCGCGCTCGATCCGCTGTGGCGCGGCATCGGTTACGTGCGGCTCGAGCGGCCGGTGGCAGCGGCGGAGCAGGTGGTGAAAGGATTCCTGTTCGATTGCCGGATGTGCGGGCAATGCGTGCTCTCCTCGACGGGGATGTCGTGCCCGATGAATTGTCCGAAGGAGCTTCGCAACGGACCGTGCGGCGGCGTGCGCGCCAACGGCCATTGCGAAGTCGACCCGCAGATGAAATGCGTCTGGGTCGAGGCGATCGAAGGCAGCCTGCGGATGCGCGAAGGACGCGACGCCGTGCACGTCGTGCAGTTCGCCGTCGACCGAAGGCGCGCTGGGCAGTCGTCGTGGCTCGCCGTTGCACGGGAAAAAGCGGCCGGACCGCTGGCCGCGCGGCGCGCCGTGGAGGCGCAATGAACTTCGACGACGAGCCGGTGCCGGGCTATCCGCTGCCCATCCTCCCCGGGCACACGTCTCCCGGCCGGTTCGAGCGCGTGCTGCGGGCTGGCGCATTCGCGGTCACCACCGAGCTCGATCCGCCCGACTCGGCGGATCCCGAGGACGTTTTTCGCCGCGCCCGCGTGTTCGACGGCTACGTCGACGCGATCAACGCGACGGACGGCAGCGGCGCGAACTGCCACATGTCGAGCCTCGCCGTGTGCGCGCTGCTGACGCGCGTCGGCTACGCGCCGGTCATGCAGATTTCATGCCGCGACAGGAACCGGATCGCGATCCAGGGCGACATCCTGGGCGGCGCCGCGATGGGCGTCTGCAACATGCTGTGCCTCACCGGCGACGGCGTCGCCAATGGCGATCATCCGCAGGCAAAGCCCGTGTTCGACCTCGACGCATTGACGCTGCTCGAGATCGGCCGGATGCTCCGCGACGAGCGTCGCTTCCAGAGCGGACGCAAGATCACCGTCGCGCCGCGCGTATTTTTCGGCGCCGCCGAGAATCCCTTCGCGCCGCCGGTCGAGTGGCGCGCGGATCGCCTCGCGAAAAAAATTGTGGCCGGCGCCCAGTTCATCCAGACTCAGTACTGTTACGACGTGCAGCGGTTGAAGGGATTCATGGAACGCGCCGGGGATCTCGGCCTGCCGGAGCGTGCATTCATCTTGATCGGTGTGGGACCGCTGCGCTCCGCGAAGGCTGCGGAATGGATGCGCACGCACGTGCCGGGCGTCCACATTCCGGACGAGATCGTCCGCCGCGTCGCAGGGGCAGACGACCAGGCGCGCGAAGGCCGGCGCGTCTGCATCGACCTCATCCGCGAGATCCGGGCGATCAAGGGCGTCGCGGGCGTGCACGTGATGGCATACCGGCAGGAGGAGGCCGTCGCCGAAGTGATCAGCGAATCCGGCGTGCTCGAAGGCCGCACCCCGTGGCATCCGCAACGCCACGACAATGCCCAACTGGAGCAAGCTGCGCAATGAGCGCCCGGGCGCGAATTGCATGGAGCGCGATAACGCGGAGGATAGTTCAGTGACCGAGACCGTCGTTAGTTCCGCCACGCGCGAAGTCGTCATCGGCTTCGACCGCCCGTTCGTGATCATCGGCGAGCGCATCAACCCGACCGGACGCAAGATCCTGGCAGCCGAGATGGCAGCGGGCGACTTCACGCGCGTGACGGCGGATGCGATCGCGCAGGTCGATGCCGGCGCCCACATGCTCGACGTCAATGCCGGAATACCGCTCGCCGATGAGCCCGCGATCCTTGCGCAAGCGGTGATGCTCGTGCAGTCGATCACCGACGTGCCGCTGTCGATCGATTCATCGATCGTCGCCGCGTTGGCGGCCGGACTCGCTGTGTACAAGGGCAAGCCGCTCGTCAATTCGGTGACGGGCGAAGACGAGCGCCTCGAATCGGTGCTGCCGCTGGTGAGGAAATACGGCGCGGCCGTCGTCGGCATCTCCAACGACGAGACGGGGATCTCGGAGGATCCCGACGTACGGTTTGCGGTCGCGAAGAAGATCGTCGAGCGCGCCGCCGATCATGGCATCCCAAGGAGCGACATCGTCATCGATCCGCTGGTGATGCCGATCGGCGCGATCCGGTATGCCGGCGTCCAGGTGATGCGACTCGTCCATCGGCTGCGCACGGAGTTGAAGGTGAACACGACGTGTGGCGCGTCGAACGTGAGCTTCGGCCTGCCGCAGCGCGACGGCATCAACACGGCATTCCTGACGATGGCAATCGGTTCGGGGCTCACGTCGGCGATCACCAACCCGCTCCACGCGGACGTCGTGAGGTCATGCCTGGCGGCGGACGTGATGCTCGGCCACGATCCCGATTGCGCTCAGTGGATCCGGAAATTCCGCGACCAACCGGTCGCGGGCGCGGATGGCGAAACCGGACGCGGACGTCGTGAAGTGGGCCGGAGGCGGCGAGCATGAGCGCCGCCGGGCCGTCCCAA
>Ga0207701_10001253_pt1 | contig 26817 bp, 37 predicted proteins | sample KBSSwiSSwithPhiX_FD_184294 | JGI IMG/M metagenome (GOLD analysis project Ga0207701, IMG submission 184294) | Switchgrass rhizosphere bulk soil microbial communities from Kellogg Biological Station, Michigan, USA, with PhiX - S5 (SPAdes) (version 2) | ecosystem: Environmental > Terrestrial >... | reverse complement strand
AGGCTTCGAGGAGCCTGTATGAGACGGCCAGGACCATCGGGCCGATGAAGATCCCGACCAGACCGAACGCGATCAGGCCGCCGAGCACCCCGGGAAGGATCAGGACCAGCGGCAACTGTGCGCCTCTTCTCATCAGAATCGGGCCCAGGACATTCTTCACCAAGGGGCCGACCAGGATGGACCAGGCGAGGAGTGCCATCGCCCAGCCGACAGATCCATCCCAGTAGAGCCAGCCAACCCCTGCCAGCATCACCAGCCCCGGCCCGACACGCGCCACGCAGAGCAAGAACATAATGGCTGTCAGGATTGTCGCGAAGGGTACGCCGGCGATGGCCAGGCCGATGCCGCCTAGGGCAGCTTGGACACATGCCGTCACGACCACGCCAAGCGCGACTCCGCGGATCGCCTGGCCCGCGAGGATCACTGCATTTTCGCCCTGCACTCCGGCCAATCGCCGTCCGAAGCGCCGCACGCCTTCTGCTACCGTTTCCCCGGTCGCGAAGAGGACCGAAGCGACGACCACGGTAAGAAGGAACTGGATCGTCATCATGCCGAAACTACCGAGCTGATCCACAAACCAGCGAACGACCCCTGCTGCATAGGGCGCGAGTTTCTTCGCGAGCTCCTCCTGTCCCGAAGCAGCCAGCTCGCTCCAAGTTTGGGCCGCTCGCTTCCCGACGAGCGGCAGTTTCTCAACCCAGACTGGAGGCTGTGACAGCTTGAGCGTACTCAAGACTTCGGACCACCCCGAAATGACGTCGGCGTTCGCGACAATGGTGCCGATCGCCAGCGACAAGGGGACGACAAGGACGAGGAGAAGGAGACAGGTCATCACCGCAACAGCGAGCCAGCGCCGCCCCCAGAGCCACCCCTGGACACGCAGGAGCACCGGCCAGGTCGCGACCACGATCATGGTTGCCCAGATCACCGCCGGCAGGAACGGCCGGAGAATCCAGAGCGAACCGGCGATGAGTCCGCCAATGAACAGCACCGCGAATATCGTGCGAGGAATGTCCTGTGTGAGCGGAGAAGTATTCATAATGGGATCCGGGCTCAACGGGCCGGGATCGTTAGGATCGGCGCCGGGGTCTTCTCGCCGGTATCAGCGAGGGTCATCAGGATGAGGAGGAATGTGAACATGCCTTTTGATCGAAGATCGCGGTTATCGATCCAAAACCATACGTCGTTGTAATGAACCAGGGCGAACGCTTCAGCAGGCTTGGACGTTCCACTCAGAATACGAATCAGCGGCGGGGGAGATTCTTCTCCATCGGGCGGGAGCACCGCCGGTGGAAACGTGCGCTGCTCCCTCTGGTGTTCCTCAGGAATCTGGACATAGGATGACATTTCACGGAGGATCTGCATGCCAGAACGGGTATGGATTGCCACGACGTCCTTCCGCTCACCGATCGTGCCGTAGATGACCTGAAATTCCGTCGCCTCCGGGTCCAACCCGAGGCGGCTTCTGACCGTATCCCGTTCCGCACGAACTTCCGGAGGGAGCGTTTTCTTGGGAAAAGACAGGAAGAGCATGCCTCCGATGTTGTCTGCATCAGGCTGCGCGCGCAACCCGACGGCACCGGATTCCTGAATCAGCCGCAGAGACTTGAGCAACTTGGCAAAGCCCGGATCTGCCGCCCGCGCCCGGCCTCCGCTTCTTGCATTCGACAGTCCATTCACATCCTGTATGCAGGTGTTGAACAACAAATCGATCGGCCACCCGGCTTCCACCAGTTCGAACAGCCGGATTGGCGGAATAGGCGTCATGAGGGTGCGGATGAACTGAGATCCTGTCAATGGCACGTAGGTGATGGTGGGCTGATCCGTATACTGACCCTGGGCCCCGAAATTGAAAAAATTAGCGCCACTTGGTCCCGACGGGAATGTGGTTCCCCCGGCCTGGACGGAACTGACCAGTTGATAGCTGCTCACAATCTGCCCGACATCGACGAAAATTGGCGTGTCCGCGTAGCGTAGCTTGACGATGTTGAGCAAGGTCTGCTGCTTCCAGGAGTTGGCCACGGCCTGTGTGAAGTCTAATCGATCACGATCAAGAACCATGGACCCGAAGTTCGCGCAGCCTTGCAGGAACAAAAGGGCGGCTAGTCCACCCAGCAGCCGTATCTTTCTTTTCATCTGTTTCTGTCCCAATAGGAGTCCATCACCGAATTCGATTTCCTTGTTGCCTCAAACCGTCAGGATATATCGACGTCACAGCGACTCGCACTCGTCAGCGCTCGCGGCGGGCAAAATAAAAATACGCCCCTACGCTGAAAAAGTTTGTGGCCACCGCGATAATATTCCAAAGGATCACGGGGCTTGAAGCAATCAACAACCCGTAGTAGACCCAGACGATCTGGAAAGAACCCATAATGGCGGCCATCCTCGGATTCATCCCTTTGCTTGATCTCCGTTTGAGCATCGCGATCAAATCCGGCAGAGCGGCAAAGGTGGTGCCCAAACCCGCGACGAAGCCAACGACGTCAGACCTTTGAAATGTTGGAAATAACAGACTCTCCCTATCCTGTACGGCGAATTCCCCACAGCCCGCAAGGAAGGCAGTGCCTAAGAAGACACACAGCAACTGCAGTGTCTTGCAGGAAACCATGTTGACCTCCGCGTTACGCGACTGCCGATCAAGCCCGATCCTACCCGGCGATCAAGCCCCAATGGTTACCTCAAAGACGTGATAGCCCCAGGCGGGCAGGTCCAGATAGAACCCCCGTGATAGAAGATCATTCCCATCGCGATCGTAGCAGGCCTCACTCATGAGATCCTTCAATCGCACCTGGTGGTCTGCCAGATCGGAGAAAGGGAGGTGGACATAACACTGGCTCTGGCATCCGGCATAGTTGACAGTGATCAGGCGCCGCTGACCATCCCCTGCCTGCCAGGACCAAGCCATGAAATTATCAGAAGTCCCGTTACCTTCCCATGCCGGCCGGCAGTCGAGCAATTCCCACTGACCGTCTCGGACGACCGGTTGCCTTAGCACAGCCAGGAGGCGCTCGTAGAACTGGCGCAGCCCGTCCTGGGTCGGTTCCTTCGGCGCGCGCACCAGATGAGGCGAGATGCGCTTCGTTCGTCCTTCGAACTGGCCCTGATGGAAGAATCGCAGGCCCGGTGAGAGGAACGTAATGACTGCCGCAGCCTCATGAATGTCCTGCTGGAATGTGGCGGCGGCCCGTGGCTCGTCGTGGTTTTCGAGGAACCGGGCCATCTTGTTCTGGTAGTCGGGTTCGGCACGCAAATGGTCCCGCACGGGCCTCGCAGGTCCCTCACGCAAGCGGTCGTACAGCCGTTTGTCATAGGTATAATCGAATCCCTGTTGCTGCAGGGTCCATTCGAGATCCCAATAGACTTCAGCCATGAAACAGAAGCCGGGAGACTTTTTTCGCACTTGTTGAGTCGCGTCCGGCCAGAAAGGCTCCGTATGAAGCCTCCAGGTCCGTTCGAAGACATCGGGCAGAACGAGCATGGCCATGTCACATCGCACTCCGTCACATTGCCCGGCAATTTTGAGCAGCTCCCCGATCATCCCCCTCTGAGTGGCTGGGTTGCCGTAATTGAGTTGCAGCGTGTCCGGCCAGCCTGAGAAGTACGGATCGCGTCCATAGGCGAGCAGCAGGTCGCCACCCTTGCGCCTGGTCCAGGTGTAGTTATGCGGCTCACGCGCCAGATCGAGTTCGGTTCCGGTGATGTAGTACTCGGGGTGGTCTTCCACCCAAGGATGATCGAGGCCCGTGTGGTTAGGAACGAAATCGAGCAGCAGTTTTAGCCCCCGCTTGCGGAGCCGTTCGCGGAGTCGGGCCAGCGCCGCATCACCTCCCAAATTGCTGTGTACTGTATAGCCGGTGATCGCGAACCCGGACCCGCCTATATCTTCCTCACGCAAATCCGGCAGCGTCTCCTCGAACTCTCTGCGCCATCCGTCGTTGCTTCGCGACACCCGTTGCCCGGCAGGACCTATCTGCCAGACACTCAGGAACCAGATCCAGTCGAAGCCCATTTTCTTCAGACGGTCCAGCTCGGCGTCCGGAATGTCGTCCAGCGTCGCAGGTCGGCCGAGAGACTTGGACAGCTCTGCCAGCCAGACACGGGTGTTGATCTGGTAGAGGGAAGGATGGGTTGCAGTTCTCATGATCCCTTTCCCTTCCCAGGAATAGTCCTCTGAGCAGCAGGTGACGCCACGCTCCCGGGCTGCCCAGCCTGCTTCTTCATCAAATCTTTGATGCTACCTTCCAGTAGCTGCTTGGGATCCAGCAGACCGAATATCTGGATCAGTTTGGCGACGATACCCGTCCAGCCGGTCTGATGGCTGGCGCCCAAGCCGGCTCCGTTATCGCCGTAGAAATATCCTAAATCAGGTCGAATAGGGTACTCGAAACCGCTAGGGTTTTTCCACTGTGCTCGGAACTTCGGGCCCTCAATTGGGAACTTCGGATCGCGCTTTCCTGGATGTCTCGCTTTTCCGCCAGTGTCGCAAGCTGTTTCTGTATCAGGAGGACCGGTACTACTGCTGGATCTCGCTCACGATCGCCGACAGGTCTTTCGGGAACAGGGCAATCTCAATGCGACGGTTGGCCGTGCGACCTTCATCCGTCTCATTGTCGGCCACTGGTCTCGTATCCGCATAGCCCACTGCTTCGAGGTTCTCTCTACTTACGCCACCCTTCTCAATAAAATAGCGCACCACGGTCGTGGCACGGGCGGTCGACAGCTCCCAGTTGGTGGGGAACTTATCCCTGATTTTGACTCCTATCGGCACGTTGTCCGTGTGTCCCTCAATCCGGATCTGCTTATCGCTCACATTCTTGAGAATGTCGCTGACGCTCTTGAGAACAGTCAGGCCTTGGGGTTTCACCTGTGCCTGTCCCGAATTGAACAGCACCTTTTCGACCATATTAATCGTAAGACGGTCCCGCACCTGCTTGATTTTAATATCGCCCCTCTCAATTTCAGCTTTCAAGGACTTGCTTAGGTCCTCCTGCGTCTTCGTGAGCCGCTGAATCTCAGCTTCCTTGGCCGCCCGCTCTTTTTCGAGCCGCGCCTTCTCAGCCGCGAGGGTCTCCCCACCTTGCTTCAATTTGCCGATCTCCATCTCGCGATCAGAGGCCTGTGATTGCATTTCGCCCATTCGTTTTTGAAGACCTGCCATCTCATCAGACGTGGCTGTCGCACGGGTCATCAGCATCTGCTTGTCATTTCGCAAGCCCGCTGCAGCGGATTGTTCGGCAAGTAAATCACTTGAAAGTTTCGCTTTTTCTTCTTCCAACGCGACGATCTGTGAAGCCGACTGTTTCTTGAAAGCGTCAAAATCGGCAGCCGTTTTGGCCGATGTCTTGCGCATCTGGTCCAGATCTGCAAGTGTCTGTTCATGCGTGCCTTTGGTGACGCATCCTGACGCCGCCAGGAGACATGTCGCCAGGATCAACGGAGTCGTGATTTTCATCTCTCTCCCTCCCTGTGAGTTCGTGCATGTGAGGAGCCCTGCTACCTCTCACCCACACAATTGAACATTGCCGGGTTTGTCAGTCCCGGCTGAATCGTTGCACCGTGGATCGAGCGAATGATTTTGAGGGGATCATGCATCCTGAATGCCTGGATGCTCCGGTGGAGAAACCAGCTCAATTACGTGAAAATATGAGGCTGAGGCAGGAGGCCTGGTTCGCCGGATAAGGGAAAGTCGCAAAACGCTACAGCGCCATGGTCCAGTTTGTGGAACAATTACCCATCCCGCATGTGGCAGGATGATGAAAGAGGCTGCCAGATCCTCTCCCCTTCCCGCCAGTGGCGAGCAACACGGTTTTCCCGCAACAACTCAAGAGTGCTCGCTAGAGAGCATTTCAGGCCTTGGGCTCCACACAATTCATTCCGCCGCGCCATTGACAGGCGCGATAACGCAATTTCTCGGCCCAGAAGCGATAGGCTTCATCCACATCATGCCAGGAATCCGTGACCCCTCTCAGGCTCTTGGTGCCGCCCCGGCGATCGACAGCAGCCGCCAGCAGGGCTCCGGTTTCAGTATCGGTGATCTTCATTTCCACGCTCGCACTGCCAGTAAACAAGGATACCCCCCTCCCCATACTCACCATACCTGAAAGCAATCGCGTCTGTGGAATGATGCTCGTCACCGTGTCCAATATCGCATTTGATTCTCCCGCTTCGGTGATGGCTACTTGGATGTGCATCACGTCCGGGCCCGGCTGACTCGTCATCTGATAATCTTTTCTGAGCTGTTCGTCCAACTTTGACCAGAGCATCGCCGCCAACCTCTGCCGATCCTCGACCGACACATCCTTGAGCTGCGAGTCTTTCTGACTCATCCAGACTGTTACCGGATCCAACTGAATCTTTTTATACTTGCGCCAATCGGCGGCAGGATTCTTGTAGATCCATAGGGCTTGATCCTCCGAACCTTCCTTTATCGTACTGCGTGCCCCCTCCTTCAGCATGGAATAGTCCCCCAGAAAGCCGGACTTTTCCACCGACTTGGCCTCTTGTGTTGCGGCACAACCAGCTGCCCCGAGCAGCAGAGAAATCGCCATGAGACCGATGATACGACGCATAGTCATCTCCTTCTGATCAGATCGATTATGGGATGGTTCACAACGCACCCTACTCTTTAAGCTTTAGGTTCCACACAGCCGGTGCTCAACCGGAACTGGCATAAGCGATAGCGGGTCTTTTCGGCCCAGAAACGATAAGCCTCTCCCACATCATGCCAGGAATCCGTGACTCCGCTCAGGCTCTTGGTGCCGCCCCGGCGATCGACAGCAGCCACCAGCAGGGTTCCGGTTTCAGTATCGGTGATTTTCATTTCTGCGCTGGCACTGCCCGTGAACAAGGACACCCCCGTCGCGACGCTCTTCATGCCCGACAGCAAGCGCGTCTGGGGAATGATGCTCGTCACCGTATCCAACACGGCATTGGAAGACTCTGCTTCAGTGATGGCCGCTTGAATGTGCATGACGTCCGGACCAGGATTACTCACCATCTGGTAATCCTTTCTCAGCTCTTCGTCCAGCTTTGACCAGAGCAACGCCGCCAGCCTCTGCCGGTCTTCGACCGACACATCCTTGAGCTGCGAGTCTTTTTGACTCACCCAGACGGTCACGGAATCCAACCATACCTTCCTGTACTTACGCCAATCGGCGTTAGGATTCTTGTAGATCCATAAGGCCTGATCCTCCGCCACTTCCTTAACCGTACTGCGCTCGCCTTTTTTCAGGAGGGAATAGTCCCCGAGAAAGCCGGACTTTTCCACCGACTTGGCCTCTTGTGTTGCAGCACAACCGGCTGCTCCGAGCAGGAGAACAATTGCCATGAGACCTATGAGACGACGCATAGCCGATTTCTCTCTCTCTGTAATGGCCAGATCATCCATCAGCCCCAGAGCCTGCCTGGGCAAATGTGACGGCCCTCCAAGGTTTACCGCCGCCATGAAACTCCATCCTCGCTATCGTTGTCAACTGTATAAATCAGCTAAGATCGTGGGTGCTTCTTCCCCCGCGAACCCTTTTCACTATTGACAGGGATGCTCTCTCCCCGTAGGCTCACCGACAGTATCCGCGAGCAGCCGTTGATCCTGGTACACCATGAAGTCCAGTCCTACGAATCGCAGGCTTTATCGATGGAGCAGCGTTGCCCTTCTGGGGATAGTGCTTTTCACAGCCGGCTGCCCGCGAGTATTGCATCTGAACTATCCGCCCTCCACGCCGATTAAGGGGAGTGGAACAATACAGGTTGATCCTTTCCAATACGCCGGCCATCCAACCCGTCTCGTGAAGGAAAAAGAGCTTGAATCGATCGTCAAAAACCCCGAGGCCCTCTATCTCTCGCAGGATATCAGCATTTTTTTTACCAATGCGATCAAGGCAGAATTAGCCTTTGGAGGATACGACGTCCAACCAGCCTCAACGCGCATCGTATCAGGCACGATCGAACACTTCTTGATCGAGTATGTCGGCGAGACCGACCAGCGTTTCCAGATTCAGGCGACTTTCACCATCGTGCGGAAGGACGCTCCGCTGTTCACAACATCCTGCCGTGCCGAACCGCAGCGCTCAATCGACTGGATGGGGAGCGGGTTGCTCATTGAACGGGGCATTACGGACTGTATCAAGGAATTCATGACAAAGGCACAGACAGCGGGCGCGCTGTAGAAGGATAGAGGTCTGTCTGGTCTATTCGGTCTATCTGGGTCCTTTGGTCCGACGAACGAGACAGACCAGATAGACCAGACAGACTATCAGGCTTTTTCCACCGTCCTGTTGGGAGCCGTATGGGCATCAAATCTATAAACAGCATTCTGATTTTTGTGGCCTTGTGCCTGGCCGTCGGGTGTAGCCCGATCCCGAAAAAATATCTGCGCGATGCGGAGCCCGGCGTCACTCTCACATCGCTTCAGAGTACTTCCAGTTACTACGAAGGCAAGCTCGTGATTCTGGGTGGCACGATCGTGGAGGAGGAGGAGCGAGGCGGACAGTTATGGTTCCACGTGGTGAATCGGCCGCTCGATCGGGATTACCGGCCACAGCTCCCGCCCAGCCCGAATGATCCTGAAGGCGGGTTCTATTGGGTAGTGGTCGGAAACCGGGTGAATTTTCCGAATTCGTACCGTCATTGGGGCGACATGCTTGTTGTCGGACGGGTGGCTGCGTTGGTGCCCGGGAAGGAGCCGGTGCTGCAAATGGTCTATGTCCGCGGCAGGGGTTCTCAGGCAGAACATGATGCAGCGTGGGAAGATGCCTTTGCCGCAAACTACATCCTGTCCTCGCCGACCGGAGCCATTAATGACATGGGCCGCCGATAGTGCGATAGTGCAGGGACATTTGACCCCCTGAGCAGTGGACTTATGAGACACACGCCAGGAAAGATGAGTTGGTGCAGAAGATGATCATTCATCAGACGACCTCTGACAAGATCAGGCATCAGGTCGAGGCGAAGCAGATTTCATCGTGGAACCGTAGCAGGTTAGGACGTGGCAATAAAGAATAACCAAGGAGGAGATATCCCATGCAGATGGTCCTCATGACATTTCGCTCATCAATGGCAGACGACTTGCTTAAGTGGTTGAAGGCCGAACGCGTCTCCTTTACCTTTATGGAAAACGCTCGGGGAAAAGGCGAAACGGGGCAGGATCTTGACAGAATTTACGGAGGCGGTACTAACACGATGCTGTTTGCGGGAATTGCCGATGAGCAACTTAGTGGGTTCCGGGATCGCGCGTATAATTTGAACCGCACGCTCACTCAAGATGGCCAGGTCTCACTTCCCTTTCACGTCTTTGTGCTGCCTTGCATCCAATGGTTCTAAATGGGATCAAAAGGCACGAGTTCGGATTGGACTTCCTCTGGGAGTTGATGACCAGCAATCGCTCATGATTGCTGGCGGCTGTCTCCGATTGTGAAAGGAGCCAGGCGTCTATCTAGTTATTGATAGGTGTCCTTTGTCGAAATCTTTGGAGTATTGCAAAACGCTTCTGACTTAACGCGCGGCGGATTCGATAACTTGCGGCTGGCGTGGCCATTCGTGCAGACAGGTCGGTTCCAGGCATACCCACATAGGGCGTGGTGGTCGTGTCAGGTTGAGGTCGGAGATCCGCCACCTCTCCGATGTCTTGATGTTCTGGCTATGACACAGTGGGCACTGCACGCAGTATTTCTATCGCACAAACTGAACCCTTGGGACTAGGAAGGCCCCTGCATGATGACCACTAGCCAGTATCTAATGTCCACTTGCATTATGACCATCCTCGATATGTCCAATGATCATAAGGTAGTCCCTCTGCATAAAATGCCTGGGATCTTTATCTGCTTTTAGGAGCGCCTTTCCCAGGGCATAGGGCCTCACGCATCGCAGCCGTAGAACTACAGCACTTTGGGCCCAGAAAAAGTGAACTACAATCAGGTCATGGTATTATTGCCGTGCTCCGTACTGTTGCCGCGCAGCGTGAACAGGAATCCCCTCGCGTGGTAAAAAGCCTGGGTCTGGTAGATTCGCTGTAACAGGATTCGATAAGGGGTGTGGGTAGGTGTATGCGGTGTACCCCGGCTTCGGCGTCGTCCCGTTGTCGACGTAATCCCGTCCTGCCAGAATGTAGTTCGCAATTCCAAACCCGTTGCAGTGGCTCGCATCGCCCCCGTCATACGGGCCAATAGCTGGAGAGGCAAGTCCCGTATTGCTCCAGATGTAGAGGGGTTCGAGGGCTTGTCCGGGAGCTCGACCGACTTGATCCCGACAGGGATAGCCGCCCGTCCCACTGCCATCAAAAAACGCGGTACAGTTCCCAGAGCCATTCTTACAGATGGGAACGGCATCGAGCGCCGTCGAATCAAAACCGATAGTCCCCGAGGTGCTGCACGTCCGGGAGCCATTGCTGGACAGCCCCGCGGCGGTGAGTTTCAACTGGGTCCCGTTACAGACTCCCCAGCCATAGACCCCGCCATTGCAGGCGCGATAGTTCATCAACGTGATCGCGCCCCAAGGGTTCGCAGGTGTGCCATTCCAGGTATTACTAAACCAAACACCTGTCCCACCCCGAACGGTAGCCGCCCGCTGATTACTCGTGGTGCTGGTGTTCGTAAAGGTGTTGTGATAGACCTCGTGCGACACGGCGCTCCGCATACCCCCACTGTCTGTTCCATGAAATCCGATATGATAATTGGTGCCGATGTTGTAGCGAAAGACCAGCCGTGCGCCACTATACATATCGAGGAAATCCTCGGTGTTGATCAAGCAGGCACCCCGGTTAATCACGTTATCCTCGACATACACTGCCTTGTCCGTGCCCAACGACAAGGCCCGCGACCAGGCCGTGTGTCCACCATCGTTATTGGCGCTGGTCCCTTGGATGGAGATGGATTGCATCGAGGAGCAGTCCGTGACCGTGAACGTATTGTGATCGATCAAGCCATACGTGCCATAGACGAAGATGCCTCGCCCACCGACGCTTTGCGACACCGTATTGTGGTGAAACCGGAAGGACACCTGCTCGTTGTTCCCACCACTGAGCTGAATCATGCCCCCGGCATGTGTCGCCCCACGGATGAAGGTGAATCCCGAGATCGTAGTGAAGTTGGCGGCTGATAGCTTCGAGAAGTTGAACGCATACCCTGCCGAACCGTTGTCGGTGATGTTCGTCGATCCGGCACCCGCACCCGTGATGGTTAAGCCTTTGCCGGATGTGGTCATCCCTGTCGTCACGGTGAAGGACCCCGCAGCCACGTTGATCGTGTCGCCTGCCGTAGCATTGGTCATGCACGTTTGGATGCTGGGCTCATCAGCGGTCGCGTTCCAGGTGGGACTCGACCCCATACAGGCCGCGTCCGCCTCCTCATATCCACCAAGACCGCAGCCGATAATGAGACTCGCCATGAGTAGGAGGAAAATACGCATAGGTACACAATCATCGCCGTATGAGGGTACCGGTATTGAAAGAGGACTGCCTGTGTGGGTTTGTGCGGTCCGTATCATGGTCATCAATGAGAAGGATGGTTGTAGTGGGAGGCCGCGGGAGACAGGCTTTCATCTCTGTCAAAGACACAGCAGGGGCAGCGTTCCTGCGATCAGACATAGGCTACCTCTTCAAGCGTCGGTATCCTATACGGCTGGAGGCGGAAGGACTGAGCAATAGTGAACAGGCGAGACGGTTATTCACCCAAGACGTTGATCATTGCCATGGCAACGCATCGAGAATCGGGCTTCGCCATTGACCGGGAAGATCCTCAAACCCCAAGTAGTCACCATTGATAATTGCCACCAGTCCACCGTTTTGTATCAATTCGACTTGATAAAAGACGGTCATCAACGAATGAGGGTGCCGGTATTTATAGCCGTGTGGACGGAACCTCATGTTCAGTCATGAACCATCCTGCAATGGAGAGCCGTTTGTGAAGCCCACAGACGGAATCGACCCGGCAGACTCGATGAAGTCTAGGAACGGTAAACAACACGAGAGATCCGGGATTGGGAGCAATACAATGGGCGATTTCGGGATTGGACAGAGTAAGTTGACCGAGTTGTGGACGATAGAGGATCAATTCACCGCCCCAGTCGGGCTGCCATTCATCATGGAGGTAGGTCACCAGTGCGAGGCGCCGGACAGGAGCGGGACGCTCCGCCAGATTTTTCGCTGGCGGGGTATCATCATGCGTCAGCAGACAATCGCCCGCCCCATACGAGTAATAGTTAAAATTCATATGTCGTTGTGCGATATGTGGGAAAGATTCGATATACGATCTGATGCAAGGCATCGCTAACCGGTCGAGTAAGACCGTCGCATGTACCCTCGCCATGTCAGCCTTCCGCCAATTGCCACAGTTCGGAAACTCTTCACGCGTGTCTGACATTTCGCGGAGGGAGGTCCAAGTGGCCTGTTGCATGGCACCCCGAAAGTACTGTCGATCCGCAGTGGTCCAAAAATTATTAATCTCGAGTACGGGGTCATGATGAAACGAAAAGTGTTCAGCATCGAACTGATCAAAGGTAACCCGCATAGCACTCCTTCTAGACAGAATGTCCCTAGCGATGCCCCCTTCCTTTTAGCAATCGTCACATGAAGGACCGCCGAAGAGACCATGACGAAATCTTCATGATTGGTTACATATATCTTCCAGACCCAAAGGATGTTCATGAATCCCCGGGTATGCCGAGGTTCCGATGGCGGACTATTTGTTTTCCGTGACAACCGCCTATGGCAAGCAGGTACATTATTTCCGCGTGAAGGTGACGGCATGCGGGATCGGATCTTCGGTCCCTATCCGTCGCGATCACAGACCATCGAATGCTTTGACGTGGTGCTCGATGGCATCCTTTATGCCTATATGAAGTGCCTGGAAGAGGGAGAGTCGGTCATGGGGTAGGCCAGGCATCGGCATGCCACCGATGGCGTCATGGCAAGTGAAAAGCAAGAATGGCCATCATTTCACCCTTGCCACACTGCGTCCATGAGGAGGACTAGGAGTATCAGGGCCGACATCAGAAGAATGACTGCATCTTCGATCATTGCACGAAGCTGATAGTGTCGATTATCAACCGACATACAGCCAGTATATGTTCTCAAAGGAACAGTCGGCCCTCGGAAAATCCCGAGCAGAAGAGTGCGAAGTCAACCGCAACCAAGGAGGACCCTATGGGCATGATCTACAAACGGGGGCAGGTATTTTGGATCAAATGCTACGTCAACGGGCGGCCGGTCCGAGAAAGTTCCGAGAGTCAGAAGGAAGGGGTCGCCAAGTCACTCTTGAAAGAACGTGAAGGGCGCGCGGTCTATCACATCGTCAGTCCCACCGATCTCAAAGCCGCTTCACAGAAGCTCACGGGCACAATTCCGGGCACACTCGATCTTTCAGAGTCCAAACGGATTGACGCTGAGTTTGCAAGTATGCAATAAAACATCGCGTGGCGGTGTAGCTCAGTTGGTAGAGCAGCGGACTCATAAGCCGCGGGTCCCCCGTTCAATCCGGGGCACCGCCACCAATAAATCCCGCGACTTATCACTCGGGTGCTCTGATGTGACCCACAGCGGTTGCGCCTGGGTGTGGATTTCGACCCTGGCCGATCTAACTGGTCGCCCGACACGATCGCGCGACGCACCTCCACAAATTCATCCCTCGTACGAGCCTACATCCCCCCACTGAAGACCGGATGAGTTCGCCCATGCGAAGCCCGTCCGAAGATCGCACAACAACACCGGCACCAGTACGGGATAATCCTAGTACGGTATTGAACAGCTAATCAGTACTATACCAACAGTAGGCACAAGGATGACCTGCGACCATGTCGAGATCGCCGTCACCATCTCCAGGATCGAATCAGCTACTGCAAGCTCTGCCAGCGAAGGTTCGTCGAGCCCTTATCGGTAAGACGAGGAGGGTCTCCATGGCAAGGCAGGCCAACATTTTCGAGAAACATGCGACGATTCATTATGTCTGTTTCCCATTGAGCGGGATGTATTCCCTCGTTGGCGATACTAGTGATGGGAAGACGGCAGAAGTGGCCACGGTCGGGAGGGAAGGCATGCTCGGCCTTCCTGTGTTTCTCGGAACGCACAGGATCCCGCTTCGGGCATTTACCCAGATCCCCGGGGACGTGCTCCGCATGGAGGCGGACGATTTTCGCGCCTTTACGGCAGACATGAATGGGTCGCTTGCCCGATTGTTATATGCGTACACGCAAGCGTTATTGAACCATCTCGCACAACATGCCGCTTGTACGACGGTCCATTCAGTCAGGATCCGCTGCGCGCGGTGGCTGCTCATGTGTCACGACCGGGTCGGGATGAACGAATTTCCCTTAACTCATGAGTTTTTAGCACAAATGCTGGGCGTGCGCCGGGCCAGCGTGACACTCATTGCCGCGTCTTTGCACCAGCAAGAGTTGATTGCTTACCGGCGAGGGATCGTGAAGATTCTCGATCGGAAAGGGTTGGAGGCAGCGGCGTGCGAGCATTATACGTTGACACGCGACGAATATGACCGCCTCTTATCTTTTCGCTAAGGCATGCTGAAGCATTGAAGAACAAACAAGCAGGTCCATGGGCTAAGGCTTGTGGGTGAGGAAAGGCGATGTTGTGGCTATACACATGAAAGACATTGTCGTGATCGGCGCCTCCGCTGGCGGCGTAGAGGCGTTGGGCCCGTTAATTCAGAAACAGGCCAAGGGATTAAGGAATATCGCTGTCGAGTCGGCCATCGATATTCGCCTGAGACCTATGCGGCCGCCGAGAAGGAAACGCAGGAACGCACCCTCTGGGCGGCCGTGGTCGCGTTGGAAGAAGGCGCCGAAGTGTCACGAGAATTGGCCACCAAGCAATCTGAATCAGCAGCCAAGCGACGGTACGAAGAGGAAGCCGAGGACCAAGTCCAAACTGCAGCGAAGATTCGGGAACTCATAGCCGCGCTCACCAAGGCCCAGGCGGATCGTAACCGGGAGACGAAGCCGAATTCAGGGGCATGAGGGCCCTTTTCAAATAGTCCTTCCTTACACCCGCCTCGCCAGGTTGAAGAACCAGTCCATCGTCCTTAATGAGTAGCTCAGTGGTCCTCTCTTGAGCCCGAATGTCATTGCGTCGGTTATTCTCCGCGAGCAATCACGCACTCGCTTCCCACACCTGAAAAGGCGGATACGCGATATTCGGAGCTTCGAAGTTTTGTGATCCCGCCCAGGTGCATTGCCTGCAGGCGGGTGACATCAGGCACGCCAGTTAAGTAACCTCGGCAGTCCTGACCTTCTTTCGCATCTGTAATGGTAGGATTTATGGGCCCGAGCGGCAATACGTAGGACTCGCAGCCGACGAGGACTGGCAGCAGTATGATGATCAGCACACATAGGCGCGTATAGCAGAAATTCATTTGTCCACCCCCTCCCCTTCATCTCTCAACACTTTATATGGCATGTTCGAAAGCTGGTCGTCAGGACGATGGGCCGCGAATATCGACCACAATAATTTCCTAGTACCTGGGGTTAATTTATCGGCGAATTATAACGCAAACATCTTTGCGCTGGCATCGAAGTTCCCACACAGCAGAGAGCATTTATGTGCTGTGCGGCACCTGCTCCGCTGGCAGTTTCGGAGACCACAGAGGGTGCGGGGGATGGGAAGGCCCGGCACCTTCGAACCGAGCCTCACACTTTTCGCTACTTCTTGGCACTCTGCACTTGCTTGATCGTGGTGGCCGTTCCCGTATCAGATCCCTCAATGCGAACTTGATCGCCTTCTTTGAAAGTGCAATCCCGCCCTCCAACCATGAAGCCGGATCCTCTAGCGGTATCCTCTTTGGCTTTCGGATCCGTTGAACCAACGATCTCTTTTAATGCACTGGGATCTTTGGTCAGCGCACCTGTTTCTTCTTTCGCGGTGCTCCCTTCACGCACTTGCTCCATCATCTCTTGTTCAGATAAGAGTTTGCCCCCTTGAGCAGCTCGTTGATCCATGTAGGGGGTTGGAGGGATCTCTTGTTGCTCGTGAGCACGATCCTGGCCTGACGAAACATCGGTCCCCACGCCCTCTCCACAAATTTTATTGGTATCCTTGGTCACCCGCAGACTGATCTCCTGACCGCGATCCCCTTTGATTGAGTACTGCTCGCCCTCGATCCTCACAATCTCGCCCGACACAATATCGGGGCCGCCAAAAATAATATTCGAAGACTGACCTTCATCCGCAAGGCCAAGCCCCTGCTGCCCCTTCTGATCGGTCGCCTCACCTTGCGCAATGCCCTCAGCCGAGAGCGACAAGCTGGGCAGACCTGAGCCCATTGCCATCGCCGCTATCCACACCATGGTTCTCGGATTCATTCTTCACCTCCTACTTTTAGAAAGGACATGCAGGATCGTCTTCGCCATCGCTATAAGGCTATTGAAAGACTACTCGTTTATTCGAGGGAAACAGCTCGGAGACTCCCTTGCCTCCCTCTCGTCCAAGCCCCTTAAAAGCGGTGCCCCCCTGTTTAAAATTCTAATCACAGTCGATCAACTACTAGTGGTTTATGGTTATTCCGAGCTGTATACCTCGGTTCGGCCCCCTCGGGAGATCGCTAGTAGTTACAATCCCGGCGGCCAGTAAAAATTGTGTCAATCGCTTGTCGCCAAGCATGCCATGACCGCATGCCCTTAAGCGTCTTGGAAGGCAGATTTTATGATTAGGAACTGGTACGCACGTGAACGCCGTGGTCAATGAGCGGAGTGCTGCGAAGGAGCGGTAGTTTAAATCCATTCATGGGAACGATTTGACTGGTTATCGGTTGGCTCATTCGCGCGGGGCCATACCCGGCTCGTCCTCCCGCTACGCTAACGGTTGTTGAAAACCAGATATTGCCAAGCGAGCACATCGCAAGACGCCTTGTGGTCCGGCACCGCCACCTCATCAGAGTTCGATCGACTGTATGGTTTATTGGGAGCCTCTTCTCATCCGCCAGGACGATTGAGGCTCCCCCACCCCTTTGATCGCACCGTTAGTTCAGAGGAGGCACCATTCCGGCCAAGGTCAACAGATCGGTGATGCGAAAGTCGCCGGGGGTCGCGGACGGCAGCACCGGCGTCCAGTTCGGCCGGGTAGCCAAGTATGACGACTCATCGGCCCTCAGCAGGCCGATAAACACCTCCCCGACGATACGTCCACCCACTGGTCCTAAGCGGAGCCCCTGCTCCATGAGTTCCGCTTCCTTCAGAATATACAACCAGAGCGGCGTGCTTCTCTCCATGTCGAACGGCTTGAGCGCGTCCAGCTGCACCGGTGTCAAGGCGGGAACGCCCATCCGTCGCGCAATCGCCTGGCCTGACGGGATCCCGAAATTGACGTGACGCATCAAGTTGCGAGAGGCCAAGGACTGGACCCCATCAGCCGGCAGACCGGGCGCAGGCCCACGCGAGCCGGGCAGCAACATCACCACGCTGGAGAGTTTGCTATCGATCTTTTTGTTGGGCCGGAAGTTACCGTCGCCGAAATCGAAGAAAGTTTGCCAGTCCACGAACCGACGGGCTGCACGCTTCCCGCCACGCAGATCGTTCGGGTCCGGATCGTTGGGGTCCAGGGTATCGTCGAAGATAAAGGCAAAGAACGGTGCGGCCGGCGTGACGGAAGGGCCAAAGTTGAGGCGATAGCTGGGCCGGATTTGCGAATGGCCGAAGCGGTAGGCTGACACGGAAAACTCGATGGGGATCGACGGATTCCGTCTGTCCACCTCATAAAAGCGGGTTCCCTTCTTGAGAATTTCATTGACACGCTCCTGCCCGATCGTGAGCGGCAGGAATTCGTGCAGGATGATCCATTGATAGTGCCAGCGAACCTGGCGTTGAGCCAGTTTGAAGATTTGCTCAGCGGATTGACCGGCGTTCGCTGGATCGGCACGGAGCCGGTCGACTACGGCGTTATGAAAACGCAGCATGGCGAGGTGGAACTGAGCAAGGATCACATGCTCGTCGTTCCGGCTGTCGCCCAGGAAGGCCTGATTGTTGGGGTCTCGCGGCAGGTCGAATCGGACCGCCCCCTTGCGTGAGACCTTTTCTGAGTCCGGAATGGGCTCGATGCGAAACTTGATATCGCCGGAACTCACGTCATACAGTTCGGGGGATCCTTCCGGCCCACTCCCGTAGACACTGTCCAGATCGAACGATGCAGTGCGAAAGTTCGTCGTCTTTTTTGGATTGCTCCGTTCGAGTAACGGGGATCTCGGATCGAGGGTAATATCGTGGTCCAGGAACTGGCCGAAGAAGGTCACACCGGCCGTCATATTGGGATTGTCGGGATTGTTCGGGCTGAATTCTCCTGGATTGAGGATCGACTGAACAGGGTCGGTCAGTCGATCCAACGCATCCATGGGACCGCCTTTTTCGCCCAACTTTTTGGCCTGCTCACGCGCGGCGTCGGTCGGAGGGGCGAAGGGTGGCAACTCTGGAAACATGCGCGTAAAGGTATTCTCCGGCGCGGACGGCCGGTCCTTCATGCCGGGAAGGTGCAAATTGTTCTTTCCACTTGCGTGAGCCGTCGTAAGGCCGATCAGCAGGGTAGAGCAAAGTACGCCCGCTAGACCGATCGACAGAAGTGGCTTGCGACGATGCTGCATGGTGTCCTCCTCATGGTATTTCTGGTGACCTGAGATCCTGGATTCGATTCCATCGCTTCCAGGAATGACATGCGAGCAGGCGGAGCAAGAACTGATCCATGAGCGCACAGAAAACCCTCGTGCCCTCAACAAGGCGAAACGAAAGAAGAGAATTCTGGTGAATCTGATCGCGAAGGAGGACTGTATGGGAAAGAGAACGTAGGCCGGAAAATCCATTCGCTCTAATAAGCCTACACTCCGGCCCTTCACACAAAGGAACCCGGGAGTCTGGTCTGACCTACATCACTATAATTACTTAAATTGAATATGCTTGCGCTACAGCAGGTAGGATCGACGATCACCGGAATGCCAATGTAGGAAGTCGATCCTTAGTATGAAGGAAGGGATTGAATTCTAGGAAAAAATGAATCGCACTCACACCACCTCCCGGACGGCGTTTTCCACCACGGTTTTGATGAGAGCCCAGCGATCTTTCTGCCCCCGTGCCAGGGCTTCGGCAAAGTGCAAGGCTTGATCAAGGGTAATCTTTCCAGGAAGCGGCGGTTCGGATGGATCCACTACCCTTCATAGATGCCATTGATTCCGTCCCCCGGAAGGCTAAAGATCGAGCGGACCCCCCAGTCGATCAGTCGTTCCACAAGAAGATCTGCAACGGTATGGGCCATGAGTTCTCCTCCTCACCGTCCGATGTCAGGGCGAATGAGTCACGCGACAGCAGGACGCCCGACATTGCGCACCGCATCGGCCCTCGCGTTGGCTCCCTCCAGTTCGGCTCACTTTTGGACGTATGCGTGGCGTTTGTCCCAGTCAAACCAGGTGAATAAGTAAAACAGCAAAGCCAGCAGCCAGAAGATCGGGATACTGACGAGGATGAGCAGTACAAATGTCATGACGCTAACCGCAGGTCTTTCCGTACCCGATGATAAAGAAATTCCGTCAAATGCTCCTTCACGTCCGGTCGCAGATCAGCAAGTGGCACGCGATCGTTGTCGAGGAGCTCTCTTCTGGCGTTCCCAGGACAAAGATGAAACGACTGAGTCAAGATCTCCGCTGAAATGTCATCATAATAATAGCGCACCAGCTTCACAGCGCCATCGTGACCGGTCGGGCCCGTCTCTTCATAAAACAAATAGGTCGCCATATCGATCCACTTGCCTAAATCGATGCCACCTTATCGTAATATTGATAATCTTCACGATACCCGCCGCGGCCGAGTCCCACCTCATCAAGCGAACGGACCAGATCGATCTGCCGGAGGTACTTCACCATTTTGTATCCGACTTTCGTCTCCAGCCGTAGACGAAGGGGCGCACCATGCTCGTAGGGTAAGGGCTGTCCGTTCATTTCATACGCGAGAATGGTTTGGCGGTCGTCCATTTCCTGGAGCCTGAAGGCCTCATAGTAATGGTCCGGCGCGTATTCTTCTTGGACGAAGGCATGAAAGACGATCCACAGGGCTCCGGGATGTGGCTGGCACACTTGTAAGAGATCGCGGACGCGGACGCCTCCCCATTGCGCGATGCCCGTCCAGCCTTGGATGCAATTGTGCATCACGGTTTGCTCGTGTTTGGCCATGCGTTTGAGATCGTCCAATGACAGTTCAAGCGGCTGAGCCACCAATCCCGTCACGCGCAAACGCCAATCCCGAAAGCCTGAATGAGCCAGATGCCGATACTCATCATGCTCCGGTGGATAGCCGTTCACATGGTGGTTAGCCGTAATCGCCTCCTGCCCATAGTGCTGATGGGATTTCAGTGGGTCGAAGAGGAGCCGCATGAGCGGCTCGACAATTGTGGTTGCCCGCCCTTGGAAGCCCCGTTGGTTCCAGCGCGTATATAACGTGGCCGCGATATGGAAGCCGATTATGGAGAGCAGCGCCCCAGAGGCGACGACAAAAGCCAAGGGTGAGGACAGGTCGGGGGGATTGAACAGCGTGAACATCCGTACCAGATCACGAGGAAAATGGATCAGCACGACCATCGTAAGATGCGTGAGGACGTAACACACCAAGAGGATGAGACCGATAAAGTGCAAACTCCGCGCGGCTTGTCGCCCGCCAAATAACCGGGCATACCCCGGGTAGCGTGCAATAAAAGCCGGTGCTTGAGCGAGGCCGGTGGCGATCATGAGCGGACCAAGCCCGAACACCACCGCGGCGTACACCAATTGCTGGAGCGGATCGTAGGGCTGAAACGATGATTCGGGTGGAATCTGCAGACTCGCAAAGCTGACGGCGCTCTGCCAGGCTTCCGGCACGATAGACCAACTGGTCGGGATCAGGCGTCGCCACTGCCCGGTCGCAAACAATAGTCCAACGTAAGAGAGTCCGTTGAGGACCCACAGGGGGACGATCAGAAAATGCCAATTTCGTCCCGCGCCGAGTTTGTGATGGCCGCCAGGGATGGCGAAGACCGGGGAGACCTCTTCGGCCTCGTCGAAGGAGGTGAACAATCGGTTCGTCGGCATCTTTTTTTTGCCGAATTTCAGCCATTCACTGCCCGGGCGACAGTGATCATTCCAATAGAGCTTCGGATGATCGGCCAGGATCTGCAGGCCACTCCGTATCAAGAAGAAAATGCACAAGACATTAATGAAGTGATTGATCCGGAGCCAAATTGGGAAACCAAGGTCGGTCATGACATGTAGAATCGCCTCTGGCCCTTGCACTCTCTTAAAACTGACGCGCACAAGCTCACCACATCGCTTGCCGATCACTTGAACTATGACTGAATGATGATATGCCGAGTAAGAGGGCGGGCTTTGACTAGGAGTCGATGTTTTTGTCCCCCTCTCTGTACCCACAATCCGACAGCCATTTGTCTTGCTCCTCTTCGAGCGTGAGTAGTTCATATTCCGCATCGGCCTCCGCGTCTGAAATGGCCAGTAAACCCTTTCGCTTATACGTTTCCGCCATCCATGCTTTGAACGTTTCTCGGTTCATGGTTACCTCCCATTGGTTAGATAGTTAGATTGATACCAATACCTGTAACACAGGATACTGGCTCATGAACCTGAGGCTTTCACTAGTGCGGGCATCAGCCCTTTTCGATACAAATCAAATAAAGACGGCATGACCTTGCGCCAGGCCAAATCACCCGCGCCACCAAAAATCACCACAATGGTCGGAGAGCTCTCCATTTCCGTTACACTTTCATACCGGGATTGACTGCGCCCGATCGTGGGGGGGCATTTGAACTGAGTTCTCATTTAGTGTGTCGTATCTTAGGACTTGTGCAACTAGCGGGCTCCCTAGGAGATCAATGAGCAGGCTATTCTCGCTCACGGGCACAGTCCTGCCGCATTGAGCCGCCTGAACCTATTTTAGTTTTCGAGCCTGCTTCTTCGGCTTCGGAGGAGTCAGAGCTTTACCACTCGCAGCTTTTATGACGGAACGTGCAAGCAGGATTGGATCGGAGGGGTTCTTGCCGGGAAGTCTTTTAGCCTCTGGTTTTGGCTCTAGTTTTGATTGAGGCATGGCTCATGATGCCCAGATAGATGCAAGTGGCTGGAGGGACCCCATCCTATGCCATACGGCTATATATATAATGGAGATGGCTCCTGAGCGAGGCCGCATAGCACGGGACGGTCTGCAACGTGAAGTTTACCAGTACAATCCATGTGTTAGCATTTACACGCGGCTAATTACCAGGAAACATCTCAATGTACATAACATTTCCCATGCAATGCGAGGCTGCTATTTTTGTAATGCTTATCATTGGTGACCTCGTCGCCAAACCATGTGGGTGGGGAAAACCGCCTGTTTTCTTCGGCGGATTCAAACTCAACCTCGGCGACCACCAGCCCTTCAAGCAAGCCTCGGTAGACATCAAGTTCCACTTGATGGCCGTTCTCTGTCATCGTGTATCGGCACTTTTCCAGTCGACGTCCTTCTGTGGCAGGCCATAGCGCGAGAAACTGATCTTGTGAGATTTCCACTTCAAGTTCATTTCGTGTCAGTACTCCCTGACTCTTCACGGTCTCGAAGCAGTCGTCGCCTTTGCGACGGATCCGAATCTCGACTCCGTCAGAGGAGATCGAAAGATAGCCTTGGATAATCTGTTCACATTTCAGATCCCCCAGGCCCGGCAGATCGTGCACCAACCATTTACGCTCGATTTCCTGTGTGCGTTGGCCATCTAGGCGGCCTCCCGGTTCGCCTCTGCAGACCATGCCCGCCAATATACGCCGAACCGATGCACAAAGGCCTTCGGGCTTTCCACATATATCCGCTCGCCCAGGCGATTCGCTTCCATCTCAAGTTCATTGCGTCGTTGATCGATCAATGCGACGAGCGCGTCCTGCTGCATCCGGTCTTTTGACGACTGCTGAAGCACTCGTTGACGCAAGATCGCGAGGTCATGGTCGTCACTCAGGTAATCAGCCAATCGTTCAAGTTCATCGGCAAGATTTTTCGCCGTTGCCGGCCAAATCAATTTGAGAAGTCGCACTTGATACCATAAATCTTTTACCCGCTTACGCCATTGGTGATAGGTCTCGACGCAAGGTTCAGTCCGCGCTCGCGCCATGTTGACGCACCCTTTTTTATAGCTGTGCTTTAATCCTTGGCGCACCGCGCAGAACCCGTCGTCCTTAAGAGGCCAGCTTGCCACTCGGCGCCGCGCGGACCGCAGTGTTCTTGCCATCTCCGCGAGGGGTTTGTTCCGATGGGAGTACTGTTCGTGTAATGTCTTGATGAAAGGCCTCCGGAATTCAGCGAAAGCCTTCGGGGTCAGTTGTTCGGCATAATGTTCGATGAGCTTATCAAGAGTTGCGATCATAACGGCCGCATCGCGCATCTCCGAGAGGAGTCGTCCGGCATCGCGATAGCATCGCATTTCCTTCGCGAACACATCATTCGTCCGTTTCGATTGTGCAAGCCGTAGGAGCGCGCGCAATTTTTTTATCGACACTCGCGCATCGTGAATTGCCTCCTCCCGCCGTGTGGTCCTTGTTTGCGTCTGCTCAATGGCCTTGTCTAGCTGCTCCACGGCGAGCCGCTTAATACATTCAGGAACAGTTTCATGGTTGCTGAAATGATAGCTCATAGATTCCTCAACGAGGACCCCGGCTGACTCATTGAGCCTGTCATTTTATCCAGCGCGCGATTGCGCGCTTCACTCTGCCTGCATAGTCGCCACCGTTTTGCGAGTCCGCGACTCGACGAACAGTTTGAATCGCTCCAGATCGCGCTGAACGAGGGAAGATACCCGTTCGTACGCATCTCCGACATATTGGACAAAATCCTCAGGGTCATAGGCTAGTTGCAGCAGAACTTTAGATCTTGCGTCCGAGAGTCGCTGGAATGACACGACACCTCCGTAGATAGCGCCCGTCTGACTCCTCCATGCGATGCGCTGATCTCGCGTTTGCTCTATGATCTCGGCGTCCCCTTCTTTTTCCTTCCCAGCGATTTCAGCCTTCCAATGCAGGTGTTTGTCATCCAGCTGCCGGACTTCTTTCACGCCTTCGATGAATCGGGGCAAGTCCTCAAACTGCATCCATTGATTATAGGCAGTCCGCACGGGCACGTTCACGTCTATAGATGTCACAACAAATGTCGACATCCCTCCCTCCTTTGTGTGAATCGACGCTCACCCACGAGCATACCCGGCCCCTACCCATTCATGGCGGAAGCATTGCATTCTCGAACGCACAAGGACGAGGCGCTCACGAGTCGATCATCCAGGCGCCTCCTTGAAATGTTTCGTAAGCGCCTCAGATGTGAAAGGCCGGGTACGAAATCAATTGGCAGATTCCTTCGGAGATTCTAATGACATGGTCGGTGGTCCTAACCCGTGGCGCGCCATACCATGGTGCTTCTTGGCTAATTCCCGATCCAATTCTTCAGTTTTTCTATACTCTGCCGCGACTGCACGGAGCTGGGCAACGTGCTCTTTTACGGGTGTTGATGGGTCGCGATACTCTTTCGGAAACTTTTCAAAATAGTCTGCCATGAACTCCCAATTATCCGCTTTTGATTTGTTACTCTGAGCCAGTTCCTCATATTGCAGGGCAAACGTGAGGTGCGTTTTCATTCCGTCTGGTAATTGGTTATCAGCAAAATCATTTGGACCAGCAATAGCCTGCGTGCCAGGAAGGAGACCCAAGGCCATGAATGCGCAAGCACACGGAATGTTAAGCACTAGATACCTCTCCTCTTGCGATCTGCATGTTTTCACCCCATTAACCAGGATATTTGGTCAGAGCTTATTGTCCTCGGATCCTCCGATGTCTCAACTAGGAAAAGGCCTAGGTGCCCCGCATCGCTAGTTCGCTACTAGGAAGATCACCAGTACTAAGAATCTCTGCATGCCCCTAGAGTGTCATGAGAAGAGGAGTCCACCACAATGAAGGAAGGAACACATGGAACAATCAACACAGCAGCAACGATGTATCGAGGCCTGTTATGAATGTGCCACCTTATGCGAAGCATGCGCAGAGTCCTGTCTGCACGAACAAAAGCTCAACATGATGGTCCGGTGTATCGAACTTACCAGAGACTGCGCCGATATGTGCCGCGTGGCCGCTCAATTCATGTCACGCGACTCACGGTATGAGGCGCAACTGTGCGAACTGTGCGCTGAGATTTGCCAGGCATGCAGCGATGAATGTGCCAAGCACAAGGCTGAGCATTGTCAGCAATGCGCGAAGGCTTGCCAAACGTGCGCCGAAGAATGCTCAAAACTGGTAACGATGCAAGAGGTCTCTCAGTCAGCCTGAGGCTATTGAAGTCATCCAAGAGGGCTGCGTTGAGCATCGTCTTATGAACAGGTTCTCATCGTTCATATTCTCACTACTGATTATGGTGCCCGCTTTTGGAATCGAGATTGCCGGAGCCATTCATCCGATAGGGGACCAGACAACACCGACATTGCCCGAACGTTTAACCGAAGACATTGTGAAGGGCAAACTCACGATGATCGAAGGCGATCATGTGGTGATCACACTTACTGATGGCCACGATATCAAGCTACACGTCGATATGCATACGAAGCTGGGCGAGGTCATAATCGGAGATAAAGTTATAGCTTATGTGAACGACAGTGGGCATGCCACAACTCGTCTGCGCGATGAATGATCGTTCAACTGTGAGGATAGAATGTCCGTCATGGAACAAGATGTTCGCCCTACAGGGCATGATTATTTTCTCTATCGGTTCTACAAACCCTCTAACGTCATGACGGCTTGGTGAAATTCTTGATTCGACTTGTCGTATGAACGGTGGCAGGCGATTTGCTGCTGATTCAATATCTCATGCGAGATGGCCATCTTATTAACCTCTTAACCTCTACGATAAGGAGGAATGCCGGATGCCTATTCTACGATACATCATGCTAATGAGCGCACTCGGCATAGGCGCAATTGGCTTAATCATGCTACAGGGGCAAGGGGTCTTTCTAAATCTCGTCCAGGCATTTCCGTCATTCGAGAATTCGGCTGCAGTAGCGGACGGAGCGAAGGTCACGGTACGGTTTCAAATCTCGCCTCAGGATAATCCCACGACTAGCTATAGCAACACAGAACAATTCGTCCAAGGACAGCACACAGTTCCGCCAGGGATCGAGAAACAGATGAGTGGAATGCACCCCGGAGAGGTCAAAACGTTCCCGCTCTCAGCGGAGGAAGGCTTCGGCCCACACGACGAGAGAAAACTCCAAATTATCCCGACCATCGATTTGCCACTCGAGGCCAAAGAGGGCGATACTCTTGTTGACGACGCAGGCAGGACTGCCAAGATTATATGGATTCTTCCGTCTAACGCTTTGGTTGATCTCAACCATCCCCTGGCAGGAAAACCGCTGATTGTCACGCTGCAGGTCGTAACGATTGAACACCCAAGTACGGAGGCCAACTTCCTTTAACTGCAGGGGAAACGGTTTTGACGTTCGGATTCGGTATAGGCGTGAAGAGGCTTCAACAATCTGCCGGATTACGACAGCGGAGGAAAGCGGATGCCATGAGCGTCAATGAAGATATGGATTTGGTCGTCAAGAGTCTCAATGGTGATGCGGACAAGGTAGCCGGTCATATCTATGAGACCTATTGCACCTATTATTCTCACGATGAGGCCAATAGCAAGAGAGCCCTGGCAGCGCTAATTCGTGCAGTTCAACATCATGCGTCAAACAGGACTTTCAAGCATATATACCCCAAACTGATCCGAACCTGATCCGAACCTGATCCGAACCTGATCCGAACCTGATCCAAGCCATCCGCGGAGGCTGGCCAGAAATAAGTTTCTCCGCGA
>Ga0207701_10001251_pt1 | contig 26836 bp, 24 predicted proteins | sample KBSSwiSSwithPhiX_FD_184294 | JGI IMG/M metagenome (GOLD analysis project Ga0207701, IMG submission 184294) | Switchgrass rhizosphere bulk soil microbial communities from Kellogg Biological Station, Michigan, USA, with PhiX - S5 (SPAdes) (version 2) | ecosystem: Environmental > Terrestrial >... | reverse complement strand
CTGTTCAAACGCATTCAAGGAAAGGAATGGCACCGATGGACAAGGCAAATGTCGAGGAGCTCACATCTCAGCACGCTTCTCTCGCCGCACAGATCGACGAAGAAGAGCACCGCCCGCTCCCCGACATGATCAAGCTTCATGAACTCAAGAAAGAAAAGCTCAGGCTGAAGGACGAACTAGCCGGCCATTTCCATTAGGATCGGCTGTCCGCGGGACGGCAATCAGTCGTCCCGCGACACTTTCTCAATCCGTTCGTGGCGCTCCTGCGCCTCAAGGGTCATGGTCGCGATCGGCCGGGCTTCCAGGCGAGCCAGCGAAATCGGATCGCCCGTCACTTCGCAATAGCCATATTCGCCTTCGTAAAGGCGGCGCATTGCCGAATCGATTTTGGCTATCAGCTTGCGCTGACGATCGCGGGTGCGGAGCTCGATGCCCCAGTCCGTTTCGCTCGACGCGCGGTCGGCGATGTCCGGTTCCCGGAGCGAGTCGACTTGGAGCTGCGCCATGGTCTGGCGCGATTCCTCGACGATATCTTCCTTCCAGGCCTTCAGCTTCCTGAGGAAGTAGGCCCTGTGCAGATCGCACATGAAATCTTCGTCTTCGGACGGACGATAATCTTCGGTAAGAATGATGCGATCGAACGGTACCGGTTGACCGCCGTACAGGTCGACAAGAGCAGTAGCCATTGAACCCCTCCCAGCTCGGCCGGCCATGCTCCCCCGAGCTTGCCGGACACCCCCGTATGCGCCCGCCGCTGGCTGCGACCGGGCCACCGGTACAGCCGGGGCGGATTAGGTCGACTTTCCCGAGACTTAGCACCCGGACTCAGTCGATTTACCCCCACCGGCCGCTATAGTTAAGCGGTTGCGTCTTAACAAGGACTGTCAAACAACAGGTGAACAAATGGCAATTCTGTTGCCGAATTAGCGCATTAGTAGGCGGTTGCGGCTTGGGCGCGGGTCGACCATAGCCCGCCGTCATGCGGATTCTTCTGACCAACGACGACGGTATCAATGCCCGGGGACTCGATCTGCTCGAGACCGTTGCGCGGAGATTCTCCGAAGACATTTGGGTCGTTGCTCCGACCGAAGAGCAGTCGGGGGCAGGGCATTCTCTGACGCTCACCCAGCCCGTACGGGTCCGCCGGCACGACAACCGCCGCTTCTCGGTCACCGGCACTCCGACCGACGCCGTGATGATGGCGCTCGCCCACATCATGAAGGACTCGCCGCCCGATCTTATCCTTTCGGGGATCAACCGGGGCGCGAACCTTGCCGAAGACGTGACCTATTCCGGCACCGTATCGGCGGCGATGGAAGGGGCGCTTGCCGGAGTCCGGTCGATCGCCCTCAGCCAGGCCTATTCACGCGAGGGGATGGGGGACACGGTCCCGTTCGCCGCGGCCGAAGCATGGGCGGAGAAAGCGCTGGCGCCGATCATCGACATGGAAATGGCGCCAGGCAGCCTCATCAACGTGAATTTTCCGGCCCTTCCACCCGAAGAGGTCAAGGGCGTCCGAATATGCCGCCAGGGCATACGGGATTACGGCCGCCTGAGGCTTGTTGAGCGCCAGGACCCGCGCGGCTACACCTATTTCTGGTTCGGGCTCGCACCCGTTGTGGAGACGCCCGGCCATTCCACGGACCTGGAGATCATTGCCGACGGCTATGTGTCGGTCACTCCGCTGCACCTCGATCTCACGCACGACGCTTCGCTGGAAAAGTTGCGCGAGCGATTCGCCTGACGCTCAGGCGTCCGGGTAGCGAATTTCCAAGACCTCGTAGCTTTTCTCGCCGGCAGGCAGCCGCACGACTCGCTCGTCGCCGACTCGCGCTCCGATGAGAGCCCTTGCGAAAGGGGCGCTCCAGCCGATCCGCCCCGCAGACGCGTCCGCCTCGTCATCGCCGACGATGGTCAGCGTGCGGCGCGCATCGTCCTCATCGGCCAGTTCCACCGTGGCGCCGAAACGCACTTGGTCTCGCGCCCCTTGTGCGCCCGGGTCCACGACCTTGGCCGCCTTCATCACCTTCGCGAGATGCCCAAGCCTGCGATCGATCTCCCGCAGCTTTTTGCGGCCGTATATATAATCGCCGTTCTCGGATCGGTCGCCGTTGGCTGCCGCCCAGGCGATGGTCTCGACAAGTTTCGGCCGTTCGACCGCGAACAGTTCCTCATATTCGGTGCGCAGCTTCGCGAAGCCGGCGGCGGTAATGAACCGCGGTTGCCCCTGAATCATGCCAAGCTCTTAGCCCGGACGGCTCTTCCCGAGGAAGTTGGAGACGTGGACCGTTCCTGCGGGCGTGCCCGGGTTCATCCGGTCATAGACCACGCTGTTCTCGATGACCCGCTGCACATAAGCCTTGGTCTCGCTGAATGGGATCTGCTCGATCCACTGCAGCACATCCTTGCCGCCGCGGGGATCGCCATATCGATTGACCCACTTTCCGGCATTGCCCGAACCCGCGTTATAGCTGGCGACGGCCAGCGGAACGTTGCCGTCCCAGATGTTGAGCATGCGCTGGAAGTAAGCCGTTCCGAGCATGACGTTGTATGAAGCGTCGGACGTCAGCCGGTAGGGATCATAGGAGATGCCCAACTTCCCGGCCTGTTCGCGCGCAGTCCCCGGCATGAGCTGCATCATGCCCCTTGCGCCTGCATGGCTGACCGCCGCGCGGTCGAACGAGCTTTCCTGGCGAGTGATGCCATGGGCAAGGGACCACATCCTCGCGCCGTTCACGTTCGCGGGCAGGCGCGGATAGGCGGTCTCGACGTAGAAGGCGCTCCCTTTCACGCGAGCCATTCGCGCGACCCAGACGCCGAGGTCCTGCCGGCCGATCTGCTGCCCGAACTGCGTGGCGAGCACGCGCTCGGCGTCGTTGTTGAGCGATTCCGACAGTGCTCTGACGAACAAGGTCTGCTCGTCCCGGCGACCCTGCTGACCAGCGATCTGCGTCGCCTGGACCAGGCGCCTCGTCGGGAATTCGGCCCGCTGTGCCGGGCTCACGGCGAAAGTCGGCAGCGGTCCCGGAGCCGGGACTGCGCTGCCAAGTTGCTCAAGTGCCAGCTGGCCGTAGAACAGCTCCGGATAGGCCGACGCGCGCTGGAAATAGGCCATGCCTTCCGTCACGCGGCGTGCGGACAAGGCAGCCCGCCCGGCCCAGTAGTAGCCCTTCGATTGGACTTGCAGCGACTTCCCGCCACGCGAGTAGCGGTCGAACATCGCTACCGCGTCATTCGGGCGATTGAGCCCGCTCCACGCGGCGGTTCCGCCAAGCCACATCAGCGACGTATATTTGTCCCGAATTCCAATGTGTTGGTCGGACACGTTGACACCTGGCGCGAGAACGTCGTCCGTCTGGCGGGCGATGTTGTAGGCGAGGGCCCACTGGCCGTTTTCCGCGGCGCTGTTGGCAAGCTGGATCTGCATGTCGAGGAAGCGCTCCGCGTCCGCTGGGCGATATTTGAAATTATGATCCCGCGCGAAAAGCTGACGGGCGGAATGCTCCCAGTTCGCATCCCGCAGGTAGCGCGCGCGGTCCATCATCAGTCCGGCGTCCGTGGTGACCTGGCCCATGACGGCCTGGTAGCGAGTCTCGGCGTCCGGCCAGCGCCGCTGCAGCGCCACGCGCGCCGTGAAGGCCCCGCGCCTGGTCGCCGACGTCAAAGGCAGGAAGCGCTCGGCGTCGGTCGCATTTTTGGCGAACAGCAGGGCATCCGTCCGCCGGTCGTGGTCCTCCCACGTGAGCTGCCGGCCGTAGCGAGCGAAGATGTTCTGCTCGTCGCTTGCGCTTAGGTCCGCGGACGCCCAGGCGGAACGCACAGCGACCAGCGCCTCGGCCTGGCGGCCGACTGCGCTCAGCGCATCCGCGAGCCGTGCATAGCCGTTGCCGGTCTCGGCCGGTTTGCTGGCGAAGAAGGCGAGAACCGTTCCGGCATTCTCTCCGGACCGCATCGACTTTTCGGCCCAGCTACGGAGCTTCGACTCTTCGGGCCAGCCCGGGTTGGCGTTCAGGAAGCGGGCATAGTCCGCAAAGCTGTACCCGCTGCTCTGGCGAAGCCGCCGCCAGTCGTTCAGGGCATAGCCGACACTGTAGCCGGCGGTCTGCGAAGCATAGACGGGCCTTGGCGCGGGGTAGGGAGTCTGCGTCGAAGCAGCCGTCGGTGTGACGAACAACACGGGAAGAAAGAAAGCGACACCTCTCATGCTGGACATTCTCTTTCGCCGGTCCTTATCAGTCCCTGAACAGTGGTGATTATCCACCTCGGCGAAGCTGTCGTGAAGGCGAAAAGTTCATGTTTTACGGGTCGATACCGGCACTGGTGACACCTTTTTCCGGCAACTGTGTCGATGAAGACTCACTAAGGGATTTCATTGATTGGCAGATCGCCGAGGGCAGCAACGGACTCGTCCCATGCGGCACTACCGGCGAGGTCGCGACGCTTGATTCCGCCGAGCATCGGCGGGTCATCGAGATCGCGGTGGACGTGTCCAAGGGGCGCGTGCCGGTGATCGCGGGCTGCGGCAGCTATTCGACAGCGGCCACCATTGAGAAGATGCGCGCCGCCAAGGACGTCGGCGCGGACGCGGCGCTGGTCGTCGTTCCTTATTACAACAAGCCGAGCCAAGCGGGTCTCACCGCTCACTACAAAGCCATCGCCGAGAGCTCCGACCTTCCGATCGTCGTCTACAATGTGCCGTCGCGGACGGTTGCGGACATTTCCGTCGAAACCCTTGCGGAGATTTCGAAGCTTCCCACGATCGTCGGCATCAAGGACGCAACGGGCAATCTCGGCCGAGTGAGCGCTCAGCGGCTCGCATGCGGCGAGGACTTTGTTCAGCTTTCCGGCAATGACGACATGGCCTTGGGCTTCAACGCCATGGGCGGCGTAGGGTGCATCTCCGTGACCGCGAACGTCGCGCCGCGCCTCTGCGCAGACTTCCAGTCGGCCACGCGAGAGGGCAAATGGGAGGAAGCGCTGAAGCTGCAGGACCGTCTTTACCCGTTGCACGCGGCGTTGTTCTCCGACGCGTCGCCGGGGCCGGCGAAATATGCGCTCACCCGGGTGCGTCCCGGCTACCTGGCAGGACTGCGGCTGCCCTTGACCGAACCGTCCGATGCGTCGAAGCGGGCTGTCGACCAGGCGCTGGAGCACGCCGGTCTACTCTAGTCGGAAGTTTCGTGTCCAAGCCCCTTCCTGCACCGTTCGACAAGAAGAAGGTCGTCGCCGAGAACCGGCGCGCGCGCTTCGACTATTTCGTCGACGACCGGGTAGAGGCAGGCATCGCGCTGACCGGAACCGAAGTGAAGTCGCTTCGCCATGGCGAAGGCTCGATTGCGGAGAGCTATGCGACAGTCGACGGCGAGGAAGTCTGGCTAATCAACAGTCATATTCCGGAATACAGCCACGGCAACCGGCTGAATCATCAGCCGCGGCGCGCGCGCAAGCTGTTGCTGAAAGGGCGCGAAATCTCGAAATTACAGGGTGCTGTGGCGCGCCAGGGGCTGACGCTCGTGCCATTATCCCTATATTTCAACTCTCGAGGAAGGGCGAAGGTCGAGCTTGCCCTGGCCCGAGGTAAGAAAGTGCATGACAAGCGGGACACGGTGAAAGAGCGCGATTGGAAGCGAGAGCAGGCACGGCTGCTGAGGTCGCGTGGCTGACGTCGCCGGCGCCGTCCGCAGGTTCATGGCGAAATATGCGCCGTCCCGCGAGGAGGTTCAGAACAGTCGCTGGTTGAGGCCGTTCGGCACGCGCATCCGCGAGTCCGACCTGTGGCGCTTCACTCGCCGTTCGGTCCCGCGCGGAGTCGCGATCGGTTTGTTTGTCGGCATTTTCCTGATGGTGCCGGGCTTGCAGATCGTCGGCGCCGCCCTCGCTTGCATGGCGCTTCGCGGCAATGTCGCGATCGCCGCCGCCATGACCTTCTTGTCCAATCCGGCCACAACGCCGTTCTTCCTGGTCGCGGCGGTGAACGTCGGGAACCGCATGGGCTTCCGCGCGGACCTTACGACGCTGCAGGTACTTGCCACCACCCACGCCAGCGTGTGGCGCTGGCTTAGCTGGCTGTTTTCCGACGCCGCTCCCGCCATGGTCACCGGGCTTGCTGTAATCGGCGCGATCGTCGCGTTTGCAGGATATTGGGTGTCGCTCGTCGGATGGCGCTGGTGGGTTGCCCACAAATGGGGCCAACGCCGCTATGCTGCGCAGGAGGGCGCGCAGGTCGAAGAAGTTTCCTGAGGGGATCGAAGAGATGAAGAAACTGATTGCCGTTCTCGCGGCGAGCACGGCGCTCGCCGGTTGCGCCACCCCTGCGGCCGACATTCCGCCGCCGCCGGTCGAAGAGACCGCTCCTCCGGCCGCAGAAGCGCCGGCGGCTCCCAAGCCGGAGATCGGCGCCTATGGCTTCGACAAGGCCGGAATGGATACAAGCGTTGCTGCCGGCGACAATTTCTATACTTACGCGAACGGTACGTGGGCGCGGACCACCCAGATCCCGGCGGACAAGTCGAACTACGGCATGTTCACCTTGCTCGACGACCTTTCGCGCCAGCGAACGCGCGCGATCATCGAGGAGGCGGCCAAGGACCCGAACAGCAAGATCGGGATCGCCTACAATACCTATCTCGACACCGCGGGCATCGAGACCAAGGGCCTGGCCCCGTTCGAGCCCTGGCTGAACGATATCCGCTCGCTGTCGAGCAAGGCCGGCTATTCGGCCCTCGTCGCTCGCGCCGATCGCCTCGGCATCGGCGGTCCGTTCCCGGCCTTCGTCAATCTCGATGACAAGCAGAACGACCAGTACATCCTGAACATCACTCAGGGCGGCATCGGCATGCCCGATCGCGACTATTATCTGAAGACGGACTCGAAGATCGCGGAAACTCGGGGAAAGTATCTCGAATTCCTCACGAAAATGCTGACGCTTGCGGGCGAGTCCAACGCTCCCGCCCGGGCCAAGGCCATCCTTGACTTTGAAACGAAGATCGCGCGGGCGCACTGGACCCAGGTCGAAAGCCGCGATGCGACCAAGACCTACAACAAGATGACGATCGCCGAGCTCCAGCGCCGCGCGCCGGGCTTCAACTTCCGTGCCTATCTCGATGGGGTCGGCGCCAAGAGTGATCAGCTGATCGTCTATCAACCGAGCGCCTTCACCGGCATCGCCAAGGCGATCCAGGCGGCACCGCTGCAGGTGCTGAAAGACCAGCTGCTGGTTCGCTCGCTGAGCGGCTACGGCGCCGTCCTGCCCAAGGAGATCGACGATACCGTCTTCGCTTTCTACGGCACGACCCTTTCCGGAACACCGCAGCAGGAAGAGCGGTGGAAGCGCGGCGTGACCTTCGCGACAGATGCTCTCTCGGACGACATCAGCAAGATCTACGTCCAGCGGCACTTTCCGCCTGAGACGAAGGCCGCCGCCGACGAGCTGGTGAAAAACGTCGTCGCGGCCATGGGACGCCGGATCGACCAGCTGACCTGGATGCAGCCCGCCACCAAGGCCCGCGCGAAGGCGAAGCTCGCCAACTTCACGACGAAGATCGGTTATCCGGATCAGTGGCGCGACTATTCGGGCCTGGACATTCGGGCCGGCGACGCTCTCGGCAATGCGATGCGCTCGTCAGAGTTCGAGCACCTCTATCAGTACGGCAAGCTGGGCGGTGCGGTCCGCAAGTGGGAGTGGCTGATGACTCCCATGACGATCAACGCGTACGCAAACTTCAACATGAGCGAGATCGTCTTCCCGGCGGCGATCCTGCAGCCGCCGTTCTTCGATCCGCACGCCGATCCGGCGATCAACTATGGCGGCATCGGAGCGGTGATCGGTCACGAAATCAGCCACCATTTCGACGATCAGGGCGCCAAATATGACGAGAACGGCCGTCTGGCCGACTGGTGGACTCCCGAAGACCTCAAGGCCTTCGAAGCGGCCACCAAATCGCTTGTCGCTCAGTACGATCAGTACGAGATCTTCCCGGGCGCGAAGGTGCAGGGCGCGCTCACGCTCGGTGAGAATATCGGCGACCTCGCCGGCCTCACGATCGCTTATGACGCCTACAAGCATACGCTTGGCGGGGCCGATGCCCCGGTGATCGACGGGACGACCGGCGACCAGCGCTTCTATCTGGGCTGGGCGCAGGTCTGGCGGCGGAACTACCGCGAGGCGAACCTTCGCCAGAGGCTGATCACCGACCCGCATTCGCCTTCGGAGCAGCGGACCTGGATCGTTCGCAATCTCGATCCATGGTACCCCGCCTTCAACGTGCAGGCCGGCCAGAAGATGTACCTCTCGCCGGAGACGCGTGTAAGGATCTGGTAGGGGAGGGCTTAAAGCCGGATGCTACACCAGGAGTTGCCCGCGATTGCTGATCGCCCGCTGGACGGCGGCGGTCGCTGGCTGCTCCCGGGGCTCGGCGGGGCCGCAGTTCTCAGCCTTGGAGCAATATGGCTCCTCGTCGGCCCGGTGCCGGCATTGGTTCTTGCCGGACTTGCCGCGGCAGGGGCGGTCGCAGCCGCGGTCGCCCTGCGCCGGCCGCCAAGCGGAGCCGCTCCCGAAGGCCTCCTTCAAGGGCCCGACTACGGGCTCGTGGGGGCGGCGCTCGCTTTGTGCGAGGAGCCGGCAGCCATTACATCGTCGGACGGCGCGCTTCTGGCAGCGAACGAGGCGTATCGCCTCCGCTTCGACGCCGTCCCTCCGCTCAAGCTTCCGGCGGACGAAGACTCGAACCAGTCGCTTCTGACGGCAGTCTCCATGGCCTGGCGCGATGGAGCCGGCTGTGTTGCAGGCGTTGCGACGCTTGCCGGAACCTCGGCGGTGGAGGTGCGGCGGGCGGGCCTGCGCAACGATATGCTGCTGTGGCGCTACCCGAGCCCGCCGTCCGCGGACCCGCTGGCGCTTGCTGTCCAAGGCATTTCCGGCGTGACTGGCGAGCGCCTGACTCGCGCCGGCGTACTTGCGGCGCTGGTCGACAGCGAAGGGCGGGTTCTCGCAGCCAACAAATTATTCGCCGACCGCGCCATTCCGGCAGACCAGAACGAAGAGAGCCCTCGGTTTTCGGAGCTGGTGCAGGTCAGCGAAGACGGACTGTTCTATCTGCCGGCCGAGGGAGATGGCGGCGCCGCCCTTCGTGCGGTCCATGTTCCGGTGAATCCGTTGCAGCCCAGCGGGACCGGCACCTTCCTGCTCTTCGATGGCTCTGAAGCTTCGAGCAGCTCGTCCAATCTTCAGGCGCTGCTGGACATGCTCCCGATCGGTCTGGCGCTCGTCGATCGGGACGGCCGCTTCCTGACGATGAACCAGGCGTTCCGTAACGCCGCGGGCCTCAAGGGCAATGCGAAGCTTGTCTATCCCGGCGATCTTGTCGTGAAGGAGGATAAGGCGGCCGTCGCCGATTCCGTTCGCCGGAACGCGCGTGGGCCGGCAATGTCCGGCGACATTGCGGTCCGTCTCACTCGCGATCCCAAAGAGCCGGTCGCGCTGACCATTGCCGGCCTGCGCGGGCTCGGCGACGCCGCGGTTCTTCTCCTGCTCAAGGACAATAGCGAGGAAGCCAAGCTCAAGCGGCAGATTGCGCAGGCGACCAAGATGCAAGCGGTGGGACAGCTCGCCGGCGGCGTCGCTCACGACTTCAACAACATCCTGACCGCCATCATCGGCCATTGCGACCTGATGCTGATGCGGCACACGCCGGGCGACAGCGATTACGACGATATCCAGCAGATCAAGTCGAACTCGAACCGCGCCGCCGGTCTTACGCGCCAGCTGCTGGCCTTCTCGCGCCAGCAGACGTTGCGGCCGCAGGTGCTCCAGCTTCCGGACGTAGTCTCGGAAGTCTCGCACCTTTTGAAGCGGTTGCTCGGCGAAACCGTCGTGCTGGTCGTCAAGCACGGCCGCAATCTCGGCTCAATCCGGGCTGATCCGGGCCAGCTGGAGCAGGTAATCATCAATCTCGCTGTGAACGCGCGTGACGCCATGGCGTCAAAGGGGGGCGGGACGCTCACGATCCAGACCTATGCGGTGGGCTCCGATCAGGTGGCGGAGCTGGGCTCAGAGATCCTCCCCATCGCCGATTACACGGCGCTGTCGGTCAGCGACACGGGCTGCGGCATTCCGCCCAGCGTCCTTGGAAAGGTGTTCGAGCCCTTCTTCACGACCAAGGAAGTAGGCAAGGGCACGGGGCTTGGCCTTTCGACCGTCTACGGGATCGTGAAGCAGTCCGGAGGTTTCATCTTCGCGGATTCAAAGGTCGACGAGGGAACGCGCTTCGTCATCTACCTTCCGGTCCACAAGGCTGAACCATCCGCCCCGGCGCCGCGCGTGACGAAGGGCGGCGATAACGAGCTGTGGGGGACCGGCACGGTCCTTCTGGTGGAAGACGAGCCGATGGTGCGCACGGTCGCAGAACGCGCGCTCACGCGCCACGGCTACACCGTGATCACGGCCAACAATGGGTATGAGGCGCTTGAGGTCCTCGACAAGGGCGAGGAGATCGCCCTTCTCATCAGCGACGTCGTCATGCCCGAGATGGACGGACCCACGATGGTTCGCGAGGCACGCAAGAGCAGGCCGGACCTGCCGATCCTCTTCATGTCCGGCTATGCCGAGGAGCAACTCCGCAAGTCGATCGACCTGGACAATGTCGCCTTCCTTCCTAAGCCCTTCTCCGTACAGGAGCTGGCCGAGGCCGCCCGAAAGGCCCTTACACCGGTTTAATGAATTAGGGCTTTGCTGCTGCGAAAGCTGACACTATCCGGTGATGTATGGGGCAGCGTAGCATTCTGGTCGTTGAGGACGAGCCGCTTATTGCGATGATGCTCGAGGATTTCCTCGAGTCACTCGGGCATTCCGTGACCGCGACATGCGAATCCGTGTCGGATGCCATGGACCACGCGGACAAGGGCGGTTTCGATCTGGCCATCCTCGACGTGAACCTGAAGGGCGAGAGCGTCTGGCCCGTGGCCGAGCGGCTACGGGACAAGCAGATCCCGTTCGTGCTTGCGACGGGCGGTCACGTCGACCCGCCGCCGCCGGAGTTCGCAAATGTGCCGGTGATCGAGAAGCCCTACACCGTGGACCGGGTGACCCCCGCGCTGGAAGCAGCGTTCGCCGAACAATAGGCTGCCGAAGCATGATCAAGCTCGTCGCACTCGGGCTTGTCCTGTTCGTCACCATTACCCTCGCCATGTCCCTGTTTCAGAACCGCGCCGTCTTCCCAACGCATCTCGTCGGAAGGGCAGGACCTCTTCCTGCCGGGACTCAGCGGCTCAGCCTCGACACACCGGACGGCTATCGACTGCAGGGCGTGCACGTCCCTCCTTCGCGGCGAGAGTCCGCGGAAGGGCTTCTCGTCCTGGGCTTCGCCGGCAATGCCTGGAATTCGGCCGATGTCGCGGCCTACCTCAGCCAGATTTATCCCGATGCGGATGTCGTGACGTTTCACTACCGCGGTTATGCGCCCTCGACCGGGTCTGCGTCGGCCCAGGCCTTGCTCGCTGACGCTCCACTCGTTCTCGACGCGGCCATCCGGCGCATCCGGCCGCGACGAACCATCGCTGTCGGCTTCAGCATTGGAAGCGCAGTCGCGGCAAGCCTAGCGCGGCGCTCCGATACGCAAGGGTTGATCCTCGTCACGCCCTTCGATTCGCTGAAAGCCGTAGCTCAGGGCCATTATCCGTGGCTTCCGGTCGGCGTCTTCTTTCGTGAGGAGATGAATCCCGTCGAGAGCCTGAGGGGTTTGGATACGCCGGTCGCTCTCATCGCCGGCGGCCGCGATACGCTCATTCCGACTAGGCGCACCGAGGCGCTACGGAGAAAGGTTCCGAACCTGGTCTTCGATCGCACCATTGTCGGGGCGGGGCACAACGATATCTACGAAAGACCAGAATTCCGGCAGGCCATGCGGGAGGCTAGTGTTGCTCTCAAAGGCTGATCCTGTTCTCCCCTTGTTCTTGCAGAACATAACGTGTACGCAAAGATTATTAGGGCGGCGCTCGGACGCCCGTTGACGAGGGGATGAGTAGCATGGCAGCGCAGCTCAAGGTCATCGGTAGCGGATTGGAAGTACCCGGAATGGACAGACAGAAGGCCCTCGAAGCGGCGCTCGCACAGATCGATCGCGCTTTCGGCAAGGGCTCGGCAATGAAGCTCGGCAGCCGCGAGAAGATCGACATCGAGACGATCTCGACCGGCAGCCTCGGGCTGGACATCGCGCTCGGCGTCGGCGGCCTGCCGCGTGGGCGTGTCGTCGAAATCTATGGCCCGGAGAGCTCGGGCAAGACGACGCTCGCGTTGCATGCGATTGCGGAAGCGCAGCGCATCGGCGGCACGGCGGCTTTCGTGGATGCCGAGCATGCGCTCGACCCGGTCTATGCGAAGAAGCTGGGCGTCGACATCGACGAGCTGATCGTCTCGCAGCCCGATACCGGCGAGCAGGCGCTCGAGATCGTCGACACGCTCGTCCGCTCGAACGCCATCGACGTTCTGGTCGTGGACTCGGTCGCCGCGCTCGTCCCGAGGGCGGAAATCGAGGGCGAGATGGGGGACAGCCATGTCGGCCTGCAGGCTCGACTGATGAGCCAGGCGCTGCGCAAGCTGACCGGATCGATCAGCCGCTCTCGCTGTCTGGTGATTTTCATCAACCAGGTCCGCATGAAGATCGGCGTCATGTACGGCAATCCGGAGACGACGACCGGCGGCAACGCGCTGAAGTTCTACGCCTCGGTGCGCCTCGACATCCGTCGGACCGGCCAGATCAAGGATCGGGACGATATCGTCGGCAACTCGACTCGCGTGAAGGTCGTCAAGAACAAGGTCGCGCCACCGTTCAAGCAGGTCGAGTTCGACATCATGTATGGTGAGGGCGTGTCGAAGGTGGGCGAGATCCTGGATCTCGGCGTCAAGGCCGGCCTTGTCGAGAAATCGGGCGCCTGGTTCAGCTACGACTCCATCCGGATCGGACAGGGCCGCGAGAATGCAAAGGTCTACCTCAAGGAGAATCCGGACGTCGCCGAGCGCATCGAGCGTTCGATCCGCGGCAAGACCGAGGAAGTCGGCGAAGCCCTCATGGTCGGCCCCAGCGCCGACGACGACATCGCAGCGGAATAAGCGACTCAGGCCTTCGCGGCGGCGTGCGGCTCCAGCTGCGCGCCGACCGCGGACGGCCCGGCGAACAGGCGCTTCGGCTCCGTAAGAATTATCAAGACCAGGCCTGCGACCGCGCAGCCCGCCATTCCCCACAGGAACGGCAGAACGGTCCCGTCGAAAGCCCGCCCGATCGCGTATCCGATGATAGCCGCGCCGATCGTGCCGACCACTCCCTGGACCGAGGATGCCGTGCCCGCGATGGCCGCCATCCGGTCCATCGCCAAGGTGCTGAGGTTCGACGAGGCGAAGGAGAAGCAGACCATCGTCAGCGACTGAAGGACGATGAAAGTCCAGAGGCTCTCATGTCCTGTGACGGCCACCAGCAAATGAATGATCGTTACGATGCTGAAGGCCAGCGTCCCGCCATGTCCGACCCGCCTGAGCCCGAACCTGCCTACGACCTTGGCATTGGTCCATGACGCGAGCGCCATCGGCGCGGCGATGGCGCCAAAGACGATTCCGATTGCCTGCGGCTGCCCGAAGGCCTCCGCAATGATCTGCTGGATCGAGCTGATGTAAGCGACGAGCGCGCCGAAGGTCACAGTGAGCGCAAGCGTGTATCCACGCGACAGCGGCTCCTTCACGGCGACGACTGCTGCGCCGATAATCTCGCGCGGGGCGAGGCTTCGGCGATATTCGGGGTGGAGCGTCTCCGGAAGCCGGAACCAGGACCAAGCGAGCATCGCTAGGCCGTAGGCCGCCAAGACCATGAAAATCGAGCGCCATTCGCCGAACAAGAGGATGAACTGCCCGATGCTCGGCGCGAGGACGGGGACGACCATGAAGACCATGAAGACAAGGCTCATGGTCCGGGCCATTGCTTCACCCTCGAAGAGGTCGCGGACCATTGCGACGACGAGCACTCGCGTAACGGCGGCCGACGCGCCCATCGCCACTCTCCCGGCGATCAGGAGGGCGAAGCTGCCTGCCAGCCCGCAAAGCAGAGCGAACAGAACGTAGAGCGTCACCCCTGCCGCAAGAATAGGTTTCCGTCCGAACCGATCGGCCAATGGCCCCCAGACCAACTGAGTCGATGCGAAGCCGAGGAAGTAAGCGACCACCACCAGCTGGCGGTCATTCTCATGAGCGACGTTCAGCGAGGCGCCGATATCGGGAAGCGCGGGGATCATCGCGTCGATGGCGAAGGCATTGAGCGCCATCAGCCCCGCGAGGAGCGCAATTGTCTCCCTTGGCCCCGGCCTAGGCCCGGGACCGGGCAAGTGGTGCAGGTTGAACGGCATCTGCGCCTGCTGGCCTATGCCTTTCGCTCGTGCAACAGTTGATGGATTCAAAAGGGGCAGGACATGCTTGAAGCGGGGTTCAGTCGGCGCGGAATGATCAAGGCTGCGGGAGTTGTTACGGCGAGTGCCTCGCTACCTGCCGGCATCGCAACCGCCCGGTCCGCCCGAATTCCGATCCCGCCCCCGATCGGTCGCGATGAACGCTTGCGGCGGGTCGTCGAGGCGCGCGCGCTGATGAAGCAGAACGGAATAGGCGCGATCATCGTGGAGCCGGGGGCGAGCCTCGATTATTTGACGGGCGTCCAGTGGTGGCGGTCCGAGCGCCTCACGGCGGCGGTCATCCCCGTTGAAGGCGATCCGATCATCGTCACGCCTTTCTTCGAGAAACCTTCGGTCGAGGAGAGCCTGAGGATCCCCGCCGAAGTCCGCGTATGGCAGGAAGACGAGGAGCCGCTGAAGGTCGTTGCCGCTTTCCTGAAGGAGCGCGGTGTGGCGGGCGCTCCGGTCGGTTTCGAGGAAACGAACCGCTATTGGATACTCGACCGGCTTAAACAGCAGCTGCCCGATGTTAAGGTTGTCAGCGCCAATCCAGTCGTGCGCGCACAGCGGATGCTGAAGTCACCCGCCGAGCTCGCGCTGATGCAGGCGGCGGCGAACATCACGGTCGCCGCCTATCGAGACATTCACCCGAAGATCCGCGAAGGCATGACCCCTTCGGACATCAACGCGCTCTACGTCGCTGCGATCGAGGCGCGAGGAGCGACAACCGATGGCGGCCTGATCCTCCTCGGCGAGGCAAGCGCCTATCCGCACGGCTCCGGCAAGGCGCAGCATGTTCGCAAGGGTGAAGTCGTGCTGCTGGACTGCGGCTGCGAGGTCCAGGGTTATCAATCCGACATCTCCCGGACCTTCATCTTCGGTGCCCCGCCGACGGCAGAGCAGCGTAAAGTGTGGGAACAGATGCGCCGCGGCCAGGATATCGCCATGGCGGCCGCCAAGGTCGGAGCGCCGGCCGGTAGCGTCGACGATGCGGTTCGCGCCGCCTACGAAAGCTGGGGTTACGGCCCTCGCTACAAACTTCCCGGAACCTCCCATCGCACGGGACACGGCATCGGCATGGAAGGCCACGAGCCGATCAACCTGGTGCATGGAGAGACGACGCCGCTCGCGCCGGGCATGTGTTTTTCCAACGAGCCCGGCATCTATCTGCCCGGGCAGTTCGGGATCCGGCTCGAGGACTGCTTCTACATGACGGCCGGCGGACCGAAATGGTTCACCGTCCCGCCGCCCTCGATCGATCGTCCGTTCGACTAGCCTCGATCAGAAATGATCGTCGATCGGCGCCGTCCGTGCAACGTGGGAGGGCGCGTGCGGCGGCTCGATGTCTGCCGGCTCCTCCGGGTCGAGGTCACCTTCCCATTTCGCAACGACCGCTGAGGCCACCGCATTGCCGACAACGTTCGTGGCGGAGCGGCCCATGTCGAGGAAGTGATCCACTGCAAGGATCATCAGCAGTCCAGCCTCCGGGATGCTGAACATCGACAGAGTCGCGGCGATCACGACCAGGCTCGCGCGAGGCACGCCGGCCATGCCCTTCGAAGTGATCATCAGCACGAGCAGCATCGTGATTTCCTGACCGATGCTCAGATCGATGCCGTAGGCCTGCGCGATGAAGATCGTCGCGAAGGTCATGTACATCATCGAGCCGTCGAGATTGAACGAGTAGCCGAGCGGCAGGACGAAGCTCGCGATGCGCGGCGGGACTCCGAACCGGTCGAGCGCTTCCAGCGTGCGCGGATAGGCGGCCTCGCTCGACGCGGTCGAGAAGGCGAGCACGATGGGATCGCGGATGTAGCGGACGAGATGGCGGACGCGCGGGCCCACGATGACGAAAGCCGCGATGATCAGGACCGTCCAGAGGATCGCAAGGCCAAGGTAGAAGCTTCCTACGAATTTCCCGAAGGTGATGAGGATTTCGGGGCCTTCCTCGGCGATCGAGCTGGTGACGGCTGTGAACACCGCGAAAGGCGCAAACCGCATCACATAGTCCGTGACCTGCAGCATCACCTTCACAAGCGATTCCACGCCCCTGACGATCGGCCGCCCGGGTTCGCCGACTGCCGTCAGCGCGACCCCGAAGAAAATGGAGAAGATGACGATCGGCAGAATCTCGTTCGCGCTCATCGCCTCGAAGATCGAAGCGGGCACCAGGTGGGTGACGAAGTCCTTGAGGTTGAAGGCTGCCGTCTCCACGCCGCTCGTCGCGGTCACTGGCGGCAGCGGAAGGTTCAGGCCAACCCCGGGCTCAAGCAGGTTCACCAGCACCAGGCCGAGGGTGAGCGAGACCAGGCTCGCGAGGATGAACCATGTGACGGAGCGCAGGCCGACGCGGCCAAGCGCTGCAATGTCGCCCATGTGAGCAATTCCCGCGACCAGTGTCGAAAAGACCAGTGGCGCGATGATCATCTTGATCAGGCGCAAGAACAGGGCGGTTACGATGCTCAGATATTCCGCGATCTGCTTCAGCTGAGCGGCGCTCTGCGGAGTGCCGTCGTCGATCGCGGCATTGATTGCCCAGCCAGCGATAATGCCGAGCACCAGGGCCAGCAAAATGAACCGCGTCAGTCGTTTCGCCACTAGGCCATTCCTCGAGGTGGATAAGCGTGAGAGCCAAGCCGCTGCGCTTCTCCGCGTCAAGCCACGCTTCTTCACACCAAGTGCGGCCACCGCTAGGCGAGTGACGATGGCCGGGTTTGAGAATGCGGACGTGTTGGAGTTCGGGCGGCAGTTGCTTCACGACGAAGCACGGGCGCTCGATGCGCTTGCCGACGGCCTCGGCGACGCTTTCGAACAATCGGTCGAGCTAATCGTACGCTGCAGCGGGAAGCTGATCGTCAGCGGCCTCGGCAAGTCAGGGCATGTCGGCCGCAAGATCGCCGCGACCTTCGCTTCGACCGGCACCAGCGCCGTTTTCCTGCACCTTGCCGAAGCGATCCACGGCGACCTCGGAATGGCCTCGGAAGGCGATGTCGCGATCTTGATTTCGCGAAGCGGCGAAACGGCGGAGCTGAAGCCCGTGATCGACCATTTTGCGGGCGCGCGGATCCCGATCATCGCGATCACTGCGAACACGCAGTCAATGCTGTCCCGCGCGGCGAAGGCGATGCTCCTGCTTCCGGCCTGGCGCGAGGTTGGGCCGGAGGCTGTGGCCCCGACGACTTCGACAACCATGACGCTCGCGCTCGGCGATGCGCTGGCGATGACGGTGATGCATCTGAAAGGCTTCTCCCGCGCCGACTTCGGCCGGCTTCACCCCGGCGGGGCGCTCGGCGCGCGCCTGAGGCCCGTTGAGCATCTGATGCATTCCGGCTCGCAAATGCCGCTGGCGGATGCCGGCAGCTCCATGCATGACACCATCGAAGTCATGTCCGCGAAGAAGCTCGGAGTAGTGGGCGTGATCGACGATGACGGCTGTCTCATCGGAGTGATTACCGACGGAGATTTGAGGCGCCACATGGAAGAGGGTCTCGATCACGTCGCCAGCGAATTCATGACACGCGATCCCAAGACGATCGCGCCGGACGCACTCGTGGAGGATGCTCTCGCTTTGTTCGATGAGCATCGCATCACGACTCTCTTCGTCGTGCAGCGGGAAGGCGAGAGGCAGAGGCCCCTTGGAGTCCTTCACATCCACGACTGCCCGTCAGCGCGATGAGGGTCGCGATCCTTGTCCCGGCGCGCTTCGCGTCTTCGCGATATCCCGGGAAGCCGCTCGTCGAGCTTCGTGGGGTGACGGGCGTAGCCAAGCCGCTCATCCAGCGCAGTTATGAGGCCGCTCGGCGGGTCGGCGGATCGGGCGCCGTGTGTGTGGTGACGGATGACGATCGCATCGCGGCAGCGGCCGAAGCGTTTGGCGCGCCTGTGATCATAACCTCATCGGATTGCCGCAATGGAACGGAGCGCTGCGCCGAGGCGCTCGGTCAGCTTGGCGACGCCGATCTGATCGTGAACCTGCAGGGGGACGCTTTGCTGACGCCCTCGCATTTCGTCGAAGCCCTGATCGATCACATGCGTGAAGACCACGGAGCACAGGTCGCGACGCCCGCTATCCGATTACGCAGCGCCGAAGTGCGCATGCTTCAGGACGAGGAGACGAAAGGTCGCGTTGGTGGAACCAGCGTCGTCACGGACGATCGCGGGCGCGCTCTCTATTTCTCGAAGCGGCTGATTCCGCACCTGCCGAAGGGAGCGCTGGACGATTTGCTCTCTCCGGTCCGGCTGCACGTCGGCCTCTACGCCTACCGTCGTGAAGCACTGGAGCTGTACGCTCGAACACCGCCAGCCCAGCTCGAACTGCTCGAAGGTCTCGAACAGCTTCGCTTCTTGACCGCCGGCGTGCCGATCGATGTCGTGGAAGTCGATCCGCCCAAGTTCGGATTGCGCGAGCTTAACAATCCCGAGGACCTTGAGCCGATCGAGCAGGCCCTGGCCGAAGCAGGCCTGGAATGAGCTACCTTGATGCGCTGCCGGACCGCTACCGGCTGATCCTCTGCGATATCTGGGGAGTGATCCACGACGGGGTCGATCTCTATCCGGGTGCAACCGAGCGCTTGCTGCAATGGAAGCAGGAGGGACGCTCGCTGATCCTCATCACGAACGCACCCCGCACGGCCGAAGCCGTCGAGCAGCAACTCCACCGGCTCTGCCTCCCGCGAGAAGCTTGGGACGGGATCGCGACGAGCGGAGAGGCCGGAATCGCGGCGCTCAAAGCCTTCGGAGGGCCGGTCGGATTCATCGGTACGCAGGAAGACCGTAAGATACTGGAGGGAAGGGACGTCGCGATTACTGAGGAACGTGACTTCAGTGAGCTCGCGTGCACCGGCCTCGACGATATCCGGCACCGCGTCGAAGATTATCGCGCGCAGCTGGAAGAGCTGGCGGACCGTGACGTGCTGATCCACTGCCTCAATCCCGACCGAGTAGTCGTGCGCGGCGGGACCACGGAGCCCTGCGCGGGCGCGTTGGCGGACATCTATCTGGGTCTCGGCGGGCGAGTGGAATGGTACGGCAAGCCGTTCCCGGCGATTTATCGCCACGCGCTCAAACTCGCCGGCAATCCACCGGCCGATGAAGTCCTCGCGATTGGGGACGGGCTGCAGACGGACATATTGGGAGCAGCACATATCGGCTTTGATGCCGTGTTCGTTGCCGGCGGCATTCACGCGGGCGAGCCGTTCCCGTCCGGTTTCGGCCAAGACAACGGGCTTGGTGATTGGGAGCCCGTGGCGGTGGTGGAGGCCCTCCGCTAAGGCACACCAATGCAATTGTTCGGACGAGATGTCGGCCTCGATCAGCCGTTTTTCCTCATCGCGGGTCCCTGCGTCGTCGAAAGCGAGGAATTGCAGCTGCGCACCGCGGAGGAGCTGAAACGGATCGCGGACAAGCTGGGCATCCTGCTCATCTTCAAATCGAGCTTCGACAAGGCGAATCGCTCGTCAGACCGCAGCTTCCGCGGCCTTGGGATGGACGAGGGCCTGCGCATTATGGAGAAGGTTCGCGAAAGGCTGGGCGTCCCGGTGCTCACCGATGTTCACGATATCCCGCAGATCGACCCGGTCGCCGAAGTCGTGGACGTGCTGCAGACGCCTGCTTTCCTCGCCCGTCAGACCGATTTCATTCATGCGGTCGCCGCATCCGGGAAACCGGTGAACATCAAGAAGGCGCAGTTCATGGAGCCTCACGACATGATCAATGTCGTCGAAAAGGCGCGCAACGCTGCCCGGGCCGCCGGCGTGAGCGACAGCATGATCATGGTGTGCGAACGCGGCGCCTCTTTCGGGTACAATAATCTGATCTCGGACATGCGTAGCCTCGCAATCATGCGTGAGACGGGCTGCCCGGTAGTGTTCGACGCGACCCATTCCGTCCAGCTTCCAGGCGCGCAGGGAAAGAGCTCCGGCGGTCAGCGTGAATTTGTGCCGATCCTTGCCCGTGCTGCAGTTGCGGCAGGCATTTCCGGTCTCTTCATGGAAACGCATCCCGATCCGGCAAATGCCAAGTCCGATGGACCGAACGCCTGGCCGCTCGACCGGATGGAGAGCCTCCTGACGACGCTCGTAACGCTCGACCGGACGGTAAAGGAAAGAGGGTTCGAAGAGACGAGCCTGTGAGGCCCGCTACTCGGCGCGGTCGTTAAGCAGCCGCTTCACCGCTTTCGCGGCCGCCTCAATCGGATCCGCGATCGTGCCGCTAACCGGCATCTCGACGGTGCCGCGCAAACCCTTCTCGTCAAGCTCCGACCAAAAACGGCGAATATCCCGCTTCGACCTTGAGTGGCCAGCCGTTCCCAGCGCCAGCTTACCCTCCAAATCGAGCTCGACCGGAATCAGCCCCACGGGACGGCCCGTGAGCAATGTTTCGGAGATCATCGAGACACTGTCGGCCGTCACATAATATTCGTCCGCATCCGCCAGCAGCACCGGGAAGCGGACGCGATCATCGGCCAGGACGGCGCGGCCGGCAGATGACCACTCGATGACGCTCACGCTGCTCGCGGGTGTGCGCTGGCTGGTCGCAATGATCAATGAGCCGCCCGTTTCGCTCGCCTTGCGGGCGATTGCCCGGGCGGCGCGCGCGAGGTCGGCTTCGACCAGCTTCCAGTAACGGGTCGGCCCACCGAGGCAGACGAGCAAGTGAGGACGGGGAAGCGCGGCCAGCCAGTGCGCTTCGTCCGCCGTAGGCTTTGGTGGGCTAGAGTTCCCGCTGATCGCAAACGGAAGGGTGAGGACATTCTTCTTGCGCGGGACCGGATATTGAGGCGTCGTGATGACTAGGTCGAAGAAACCACTGTCGACCCGCGGGTTGCCGAGACGAACGATCTTCGTTCGGCCGCGGCTCTTCTGCTTGATCCATCTGGACACGGCGACGCTTCGCCGGCCGATCCCGATCACGAGGTCGGGCCAGGGGGCGCGGAGCGTGCGTCTGGCTTTGCCGGTCAGGAGGAAAGGCCGCCGCGGGAACAAGGTCAGCATCACCCACCACCACCATCCGTAGGTGATCGTTCGGGTTTCGAATGGGACGCCGAGCGCCTCGGCGAGCCCAAGCAGCTGATTATTGTCGCCGCGTCTTTCGCCGAGCAGCACCCAGATACGCGGAAGTGTCGGGGTCATGCAGGTCTTGTGCGAACCCGCCGATATTCGCTGCGCACCTGAAGCGCGAGCATCAATGCCATCGAGGCATAGCCGACCACGAATGCCGTTGCGGCGCCCATCACCCCGAAGCGCCAGCTAAGCGGAGCAATGATGCTGAAGTAGACGATGGTCCCGACCAGCCGTGCCTTGAGAGGCGCATCCGGGCGGTCGAGAACGTAGAGCATCGAAGGCAGAGGGAAGCTGAAGATCGCGATCACCGGTGCGATGATCAGCACCATCAGGATCGGGAAGGCGCCCAGGAACTCGGCGCCGAAGATGAGCTGGACCAGCGGACGACCGCCGATGAGAAGCAAGGCAATCGCGACGAGCGCGGCCAGTCCGGCAGTCATGGCGCTGCGGATCATCAGCTTCCACGGATGCTTGGTCGCAACGTCCATTCGGACAACCTCGGGATAGAAAGCCTTCGAAAGGAAGTCCGCGGGCTTCTGCGCGCTGTCGGCAAGGCTGGAAGCGACGCGGAAAAGCGCGGCCGACGAGGGCCCGAGCAGGCCGCCGACCACAAGCCGGGCAATGGGACCCCAGGCCGTGGTGAGGCTGGAGGTCAGATTCACATGAATCGCGAATCTCCACGCCCCCGGAAGCGTGGTGGGCTTCAGCGTCGGACGAATGCCTTCAAGCATGCCGCGGCGACGGAGCTCACGCCACGCGAAGAACCACAGCAGCAGGTCGCCGCCCAGGTCCGTCGCGAACCAGATGGCTACATAGACCTCAAACGGGGCTCCCACGGTGAAGGCTATGCCCGCGCAGATGGCGCGCGCAATCGGGTAGCTGCTTCCCTGCCAGCTGATGAGGTCAAACCGATCCAGCGCGCGAAGCACGCCCACCGGCGTCGCTGCTCCCATGGTCGGCAGCAGCGTGCAGTACAGCATGGCGAGCCAGAGATACTTATCGGGAATGCCGAACCAGCTTCCGAGGAAAGGAAGCAAGGCGACCGCGACGATCATCCCGCCGATCCCGCTCACCACGTCCAGGGCGAAGGCGAAACCCGTGGATGCCTTGAAGTCCTCGTGATCGCCGTCGACCAGAGCCTTGCCGCCGTAGCGGATGATCAATTGCCAGGACTGGAACTTGCTAAGCCCGCTCGCCGCCTTGGCGTAGCTGGTGATGAGGATCAAAGTCCCGAACAGGACGACGCCGAGGCCGCGGCCCGCGAACGCGAGCGTGGCGACGCCGGCCACTGCCGCAATCACCTTCGAAATCGCGAGATAGCTGCTGTTCTTCAGCAGCGACCGGAAATGCGCGTCCCTGAACCAATGCTTCATGCAGCGCCGGCTCTAGGCGAGGCGGCGTTCGCTGTCAGTCGGCAAATTGCGGTCAGGCCGGTTCGGGAACCCTTTGTATGACCTTGTCCGCCAGCGGCCCGTTCAGTTCGGCCAGGTGGTCGAATTCCGCCTCATAGGTTGCGAGGCCCTGGCTTTGCGACCGCAGCTCCGCCTCGAGACCGCTGAGTTCGGCTTCCGGGATCAAGGCTTCGATCCGGTCCCAGCCCGTCCAGCCGTCGCGCGGCGCCATTCCCAGCATCTGTCCGCGCCGTCCGGCCACGGCGGACGTGATGCGGCTGGTCGCGCTCGACGGGCAGACGACGGTGATGCGGTGCATGGGCTCGAGCAAATGCGGGGTCGCAGCGACCAGCGCCTCCTGCATGGCGACCCGGCCCGCCAGGCGGAAGGCCAGTTCCGAACTGTCGACGCTATGGTAGCTGCCGTCGACCAGGGTCACGGCGACGTCGACGACCTGAAAGCCCAGCGGCCCTTTCTGCATGGCTTCCCGTACGCCTTCCTCGACCGCTGGAATCCATTGCTTCGGCACAGACCCGCCGTGGATCTTCTCCTCGAACTGGAAGCCGTCGCCCCGGCCGACGGGCCGGATCTCGATGATGACGTCGCCGAACTGTCCATGGCCTCCGGATTGCTTCTTGTGCCGCCCGTGCTGACGAACCGGCTTTCGGACGGACTCCTTGTAACCAATTGCCGGAGCGTGGCTGTTCACCTCCACGCCGTACCGGCGCTTCAGGCGGCCGATCACGGTGTTCAAATGCTCGTCGTTGACCCCGCGCAGCCGGATTTCGTGGTTCGCATCGTCATGTTCGACGATGAGGCCTGCATCCTCCTCCAGCAGGCGCTGCAATGCTCCGGACAGCTTAACGTCGTCCTTGCGGTCGGCGGGCTCGATGGCGAGCGCGCAATTGCGTGCCGGATAAATAATCTCGACGGGCCCCGGCACCTTGCCTGAGCCAAGCCACTGGCCGCCTTTCACCGTGTCCACCTTGGCGACGGCGACGATGTCGCCGGCCTGAGCTTCGCCGATCTTCGTCGTTTTCTCGCCGATCACTTTGAAGAGGGAGCCGGCGCGGGTGTGCTCGCCATTGTCCGTCTTGAGGTCGGATCCCTCCCGGATCTTTCCGCCCAGCACACGGGCAAGCGCCAAGCGCCCGATCGACCCGTGCAGGATTTTGAAGGCGTACATGGCCGGATCGGAGACGGAGAGGCGGGTGGCGGCTGACTCCGGCCCGGGCGCCTCGTGGCGTAGAGCCTTGAGGAGACGGCGGACGCCCCAGGAGCTCGTCGCTGAGCCGAACAGCACGGACACGCCCAGGTTTCCGCCGGTTTCGCGGGCGAGATCCTGAAGCACCTTCTCGCGGCTCGGCTCCTCATCCATCAGCAATTGTTCGAGGAGCTCATCGTCATGGTCCGCAAGCTGCTCCAGCATGTGCGTACGCGCCTCGATCTCGCGATCCTGAAGCTCAGGCGGAATTTCGATGCGCTCCGATTCCTGTCCGGCGCGATATTTGAACGCTCTTTCAAGAGCGAGGTCGACGAAGCCGCTGACTTTCTCGCCGTCCCAGATCGGAACCTGCCTGGCGATGAGCGGCGAAACGCTCATTGGCTGAAGCGCGGACAGAAGGTCTCGGATGCGGCCGTGTGCCTGGTCGATCCGGTTGACGAAGATGAGATGGGGGACGCCGAGCTCGTCGAGCATCCGGAGAGCAGGCGCGGCAAGCGGCGCGCGTGCCGGATCTGGGTCCACGACGACGATCGCCAGATCGGCTGCTGCGACCGCGCGCGCACCGTCGGCGGAAAAGCCGATCGAGCCGGGGACATCGATCAGCGCCAATTCGTCGTCGAGATATTTGAAATTGTAGAGATTGACCTCGGTGGAACCGCCGCGTTGCCGCGATTCAGGACTGCTGTCGCCGATGCTGCTGCCGCTCGCCGTCGAGCCCAGCCGATCCGTTGCGCCGGCCGCGAACAACATGGCTTCGGCAAGGCTGGTCTTTCCCGCGCCGGCCGGTCCGACCAGCGCGATTGCTCGAGTGCCGTTGGCAATACCAGGCATGCGACTCTCCCTTCGTCCGTGATGGCGGGCGCGAGTCGCTGGAAGGCGCTCACGCGCTCTTCGAAACATCCAGCGTCGGACTCCTCGGGCAACATTGCAAGAGCGGAATGAACTGCGGCGATGAACCGCACGGCTGTTCAGCCGACCCGTTTGGCGTGACGATGGAACGCGACCATGGCGCGGGCTTTTGAATCGCTGTGACCAAGGACCCGAAAGGCCATCAGGCAAGCTCCCCCTGGCAGATGCCGGCGCCGGCGTGGAAGGACATCGCCAGCCGAACCTGGCAGCGGACGTGGGACGACAACGTCGGTCTCGTGGCGGCCGGCGTCGCCTTCTACGGTTTCTTCGCCTTGCTTTCGCTGCTGGGAATGATCGTGCTCTTTTACGGGCTCGTCGCGGAGCCTCGCACGGTCGTTGAGAACATGCGGGTGCTCACCGACATCCTGCCGCGCGACATTGTGACCCTCATCGGGGACCAGCTGATGATCGCCGTCCACAGCTCCGAGGGCCGTAAAGGCGTCGGGATCGGCATCGCCTTCCTCATTGCGCTGTACGGCGGAACGAATGGCGCCGGAGCGGTAATCACCGCCCTCAACATCGCTTATGAGGAGAAGGAGAAGCGAAGCCTGCTCCGCTTCTACGCTTTGGCGATGGGAATGACCTTGGCTGCGCTCGCGGCGGCGCTGCTCGCCCTCGCTGCCACCGCTGCGGTGGCATTCGTGGGGGACATGATGCCGCGAACTTGGGAGCCGGCCGTGATTGCCGGGACGGCGCTCACCTACGTTCTGCTTGTCCTTGTCGGCGCGGCCATCGCCGCGACACTCTACCGCTACGGACCGTCGCGGGAAGATGCCCGGTGGGAGTGGATCACGCCCGGCTCGCTCTTCACGTCCCTCTCCTGGCTCCTGCTCACTGTGCTTTTCGGCGCCTGGGTGACGACCGTCAGCGATTACAGCGCCACCTATGGCTCGCTGGGCGCCACCGTCGGCCTGCTCACCTGGATGTATCTGTCCGCCTATGTCTTCTGCATCGGCGCGGAGCTCAACAGCGAGATCGAACATCAGACAGCAAGAGACAGCACGACCGGGAAGCCTCGGCCAATGGGCGCTCGCGGTGCCTGGGCGGCCGATAATGTGGCCACCGACGAAACCGTTCAGGATCGGCCTGAAGAGGCGCGGGAAGGGGACAAGCTGACGCAGGCCTCGCCGACCGTCGCCGACGCTGACGAGCGCTCTTAGGCCGCGGGAAGCAGCCGCTTTTCGCCGGCCAGCCGGATCAGAGCCGACTGCAGCTTCTCGAACGCGCGGACCTCGATCTGCCGGATGCGCTCGCGGCTGACCCCGTAGACCTGGCTCAGCTCTTCGAGAGTCTGCGGCTCATCGACCAGGCGACGCTCCGTGAGAATGTGCTTCTCGCGGTCGTTGAGCGTTTCCAGCGCGTCCATCAGCAAGTCGTGGCGGACCCGGCTTTCCTGGTCCTCCGCGATCAGCTCGTCCTGCAGCGGTCCGCTGTCGACGAGAAAGTCCTGCCACTGGCCTTCGCCCTCGGTGCTTTGCAGCGGAGCGTTGAGGCTCGTGTCGCCGCCCATGCCCATGCGGCGGTTCATCGAGACGACCTCTTCCTCGCTGACGCCGAGATCCTTTGCGATCTTGGCCACGTCGGCGGGCTTGAGGTCGCCTTCTTCGAACGCTTCGATCTGGTTCTTCATCCGCCGAAGGTTGAAGAACAATTTCTTCTGCGCCGCCGTGGTGCCCATCTTCACGAGGCTCCACGAGCGCAGGATGAATTCCTGGATCGAGGCGCGGATCCACCACATCGCGTAGGTCGCGAGTCGGAAGCCCCGATCGGGCTCGAACTTCTTCACGCCCTGCATCAGGCCGATATTGCCTTCGGAGATCAGCTCG
>Ga0207701_10001250_pt1 | contig 26839 bp, 22 predicted proteins | sample KBSSwiSSwithPhiX_FD_184294 | JGI IMG/M metagenome (GOLD analysis project Ga0207701, IMG submission 184294) | Switchgrass rhizosphere bulk soil microbial communities from Kellogg Biological Station, Michigan, USA, with PhiX - S5 (SPAdes) (version 2) | ecosystem: Environmental > Terrestrial >... | reverse complement strand
GGGATCACGGCAAGCACGGAAGGGTCGCTCCGGAGAGCGGCCAACGCCCTGGCGTTCGGCACCTTCACGGCCGCGGCATTGACGCGGAGGAGGTCGCACGTCGTGCCCGGTCGTTGGACATGCCGGTGCCAGACGGGCCGCTCGATGCTACGACCCTGCTGGATCTCATTTGTTCGCCCGGCTTTTCCACCCGTGACGAGACCGACCGCGGCAGCGGCCGCGGTGTGGGAATGGCGGTCGTCAAGTCGACGATCCAGCAATTGAATGGGACGCTGTCGCTGCAGACGGAGGCCGGCCGCGGCACCCGCTTCACCATTGAGCTGCCGCTGACGCTGTCGATCACCGAGGCCCTGATTGCGGTGATTGGAGACCGGACGTTTGCCGTTCCCCAGGGATCCGTCCGCGAGGTGATCGAGATCGAACGCGCGTCGTTGCGGCGGGTCGAGGGGCATGAGATTGCGCCGTATCGCGGCGGCGTGCTGCCGGTGCTCAGGTTGAGCCGGTTGTTCGGCCTGCCCGAGGGAGAGCCGCGCTCGCTGCATGCGTTCGTGATCGGCTCGGGCCTCGACGCGGTGGGTATGGCGGTGGACCGGATCACCGGGCAGCGCGAGATCGTCGTGCGCACGATCGCCGACAACATGATCAAGGTAAACGGCGTGGCCGGCGCCACCGACCTCGGCGACGGACGCGTCGTCCTGATACTCAATCTTCCGGCGCTGGCGCGCATCGCGCAGCCCGTTGCTGACGGCTTGTCGACGGCCGCAAGACCCCGGAGCGCATGATGTCGGACAACTACATTCTCTTCATGCTGGCGGGCACCACCTATGCGCTTCGGACCCGCGACGTCACGCACATCGAGATGGTGGAGCAAATCACCAGCGTGCCGAACGCGGCGCACTTCGTCGACGGGGTCGTGTTTTCGCGGGGGCAGGTCGTGCCGGCGCTGAACCTTCGTGCCCGCTTCGGATTCGAGCGGGCAGGCCACGACGTTCGCACCCGGCTCCTCGTGGTCCAGAGCGACAACCGCAGCGTCGGTCTGGTGGTCGACTCCGCCCGGGAGTTTCTCGCCATCCCGCCCTCGTCCGTCCAGCCGCCGAACCAGGCGCTCGCGGGCATCAGTGGTCAGTACATCGAGGGGATCGCGAACCTCAACGATCGCCTGATCCTGATTCTCGATCTGCCGGCGGTTCTGAATTTCAGCGAGTCAGTGCCAGCCGCCTAGCGCGGCTCCAAGGAGTTCCCATGGCCAGTCGGACATCGAAGGCGAACGGACGGGCGAACGGCAGACAGGCCGCTCTTGATCCACGGCTCGTGACCGCCCAGACCCAGCAGGTCGCGGCGACCGCGAGCGCGATCGTGCGGATCGCAGACGACGTGTCTGACGGGGCCGAGAGCCAGATCCGATCGCTCGACGGCACGCTCAGCGGCCTCAACCAGATGGCGGCGTCGTTGAAGGAGACCGCCAGCCAAGTCGAGTCGGTGTCGGTCTCCTCCGAGGAGCTCACGGCGACGGTCAACGAAATGGCTGCCTCGGTCGAGCAGGTAACCGCGAGCACCGTGAATTTGTCGGGATCGGTCGCGGAAACGAGCACGTCCCTCGCCCAGACCAGCGCGACGATGAAGCAGATCAGCAGCAGCACCGACGAGCTCGCGACCATGACGCAGGAGGTCGCGGCGTCTGTCGCCGAGATGTCCAGCTCGGTGAAGTCCGTCAGCCGCGATACCGAGACGCTGACCTCCTCGGTGAACCAGACCGTGTCCGCCATCGAAGAGATGACCGGATCGATTCGATCCGTCTCGGGCAACGCCGATGACCTTGCGACGGCGGCTGAGCAGACGTCGTCCTCGATCAACGAGCTGGCGGCGTCGGTCGAGGAAGTGGGCGCCATGACGGAGCGATTGGCGACATCGGTCGAACAGAACTCGACATCGATCGACCAGATGTCGCGGTCGGTGCAATCGGTCGCGCATAGCGGTCGCCGGATTGCGGAGGCGGCCGAGTCGGCCAGTACGACCGCCACCGAGATGGAGCGATCGATCCAGTCGGTTGGGTCGATGGCCAAGCAGGCGGATGAAACAACCCGGCGGGTCGTGCGCGATGCGGAGGAGGGCGGGGCCACGCTGCAGCGATCGATTGCGGGGATGGGTCGCATGCGGGAATCGATGGCCCAGTCAGCCACGGTGATGCGCGAGATGGGAAAGCGCACCGGCGACATCACCACCATCGTCGACACGATCAATCTGATCGCCGAGCGAACGAACCTCTTGTCGCTGAACGCGTCTATTGAAGCCGCGCGGGCCGGCGATGCCGGCCGCGGCTTTGCCGTCGTCGCCGAGGAGATCCGCAATCTGGCGGATCGATCCGCTCGCGCGACCGCCGACATCGCCGCAATCATCAAGGCCCTTCAGGAGGTCACGCAGGAAGCGGTCGCCGCCTCTAACGACGGATTGCGCATTGCCGACGAGAGCAACCTGACGGCGGAGGCTGGCGCAACTGGTCTGAAGAAGATTCTGGGCGGCGTATCCGAAACCGCCGCGCTCGTGTCACAGATCGTCAAGGCGACCGACGAGCAGCGGGTCGCCGGCCAATCGGTCGTGACTGCCATTGGCGCGACGGCCGAGCAGTCCCGCCAGATTGCGACCGCAACGAGCGAGCAGGCTGCCGCGGCCGCCAGCATCGTGCAGGCGACGGGTGAGATGCGCAAGGTTGCCCAGGAAGTGACGAAGGCGGTTTCCGAACAAGGCCGGGCCGCACGCGACATCCTGAAGGCCGCGCAATCGACGACCAAGCTGGCGACGCAAGTCCGTAAGTCATCGGCCGAGCAGGCTCGGGCGGCGGCAGAGATCGCGCAGGCGGCCGAATCCATGCGGAAAGGCGCTATGGCCAGCTCGCGGGCGCTCATGGAACAGGCGACAGGCACGGAGCAGATCGTGAAGGCGACCGACAACATGGTTCGCGCCGTCGGCACGGTCAAGCGGAGCGTGACGGAACAGGCCACGGCGACCGACCAGATGACCCGCGCCAGCGACAGCATGCGCCAGGAGGCCGAGCAGACGGCGAAGGCCCTGAAGGATCAGAGCCGCGCGATGCGCGACATTTCCGCGGCTGTCGCCAACGTCAGCAAGCAGATCAGACTGGTGACCCAGGCCAACCGGGAGCACTCGACCGTGTCCGAGTCGCTCGTCGCAGGGCTCTCGGAAGTACGGAAGGTGACCGACCGAAACGTCCGCGGTGTGCAGCAGACGCGACAGAGCTCGGCCGACCTGATTCGGCATGCTGAAGCACTCAATGAGCTCGTCGACGGATCGGCCCGCCGGCCGTCAGCCAACGGCAGAGGCACGGGGGCTAACGGGCATTGAGCGATTCGCGCCCCGCCGATCCCCAGGCAGAAGACGGCGCCATCGGTGTTCTGACTGTCGACACGTCACTGACGGTGCGGACCTGGAGTGCATGGCTCGAGTCTGCCACTGGTATCCTGGCGTCGAACGCCCGCGGCCGCCTGCTCTCTGAGGTCGTGCCGGATCTCGACGCACGAGGCCTGCTCGCCAGTTTTTCTCGCGTGCTAGAAACTGGTGAAGCACGCGTCCTGGCGCCGGCTTTTCACCACTACCTGATCGCTTGCCCGCCCCGCACCCCCTCCGTGCACTTTAGCGTGATGCAGCAGCTCGTGACGCTGGGGCCGCTGCGCGAGGAGGAACGCGTCGTCGGAGTGATTGCGACTATCGAAGACGTGACCGGCCGGCTCGATGCCGAGCGCACGCTCGCCGAAGAACTTCGCAGCGACGATCCGGACGTCCGGCAGCGCGCGCTGGCGCGCGTCGAGGCCGCCGGCGCAGCTGGCCCGCACGACGCGATCGTCGAGCTTCTTGGCAACGACAGCTGGCAGGTGCGGCGGGGGGCGATCGATGGATTGTCACGCCAGGCGCCGGACCGATTAATAACCTCGCTCGTCGAGGCGCTTCGTGACGAGCACCAGAACTTCAACGTTCTGAGCAGCGCGCTGCAGCTGCTGTCCATGATTGCGGTGGACGTGACCGGGCCGCTGGCGCAACTTCTCAAAGAAGGCGAGCCCGACCTGCGGATACAGGCCGCGCTGGCGCTGGGCGAGCAGTCCGTGCCCGAAGCCGTTCCGCCGCTCATCGAGGCGCTCAACGACCCCGATCCCAATGTCCGGTTTCATGCCGTTGAATCATTGGGGAAGCTTCAGGCCGCCGAGGCGGTTGAGGCGCTTGCCGCGATCGCCGAGTCGCGGGACTTCTTTCTGGCTTTCCCGGCCATCGACGCGCTGGCCCGGATCGACGATCCGCGAATTGCCCCTCGCTTGCGGCCGCTCCTTGAAGACGAGGCGCTGTCGGCGCCAGTGGCTGACGCGCTGGGCCGGCTGGGTGACGGGGATGCCACGCGCGCGCTTGTCGCCGTCCTGAATCGGCCGCGGCCGCCGGTCGCGTCGATCACCTCCGCGATCGCGTGCCTCTACGACGCCTACGAGCGCCGCTACGCCGCCGGGGACTACATCGTGTCCGAGTTCCGGGCGGCGCTCGATGCGACCGGTGCGCAAAACCTCCTTGATACCCTCGGCGAGACCCAGGAGCTTCGCTCGCTCGTCCTCGTACTCGGGTGGATCCAGTCACCCGCTGTTGCGCGGGCGCTGACCCAGCTGCTCGGCCGGCCCGACGCTCGCGCTGATGTCATCGAAGCGCTGGTGCGCCACGGTTCCGCCGTTGTCGATGTGCTGATCGATCAACTGGACACCCACGACGAGGAGGTGCAGCTCGCGGCCGTGTCGGCCCTGGGAAAACTGGGCGATCACAGGGCCGCTGTCCCGCTCACGCGTCTCCTACAGCGAGACCGTCCGTTCGTGCTGGCCGTCATCGAAGCGCTGGCGACGATTGGCGCGCCCTCAGCGTTCCGCCGCCTGCTTGGTCTGCTCGGCCATTCCGATGCGACCATTCGGCAGGCTGCGGTCTCGGCCCTCAATTCGCTGGGGCACCCGGAGATGGAAGCGTGTATTGCGCCGCTGCTGGAAGACGCCGACGCCCATGTTCGCGAGTCCGCCGTACGCATTGCCGGTTACTTCGGCTACCCGAGCTGCATCGAGGCCCTCTTCGAACGCTGCGAGGACGGAGACGAAGTCGTGCGCCGCGTCGCGCTCGAGCACGTCGCGTTCGCGAACGAATCGCGCGCGCTCGGGGTTCTTCTGCGGGCAGTCAGTGATGACACGCCGAGGGCCCGAGGCGCGGCGGCGACCGCGCTGGGCCGGATCGCGCATCCCAACGCCCGTGCGGCCTTACTACGCGCGCTGGCTGACGCCGATCCCTGGGTCAGATACTTTGCTGCCCGAGCCCTTGCCGAGCAGCGGGCGGAAGAGGCGCTCGCCGATCTCGGTGCGGCCGCGTCAAGCGACCCGACGCCTTTCGTCCGCATTGCTGCGCTGGAAGCTATCGGCGTACTCGACGGACCGCGCGCGGCGGAGCTGCTCGCAACGCACGCCGACGATCCGGCGTCCGAGATTGCGTCGGCCGCGCTTCGATCGCTCGGTCGAGTGGCCGATGCCAGCGTGGACGGCATCCTGATGCGCGCGCTTCGCTCGACCGATCCTGCCCGGCGCTTGTCCGCGGTCACGGCATTCTCGATGCGCGGTGGCGCCGGCGCTCAGTCTGCTCTGCGTTGGGCTGCTGAGGCCGATGCCAGTGCAGAGGTGGCCGATGCAGCGATGGTTGGTCTCGCGCGTCTCGCGGTGGGCGCGAGCGACGGATGGGCGGAGGCGATCGATGCTCTGGTCGAGCTCACGGCTAATTCGAGCCGGCGAGACGACGCGATGGCTGCACTCGCACGGATTCCAGCAGAAAGGATCGAGCGTGTAGGGCGAGGGCTCGGGCATCCAGCCGAACGCGTGCGTCGTCAGACGATCGAGGCGCTGATTCGGATCAAGCACCCGGAGGCGTCCGCGCGCGTCCGCGCTGCACTGGACGATCCGGATGCGGCGGTACGCGAGTCGGCGGTAACCGCGCTCAATCGCATAGGTGCCCGTGGCGTGTCGGCCAAGCTGGCGTCGATGGCCGCGGCTGATCCGGATGTTGCCGTGCGTCGCGCCGCGGCGACGGCGCTGGCACGGCGACGGGATGTCGAAGGCGGAGGAGACGCTGGCGGGTGATCCGCGCGCGACCATGGGTGCTCATCATCGAGGCCTTGGCCTCAACGACGCTGCGGTTCCGCTCCTTCGCAACCTGGTGCACGAACGGACCGGAATCCATTTCGAGGACAGTAGGCTCGACATGCTGACCGATCGGATCGCACCGCTGGTGATCGAGCGCGGCTTCGAGTCGTTCCTCGACTACTACTATCTGTTGCGGTACGACGAGGCGTCAGCATCTGAATGGCGCCGCGTCATGGACGTACTGTCGGTGCCGGAAACCTACTTCTGGCGCGAGAGCGATCAGATTCGCGCCGTCGTCGATCTCATCGTGCCGTCGCTGGCGGCGTCGCTCGCCGGGCGGCCGCTGCGAATCTGGAGCGCGCCGTGTGCGAGCGGCGAGGAGCCGTTGACCATCGCGATGATGCTCGATCAGGCCGGCTGGTTCGACCGGCTGCCGATCGAGATCCATGCCAGCGATGCCAGCCCGGCCGCGATCGCCCGCGCGAAAGAGGGCCGCTACCGCGAGCGTGCCTTCAGAAGCCTGCCTGGCGCGCTTCGTGAACGGTACTTCCACCGAGACGGGGAGACGTGGACGCCGGATTGTCGGTTGTCGTCGCGGATCACCTCATGGTCGGTCGTGAATCTGATCGAGTCCCAACACGTCGCCCGGTATGCCTGCGCGCACGTCATCTTCTGCCGCAACGTGTTCATTTATTTCACGGAAATCGGCATCCGCTCGGTGGTGGCGTGTTTCGGTGAGCACATGCCGTCGCCTGGCTATCTGTGTGTCGGCGCCTCGGAATCGCTGCTGCGGATTACGACTGCATTCGAGCTCGAGGAAATAGGTGGCGCGTTCGTCTATGTCAAGCGGCGGCTCTGAAGCGGTTTCAACCTCAGCCACGCTAGGCGAACGAGCGCGCGAGTGAGCCCACGCGAGCGGAGTGGGGCTCAAGGGGCCCCCGCGAGCGAGTGTGTCGGGAAGTCCGAGGGGCGAAGCCTCTCGGAGTGATTAACGAAAGGATCCGAGTGTCTCAGCTGGTTCGGGTTCTCATCGTGGACGATTCGGCGTATGTCCGGAAAGTTGTCGGACAGATGCTGTCTCGAAGTCCATTCATCGATGTCGTCGGGATTGCGCGCAACGGAGCCGAGGCGCTCGAGCTGGTCGAGGAGTTGAAGCCTGACGTCGTGACCTGCGATCTCAATATGCCAGTGCTGGACGGCGTTGGTTTTGTCTCGGCACAGATGGCCAGGCGGCCGCTGCCGATTATCATCATCAGCATTGCCGCGGGCGCGGGCGCGCAGGTGCTGGCCGCGCTTGACGCAGGCGCCATCGACTTCGTACAGAAACCAACGGCACTGGCTACTGAGAAGTTGATGGAGATCTCGGACGAACTCATCGAAAAGGTCAAGGCCGCAGCACGTGCGCCAATGCGTCGGCTTCCGCTCGTTGCTACCGTCACAGCGCCGCCTCTGCCCCCGGCCCGAATTGCAGAGAAGGGCAACGTCGATCTCGTCGTGATGGGAATCTCGACCGGCGGTCCCCAGGGGCTCAAGCTGCTGATCCCGAAATTCCGCGCGGATTTTCCCGCGCCGATCGCCATCGTCATGCACATGCCAATTGGCTACACGGAGATGTATGCCAAGGCGCTCGACGACATGTCCGCGCTCACCGTCGTTGAAGCCGGCGAAACCGAACAGGTGAGTGCTGGCAGGGTGTATTTGGCGCCAGCGGGCAGACACCTGACCTTCAGGCGCCGGGGGGAAAGCATCGTGACTCACCTCGACATCAGGCCACTGGACGCTCCCTACCGTCCCTCCGTCGACGTGCTGTTTCAGTCTGCCGCTGAGGTGTACGACAGCCGAGTGCTCGGTGTTGTCATGACCGGCATGGGTAATGACGGCCGCGAGGGAGCGGCGTGGATCAAGGCAAGAGGCGGGAGCGTTCTCACGGAATCGCAGGACAGTTGCGTCGTCTACGGCATGCCGAGATCTGTGGTTGAGGCGGGTCTGAGCGACGCGGTTTTTCCCCTCGAACTCATGGCGCAGGCCATAATGGAGCGGACATGAGTTCGAAGATCCTGCTGGTGGACGACTCCGGGCTGGCACGAAGGAGCAGCCGGCGGATCCTCGAGCGTGCCGGATACCTCGTCGTTGAAGCCGAGGACGGCATGTCGGCAATCGAACAGTATTTTGTCGAGAAGCCAGACGTGGTTCTGCTCGATCTGGTCATGAAGGGCATGTACGGGTTGGACGTGCTCGCGAAGCTTCGTGAGATGGATCCGGCGGCTCGCGTCGTCGTCGTATCAGCCGACATCCAGACCTCCTCGCGCGAACTGGTGCAGGCCGCCGGTGCGGCCGGGTTCCTGAACAAGCCGGCCGATCCGCAGCAGATGCTCGACGCGGTCGCTCGTGCCGTTGAACGAGGGGACTCGTGGAGTTGACCGCGCTGCAGCAGGATGCGCTGATCGAGCTGCTCAGTATCGGGTTCGGCCGGGCCGCCGCATCGCTGTCGCAGTTGACGGGACACCGCGTCGTGCTCGAAGTCCCACAGGTCTCCGTCCACCCCATCTCGTCACTCGACAGCGCCTTGCGCGCCCTCGTGCAAGACGAGGTCGCGAGCGTCCATCAAATTTTTTCGGGTCCCGTGGCCGGCGACGCCCTCCTCATCCTCGACTACAAGGGCGCGGCCATGCTGAAGGAGCTGCTCACCGACGAGCCGCCGCTGCCGCTGCCGCTCGACGCATCGGCGCGAGAGGTGCTCACCGAGGTCGGAAACATCCTGCTGAACGCCTGTCTCGGCACGTTCGGGAATTTGCTGCAGGTCCAGGTGTCGTTTTCCGTGCCGCAGCTGAGCCTCGAGACGCTCAGCGAGATTCTCAGGTCGCTGACCATCAATCGGGAAGGACTCCGCTACGGGCTCGTCGTGCATGCGGGGTTCCGCCTTCGCGATGCGGAAGTCACGGGATACCTCGTGATTGTGTTGAGCGTGGCGTCGTTGGACCGACTGATCAAAGCCGTAGAAGCGTGGGAAAACAGGCAGGGCTGATGCGGTCGTCAACCGCCGATAGCGGCGTGCTGGGCGCAGCGGTGCTGCAGTGGCTCGAGACGCTTGCCCCCCTGGGCATCTTCACCACCGATCGCGATCTCGTCATCCGCAGCTGGAATCGCTGGCTGGAGGTCAATACCGGTCACGCAGCCTCGGACGTGATCGGGCGATCGGTCTTTGAAGCGTTTCCTGAGCTTGAAAGCCGCGGCTTTCGCGAGTACTACGACGGTGGGCTCGCCGGCCAAGTTACCGTGCTCGCGCACGGGCTCCATCGCTACATCGTCCCCGTGCGCGGCGCCGACGGCCGCAGTGTGCGTCAGAGCGGCCGCATCGGGCCGCTCGATGCCGGCGGCGGCATTGTCGGCACGGTCACCGTCGTCGACGATGTCAGCGAGCGTCTCATGAGCGAACGCGAGCTTCGCACGCAAATCGAGGCATCCGATCGCGCACGCGCCCTGGCCGAGGAAGCGGTCCGCGTCAAGGACGAGTTCTTGACGACGCTGTCTCACGAGATTCGGACGCCGCTCAATGCCGTGCTCGGCTGGACAAGAATTCTGCTGGCGCGACGTGCCGAGCCCGAGATGCTGTCACGCGCGCTCGAGATCATCGATCGAAATGCGCTGGCGCAAGTTCGTCTCATCGATGACATGCTCGACACGGCGCGGATCATGAGCGGCAAGCTACGGCTCGATTCGCAGCCCGTCGACCTCGCTCGTGTCGTCCGCGCTGCCATCGACGTGGTGCAGCCCACCGCGGTCGCAAAAAACGTGACAATCCGCGACGAGATCGACAGCGAACCGCGCATGATGCGAGGCGATCCCGATCGGTTGCAACAGATTGCCTGGAACTTGCTAGCCAACGCCGTGAAGTTCACCGAGCCCCAGGGCCAGGTCGGGGTCCGCGTCGCGCAGGCTGGCGGAAGCCTGGTGTTGACGGTGTCGGATACGGGCGAAGGAATCTCTGCCGATTTCTTGCCGGTGATTTTCGAGCGGTTCCGGCAGGCCGATCCGTCTGCCACTCGCCGGCACGCCGGGCTCGGCATTGGCCTGTCGCTCGTTCGACAGCTGGTCGAGCTGCACGGGGGCCGGATCGGCGTGACCAGCGAGTTGGGAGTCGGCTCGACCTTCACTGTGACATTTCCCTGCCTGCCGGAGTTTGCCGGGATCGCTGAAGCGTCAGGCGCCGAGTCGTCGTCGGTGACGCTGGCCCATCTGCGCATCGTGGTCGTCAACGACCAGATAGAGGGGCGAGAAATGTTGACCGTTGCGCTGGAACAGCACGGGGCTCAAGTCACCGGCGTTTCGACGACTGCGGAAGTTCTGGCCTTGCTGGACAGAACCTCGCGTTACGATCTTCCACACGCCATCGTGGCGGAGGTCCACGAGGCCGACGACGCGGCGCTGGGGTTGATCGCCGCCTTGGGCAGGCGATCGGCTGCACGCGGCGGTGAGATACCAGCGGTCGCGGTGACGAGCTATGGCGGTGCGCAATTGAAGCGCCGCGTTCTGGCGGCGGGCTTTCATGCCCACCTGGCCAAGCCGCTCTCGCCGGAGACGCTGGCCAACGTGGTGCGCAATCTGGTGCGCGCCTCCTGACGAGCCCCATGTCCGCGCCGGTCGTTTATCTCCTTGACGTTGACAACACGCTGCTCGACAACGACCGCGTCGTGGCGGATCTGATGCGGCACTTGGAGGCCGCCGTGGGGGAGGAGTGCGGACGGCGCTACTGGGTCATCTTCGAGCGTCTTCGATCGGAGCTGGGGTATGCGGATTATCTTGGCGCCCTCCAACAGTACCGCGCCGAGCGTCCGCACGATCTGAACGTCCTCAAATCGTCGTCTTATCTCATTAATTATCCGTTTGCGAATCGGCTGTTCCCGAACTCGCTTGATGTGATCGATCGACTGAAGACGTGGGGTCCGGCCGTGATCCTTACCGACGGCGATGTCGTGTTTCAGCCCCGGAAGATCGAGCGCTCCGGACTACTTGAAGCCGTTGACGGCAACGTGCTGATTTACGTGCACAAGGAGATGGAGCTCGAAGACGTCCAGCGGCGGTTTCCAGCCGAGCACTACGTGTTCGTGGACGACAAGCTTCGTTTGCTCGACGCCATCAAGACCGCGTGGGGGAGTCGCGTCACGACTGTCTTTCCACGTCAAGGTCACTACGCACGTGACCCTGAGGTTCTCCGCAGCTACCCGCCCGCCGACGTCACCGTCGATCGCATTGGTGACTTGCTCGACATCGATCTCAGCCCCAAGGCTCTCGCGAGAACCCGATAGCACACGTCGAACGCTGCAGAACCTTGAACGAACCCTGCAGAACCTCGTGGAACCTTGCAGAACCCAGTAGAACCTGAGAGACGGGGTATGATGGCCCGACCGGAGACGATACCCATGCGCAGCGTCTGTATTTCTCGAATCGGGATCGCAACGGGCGTGTTCGCCCTGTCCGCGATGGTGGCCATTATCAGCGCCCAGGCGCCCCAGCCTCCTGCGGGGGGACGCGGTGGCCAGCAGCCTCAGCCGCCGGCGGGCGGCGGAGGACGTGCGCGCGGCGGCGTCATGGGGGCTGGACCCGCCGATGCACCGTACGTCGAAGCGGCCCTCGCGGATAAGGGGCGAACGGTATGGGCGGCCGAGTGCATCAACTGTCACGGCACCCAGGCGCGCGGCACCGACAACGGCCCGAATCTCACGCGCTCGCTCGTGGTACTGCGTGACCGATACGGCAGCGAACTCGGTCCGTTTCTGAAGCGCGGGCACAAGATGCAGAGCGGCGCATCCGCATCCACGCTGAGCGACGACCAGGTCGTCAACCTGGCGCATTTTCTCCGGCAGCGCGTCAACGATTCGTTCCGCGGTTCGCCGATTTTCCAGGCGCAGAACGTGTTGACCGGGGACGCAAAGGCCGGCGCCGAGTTTTTCAACGGCGAGGGCAAATGCGCGACGTGTCATACGGCCACGAGCCTGAGCCTGACGGGCATCGGCGGCCGATACGAGGCGATCGACTTGCAGCAGCGCTTTCTGTTCCCGGGCGGCGGCCGTGGCGGACGCGGCCGAGGCGGTCCTCCGCCGGCCAGCACGGTGAAGGTGACGGTCACCCCGGCGAATGGTGAAGCGGTCACCGGCATGCTCTTGCAGCTGGACGATTTCAACGTGTCTCTGCGCGACAGTTCCGGGGTCTACCGCACGTTCAAGCTCGGGCCCGGCGTGAAGGTCGTCAAGGACGATCCGCTCGCCGCACATCACGCGCTGCTCGAGACCATCACCGACAAGAACATTCACGACGTGGTTGCCTACCTGGAGACGCTGAAATGAAACGCGCGATAGCCGCTGCTTCCGTACTCGTGTGCGCCGCCGTCCTGGTGGTCAGGGCTCAGACGGGTCTCGATCCTGCGAGGCTTCTCAACCCGGGGACCGATATGTGGCCGACGTATAACGGCGACTATTCCGGACGCCGGTTCAGCACGTTGACGAAGATCAACGACGGCAACATCGGTGCGCTCAGCCTCGCGTGGGTCTACCGGCTCAACCCCGGCGGCGGCGGAAACCCGGGTGCAATCAAGGGTACGCCGCTGCAGGTCAACGGGGTGATGTATCTCACCGCGCCCGATCACGTGTGGGCGCTGGACGCCCGCACCGGCCGCGAAATCTGGCACCACGTCTGGCAGTCGAAAGGCGGGATACACATCGGCAATCGAGGCGCGGCGATCTACCGCGACTATCTGTATTACGAGACTCCCGACTGCAATCTCGTGTCGCTGAACATCAAGGATGGAAGCGAGCGCTGGCACAAGCCGATCTGCGATCTGGATCAGTTCTACTACGGCTCGGTCGCGCCAATCATCGTCAAGAACCACGTGATGGTGGGGGTCAGCGGCGATGACCTCGACGTGCCCGGATATGCGCAAGCGCACGATGTTGAAACCGGCGAGATGCAATGGCGATGGTATGTCGTGCCGCAGAAGAAGGGGGAGCCCGGATCGGACACGTGGCCCAACGAAGACGCGATGAAGCACGGCGGAGGCATGACGTGGCAGCCGTTCACCTATGATCCCGAGTTGAATCAGATGTACGTCACCACCGGCAACCCGCAGCCGGTGATCGCGCACGTCAATCGCGCCGGGGCGAATCTTTTCACCGCGTCGGTCGTGTCGCTGAATCCGGACACCGGCAAGATGAATTGGTACTTCCAGTCCTCGCCGCACGATACCCACGACTGGGATTCCACGCAGACGGCCGTGCTGTTCGACGGGCAGGTCAACGGACAGCCGCGAAAGCTCGTCGCGCAGGCCGCGCGCAACGGACACTTCTTCGTGCTCGATCGGACGAACGGCACTGCGATCATCTCGTCCGAGTACGTGAAGACGAACTGGGCGTCGGGCTACGACGAAAAGGGGCAGCCGGTGCCGAATCCGAAGAAGATGCCGCAGATCGACGGCGCGCTCGTGACGCCGAACCAGGGCGGCGCCGCCAATTGGCCCCCGCCGACGTTCAGCCCGGAGACGGGACTCTTCTATGTGAACGCGACGCGCGCCTTCAGCGTGTATTACATCTACGATCCGGGAGACAATCCGCAGGGTTGGGGCGGCACCGACCGTGGCGGCTGGGGCGAATCGATGCTCCAGGCGATCGACTACAAGACCGGGAAGGTGAAGTGGAGCCATCGGTGGGAAGGCGGCGGACGCGCGGGCCTGCTCAGCACCGCGGGCAATCTGATTTTCAGCGGCGGCGCCTCGAGCGATCTGGTGGCGCTGAACGCGACGACCGGCGAGGCCCTGTGGCATGCCGGCCTCAACGGTTCGGTCAGCAACGGGCCGATAACCTACGAGCTCGACGGCAGCCAGTACGTGATTGTTGGGGCGGGAGATACGTTGTGGGCGTTCGTGATGAACCAGCCGCAACCGCCGAAGCGATAAGGCCGAGGTGAGCCAATATCGATCAATGTCGACGGGTGACGTCGTCCAGGAAGGAGACCTGGACTTCCGATACGGTCGAGCCGATCACCACCTGACCGAAAACGACGCGCGTGAAACTCGTCGTGTACCTCCATGCCTCACTAGGAAGAGAGGTGCCCAGGACGCGCTCCACGACATCGATATACGTCCGTCGTCGATCCAATGTATGGTGTCGGTCACCCTTTCTGCGCTCGACGAATACCACGAAGGTGGAAAGTGCATTCCGCATGCCGCGCACAGCTCAGCTCGCGAGGAACGAACCCGGTAGAACCCAGCAGAGAACTTGTAGAACCCGTAGAACCCGAGGGATCCAGAATGATTGAAGCGTTCGAGAATCGTCGTGGACCGGACCGAAGACGCATGCCTCGCGGCGGCCGCCGTGCGGGCGATGCTCCAGGTTTTGCCCCGCTCGTGCTCGTCGTCGGCCGCGGCGAAACCGCTGTGACGCAATCAGAGGCGGTGCTGGCGCGTCTCAAGTTCGCGGTGACGACCAGCGGAACCGTAGAGGAAGCGTTGCGTGTGCTGTCGGGCATTCGTCCGGACGTCGTCGTCGCCGAGCCTGAGGCCGCATCGCGGATTCGGCTGGAAGCACCGGAACATGTGCCGGTGGTGGTGATGGACGACGACATGCGCGACAACCCGGATGCGCTCATCGAGGGGATTCGCTACGCGCTTCGCGCCAACGATATAACCACTCGACCGTAACCTGACAGGTGGGGGATATGCTGCCACCCCGCGGGGACGTCGAGCCGTCGGTCTGGAGATGGTTCGAACAATTGGCGCAGGACGCCCGGTTCGGCGCCAGGACACTCCGCAAGAATCCCGCGTTCACCGCGGCGACCGTGCTCACGCTCGCGCTTGCCACCGGAGCGACGACCGCGATCTTCAGCATCGTTCACGGCGTATTGCTCCAGCCCTTGCCATTCGATGATCCCGATCGGCTCGTACAGGTCTTCGGTCGTACGTGGGCGCAGGACCACGACGGGATCCCTGATCCAATCGTCGGGCCGGTCGGACCACCCGAGCTCGAGCAGTTCGAACGGCAGACGGTCAGCTTCGACGGATTTGCCGGATACGAAGTCACGACGCAGCACTTGACCGGAGGTGCTGAGCCCGAACGTCTGACGGCGGTGATGTCGGACCGGACCCTGTTCTCGCTGCTTCGCGCGCACGCGGTCGAGGGTCGCGTCTTCAACGCTGGCGACCCACTCGAAGTGGCTGTGATCAGCGAGAGCCTGTGGGAACGACGGTTCGACCGGCAGCCCCTGGGGTCAAACGCAACGATCACTCTCGATGGACGGCCGTTCGCGCTCATCGGCGTCATGTCGGAACGCTTTCAATTCCCGTATCGTGCGGCGTCGCTCATGGCAGGTTCGCTCCCGGAGGCGCGCACCGACGTGTGGGTCCCGATGCCGCCGCTGCGCGGAGGCGATGGCGCCCTCAGACGAGGTCGTGTGAACGTTGTCGCCAGGCTGAAGCCTTCTGCCTCGATCGTTCAATCGGCGTCTGAGCTTGCGGTGATCGCCGGGCGTGTCGAACAGGAGCATCCGGAGTTTCAGCGACGGATCGGCGTACGCATTGCGCCGCTCGCCGACGTGATCGTCGGGCCGGTGCGCCGGTCGTTGTGGATGCTGCTGGCCGCCGTCGGGCTCGTGCTGGTAGCCGCGTGCGCCAACGTGGCGAACCTACTGCTCGCCCGTATGTCCGTGCGGACGCAAGAGGTCGCGACCCGTGCCGCGCTCGGTGCCGGTGCGCTTCGCCTGGTGCGACAGTTTCTTGCCGAAAGCCTGCTGCTGTCGCTCGCCGGTGGGCTTGTTGGCGCGGCGTTCGCCCGATGGAGCGTGCCGGTGCTGGTCGCGTCTGCATCGGGCCGCATTCCGCGTGCTCACGAGATTGCTCTTGATTGGCGGGCCTTTGCATTCCTGCTGGCGTTGTGTCTTGTCACCGCGGTGCTCTTCGGCCTTGCCCCTGCGGTGGCCGCGGCACGCGTCGACATTCAGTCGGTCACCAAGGAAGGGGGTCGTTCGACACGGTCCGGCGCCTTTGGCCGGTTGCGCGATGCATTGGTCATCCTCGAGGTCGCGCTCGCGTTCGTGCTGGCCACCGGTGCCGTGCTGATCATGCGCGAGATCATTCGGCTCGAGCATGTTCCGAGTGGGATGGAAACACGCAACGCCCTGAGCGTGCACATCACGCCGCGCACCAGCGCCGGGACCTACTACGCGATTGAGGAACGCGTCCGGCAAGTTCCTGGCGTGCATGCGGCCGGCTTCACCCAGCTCACGCCACTCCAGAACTGGGGGTGGGAGGCGACGTTTACCATCAACAATCGACCTTCCGAGAACCCGTTGACCGCCGGGCTTCGATACGTGACGCCCGGATACTTCGAGGCGCTTGGGATTCCGATTGTCCGTGGCCGCGCCTTGACGAATCAGGACACGGAACCCGCGCCGCGCGTGATTCTCGTGAACGAGGCGTTCGCACGGCGATTCTTTCCTGGATCAGATGCGGTGGGCCAGGAGCTCAACCGGGGCACGATCGTCGGCGTCGTCGGCGATGTACGTCAGGTCTCGCTCGACCGCGACGCCGAGCCCGAGCTGTACTATCCGGCAGCGCAGAATGTGACGATGGCGTCCGACATCGGCATGTCGTTGATCGTACGCACCGAACAGCGGCCGGAGCGCGCGATCGCTGCAATCCGAACCGCAATTCGCGACGTCGACCCGCGGCTGGCCGTTTTCAACATGAAGACGATGGACGAAGTCGTCAGCGATTCGATGTGGCAGCTGAACCTGTACCGGTGGCTGATTGGTGTGTTCGCGGCGCTGACGCTCGTCCTGGCGGCCATCGGCCTCTATGGCGTCGTGTCGTTCGGCGCGGCGTCGCGACTGCGTGAGTTTGCTGTGCGTCTTGCGCTTGGATCCGGGACTCACCGACTGCTCCGCCTGGTCGTCATGCGCGGAATCCTGCTTGCGGGTGGAGGGCTCGTCGCCGGAATTGCCACCGTCCTTGCGCTTACCCCCTGGGCCCACAACGTCTCGCCCGCGCTCGCTGTCGATCCCGCGAGCTACCTTCTCGTGGCCGGCATTCTTGTCGTCATCGCGCTGTGCGCGTCGATGATCCCGGCGATTCGAGCGACGCGAATCGACCCCGCCACAGCGCTTCGGCACGACTGACGCGCGAACACTCTGACGCGCACCCGTAGCGCGCTGCTTTAGGCGCCTCACAGTCCGTGAGAGGATTGCGTCTTCGCGGTGTCTTTGTTGAATAAGTGCATATTGCTGCTAAACAGCGGCCCGAGCGAAGAGCGAGGGCTGGCAGGCGCTGGGGGTGGGGCCCCAGCGCAAAGTAAGAAACGATTCACTGAGTGGCCAACGCCGACGTTCTCTTCATCGCGCATCGCGACGGCATCTTCCGCTACCTGTGCCGCATCGTCGGACAGGAGGATGCGCGTGAGTTGACCCAGGAGGTGTTCCTCCGCGTCACTCGCGCGGGGACGCCTCAGACCGATGAAGACGGCCGTCGCGCCTGGCTGTTTCGCATTGCACGGAATCTCGCCCTGAACCACGTGCGAGACGATCGACGACGGGGCGAGACGGTCGAGATGGCCGTTGATCCGGCGGTGCAGCCCACGCAACCGCTGGCAACGGCGCTTCGTGAAGCGCTCGATCAGTTGAGCCCCGTCGATCGCGACGTGTTTCTGATGCGCGAAGCTGGCGGCCTCAGCTACGAAGAGATTTCGTTTGCCTGTCAGTTGACCCCTGATGCGGTGCGATCTCGATTGCACCGCGCCCGCCTGCAACTCCGGAGCGTGCTCAAAGGCAGTCTGAATGGGCGCCAAGACCAGTCGTGGAGATGAAGCGATGACAAGCGATGGGCGCGAAAGCGCCGAAGTCAACGAGCAGTCGTGCCAGGTGGTCGCGTCCCTTGCCGACGGCGAGCGAGTCGATCCTGAGGCTCTGAAGCGTGCGCTCGAAGATCCCGCAGTCCGTGAATACCTCGTGGATCTCGTCGCCTTGAGGTACTCAGTCGCAACGATGTCAGAGCCGGTGCAATGGCGGGAACGCCGCTCGTTTCTGTCACGCGTCGGCTGGATGGCGGCTGCTGCCGCGGTCGTACTCAGCCTGACAGCCGGGTACGTTGTCGGTCAACGCACGGTTGAGGCGGCACCGGCACCAAGCGTCGAGACGTTTGTCACGATCGGACCGACGGCGGCCGCGCCAAAGCCGACGCGAGTTGTGACGCTTCGGCCCGGTGTGAACTGGACGGAGAAGGAAGGGGAGCAGTAGTCATGTTTGGGATTCCGACGCTCGCGGTTCTTCTCATGGGCCAGGTCACGAAAGCGCCACCGACGTCCGCTCCGGTCCTGCAGGTCGGCGTTTTCTCGTATGGACCTGACGGCAAACCGCAGGCCGCAGCGTACGCGACCACGCTCGATACCGAGTCGCTCCAATACATCGCCGGTTGTGAAATTGGCGGCGGCAATCGCCCTGTTCCCGACCGGGCGACTGATGCCTGGCGTGTATCAGGCAAGGTGGAAACGCTCACCGCTGAAGAAGCAGTGGTCAGGATCGATTGGCAACGGGTGCGAGCTGCGCGTGCAGGGACAACCTCACCCGGCGGATCGATCCAGCTGACATTGCATCCAGGCGATCGAGTACCGCTCGATTCGGCCAACCCTGATCCGACGCCGGGCTGTGGTTCACGAACGGTGAGCTTCGAGGCCAAGTTCGAGCCTCGACCTGGGTGGATGGTCGGGCCGAACGGTCCGCTCAACGAGTCACCGGCCGTGACGATCATGCGCAACGGTGCTTCCGGCGGCAGCGTTGCTGCAGGTTCGGGATCTGGCGCCGGCTCCGGCGTGGGTAGCGGCGGTGGCGCTCGAGTTGTTCACATGCCCAAGGCCGACAGCCCGCGCGAGGGAAGTGCGCGAACGCACACCGCGGAACTATTCCTGGTCAGAACAGACAAGGCAGGTCCGGAAGAGCCTGATGTCAACATGCAGGGACTCATCGTTGAAGCTGTGGGAGAGGGCAAATCGGTTTTTACCTTCTCGCCCTTCGCCATCGTGACGCCTGCCGGACCGGTTACTGTTCACATCAGCGGTACGTTGCAGCTGGCCACTGATCAGAGTGAGCCGCAGCTGGTCTTCACGACGATGCGCGTTGTTCGGTCCTCTTCGATGGGTCCCAATCGCGATGCGACTGGCAATATGACTGGCACCAGCACTACGAAGAACCCAATGCCAGCTCCAGGCGAGGTGTTGTCCTTCGAGCTGCCACCGATTCGGGTACCGAACAGTTCGACGACGGTGCCGGAGCAGTACTCCGTCCGGCTTCGGATCCGATAAGCGGCATCCTGATTCTGACTTCCGCCTAAAGGCGGAAGCTACACGTTCTCTTTCGTGGCTTCCGCCTCTAGGCGGAAGTCAAGTTCAAGATGTTCAGCAACCTGCGCACGTCTTCGGGGATCGGCGATTCGATTTCCACGCGCTCGGCCGTCATCGGATGCCTGAACGCCAGCCGCCAGGCGTGCAGCGCCTGGCGCGGAAACGCGCGAAGCGCACCCGCGAGATCCTCATCAGCGACTCGCGTCCACCGCGGTTCACCGTAGGTGGGATCCCCGACAATCGGCCACCCGCGCGCGGCGAGGTGGGCGCGAATCTGATGGGTCCGACCGGTCACTAAACGGCAGCGAAGCAGCGAGACACCAACGCGAGGTGCGGCAACTTCGGCGAGTCGCTCAAACCGCGTCAGGCAGTTCACGCCCTTCGACGGCGACGCGGCGACCCGACGGCGATCGCCAGGGTCGCGACGCAAGCGGAGATCGATGACGCCGCTTTGCGGTCGCACCCGTCCGTAGACGACGGCCAGGTAGTCCTTCTCGGCGTCGGCTGCGGCCAATCGGCGCTGCAGCGCGGCGTGCACCGCCGCCGTCTTCGCCACCAGCACGATCCCGGACGTCAACTTGTCCAGACGACCTACGAGTGATGGCCGCATGTCTGCCGGCCACCCACGCTGGCACCACATCAGTAGATTGAGCAACGTCCCCGCGGGCTGTGCGTGCGTTGGGTGTACGACCATCCCGGCAGGCTTGTTCACCGCCATCAAGAAGCTATCTTCAAAGAGAATGTCGAGAGGTGTGGGGTCTGGCTCGATGGGACGGGAGGCGGGCAGCGCGACGTCAGGAATCTGAACCGTCAGCACGTCGCCGGCCGCGACTCGCGTCGCGACCCGGCGAACGGCTTGCCCATTGATGCTGACGGTTCCTCCATCGATCCACGTCTGCACGCGGGTGCGGGTTGCTGATTCAAGATCCGCCAGATGTCTGCGGAGCACGAGATCCAACCGCTGTCCCGCGTCGCCGCGGTCGCTGAGAAAGGTGCGGACGGCCATCTGCTGGCTATCGTATCCGCGAGGCCTTTGTGATGCTGTTTCGATCCTCCGAGTTACAGTTTCGTCAGTTCGGGTTGCCTGCTATCCCTGGTGCGCTCCGCGGTGCGATCGGAGGCGCGCAACTGGTGCCGCCGAGTGAGTGATGGGATCGGTCGCCTCGCGCGACACAACGGATGCACGCTGCTGAGCCCGCCGTTCCTCCTGGAGGGCAAGGTTCAGCCGCTCGGCAAGGCCGCCGAAGGCCAGCGCGGCGCGACGAAGCGCAGCGTTTTCCTCGGTCAGTCTTGCAAGTTCCTCGCGACAACGCGAACAGTCATCTGCCATAAGGAGCGTCCTTTGCGAAGCTCGCGGGTTTTCGAATCTGATCACATCCATACCGGTCATAACGCGCGCAGTTGCCGATCCGTACGCCAGGTTTGGATTTCCAGCACTCGTTCCCGCGGCTAACAGTCACCGTCAATGTGGCCTGCAGCGCTTTCGGGCGGATGGCACTACAAGAGTAGTGCCGAGCTTAGATAGGCCGAATTTCGAAGGTTTTGGAGAGTGGATGATTCTATGTGGTTCGAAACAGCACAAGGCCGTGTCCCATCTCGCCACACATTGAACACCGAAGAGGCAGAACGCGACGTGGCGAACAAGTCAGAATCCAACGGTCACAATCATCATTGCTCCCACCGTCATCACCGCGGATCCAGCGAGACGCCTTCCGACATTCTTCTCCTGGAAGTAGCGATGTCCGAGCACGACGGTGACGATAGTTGAAAGCTGAAAGAGCGCGAGCGAGTAGCCCACCTGCAACCGGCCGAACGTGAGCACGGTGGTCAACTGCATCAACCCTGTCGTCACCGCGAGAGCCAGATACGTACGCCAGAAACCGCGAACACTCGTGGCCTGATCGGCAAGACGCGCGCGATCGACAGCGAGCGCCGCGGCCGACAGTGGGACTCCGAGGATCGACCAGAGTGCAAAGACAACCCACGGCGACGACGACAGGAGAATCGCGCGCTTGAGGAAAACGGCTTCGGTGGCCGACAGCACCAGCGCTGCCAATCGCAGCTGGACGCCCCGCTCACGAAATAGCACGACGAACGCGCTGCGTCGTGGCTCATCGGCCTCCCGATCGACGACCAAATAACTGCCAACCACGATCAGCAGCACGCCGGCCACTCCAGCCGCGGAGGGGAACTCTCCGATCAGGAAGATGGCAAGGATCAGACTGACGATGGACTTGTACGCATTCACCGGTCCGAGTATGGAAAGGTCGGTCGAACTGAGCGCGTAGACGAGCAGCGTATTGCCGGAGACGGCAAGGACGGCGGCGACAAGCATGTTCACCCACACGCCGATCGAGATCGCGGCGCCGGACATCAGCAGGAGGGGGACGCACACGAGGGACAGGCACGCATGGACGATCCCAATGATGAAGATGGGGCTTGCCGACCGTTCAGCGAGCTGCTTCTGAAAGACGTTCGAGAACGGGTTCGCCAGGATTCGGATCAGGACGAAGAACGGCGTCATGATCAGGTTCTACAGGGTTCTACTGGGTTCTACAAGGTTCGTTCTGGGTTGGTTGCCCAGTGAACGAACCCGGTAGAACCCAGAGTGCCTATTGAGTCGCGCCGAAGTCCACGATCCATCTCCGGATCGTTTCGGCCTTCTCTGCAGGCGTCGATCGAAAGTTGGAATACATCAGGCCGCCAGGCCGCGTGACCTGAATGAGCAGCGAGTTGGCACTGCCGGGCGTCAGCGTTTGGAGGTGTCTTGTCTTCGATCGTGTTCCGGCTTGTCACGATCAGGAGACACGCTGGCCGGGTGACCAGCGGCCGTGCGGCGGATATAGTGTGGGTGGCATATCTGCTCATGGACGCCGTTCAACAGCGCTTCACCGTTGCGCTCGACGCGCTCGTCGAACAAATCAAGAAGGATCGCTCCATCCTCGCGGCCATTCTTTGCGGCAGCCTGTCGCACGACGTCGTCTGGGAAAAGTCGGACATCGATCTGATGCTGGTGACGATCGACGACAAGAAAGTCGAGTCGTCGGACCTGCCGCTCTACGCCGACGGGCTGAACGTTCACACTAACCTGATTCCGAGGGCGGAGTTTCGAAAGGTCATCGAGGGGTCGTTTGACAACTCGTTCGTCCGCGCGCTTCTGGCCAAAGCGCGGCTCTTGTACACGCAGGACGAGACAATTGCCGAGCTGTGCCGGCAGGCCCAGAAGATTGGCGCGCACGACACCAAGCTGCAGCTGCTTCGGGCGGCGACCCACGCGCTGCCGTCGATCTACAAAGCGCACAAGTGGCTGATCACCCGCGGCGATCTCGACTACACGGCGCTCTGGATCCTGTATGCCGCGACCGGACTGGCCGAGATTGAGGTGGTATCGCATCGCCTGGTCGCCGATCGTGAAGTGATCCCGCAGGCGCTGAAGTTGAACCCGGAATTCTTCAAACAGATCTATACCGACCTCCTCAACGCGAAGAAGACGCGCAAGACAGTACAGGAGGCGCTGGACGTCATCGATCGGTATATGGCCGACAGGGCAGCGGTGCTGTTTGCGCTGATCATCGAACACCTGCGCGACGTCGGGGAGGCGCGTTCGTCGAGAGAAATCGACGACTATTGCCGCAGACACATGAACGTCAGCCACGTGACGACGGCGTGCGAGTACCTTGCCGATCAGCAGATGATTGGCAAGGCGTCGTTGCCGGTTCGGCTGACGAAAAAGAGCACGGCAGAAGTCCGGGAACTCGCGTTCTTCTATTTGAGCGATCCCATCCGCCGATGACGTCATCTGGGAGGAAGCGAAACGCCACGCCGAAGCAGACGTCGCGCTCGGCGCGCACCACGATTGCCGTACAGGGCGCGCGCGTTCACAACCTGAAGAACATTTCCGTCGAGATCCCTCGCGATCGTTTGACAGTCGTCACCGGTCTCTCGGGTTCGGGAAAGTCCAGCCTCGCATTCGACACGATTTACGCCGAAGGGCAGCGGAGATACCTGGAGTCGCTGTCCAGCTTTGCCAAACGTTTCATCGCGCAGGTCAGCAAGCCGGATGTCGATTACGTGTTTGGCCTGTCTCCGGTGATCTCGATTGAGCAGAAGACGCTGACGAACAATCCGCGATCGACCGTCGGCACGATGACCGACATCGCAAGTTACCTGAATCTGCTCTACGCCACGATCGGTCAGCCGCACTGTCCTCGCACGGGCGAGCCGACGCCAAGCCGCTCGTCCAGTCAGATCCTCGAATCCATCCTGTCGCTTCCGGAAGGCACCGAAATCGAGCTCAGGGCGCCGGTCTTCCCGATCTATGGCGAGGACCTCGACGTGCTGTTTGCCGAGGTGAGGAAGAAGGGCTGCCGCCGGATGTTCATTGATGGCAAGGCTGTCGATCTCTCGGATCGCGTCGAGCCCGAGCCGAGCGAGCACGACGCGCGCGGTTCGGACACCGAAGACACTGCGCCCGTCAACGCCCAAATGGAAGCGGTCGTCGATCGGTTCATCGTTGGCCGCAAACACGAGAAGGCAATCAAGGCCGGAATCGCGGCGACGCTCCTGGTCGGTGATGGCCTGATGCAGGTTCACGTAGGCAAAGGCGCGAGCAAAGCAGACGCGCAGCGCTTCTACAAGGAGTCGTCCAGCGCCACGCATCACCTGACCTACGGGGATATCGGTCCAGAATTCTTCATGTTCAACAACCCCGAGAGCGCGTGCCGCACGTGCGGGGGGCTCGGCGTGGACAAGCTGACGCATCCCGAACTGCTCGTGCCCGATCCTCAGCGCAGCATCCTCGGCGGCTGTTTCGTGCGCGAGGCGTTCAAGTACAACCCGGACACGTGGGATGGCCGGATGATGTTCAGCCTGGCCAACGCGCTCAAGTTTCCGCTCGACTCCGCATGGAAAGATCTGCCGGATCAGGCCCGCGACGCCATCCTCTATGGCATCGGGACGAACAAGATCGTGATCATGACGCCGCCCGATGCCAAGGTCCGCCGCGCCGATCAGGAGGGGCGGGAGATCGGCCTTCAGGGCATCGCCAGGCGGATCGAGCGCTGGTATCGGCATTATCGCCAGCGCGGCGAAGCGAATTCGCGGATGGAGGCGTGGCTCGACAAGGTCATGGTCGAGCGTACCTGCCCCGACTGCAAGGGCGCGCGGGTCCGCGCAACCAGGCTGCTCTTTACGATCCACAGTCGAAGCATCTACGACCTCGGTCAGCTGCACTTCGACGAACTCCACGAGTTTCTCGGCGACGTCAAGCCGACCGGCCGCGGCGCTGATGCAGGGCGTCAGGTGTTGAAGGAGATTCGTGGACGGCTCGAACTGCTGCTCGGCATCGGACTCGATTATCTGAGCTTCAACCGCCGTTCGGGCACGTTGTCTGGCGGCGAGTCGCAGCGGATCCGGCTGTCGACGCAAATCGGATCCGGCCTGATGGGAATGCTCTACGTCCTGGACGAACCCAGCATCGGCCTGCACCCGAAAGACAACGTCAAGATGATCGCGACGATCGAAAGGCTTCGCGACATCGGCAACACCGTGCTCGTGGTCGAGCACGACGAGGACACGATTCGGGCTGCGGATCACATCGTCGAGATGGGGCCTGGCCCCGGCGTCCACGGGGGGCGGGTCGTGGTACAGGGGAGGATTGACGAGGTCGTCCGGTGCAAGGCGTCACCGACAGGTCAGTATTTGTCAGGCAAGCGCCGCATTCCGACGCCGCGTCAACGGCGCGCCGGCAACGGCAAAGCGCTCGTGGTCCGCGGTGCGCGCGAGAACAATCTGAAGTCGATAGATGTCACCCTTCCGCTCGGCCTGCTCGTCGCGATTACCGGCGCGTCCGGCTCCGGCAAGAGCACGCTCGTCAGCGAGATTCTGTACAAGGCACTCTGGAAGCAGCTCGTCGACACGCGGACCCTTCCGGGGGCGCACGACGGCGTCGACGGGATCGAGCACGTGCAGAAAGTCGTCAACATCGATCAGGCGCCGATCGGGCGGAACAGCCGATCGAATCCTGCGACCTACATCGGCTTCTACGACACCATCCGCGATCTCTTCACCGAGGCGCCGCTGTCGGTCGAACGGGACTACAAGCCGGGCCGGTTCAGTTTCAACGTCAAGGGCGGCCGCTGCGAGGAATGTCAGGGCGAGGGCGTGATCACGACGCAGCTCTACTTCATGCCCGACGTCGAGGTCACCTGCGCCACATGCAAGGGCGCGCGATTCAATAGCGAGACGCTGGAGGTGACCCTTCGCGGCAAAACGATTGACGATGTGCTGAACATGTCGGTGGAGGAAGGGGTGACGTTCTTTGCTCCCGAGCCGGCGATCAGCAGGAAGATTCAAGTACTCGCGGATCTCGGGCTCGGCTACCTGACGCTTGGACAGTCCGCCACGACGTTGTCAGGTGGCGAGGCCCAGCGAATCAAGATTGCCACCGAGCTGTCGACGCTGCAACGCTCGAAGCACACCGTCTATATTCTCGATGAGCCGACGACCGGCCTGCACCTTGCCGACGTCGAGAGGCTGCTCGAGTCGCTCAATCGTCTGGTGGATGCCGGGCACACCGTGCTGCTCATCGAGCATCACCTCGACGTCATCAAGACCGCCGACCACGTGATTGACCTCGGCCCGGAGGGAGGTCACGCCGGCGGAGAAGTCGTCGCGACCGGTACGCCGGAGGCGATCGCGCGCTGCAAGGCGTCACACACGGGACGGTTCTTGAAGGCGCACTTGGCAGGCTGACGCGGGAAGTTTCCAGTGCCCGCTTTCCGGCTCGCACCGCGGCGGCATGCTCCGCATCGCCCTCCCTGCGCAGCGGCCGCGCCAACGGGGTTGCGTCGCCGCGACCTTTGAGCACCGTGATTCGCGGTAGCTCTAAATCAGCTTCGGAAGTGTCCCGATCCGCCGGCGGCGATGAGTACGCTATCAGCGTAGCGGCGAACCCCGCCGCCGAACAGTCGGCTCACCGGAGATCGGCGAACCCCCAACCGCCGGCGGCATCGTCAGGCACGCACTGGAGAAGCTGATTTTCCACGGTGCGAAACGGGAGCAAGACGCAATCCCGTTGGTGCGGCCTTACCGCTAACAGAGCGAGTGATCTCGCTGGCCCGGCGGCCGCTTCGCGGGAATCACAGGACATGCATACGCTGAAGTGGCCACGGCGAGTACCGTGATCTGCGTGTGTGCGCTCACGATGGACTGGAAACAGGCGACTGGGCGCTGGAAACTTCCCGCGTCAGCCTGCCAAGTGCGCCTTCAAGAACCGTCCCGTGTGTGACGCCTTGCAGCGCGCGATCG
>Ga0207701_10001249_pt1 | contig 26865 bp, 24 predicted proteins | sample KBSSwiSSwithPhiX_FD_184294 | JGI IMG/M metagenome (GOLD analysis project Ga0207701, IMG submission 184294) | Switchgrass rhizosphere bulk soil microbial communities from Kellogg Biological Station, Michigan, USA, with PhiX - S5 (SPAdes) (version 2) | ecosystem: Environmental > Terrestrial >... | reverse complement strand
TGTGCGCGTTTGAGTTATGATGTTTGAACTCATGGCTGCGCGGGGCAGGTATACAATGTGCATCGGAGCGTACGTAAGGGCTGGCGGGCGCGAGCGTACATATGCGACGGAGCGAGCGTACGTAACTGACTGCTTACTGACCTGAACTTGACACAAAAAAAGGCACACGACGCATAGCGTTGTGCTATGCGCGTGTGCCTTTGATGTGAGGCTACTCTCACGGATGGCCTCACACTGCATTGGCGCAGCGTGAGGTATACAGTGTGTAAGTCTAGACGTTAGCTGCGATAGCCTCGTCCATTACGCCTTCAGCATCGTACGCCTTGAGGCCTGCCGCCTTGATTTCGCTGCTCAACTCACGTTCAAGGCGAGCATACAGCAAGCCGATAGCCTCATTCACTCCCTTGCCACCAGCAAGCTTGCCATCCTTGATGAGTGCAGATACCGCAGTGTCCAAGCTATTCGTCTGCTCTTTCACCTTGGTATGGTCAACGTGACCATTGGCATTGGTTTCCTTGTTACGCTTGCCAGACTTAGGCGAGCACAAGCGGCGCACGTCAACGGTAGCCATTGTGTCGGTGATGTTAGCCTTAATGCCTTCAATGCGAGCAAGCTTGCTAGCATCAAACAGCACAGGTTCATCCTTCTCAAGCTTGCGCTGTTCATCGCTAAGCTTGTCGCTTGGGTAGTTAACGTAGCAAGTGTAGGCGTCTGCATTCTCAACGTCTTTGACGTTCTTAGCCTTCTCGATCTTAACAGTGCGGCCAAGCGAACGCAGCGCAACAATGCCGCGATAGGTATCAAGTGCGCGTCCCATCGTGGTATTGATTTGCTTAAGGCGAGCTTGCATCAAAGCAAACTGTTTGTCTTGAGTAGCGGTACGCTGTTCGCCATCAGCCTTAAGCTCATCATACTCAAGGAAGAAGGCGTCACCCGTAGGCGTTGCCTTCCATGCATCAAGCAGCACTGTGCGCGTCTTAGCCTCAGGCATTGCGAGCCGCTTGAGTATGTCCGCAAACTCAGACGAATGCTTGTCAGCAAGCATCAGCTTGCCAGTGTCGCTTTCAATCTTAAGCGTAGCGTTGCGGAGAATGTCAGCACCGAATGCGGTGTGATTAGAGGTAGCCATTTTGTTTAGTCCTTATGTTGCGTTGTGATCTACGCCTACGAATGCAGACGTAGTTAGTCCTTGTCTATCTGACCCTCTAACCCGGAACACGCGCGGGCAAGGCATCAGGTTTGGCATGTCACACGCCACACAAGGCGCGGGGTTTTCGAGGCCCCAATCCGGGTTTGTCCTATATGGACCCAGACCACACCAAACACATAAACAACAACCAACAACATAATACACGATACAACAGTACATGCAAACGCTATTTCACCTTGTGGATAACGGGCACACAGATATCCACTGTATACATCCTGCCCACTCCTGCCCAACACACTATGCAGTGGCTGGTGTGGTGTGAGCTATACTAGATATAGTGTGCACAGGGTGCGACATTGCGCCGCGCCTCACACCACCCGTAGTGTGTGTGTCCAACATAGTACTACTACATCTAGCGGTGTGTGAGCTATGCACTACACGCATGCTATGCGCTAGACGCAGGCTGCATGTGTATGATGCATAGCAGCTATGCTCCCCGCGCACTTCCCAAATAGCTTGCACGTGGCGGACGGGTGGGTGGGCACGGGGCGTCGTGACCCACTGCATGTATCAGCTAAATGTGCCGCTGTAAAGCACTCCCCCCATGCACATACAACGTCGCCATATATACATAAGTACCTAGTATGTATAAATAAAAATGCACTCACACTACGTCGCCCTGTGTATGAGCTAGTAGTATGAGTGCTAAGTAGTATCAACGCAACATCTACTATATATCACATATAGCACACAAATGCAAGTCGTCGCTCTTGCTGTGTCGTCGCTTGTGTGTATACACTGACAACTGTGTGAAGCCACGGCTAGGGCAGCGCAAGGCTCCGGCCCTTCGGGCCGGGATGTATACGGTGTATATCTATGTATAGGTTGTGTAAGTCGTTGCGTCTATTGACATTTATATGTATGCGTGCTATGGCCGATGATGGGACTGTGTAAGTTCCACCTCATCTTGCACAATCAGGAGTGAACACCATGCCATCATGGGCTGGCGGTTGGGATAATCAGTTCGGACAGGCGTATGCACCTATTCAACAAGCAACAGCAACGATGCGTAGCATTGCTCGTCTCACTGCATCAGTAGGTGGTCAGTATGTCGGTGAGATTGGACGTGCGCTCTGCAACGGTGTAGGTGCCAACGCTGATCTGAGCATCAAGCAGGTTGCAGCCGTACAAGCTGATGGCATGAACCAAGGTGGTCAGCGTCCTATTGCGACGTATGTAGTTGTACCGCTGCACGCTACTACTATCACTGAGAAGGAAGCATTCCAGTCGCAGATGACACCTACGTGGGCACCGCTTGTTTATCCTGTTGACAAGAGCGGCAACGGTGGTGGTAGCATGGTTGGTACTATCAACAAATAGGGATACATAGTATGCCTACACCTGATGAGATGGAGCAGAGCGGTGCTATGCCTGCTGGTATCAATCCGCAGATGATCCAGCAGTTGATGCAGCAGACAGGTGGCATGAATGGTGGTGATATCACTGGCATCATGGCACAGTTGTCTAAGATGTCACCTGATGAAATGGCTGCAGCTATCTCACAGCTTACAGGTCAAGAGATCACACCAGATCAATTAGCTGAAGCTGCTACTGAGTGGATCGACGGTGCAGCAGACAAAGCTAGTGGTGTCAGTGGTGACGGCGGACCTACTGATGCTGCTGCGGAGGGTGAAGGTGGACCTGATCAACCTGCACAGCCCACGGGTTCTGCACCCTCCGCCCCCGATGAAGCTGAAGTAGCCAACGATGCTGATGCTGAGTATGAAGGCATGGAAGCACAGGCTGCTGCATCACCTGAAGACGTAGCACAAGCACCCGGCCCTGGTAGTGGTGCTGGTGGTATGCCTACAGCGCAAGACTTAGCTGCTGCACAACAGATCATTGCAGGTAGACAAGGTGGAGGTGGTGCTATGCCGCGTGGTGGGATGCCTGCTGGTGTACCGACTGGTGGTATGGATGCAGCTATAAGTGCATCAATGGGTGGTGACATACCCGGTGGTCCGCGTATGCGTGCACCTAACATAGGTGGTCCTAACATGCGTGGGCCTGCGTCACCGTCAGCTACACCTAAGGCTAGCGGTGGTAACAAGGACATGATCAGGCAGATGTACAGAGACGCCGCTGCGAAGGAGCGTGGTGTAGCACAGACGGGTGTCAAGCGTGGACCGCGTACACGATGACTGATCTACCCTTAGCCAATGGACTTATCATTGATACTAAGACAGGTCAGGCGATACTCCCTAACACGTCACCCGATAGCGTCATACAACAGCAGACAGCAAAGACGAAGCAGACGAGCGAGGCTACTGTTGTACGAGGTCGTGACCGCAACAATCGTGCTATTCGCCGTGGTCTTATTGATCTGCCTGCTGACACTAAAGCAGTGACTACCGCTGGCGTTGTGTGGTTGTACTACAACCTAGGTATCAATGACGCTGAGATAGCTGAAGCTACAGGTCTGAAGATCAGTCAAGTTGACATGATCAAGGGCCTACAGTTGTTCGGTCAGCTTGACATACTACTACGCGACAATCTTGCAGCACTGACTAGTGACAATGTGCAGAAGCGCATTGATGCTATGAGTGGTGGCGCATTGGATAAGCTTGAGGACTTGTTAGAGGATGAAGAGACTAGACCTGCTACTAAGGCTCGTATAGCAATGAACATGCTAGACCGCGGTGGCTTTAGTCCTAAGCAGGTAATGGAACATCGTCACTCGTTAGAAGGTGGTCTGATCATTCGTCACATACGTGAGATCGCACAGCCTAAGCATATGCCTACAATCGACGTGACACCAATCAAAGGAGACAAGTGATGGCACGTGTACCTAACAAGGACGGGCAAGGCATCATCGCCAACGGCTTCTATGGTGTAGTTGATCCTAGCTACGATGCACCTACTGTGTTCGCTAGCGGTGTACCTAACACTGCAGGCTACGTCAGTGAGATGCGCGTAGACACTGCGACAGGTTCGATCTACCGCTACCTCGGTGGTGCAGCTACCAACTGGGCAGAGACGAACATACGCTAATGGCACGTGCACGCAGAGTAGATGTAGCTGAACGACCTGAGTTGCTACTCAAAGAGGGTAGCTTGCAGGATCGCTTCTTACACTCGCGTGCTAAAGTACAAGTGTATGGTGGAGGGTTTGGCAATGGTAAGACTACTGCTGCTGTTATCAAAGCACTGCAACTCGCTGATCAGTATCCTGGCTCAGTCGGCCTCATATCACGTAGTACCTATCCGAAGCTCAACGACACTATACGCAAGGAGTTTCAGAAATGGTGTCCGCCGACGTGGATCGTTTCTTTCGCAGTTGGACAGAATGGGGACAATATATGTCACCTGAAGAACGGTACGACTATCTACTTCAGGTATATCGCACAACAGGGGACAAAGACAGAGAGCAGCTCCTCAAACTTATTAAGCGCGACCTTCGACTGGGTGATAGTGGATCAAGTTGAAGATCCTGAGATCACACACAAGGACTTCCTCGACTTGTTCGGTCGTCTACGTGGCCGTGCTAGGTATGTAGGCGACGACGCGACTATGCCTGTGACAGGTCCACGCTGGATGATGTTGACATGTAATCCAACTGGCAACTGGGTGTATACTAAGTTAGTCAGACCACTCGCGCAGTATAAGACTACAGGCATGATCACAGACGACTTGATCTGTATGCGTGACGTTGATCGCAAGCCTGTGTTGTATGATGACAAGCCGCAGTTGTTGATTGAAGTGATAGAGGGTAGCACATATGAACTCCGACACGTCCACGAAGCTGAAGGAGGCGATTTCATCCAGACACTGGAGACGATGTATCAGGGTCAACAACGGGACCGTTTCCTCCTTGGCAAGTGGGTGGCTTATGAAGGACTCGTATATCCGCAATACGACGCATCGGTGCATCTACTGCAAGAAGGGAACATACATTCTCTGTTTGATGGCTACGTTGAGACACATTATCAACCAAATTGGATCGAGGCGTATGACTATGGACAAGCACAAGCCTCCTGCTACATCCTAGCATTCGTAACACCAGAGTCGCATGTCATCATATGCGATGGCTTCTATAAGAAAGAGATGCCGCTTGATGAGCAGATAGCAGGTATACGGCGTATACGTAAGGAGTGGATGTTTGAAGCTGATGAGATGCACAAGATACAAGCTGACCCTAGCATCTTCGGTCGTAAGACAATCAGCAAGCGCACTGTAGGTAGAACAGTCGCTGACATGTTCAAGGAAGACAACATCCTGATGAAGCGTGGTAACAATGATGTCAACAATGGCATTGTTAAGGTTGGCAGCTATCTCAACATCAATCACACACTGCTTCATCCCATCAGGCGTGTTGCAGGATCACCTCGCTTATTTATCAACGCCAAGTTGGACTGGTGGACAGATGAAGTTGCTGGTTACTTCTGGCAGCAATCTACTTCTGGTGAACGCATTGACAAGCCGATAGATCGCAATGACCATGCGATGGATACAACTAAGTATCTGCTAGGTGATATGCCTGACATAGGCAGATACCAGATTGCTGCTGAACAACGTGTGCCTAGTTGGATGATGTGGCAAGAGAACGACAAGGCTAAGCACAACTCAAAGGCACATCGCTATGGCTGAAGACTACAACGATCCGCTAACAGCGCCACGTGCAGTTGATGCTACCGACACAGACGGTGCAGCATTCAACTCGTATGAAGGAGTGATGAAGCCTGACGGCGCTCCAGTAAGTGACATGCCCATCTATCGTATGCTAGGTGAGAGCAAGATACCTGTTAGCAAGCACCGCGGACCCTTGTGGCGTAGTCGCTACGACCAAGGTAAGAGTGCAATGTCTAAACAACTCGACGCATGGAATGAAGCATACCGCTACTACAGACATGATCATACTCGTCAAGGTGCATCCAACAGACACGGTGACAATGACTCGACAGCAGGCACGCCGATGCAAGGCGAGTTCAACAGCACAGAGAACATCGTCTTCGCGAATGTCAGTGCGCTTGTACCTATGCTGTTCACGAAGAACCCAGACGCGGAGTTCACAGTTGAAGACAAAGAAGACGAACCACGCGCCCGCATAGTTGAGAAGCTGGTCAACGTACTAGCTGCTAAGAAGACATCACCTGGCTTGAACCTGAAGCGTAAGGTCAAGCGCAACATTGTATCTACTACACTCACCAACGTCGGCTGGTTTGAGGTAGGTTATACACTCAAGCAGAACAGCAGTGAAGCAGCCCTTGAAGAGATACAGAAGCTCGCTCTTGAACTTGAGAAGGCTAAGTCGCAGAAGGACATCAAAGAGACTGAGGGCAAGCTACTTGCGTTGGAAGATACAATTGACATGCTCACGCCATCAGGTCCGTGGTGTAAGGTGCGTAGACCTGATCAGGTGATAGTCGATCCTACAGGCACAGAGTTAGACCTTAGTGGTCCTACCAACTGGGTGATGATTGAAGACCTCATGTATACATCACTACTGCGTGCTCGTTACGGGCGAAAGAAGCCGGATAGCGATGAATGGGAATCTGTCTTCTCTCCTACGAATGTTATCAAAGCTGGAGTTAGTCCCGATCAAGGTGAACGTGGTCAGACGGACAACTTCCAACTTTTTAGTTATTCTACAAGTGAGTACGCTAAGTACGGATACAGCGATCAGAAATCCTTCCTCGCCGCGCAGATGACTAAGGTGGTATATGTATGGGACAAGGTTACGCGACGTGTCGAGTTATACAACTGCAATGACTGGTGTTATCCCTTGTGGGTGTGGGATGACCCATATCATCTTGATCAGTTCTTCTCCGTCGTACCAATGGAGTTCCATACCGACCCAGTTACCATGTACGCTAAAGGTGAAGTCACATACTACCTTGATCAGCAAGATGACATCAACATCATCAACAATGAATGGGCTAAGGTGCGTAAGTTCGCCGCTGGTAAGCTGGCGTATGACAAGAACAGCCTAAAGGACACCTCGTTGTTAGAAGGTATCATCAATGGCACGATGGATACCAACGTAATTGGCCTTGATCTACCTGAAGGTAAGAAGATAGGTGACGTACTTGGCCCATTGCTCCCACCAAGTGCAGAAGCGATCAAGTTTTTTGACAAAAAGCCCGTACTAGACGCCATCGACCGCCTATCAGGCGTAGCATCGGTGCAACGTGGTGTAGAATACAAGACAAACACCACCAATCGTGCCATCGAGAGCTACGAAAGTCAGGTGCAGACACGCGCTGACGAGAAAATGGACGCAATCGAGGACTCAGTAGGCACCATCTTGTGGCTAACAGCACAAATGTGTATGCAGTTCATGCCTAAAGAGGAAGTTGCAGGGATATTAGGTGATAAGTTCGCTGCGGACTGGGAAAATGTCGATCCTATGACGATCCGCACCAAGTTTACACCACGTGTAGTAGGCGGTAGCACACTCAAGCCTACATCACGCGCAAAGAAGGAGCAGGCACTGCAGATTTCACAAGTTATAGGTCAATTCACACGTGCTACGCCTATAGCTGCAGTCGTCTCATTGAAAGTGCTAGCAAGTGCGTTCGACAACGTGCTTGTGAGTAAGGAAGACTGGGAATTGATATACAAAGGCATCATCAAGGAGACATCCGCGCCGTCGCCTGAAGAAGTACAGCAACAACAGGGTGATCAGCAGGCACAACAGCAAGGTGCTGATCGTAAGCAAGAGATGGTTGTTGAAGCTATGAAGGCGCGTGGTCAAGCGCAGGGTGCTGCTAACGGTGCGGGTGGTGGTAGTCAAGGTGGTGGCGGTATGCCGCAGATTGACGACATTGCATCTATAGTGCAAGAAGTCGCTGGTCTAATTGACGGCTTGCCGCCTGAGATCAAGCAATCACTAGGTGTGCAACTCGCACGTGGTAAGAGTGTAGCTGAAATAGCTACGCAGATGATACAACAGATGCAAAGCGGCGCTGCCGCATAAGGGGGCTTCAATGGCCGAGCAAGACAAGGATTTGATGTCGCAGGTTGGTGACAGCTTCGGCATCAAAGATGCTCCACAGCAACATGAGGGAGGTGATGAGGGGAGTGATAGTGCTGAACAGCAAGATCAACCACTATCACAACCTCAGTTAGACGATAACACGCCGTCTGACAACCAACCTCAACAGGCCGACAAGCCTGAAACCGGCAGCGACCGTCACACAGCTAAACAGCGTGATGACAAGGATCAGCTATTCACTGACAAGCCTAAGAAAGGCCCACGTGGTGAGTTGCTTGATAGGAATGGTAACATCGTTGCTACAACGCGACGTGAGAAGCAGCTAGCATACAATCTCAACCGCGCACAGTATGCAGCTAATCAAGCTGGGCGCGAAGCTCGTAAGATGCATCAAGCTCTCAACCAGTATAGAGAGATTGATGTAGTTATGAAGCAGAACAACCTTAGCCACGCTATGGCTATGGAAGCTATGCAGCTACGTGCGTTGGCTGAGCGTGACCCTATCACTGCCGTGCGCGATGTTATAGCTCGCGTACTAGCGGCAGGTGCCACGATGGAGCAGATACTCGGCCATGATGCTGTACCTGCTATCAATGCGAGTGTGATCAAGCAAGAGTTAGATCGTCGCTTGGGTCCGCTTGAGAAACAAACTCAGGCGCGCGAGAGACAAGCGCAGATTGAAGAACGCGCACAGGAGCAGATGGAAAGCTTCGTGCAGCAACATCCACATGCTGAAACGCATGGTGTAGAGATTAGCAACCTAGTATCACAACATGGCCTGACGCCTGAACGTGCATACTTTGAACTTCGTAGTTGGGTAGAGCGCAGAGGCATGGACTTCACATCACCATTGCGGCCACAAATCGAGGCTTATTCTCGACGCGGCAATGGTCGTGGTAGACAGTCAACACCGGGTGACATGCGCGGTGTGCCTTCTGGTAATGTTCAAACCCACAACACTACAAACGGCTCACGTGGAGACTTCAAGAGTGCTACGCCTTGGCGTGACATTGCTAGTGCAGTCTTCACAGAACTCAACAGCAAATAAGGTGACCCACAGATGCCCGTACTTCAAAACGTCTTGGCGACGACGATTGAGCGTTCACGTAAGAAGCTCATCGTTGCAGCTATGCAGAGCAACGCGCTCATGGCGTGGTGTTTTGCACGTGACCGTATCGAGAACGAGTCGAGCGGTTACAACATCACGAACCCACTGTTGACAGGTCGCAATCCAACTGTAGGTAGCTACAGCTATTACGACTCGTTGCCAGTGCAGCAGACGCAAGAGTTCATCAAGCTTGAATATCGCTGGTCCCGTATCGCTGGTACTGTCATCATCTCTAATCAGGAAGAAGACGAGAATAAAGGTGAACAGGCTGCAGTTAAGTTGTTGCAGGGCAAGCTTGAAGCTCTTGAACTCTCAATCAAGGAGAAGTTCAGCAGCTACCTGTACGGCTTGGGTGGCGGCAACGATCCGAATGGTCTGGCACTGCTTATACCTGATGATCCTACTACTGGTTCTCTTGCCGGTGTGGATCGTGCGGCAGAAGTGCAATGGCGTTCTTCGTCCTATGACTTCGCAGGTACTCTCAACAGTACAAACATCGAAGAAGCATATGACGACGTACTTCTTGATCTCAAACAAGGTACAGAGCGTCCCAAGGTCATCATCGCGGGTCGTAACCACTATCGCCTGTATAGGGCTGCTGTTCGCAGCAAGCTTACCATACCGCTCAACAACACAGGCGCAGGCAAGCGCATGATGGACTTGGGCTTCGATGGTATTAGCCACAACGGTGTGCCGATCATCTACGATGAAAGCTGCCCCGTTGACCGCGCCTACTTCCTCAACGACACGTATCTGCGTCTTCACATCCTCGGTGACAACAACATGAAGAATGTTGACCTCACTGCACCGTGGACAATCGACGGCTATGGACAACGTGTCATCACGCAGTGCCAGTTCTGCACGTGGAAGCAGTATCGCACACACGCAGTAGTCAACGATTAAGGAGCCTACAATGGCAGAAGTAGTCAGCTTCGCTGAGCGACCCATGCAAGCACTTAGTATGGAGCAACAGCGTAAAGCTGTGCCTGCATACACGATTGAGCCTATGAAGCGTCACAGTGTAGTCAATCGCACTGTGAAGGATGAGATAGGCTTCCGCATTGTACCTACTGATGTAGTTGTAGACGGCTACATGGTACGTACACTCCGCGGTGATAGTGTATTCCTCACGCATGAGGACATTGTACGGATGAAGCTTGATCGCAACCTGATACCGCTGTTGGTAGATGGAGGCGACGACACACCAGTAGGAATGCAGAACGCTAATGCTGCACTCTCGACTAAGCATCAACAAGCCCTGGACGCAGTGACTAAGCTACTCGACAGTGACCCTAACGTCATTGAGAAGCTGCTCGCTGCTGTTCCACCAACTGATGAGGACAACTAACAATGGCTGTACAAGTCGCTATCCCCGGTATGCGCCGCGTCAATAACCGTGTAGACCAGTTGTGCTACGCGGCTGACGTTGGCATTGATGGTATCACTACAGTTGACATCCCTGCATGTGCCGCAGCGGGTGCTGGTCTGCTTGCCAACGGTACAGTTCTTGCCGCTGCTGGCAATGTTGTACCTACAGCAGTACAGACTGAGTTCTTGATGGGTCGTTATGGTCGTAGCATCTCTGTTACTGCTGGTGCCGGCGGTGCTGGTGTGATTGTGGGCTATGACTATCTCGGTCAGGCAATCAAAGAGAACGTCACGCTTATTGCTGGTGCAGTTGTCAGCAAGAAGATGTTCAAAGACATCGCCTATGTCACCGTGCCAGCATCGGGTACGTTCAGCATCGGCGTTGGTGTCATCCTTGGTGTGCCTTATAAGGTGCTGCACACCTCTATCCTTGGTGAGTTGACGAGCGATGTCACTGCGGCAGCGGGTGCACTTGCTGCGGGTGTCAACGTGCAGACACTCACTAGTGCTGATCCACGTGGTACGTATACACCAGCGGCAGCACCTGATGGTACACGGTGGTATCGCTTCTCATGCTTCGTTGATCGCAGCAATCTGCACGGTTCTGCACACGTCATCGTCTAGGAGGTTACAATGGCTAAAGAACCTGCTTATCAACCACCACATGCTGCACAGACACCGACAGAAGCACCAGCGAAGCCACGTAAGCTGCGTACTACGTTCGCTGACAAGAAGATCGTAGCTACTAGGTCATCTCGACAAGGTGATGATGGTTATCAACTGAGTACTATTGATGACCAAGTGACACTCATCTTTGAAGATGGCAGTGAGAAGGTCGTTAAGAGTGACGATCTGTATGAACCGCAGTAGTCTAGCAGCTCCCTCCCGGTAAGCTAGACAACGGGGTGGCTCACACATGTAACAGTGTGTGGGCTGCTCTACTACAGGAGCATATGATGATCACCTTCGGCGACATCGTTACTAAGGTGTTGCAGCGGCTAGCTTTGGTTGAAGGGCTAGATGCACAGATATATGCTGAGCCACGTATACAGTTAGCTGTGCAGCATAAGTTCGATATGATCTTCAGGGAGTATTGGTTACCTGAATACACAGTACATCAAGAGGAACACTACCTTGATGGTACTACAGGTATGATCGTTGGTGACCTCACTGACAAGGTGAAGGATTGGCGTGACATACACAGTGTATACAGTGAGAATGCACACTCACCTATATCACTCGCACCACCGCGTATACGCGATGTAGACATCAACTACATGAGCATACGACCTAATGCTACCAACCCTGCGAAGTGGTTCAAGATACTACCTGTTACTACAACTGGTAAGATATGGATCACATACCGCACCAAGCCTAATGACTTCGAGGAGGATAGCGACGTTATATACCTAGACACACAGCTACTACTGCTAGGTAGCTGCTGGGATGTACTAGAAGACGATGGCACCAATCCAGGCGCTAGTGACAAGTTCAAGATGCTGTTTCAGGATGCACTCAGTCAATTCAACAGACAGCAATTCAACATCCCAATCAACACTGTGTTGTCCTCGCGCTCTACTGTCAACAGGTGGACGTAATGGTGCAGATGCTGTCTAGACAAGCGAAGCTAGCTGGTAGACCTAAGCCACGTCCTACACCTAAGCTGCAGAATGTCACCATACGTGACTTCGGTGGTGGGCTGAACGTGGTTGATAGCGAGCAGAACCTCACTAGCAAGTTCGCACCTGTGTTCGACAACATGGTGACTTACACAGATAGACGTGTAGGCCCACGCCAGGGCTATGAGATGTGGTTGAAGCTGAAGCAGGGCAATGAGACTGCACCTGCATCAGCACTGATGACTATCAGCACCGTATCAGAGTCACGTGTTGTCGTACTCAATATCACGCATGGATTGTCAGGCACCAACGTATTAGCACACATCACGATTAGCGGTTGGACTAGTGTCTACAACGGTGTCACACCTGTGATGTTGAATAGAACGCACAGCGTACGACGTGTCATCAACGCAGGCGCGGTAGAGATAGTAGTCACCAACTCAGCCACAGGCACAGGTGTGAGTGGTGCTAACACTGTAGACTTCAGCATCGACACGCACATGCTCGGTGGTGAGCCGATAGAGTGCAAGTACTTCGCCAATTACATCGTCGTATGGACTAGCGTTGGTGAGATATTCACAGTTGATAGAGATAAGAATACACAGCGTATATGGAGTGCTGCTGTGGCATTCGCATTGCCAGGTGCACCTATAGCGTGGACAGCTACCGATATGATCGCTAGTGACATATTCGGTAAGGAGTTGATATGCAGCAATGGTAGGGACAAGCCATTGTCGATTGACTTCACACGTGATGACAGGGTGATCTACTTAGTAGACCCAGGCAATAGCAGCAGCAATGCTAAGGTGCCAGCGTTCGATGCATGTAAGTCAGCGTTCAGGTACTTCACTATACATGACACAGAGGTACTCACGCAACCTGAGTGGACTACATCTATACGCATAGCAGCCAAAGACACATCAATGGTCTACTCAGATGCGCCCGGTGCGGGTGATAGTGTAGACATTGACATGAGCAAGATCGTCGCTAGTCCTGAGCAGACTGTACGAGGGTTCGCTACGATCAAAGACACATTGCTAGTCATACAACCTACAGCTACCACACTGATGAAGTACGGTACTACAGCTACCATCAGCGGCGGCGATGTACACGATCCACAGCCTATAGACACGCTCAACAGCTTCGGTAGTAATGCACCTCGCAGCATTGTTGAGATAGGCAGCGACGTGTTCATGATCGACTTCAACGGTGTACCTAGTGCCAAGTTGTCATCTACAACTAATGCTGTAGTACCTGAGCGTGTGAGCAACTACATCGAGAGCATGATGTCGGCTCACATCGGTAGACTACGCAAGGAGACAATGAGACTTAAGACCTTCGGCTTCTTTGATGGTAAGAACAAGTGTGTACACTTCTACATGCCTAAGTTCGACACAGAGGACGATAGGTTACTGACGATTGATCCATTCTACTTCGATGATGACATGGCTGATGATGAGTTCATGAAGTCAACGCTCATCATGCGTATAGATGATCACCAGCTTGAACAGGGTGACATAGTTAAGATCAGCAACGCTACAGGCTTCAGTAGTATCATCGCTGCGAACATCAACGGCGAGCGCACTATCATGGGTGTGCTCAATGAGAACTACTTGCTAGTGTCTATAGGTACAACATTGCCAGTAGGCTCTATACCAAGTTCGACTAGTGGTGGTGGTAACAATGTGAAGATCGAACCTGTCATTGATGGCACCATAGGGTACATCTACCACTACGTACCGCAGCTAAAGCTCACAGCGTGGGCTAGGTTCAAGACTAACAAGTTCCTACGCTTCAACTGCGGCTGCAACACAGTAGAAGGTAGGTCGTACCTATTCACGCCTGACGGCTTCATGATGCGTTATGGTTCACCTGATCATCATGTGACTGCCGACTGGTTCCGTATGTATGACTACGCGCACTGGACGAGTGGACAGCAGTATCGTGTAGGTGACCGTATATATGATAGCACAGATGACCTAGTGTATAAGTGCATCATAGATGTACAAACAACCGCCAGCGACTTCGCTACAGCACGTGCAATGGAGATCGACTCTTGGGAGGAGTACTTAGGTGAACCTATAGACTTCACATGGGAGCTACCGTGGGCTGACTTCGGTGCACGACAGATAGCAAAGGCTATGCGCTTCACACACATAGATGCAGTAGGTGAGGCACAGTTCACACTCTCTCTGTTCGCTGATAACATATACAAGGACGCAGCCACAGGTCAACTTAAGCCAGCTAGACAACTCACCTTCGTACCTAATGACGCGGGTGCATATGGTGCTGGTGCACAGGTGTATGGTGCTGGTAGACGTACACGTGAGCAGAAGCTGTGGATGGTGCCTATGCGCTTCAAGTTGATGAAGGCACGCATGACTGGTAGTAGTGTGAAGCCGTTGTCAATCAATGCACTCAGCTTCTTGTATCAACGTGGCAGCGTGGTGCGAGGGTAGTTGTATGCTATTGACAAGATTGAAGAAACGTGCTATATCCTACTGCCTTCTGCGAAGCAGCAAGAAAGCAAGAGCAGAGGGCTTTCTATATAAGTATAACACGGCGGCTTCATTGCCACATCATCACATGGTGGCAGTGAAATGGTAGCTAATATACGCGGCTACACACCTAATTACAAATTCCGTCTTATTAACTTCGACACACCACGTTGGCATACGCTTGAGTATGCGAACTGGAATATGGCTGATGCGTTGTTGTTGCAATCAGGTATACCACAGGTACGTGGTGGTTGGCAGAATAACACTGCGTACTTAGAAGGCGACCGTGTATTTGATGAAGATACGTCAGCTACGTATAGATGTCTGATTGCACATACTAGTGCACTGACAGGTACATTCGGCGAAGACCGCATACTACATCCTGCCTACTGGTCATTGCAGCTATCAGGTACACCTGTATTCCGTGATGAGTGGGTGTCTGGTGTTGCTTATGTGCTAGGTGATATAGTATCAGTCAACGATTACACCTTCTACCTATGCACAATGGCACACATGTCGAGTGTGACATTCCCGCCTGATGCGTTGTTCTGGCAAGAGGTCTTCGACGCTGCTCAAGTTGTAATAGACGCTGAAGCTGCGAAGGATGCAGCATACCAATTCTCGCTTGATGCACAATCATCCGCTAACGACGCTCAATCGAGTGAAGAAGATGCACAGCTTGCAGAGGATGCAGCTAAAGGATGGGCTAACGACGCACGTGCTGCCACTGGTGGTTTTAGGTGGGCATACTCTAGTAGTACTACTGCTGCTGATCCTGCTGTTGGCAGAGTAGCATTCAACAATGCTAATCCTCTAGCTATAACTGAAATCTATCTCAGCGCATACAACGGTGAAGTCGGCAACCCTGATGTTAGCGATTGGGTTGCTACATGGGATGATAGCACCAACGTATTAACACGTGGCACGTTGCAAGTACGTAAAGTCGGTTCGCCTGAACAGTTCATGATCTTTGAACTGAAAGGCAACATCACAGATAACGGTGCGTGGTTGTTGCTACCTGTAGCATACATCACACACTCAGGCTCTATCATCAATGGCGAAGCTATAAGCCTAGGCTTTGTGCGTGCTGGTAATCAAGGCCCCACTGGTACAGGTGGTGGCGACATGTTGCGTGCCAACAACTTGAATGATGTTGTTAGTATAGCGAACTCACGTACTAACTTAGGACTAGGCACTGCACAGATACCTACGTTCTCACAAGTGCTGCTAGGCAATCAACCTAGCGATCCTATGCACGCAGCTACACGTGGCTATGTTGATAGCTCACCATCACTAGTCGTCAGTGATACTGCACCTAATGCAACTACGTCACTAGCTGGCACGTTGTGGTGGGATAGCGATCTAGGTACGCTGTTCGTGCTATACGACGATGGTAATAGTAAGCAATGGGTACAAGCTACAGCTACTCCTGGCATTGATACTACGCCGCTAGTCAAGAAGGCCGGCGATACCATGACCGGCGATCTGACCATTGCTAAGGTCGATCCATTTATAACACTTAATAGAGCCGCGGTAGGTCAACGTGCGGCAATCATCGGCAGCGTGAATGGGCTGACACGTTGGCGCATGTCGTTTGGCAATCCGGCAGCTGAGAGTGGTGGCAACGTAGGTTCTAACTTCATCATCTCACGTTACAACGATGTTGGAGTTGGAATTGACGACCCCATAACGATCGACCGTTCGACAGGAATGGTCAGTATGTTGGCCGATCCAACTGTTGCACTCGGTGTAGCAACTAAACAATACGTAGATGCACGTGTACTTGATGTTGCTGCATATAGCGGTATGCAGATCAACGGCTCGATGGAGGTCAGTCAAGAATTAGCCGGCACTGCACGGACTACAAACGGCTATATTGGCGATGGCTATAACGCGCTTTGTACAGGCACGTTTACTTGGAATGGGGCGACGACTCCGGCGTTAATGACGCCTGGATTTAATAACGTGTCGTACATTTCAATAGGAACAGCACAGGCAACGCTTAATGCTGGTGATTATGCGCTAATGCAACATCGGATAGAAGGTTATCGCATTGCACGACTTGCTTGGGGTGTTGCTTCAGCAAAACCAGTAACAGTTGCATTCTGGTCAGGTAATAAACCAGCAGGTCTTTATTCTGTAGCAATTACTAATAGCGATGGCACTAGGTCTTATACAACATCATACACTCAAGCTGTCGCTTCTCAGGCACAATACAATGTCGTCACTATTCCTGGTTGTATAGACGGTGTGTGGAATAAAACCAACACTATTGGAATGGTTTTGAACTTCGTACTTGGCTCAGGTTCAACATTCGTAACACCAACACCTAATGCTTGGGTGAATGGGAATTATACTGTTATACCAGGACAGGTGAATGGCGCGGCGGCAGCAGGGAATGTCTTAAGTATCTCAGGTGTCATCGTCCTCCCCGGCACACAAGCACCAACTGCTGCACAGTCACCACTCATCATGCGTCCGTATGATCAGGAGTTGCTGACGTGCCAGAGGTATTATCAATTGATTGATGTGCCTATGGTTGGAATGAATGCAGGACTACCAATAAACAGTGTTATTTATGGTTGGGTGCCGTATTTAGCCGAGATGCGCTCAACGCCTACCGTCGCGATTAGAACAGCACCGGGTTTAAGTAATGCTACCGCTAATATAACCTCGCCCACGACAAAAGCAATTCGTTATGATGTTACAGCTACTACTAGCGCGCCGTTCTACGCAGTAAGCGCAGTTCTTTCAGCAGACGCGAGGCTCTGATGGGTTTCAACTTCCCCAACACACCAACAGTCGGCGACCTATATCCTACACCCGCACTCCCCGGTGTACCACAGTATCGCTGGGATGGTGCTGTATGGACTACTACTACATACGATCCACTCACATGGGTACAGCGTGCTGGCGACACTATGACAGGTGCACTCAATGTAGTGACACCTCCTACGCTGCCTGCACATGCTGCGAGTAAGGCGTATGTTGATGCTGCTAGTGTAGCTGCTGCGCCGTTTGCTAGTGCTATGGCGTATAGTGGTATGCAAGTCAATGGTGGATGTGAGGTTAGCCAAGAGCTTGGTAGCTCACCAGTAACATCGACATCTAACTTAAAGAATGTTGTTGATGCATGGAAGATTTCTACTTCAGGTCCACATACAATAAGAGGACAGCAACAATCAGTTACAGTACCTCCCGGCTTTTCAAATAGCATACAGTTCACTGCTACAGTAGCGAATGCATCTCCTGGGGTAAACGATCTCGCAGCTATAGTGCATGATATAGAAGGTACGCGAGTTGCTAGACTTGGTTGGGGGACAGCTAATGCAATGCCAATCACTATCTCGTTCTGGGTTTATTCGATAGCAGGTACATTCTCTGGATCACTACGCAACGGTGCTAACAATCGTTCATACACATTTACGTTCACTGTTAATGCAGCAAACACGTGGGAGTATAAGTCTATCACCATCCCAGGTGATACAACTGGAACATGGAATAAAGATAACCTGACTGCTATAAGCGTATGCTTGATGGGATTAGTTGGTGCGACTTATTGTACTCCTGCCAACACGTGGACGGCAGGAATGTTTCTTGGTGTTGCTGGTGGTGTGAACGTATTCAAGAACACGATTGATGGTATACTCATTACAGGCTTTACTGTGCTTCCAGGCATCTACGCACCTACAGCAGCACAATCACCGTTGATTATGAGGCCATATGATCAGGAGTTGCAGACGTGTCAGAGGTATTATCAGAAATCATTTCCATACGAAACGCCTGTTGGTCCTAACAAGGGTGCGTTAGGAGCAATTGCTTATGTAATACCAGTTGCCTCTGCTTATGGTGCGGCTGAAGCACATTACGGTACGAAGATGCGAGCAAGCCCGGCAATTACTTGTTACAATCCAGCTGCTAACGCCAATAACAAATGGTACAACCTTGGTTCAGCCGCTGACAGTGGTACGCCTACAATAGCTCATAACTCTGCTGATAGGTGTTTACTCGTCAACACGCATGTTGCTGGTGATCTTGCTAACCATAGTCTTGTTATTCACTACGTCGCAGACGCGAGGCTCTGATCATGGCTGACTATCAACTCACCGCTACCGACGCACAGGTCATACGCACTAGCGACGGTGCATGTATACCTAATGACCCAGCTAACCGTGACTACGTTGAGTATCAAGCATGGTTAGCTGCTGGTAATACACCTGATCCATACTATCCACCACCACCCGCGCAGCCAACAGTTGACGCCAACGCGCGACTAGATGCAGGTATTGAAGCATCTATAGCTGCGGCTGAAGCTGTACGTAGCACTATACATAATATACCAACGACATTCAACGCTGCGAACTTTCAAGCGTTCTTAGTGCAAGCTAAGGCACTGAGTGACGCATTCGTTGCTATGTTAGAGGCACAACAAGTACCACCAGCTACACCACCAGCGTGATCCGTTATGCCGATCAGTGAGACACTGAAGCTTGCATTCGCCTCGATGAGCGGTCAGCCGATTGCTATTGCGCTGTTGATGGTGAACGTGGCGTTTCTGGTTTTTGTGACAATGCTGATGAACGACGTGGCGGCTAACGCCCAAGTGCGCGACAAAGCCAATTCCGAGTTAATCGCGCAACTCATTCAAGCCTGCAAACCGAGGGCAACGCCATGATTGGTACACTCATATCTATCGTGCTGCTGCTAATCGTGCTTGGTGTGATCATCTGGGCTATACAAGCTCTACTACCACTAATACCACTGCCGCCGCCGTTCGCTACTGTGATCAATGTACTCATCACCGTCATCGTGGTGCTGGTGATAGTCTACATCATCGCCGGATTGCTGGGTGTAGTTCATCCACTGAGGTTGTGATGTTCGCGCTCCTAGTCGTGCTTGCTGTTCTATTATCAGGTTGCATCGTAGTGACTGAACGACCAGCGTACTACACGCGCTATGAGATGGATGCTATCAATGCCGAGGTCGCTTGTCGTAGTATGGCACGCAACATGCTGCAGATGGAACGCTGCTCGATCAGGAGATGAGTGTGACTGTTAGACGTATAGAGACACCTAAGGATGGCCTTGATGTTGAGGAGCTAGCACAACAGCATCATGATGAGTTCGGCACTAGCCGTGAGTTTGATCGTAAGGCTGTAGGTCAGGCAGCGTTTCAATGTGTAGCAGATAAGCAGCGCAATCATCTAAACTGCTGGGTGGCCTATGACAATGATGATCAGCCTATTGGCTATCTTGCTGCTACTATTCGACCTAGCTTTTATAGCTTTCGTAGTTACGCGGTACAAGAGATGTGGTTCGTGGTGCCAAGAGCTAGAGGATCTTTCGCGTCGGTCGAACTACTAGCAGCGTTTGAAGAGTGGGCTTTGTATCACAGAGTTGAACGCATCTATATGCAAGTCGAACACGATGCTAATGATACATTGGTGAAGAAGATATTACGCTTAATGTCTAGATTAGGTTATAGAACACAAGGCTATATCGCTGTTAAGGTGCCTAAGTACAAGTCAACAATCATAGAGGACAACGACGATGATCGCTCCACACATCGCGGCGTGGGCGCTGAACAAGCGCAAGTCTAACACTGATGTGGCGGCGGTTGTTGCCACTCATGTGACTAACATCAATGATAAGCCTAAGAAGGCTAAGCACAAGCCTGATGAACATGTACTAGAGACTAAAGGTGGTGGTGGGTATGTACCACCTCCTACGCCTACACCACAAGAGCAAGCTGCTGCACGTGATTGGGAAGCGCAGCAAGAGTTTGAGCGTGAGCAACGTCGGCAAGAGGTAACTGATAGAGCTGCAGCAGCTAAGAAGGAAGCTGATGATGCTGCTTGGGGAGCTAGCAAAGGTGCAGCATACAACGCAGCATTGCAAGGTGGTACGAGTAAGCTGCGTTCATTGGGCATTGATGCTAATGACCCGTATGGTGCATATAGTGATTTCACTGGTCGCATCAATCAAGCCAATGCTAATCTGCAGCAAGGCGGCGACTATGCATCTGCATTCTCACCAACGATCATTGATGAGGTGCTAGGCAACGCACGTGGTACACAGCGTAACAAGTATAAGACCTCGTTCAACTCTGCACTACCGCAGTATTACGGTGAAGATACATTCGGTGATACGTCGGATGATGCAATCTTGGCTAGCATACTAGACACGCAGTATGGAGATGCACTCACCGATCTACAAGCAGCACGTGATCGTGGTCAAGCTAACACCAGCGTGTATGACCGTGCCATGCGTGATCTAGGCACTGCGAAGTCTACTGCTAACACTGAGTTGCAGAACACTGGTCGCGGTGTACGTGAGAAGATCATAGGTGACATTGGTACACGTCGTACTGGTGCACTTGACAACGCTGCGAACTGGGACTTCGGTTCTACCTTCGATCCAACAGGTGAAGCTAATCGCATCAAGTCGTATGGCTCAGATAGACTGAGTGGTCTTGAAGGTGAACTACGCGGCGCAGTAGGTGGTAAGGAGTTCTTTGATGTCAACTCGTTGCTAGGCAAAGCCAATGCACGTGTAGGCAATCAGACCACAGGTACAAGCGGTACGAATGCACTGTATGACACCTTCGCCAATGAGGCCACACGTAGGAATGAGAACGTCCGTGCGAATGAAGGCACCTTCTAACTCACGTATACACCGTATAAGGAGTAACGTGACATGATGGAGATGATGGGCGGCTTGCTCGGTGCTGCTGGCGGTATCGTCGGCGGCATCATGAATGCAGAGGAGCAAGAAGAAAATCGCCAGATGAACTGGGCGATTGCTATCATGAACTATCAGCAGCGCGAACGTGAGCGCACTGAACAGATAGCAATGGCTAACAAGCTGCGTGGTGAGCAGAAACTAGGTTCAACTGACGTACGTGGTACGAGGACTAAGTTCGTACCGGGTCAGGGTTGGGTGACTACTGGTTCGCCTGAAGTACTTGCGATGATGAAGGCGCAAGATCAGGAGCAGATGCGGTCGATCAACGACATGCAGATGCGACGAGCTGATATACAGCGTAACAGGCAGCGTAGCTTCGCAGATGAGAACACCGCGGACACGTTGAAGCGGATGTTTACTAATCAACTAGGTCAAGGCACTGGTAGTGATGATGCATATGCTAATGATCTACTACAAGCGCAGAACATTGGATTGAGTGAAGCTAATCGCATTGCATCAGGTCGTTCATATACACAGGCTATGCGTACTGGCAACAATAGCAACATGCCTAAGATCGCTGGTGAGTTGGCTAAGGTCAACAACGCCGCGTATGCTGAAGCTGCGTTGAAGTCTAAGCTGATGTCACATGGTGTAGCTGCTAAGGAGCGCAGTGAGAAGCTTGGTGGCTTGGCTAATCTATACAACATGTTCGCTACACGTGCGGGTGTATTGCCTGATGTCAGCTACAAGCCGCAAGCGATTGACACTGCAGGCACGATGGCACAGTCGATGCAAGGTGCGCTGACTGCTGGTGGTCTAGCTGCTAATAGCTACGGCAAGAAGGGTGGTGAGCTTGATTATATGTCACCTAACTTCGCACTAGGCAATGCTATAGCTGGTGCTGGCTCTGCACTTGGTAGTTCATTGAGTGCAATGGGTGCTAAGCAAGCATACAACAATCGTGGTGGTGGTGATGTAAGTGGCTTCGGTTCTAGCGGTGGTGGTGGTAGCACTGGTATGTATAACCTCGATGAACGTGATAATGCATAAGGTGAACACATGGCGAAGATGATCCCAGGTGGTGCACCTGATCAGTCTGCATTCTTCTTATCACGTCAAGCTGCATCTAACGAAGCACTCGTTAGGTTGTATGTATCGCTGCTTGCTAAGTACAATGAGAATAGAGAGGGCGAGAATTTCAAGCGTGAGATGTTTGATCGTACTAGTGATGAGCGCAGAGACTACTTCGACTATACATATGACAGGCAGATGCAGGGTCAACGCGGTGATGACACTGGGCCTGATGGCGCACGTGTTAGACCTAGACTAGGTGCGGAAGCTGATGCTAGAGATGAACCTCCACCTGCTGCACCTACTGCTGCTGCACCAGCACTCAAGCCACAGCCTAGCTCAGCACCATTAGGTACTACACCTATACTACCTAGTGGTAAGCTGTCAGAAGTTGACACAGGTACGAGTGGTGCAACTGACTTCTCGGCTCAGTCGCGTGTACCTAATGAGGCACGTGATGCATATGCACAGGCACCAGCTACTGCTACACCTAAAGGTATTAGACCAGCATCACGTGAAGCTCGTCCTACTAATGTACTACCAGGCCCTGCGAAGGGTAAGAACGCTAAGACTGTAAGCTTCGTAGATGGTATGGATCAGCGAATAGTTGATCACTTTGAACAGACAGAGCAGAAGTACGGTCTACCTCGTCACACGTTGATGACGCTATTCGGCCTTGAGAATGATGGTGGTCGCAATGCACAACGTGAGGGGAGTGTAGAGGGGTGGTTCAAGTTCACTGATGCACTAGCTAAGGAGTACAATCTCAATCCTAATGATCGTCAAGACATATACAAGATGGCCGACTACACGGCTAAGAACCTGATACGCAACAACATGGAGTTGAAGCGTATCAACAATGGCCAAGGTCTGTCTAGTGATCCTGCTGACATACCACGTTGGGGTATACTACACCAATTCGGTCATACCAATGGACCGCTGTTCCTAGTTGCACATCAACTCAACCCAGACATGCCTGCCACTGCTGCGATGAGGCAGAACAAAGACCCTAATGTGAACTACCGCACGCTGGTCAACAACAACCTCGATCCTACTGCGTCAGTTGATGCGTTGATTAAGCGGCAGGCGGGGTTCTATGTGCCGTGGACGAATGAGTCGTTCAAGCGTGCAGGTGATAGACCTATTGCAACTAAACAACCCGCGCAGCCAGCAGTTCAACCTTCACCTTCACCTTCAACATCAGCACCTACAGCTAACACTACAAACGACGGCAACGTGCCACCACTGCTACAGCGTCAGCCTACGCCTACTGGCAAGCGCAGTGCTATAGCTGGTGAAGATGCATATGCACAAGGAGGCAGTGCTGGTAGTGAAGTCCCTTTTGGCCCAACGAAGACGAGCAACCAAACCTCGGCAGCTTCAGCTTCGACACCGCCTAGACCACCAGCTAACATACCTATACTACACAATGCACGTGCACTGATAGGCGTCAATAGGCGTCTAGTTGATGCTGTGCGTGGCGGTGCTGAGTTGGCATTGCCTGAGGGTTACATTGTACGTGCTGTGTCAGGTCGTGAAGGACGTACTGATCGGCGCAGTCATCATAGCAGAGGTCAAGCTGCTGACTTTCAGATCATCAAGCCTGATGGCACTGCTATACCTCACAAGGGTGAAGATGACACAGGTATGTACACGCTACTAGCACGTGGTGTTAAGTCGTGGGTACGAGAGAACGATCCTGATGCTGAACGTAACATAGGCTATGGTGGTGCATTCGGTACTAGACTAGGTGGTGGCGGTGTACCTGACTTGATGCACTATGACTGGGGCGGTAGTCGTGGTCGTATGCGGCCTGAGGTACAGTTCGCTAGGTTAGCAGTACTAACACCTGAAGAACGCAGCAAGCGCAATGTACCCGCGCAGCCAAGAGTACAAGTTGCTGGTCCTGTTCCAGCTAAAGAAGCACCACAGCCTAAGAAGCTGCCGCCTGGTGTAGTGCGTCCTGAGTATAACAAGTACGAACCTGATAAGCAGCAGCATACGCCTGCTGAAGGCTATCCACCTGCTGGACAGTTCCCACCTACACACTTCGGGCCGCAGGCTGGTAACACTGCAACGATGGATGTGTTTGGCAACTTCAGAGATACCGCTGCAATGAAGATGCGTGAGGGCTATGTACCTCCCGCGCAGCCAGCGGTACTAGCTCGCAGCGGTCAGCCTGAGTTTGAACTACCTATGCCGCAGGCTAGACCACAGACTGAGACAGGTGATTTAGAGTATGGCTCACCTAGTCAACCACTGCCATCTGATCCTAACACCGCAGATAGCGCGGATAGCACACTACTGAGTGTACTACCGAAGCCGTCGCCTGAGCCGCATGTACGACCTGATGACATGGCACCAGATGAGAAGCTGAATGTGCCAGAGATGAACTTGATACCACCTGATGAGAAGGGGTTGCAACCTCCACCACCCGGTGAATTAGTACCACCTGATGAACAAGGGCTACAACCGGGTATCAATGATGGGTTGAATGCACTTGATGTACCAATGCCGCGTCCTAGACCATTAGACCCAGCAACTAATACACCTGACATAGAGTATCCAGACGCAGCAGCAGCAGTCGCCGCTCCCGGTGGGCCTGCTGGTGCTGACATGTTGTCTAATCCACCACCACAAGTGATGGAACCATTCCCACCTACAGGACAACGTAGACTACCGTGGGCTGCGATCAAGCAAGATGTACCTGTTGTAGCTGGTAACATTAAGGATGCAATCTTCGCTATACCTAGTGCGTTGAGGGGTGCTGGTAGTCACATCGCTGGCAATGCTAATCAACTACAACAAGACGTAGGCAATGTCGCTGGTAGCGTAGCTGACACTGCACGTGATGTTGGTACTACCGCAGGCGATGTCGCTAGTACTATCGGCACTCAGGCTGATAGATACAACACGATGGTGGATAGTAGGCAGCAAGAGCTTGAACGACTTGGTGCTGCTATCAAGGAGAACTACGAGAAGTACCGTGGTGCTGTTCAACAGAACGTGCCTACCATTGATGCTAATCGTGGTCCGTCACTCAATCCACAGCCTGACGCAAGGTACAAGGGTGCACTACCGCTTCCACCTAATGAAGCTGATGATACACCTGTGTCGGCTGAAGAACTCAAGCAGCGTATAGGCTCTGCTATATTCAAGGAAGGTGGCAGCCCGTATAAGCCTACACCTCCTGACTACAAGGCTAGCTACGACAAGATCAAAGACTGGATCGCGCGTAAGATGGCACCGTCACCCACGCAGCCAGATGTACCACCTACACCAGCTAAGCCAGCTACTGCACCTAAGCCTGCAGCAGCACCAGCTAAGCCTGGCTTCGTACCACCTAAGATGATGCCTGATGGTGTCACGCCGTGGCTACCTAACAGCAAGCCACATCACATCGTGCCTAAGAAGAAGGGACCAGAGGACTTGCTTAATGTCACTGGTCAACCGCCGCCAACTAGTAGCACGCCTACTAAGGTGCCGCCAGGACCACGTAGACAACAACAGCCTGACGCTGAAGTAGGCTTCACCATTGGCCCTGACGGTAGGTTCAGACCCGTACTACAACCACAGCAACAAGCACCTGTTGAAGAGATACAACCTGCTGAGACTGAATGATGCCTAGTGCAGATGGCAGCTACTCACGTGAGGAGTTCAAGGAGGCATTCGGCTATGATCCAGTCGAACGTATGCAGAATGCTGCGCCAGAGGAACGAGGTGGTTGGAAGGACCACATACGCAGTGCTGCTGTCGGTGCTGGCAGTGTACTCACTGATCTATACGGTGCAGTCGGCTCAATAGGTCCAGCGGCTAGTGCGCTATATGAGACATACGGCACAGACAAGCCGTTCCTTGAGGCGTTCAATAAGAACCTGATGACTGAGGGTGCACAGGATAGGATACAGAGGCACCTTACAGACATCGCTACTGCATGGCAACAGGATGATCCTACACTAACACCTGAGGAGATCAACACAGGTATAGAAGACTACAAGAAGTCGAAGCAGTTCGAGGACTTCACAGAGTCGCAGTTGCGTCATATGCCTGGTGTAGCTGCTGCAACTAAGGGAGCTATACGTAGCTTCTTAGGTGATGATAGACCTGATAGTCAACGTAGCTGGACGGAGAGCGGAGCGGAAGCTATAGGTGGTGCGCTTGTTGGTCTGCCTGCTGGATGGGTGACAGGTGGAGCTAAGGCTGCAACTATAGCAGCACGTACAGGTAACACGCTACTCAACAACCCAGCTACACGCGGCGTGTTGAAGACCGCGGAAGTGCTGACACCTGCTACTATACCATATACAACTGGCAACGTCGCACTCAACGCTGCGGCTGGTGTAGCCCTCGATCAGGGTATGCGCTATGCACAGGG
>Ga0207701_10001248_pt1 | contig 26878 bp, 18 predicted proteins | sample KBSSwiSSwithPhiX_FD_184294 | JGI IMG/M metagenome (GOLD analysis project Ga0207701, IMG submission 184294) | Switchgrass rhizosphere bulk soil microbial communities from Kellogg Biological Station, Michigan, USA, with PhiX - S5 (SPAdes) (version 2) | ecosystem: Environmental > Terrestrial >... | reverse complement strand
TCGCGACGACTATCGGAATTGAGCGAGGGGGACGAGCAAGGCTCGATGCTCAATGCTCAATGCTCAATGCCCAATGCCCAAGGTCCAAGGTCCAAGGTGCGTATTTGCTCGAGAGAGCCGCGTGCCTGACCGCTGAGCAAGGTGCATCTTGCTCGACAGCGCAGCGTGCCTGACCGCCGGCATTAGTGAGCATTGCGTATTGAGCGTTGCGCGTTGGTCCTTCTCTATTGAGCATTGGGCATTGAGCATTGGGCATTGAGCATTGGGCATTGAGCATTGGGCATTGAGCATTGGGCATTGGGCATTGAGCATTGGGCATTGAGCATTGAATTTGATCCGGGAACCCGCCCCGGCCTCCCTCAGAGGCCGGGCGGGTTCGCGTTGGTCCAACCGCTCGATTAGAAATCGAACGTGAAGTTCAAGCGCGCGAATCGCGGGCTCGTGATGGAGGTGATACGGCCCCAGTCGTTCGGCAGGCCGGTGGTCGGGCTCACCTGGGCCCACGAGCCATCCGGGAGCCTGGTGGCCGTGTAGGTGGTCTGATACCCCAGCGGCGAGTCGCTGTTGAAGATGTTGTAGATATCCAGACCCACGCTGAGCCGCTTGCCGGCAAAGCGCACGTTCTTGCGTAACGTCAGGTCGAAGTTCCGCGCCGCTTCACCATACAGGTCGCCGGAGTCGAGCAACGCCACCGTCGCCGTATTCGACGTGGTGCCGCTCGTTCCGGTCGTGAACGGCAGGCCCTGCCGCCGGTCTCCACTCTCCGGTTCCCAGATCACGTCGGTGTACTGCACCGTCATGCTGGCCGTGATGGCCGGTCCCGGACGATATTGGAACGCCAGGGCCGCCAGCACGTCGACCCAGGGAATCGTGTAGCTGGCGTTGGCGCGGACATTCGTCTGCAGCGGTTGGTGGGTGATACATCCACCAGCGCCGACTCCGCCGGCGAACTCATTGCCGACCCGTCCCTTGACCGCCGGTGCATCGATCGCCGTCCCGCACGTGTTGCGGTTGTTGCGGCCGGTGCTGGTTCCACCAGACAGTCGCAGCCCGCCACGGGCGCGCATGACCACGTTGGTGTCGAAGCCGGACCAGGTGTATCCGAGCTCGTCGCGAATGAGCACGACACCGCCGTTCCCGCCCGGCAGCGCACCGCTGACCCGGTTATTGGTCAGACCACGGATCGTGTAGTTTCCGCCTCCCGGCAAGCGCGGGTCATTCGGCACCGTGAAGGTGTAGAAATCACGCAATCCGGTCGGGTCGTTGTAGTTCTGCCAACCGTTCACGCAGTCGGAGGCCGGCAACGCCGCGGTCCCGGTGACCTGGAAGTAGTCGCAGCCCTGATTGATCGTGTCCGTGTCCGTCAGGTTGCCGTACTTCCGACGGTTGTAGGTGACTTCGACGGACATGCGCGGCAGCAGCTCATGCTGAACCCCGAGACCGAACTGCCACTCGTTCCGCCGCTTGTTCCAACCCGAGAGCAGGTTCTGCCCCGCGAGATTGCAATACTCGACCTGCGTGTCATTCGAGTGCGGTAATCCGCAGAAGGCGGTCGCGTTCGACAGCTGACTGGCGGTCGGCGAACGACCGAACTGGAGGAACGTGTTCGATGGATTGGTCGAGCCCCCGGTGAGCATCGAGCCACAGAAATCGCCCTGCGGACTGGTGTAGGCATCGTATCGGGTCATATCGCATTCGAAGATGCGATTGCCGTTGATGTCGTTCCACTGGCGCGTGATCTGGTTGGCCGAACGGCGTGCGTCGTTGAAGCCGGTGTACAGTCCGCCGAAACCGGCGGCCTGGAGGTACTTGCCCATGTTCCACTTGATCGCGGTCTTCCCGGTCCCGAACACATCCCAGGCCACGCCCCATCGCGGGGTGATGTCGTCGTAACTGACGCCACTCTGCGCGGTCGAGCACCACTGCCCGCCCGGTTGCGCGGGAACCAGTTCGGAACCGTTCGGAGCGAGGACGGGGCCTGACGGCACGTAGATATCCGGGCCGACGCAGGTGGCGCCGTAGCGGCTCTTGGCGTGGTCGTATCGTAATGCGCCGTTGAACGTCCAGCGGTTGTAGGTCCACTGATCCTGCGCGTACAGCGCGCCGAACCACACCGTTTCGTCGAGCGTCCCGACGCCGGTGTTGACATCGACGCCGATCGGGTAGGGGCGCGCATAGATCCAGTTGTTCGGGTCCTCCGGGTAGTAGAGCGACATGTTCCCGCACGCATACTGCGCAGGATCCACACCAACGCAACTGCCCGTCCTCGTGGTCGGGTTCCAGGCCTGGCCGGTCACCACGGGCGTGGTGTAGTGGTAGGTGAGACGCAGCGCATTGGCCTCGTTGCGGGTCTTCTCCATGAAGTAGGCGCCTTCCCACCCGAGCTTCACGTTGTGCGACCCGGTGATGTACGACGCGCTCGCGCGGCTGCGATACGTGTCGTCGTTCTGCAGGACGTTGATGCCACCGAGCTGATCGTTGAGCGAGCCGGAGGTGAGCGAACCGAAACAACTTCCGGCACCGAACTGCTGAACCAGGAAGAAGCTCGGCGCCACTCCCAACCTCCCCGCGACCTCGTCCCGGCCGACCGTGTCACCGCTCTCGCAGATTCTGGGGATGCTCTGCGGATTGGTGAACTCCCGCGACTTGGTCTGATCCTGATGGGTCAGGACCACTGACAGTCCGGCGTCGAACAACAGCCGGTTGGTGAACGGATTCGTCCACGACAGCTGCATCAGCCGATTGGGACGGCTCATGAGCGAGAAGTAGCCCTCCGGCGAGGCGGCGGCGCTGACCATCCCGTAGCACGGGTTCGTGCACGCATCCTGCTCGTCCCAGTAGATATTGACCTTGTTCTTCTGACTCGCCTGCCAGGTCAACCGGAGACTCGCGTTCTTGTATTCGTTCGTGTTGGTCATCTGGCCGTTGTCGGCGCAGTCGCGAGGCGCCGACACGGTGCAGTCGCGGGCCGGCAGATAGTTCGCGGCGAATTTTCCGGCATTCAGGTTGAGAAACGCCGGATCGGTCACGAACGACCCGCCCGTATACGTTTGCCGATTCTGCTTGCGACCCTGCAGGTAGAACCACAGGTGGTCTCTCTTCACCGGCCCGCCGAAGGTGCCGGTCATGTCGTAGTCGTAGACGAACCCCTGTTTCGCCGGGGCGATTCTGCCCGCCGTCGGCGACCAGGTGTTTCGCGTACCGGTGTTGCGATCGAAGAAGGGGCTGCTCGTGTAGGTGACCGCATATCCGCCGGAGTAGCGGTTTCCACCGGTGCGCGGCACGAGGTTGATCGCGGCACCACCGGTTTCGGATTCACCGAGGCTGCCGGACAACGTGAACGAGACCTCCTGCGCCGCCGCCGTGTTCAGTACGAGACCGTTGGCCTGGCCGACGTTTTCATTGATGCCGGTGCCACTGCGGCCCATGTTGATGGACATGCCGTCCACCATGATGCGCCCCTGGTTCTGGCCGTCCGTGTCACTGGCCGCCGTGTGCGCGTTGAACAGCGGAACGGTGGGATTGCAGAACCCGCCCACGCCGCCAGTACACGCCCCACGCAGCGTGCTGGTCTGGAAGCCGGGCACGAGATTCAACAGGCTCGGAATGTCACGCTGCGTCGGCAGGTCGGCGATATCACTCCCCTGGAGCACCTGCTGGACCGTCGCGCTCGTCGTGTTCACAATCGGCGGTTCGGCCTTGACCTCGACGACCTGATTGATGCCGCCGACCGGCATTTTCGGCGACACGGTGGCGGTGAAATCGGACGTGACGATCACGTTCTCCCGCTTGACGGTCGAAAAACCGCTCAACGTGAATGTGACGGTGTAGGTACCCACCGAGAGCGCGTTGAGTTGATAGCGGCCGTTCGTGTCGGTCTGAGTCGAACGGACCTTTTCGATCAAGGCGGGACTGCTGACCTCAACGGTCACGCCTGGTACCACGCTATCCGACGCGTCGCGCACGACGCCGGAAATGCTACCGACCTGGGCAGAGGCGGCGCGTGGCATTAGGAACATCAACGCGACGAGTGGCAACACCGACCACAAGAGTCGACGCATGTTTGTTCAACCTCCTAACGAGAACACTACGTTTGCTTTCGCGGTTGTTACTTACCGCTTCTAACTCTGGACGTGAAGCGGCGAGCTGTTTCTACCGCCGACGGTAGTGGCTGTCAAGGAGAAGTTGCCCGCAGAACCGCACAAAACGCCAATAAATAGCGGCCAAACACGTGTGCTGCCTCGCGTGAGGTAGGGCGCGACCGCGGCGCGCCGCCGTGCTGCCTCGCGTGAGGTACATGCGATCACGTCGCACGTCGGCACAGTTATGACGAGGACATATGAAGCGTGACAGCGTTGTTATTTGCTGGCACTCTGGTAAGAATGACTACCCATATCTGATTAACGACTGGCATACTCGATCTGTAGATGTCATTCCCATGCGTCACTCACCACATCGATGTCTGATACCGCCAGCCGGCGCGCCTGCGCGAGCGGCAACGCGCCGGCATCGTGAGCACCGTCGCTCCCGTCGACCCGCGCCGGCGGCCACCCCTCCACCTCCGAGCGTTGTCTGACACGCGGGTGAAACGTCGACGGCTCGTCGGGTTTGGCGAGGTCTATCTCCTGGGCAGCTACGTCGGCAGGATGTATGTCGACGGCACGTTGCTCTCGAATCGCCAGGTCGTCGGCGTCGTACGCCAGCCGCATCACAACGAGCACCCGCTTGGGCACGCGGTGCCCGAACGGCTGCTCATGCGGAAACGAGGCGAACCGAAGCTGCGCATGCACCTGAAGGACGGGTGCGTCATCGAGTTCTACATCGCCAGCACGTTGTTCGGGATGCTGCTCGATGGGGTGTGCCTCAGCGCGCCGGAGGATGGCGCGAAGAAGGACGAGACGTAGCGGCGGCTACCCGGTGCCGCCGGGCCCGGAGACCCGGCCTACAGCCACGGCAAGGCGGCGCGTCGCGTCCAGTACTCCTGCGGCGGGACAGCCAGTGCCGGCAGATCGCGAACGCGCTCGTGCGCCTGCAGCGCGGACAGATTGCTGTGGAGCTGCTCGACCGTCACCGCCCCCGACAGGACGACGTGCGCCCAGGGTTGCGCCAGCGCGGCGCCCAGGGCGAGCACAGCGACGTCGCAGTGACGGCGGGCCGCTTCCTGCCGGACCACAGCGGTCTCGTCGCCCGCATACCGGTTGGTCAGACGTCCATTCGCCAGGGCTTCCTTCACGATGACACCGCATCCGCTCGCCGCAGCCTCGGCAAGTGCGGTCTCTGCCGACGTCTCCATCAGATTCCAGGTGGCCTGCACCACCCGAAAGAGCTCGCGGCCATCCACGCGAACCGTGAGCGCGCGCCTGATGACATCACTCTGGTGGGGCCCGGTGACGGTCAGACCGATGACCCAGGAGTCGGCGCGCAGCTGCGCGAGCCGGTTCACGACAGCCGCATCATCGAGCACGCCACTCTCGAGCGTGGCCGAATGAATCTGGAAGAGACGCACGTACTCGCCAAGCAGCGAGCGCGTTTCGCCGAGTTGTCGTTCCAGGTTCGCCGCGGACAGGTCCTTCACCTCGTGTATCGGCGCGTCCAGACGCCACTCCCCCACGTACCGATACCCCCACTTCGATCCGACGACAACCGCGCCGGGCGCCAGGCGGCGGCGACGCAGCCATGACGCGAGAAACCGCTCGCCATATCCGTAGCTTCGTGCGGTATCGAGGTAGCGGATGCCCGCGTCGTACGCGGCGTCGAGCACGGCATGACATCGACGCTCCATCGCTTCGACGGATCGATCCGACCCGACGTCGGCGGCTCGCCCGGCGGTGATGTAGGCGGGTCTCCCGAGAGCCGCGAGGCCCAGCCCAAGCCGGCTGACGACCAGACCGGTTGTCCCCAGATTCAGCATCGCCGGCCCGTGCGGCATGCTCACGCCGGCGACACGATGACGAACTCACGGACCGAGACGGTACTGCCGAAGCAGGGGCCGACCGAGGGTGCGGACTCGAGACCGGAGTAGTCGCCCGGTGTTTCGAAGCGGACCTCGCCATCGACAATCACACGCATCGAGTCGAGCCGGATCTCCCAGACGATTTCATGCCAGCTGTTGGTGGTGATGAATCCCTTGCCCTCGAGGCCGTGCTGTTTGGCCGTCGCCGGATCGTGGACGCGCAGCTCCCGTACCTGGCATTCCCAGTTGAAGATCAGCTCGCCGCGATGCCAGTGCAGGCGCAGATTGGTGGAGTCGGTCTTGCCCACGACCCGGAAGGTGAATGGCGCACGGCAGACGAGCGGCGCCACGGCCGCGGACATCACCCAGTTCATCGCCGAACCGGCGATCTCGATGCCGTCGGCGGTCTGCGAGATGACGCAGCCCTGGTGCGGAAGGAGCTGGTGAATCAGATTGTCGGTCATATCAGTGATTCCAGAAATCAGGCCCCTCACGGTGCGACTACGCGCACCGAGGTCACGAAGCGGCGAAAGTTGCTGTACGTCGCATCGCCGTAGATCACCGCTGGAGCACTGCTGTACGCCTCGAACATGCGCACCGGCACGAGAACGTCGATAGCCGGGGCACGCCCGAACGTGACGTCGATGGCACCACCGGGCCCGCGCTCCCAGGTGAGATGCGTCTGCCACACGCCGCCGGTCTCCGGATTGACGCTCACGGTTCCGCGCAGCGGCTGGTCAGCGCCGTTGCGCTGCCGCACGAGGGTGGGCCGATCGCGCTCGCGATACTCGATCTCCACTCGCGCCGTGTCGCCGCGCCCTGGCGCCGGCTCGGTCGCTCGCGCCCCGCCAGACGGGCTCTTGGCCAGCGAGAACCTGAATCGCGTGCGATTCGGCCCGTGCAGCAGCTGCAGCACGAACGTCGGGACGTTGATGTTGCGGGTAATCAGGGTACTGCCGATATTGAAGCGGGCGCTCTCATTCGCGATCCTGACCGCCCGCCCCCAGGCATCCTCACCCCCTCCGGTCAGGACCGCGAGCAGCCGCTGTTCGCGATCGCGCTGCGGTACGCCGTCGACCTCGAACGCATCGCGAAGTCCGACCCAGGTGTCGCCTTCACCCGACGCGATGAGGACGAAATCGGAGCGGATGACGCGACGCGTGGCGCCGAGCGCCGGTACCGTTGCTGTTCCCGGTACCCGCTCGATCCATTGCGTGTACTGCTCCTCCGCGACCACGGCGCCGAGCTGCGAGCCGTAGCCCATCGCGTACGTCGCCACCCGGCCGACGATGTCGTCGAGCGATGGGGCCCTCGCGCGGAGCGGCAACCCGGCGGTCAGGGCCGCAAACATCAGCGCTGCGAGATGGACTGTCGAGGATTTCCAGGCTGCCATACGCCCCCGCACGGAGGATCGGCGATCAGCATCGCATACTGTCCGCCGCGGCCGCTTCGCGAGGCCCGGCCGTTTGCCCAGGGATTCCGCGGTCAGACGGCGGTCGCTCGATGTGGCGCACCGCGACCAACCGGATAGGGGCCAGGGAGCCGAGGCGTGCTAACGGGGCGTGGCCTTCCCGTGTGCGGCGATCAGCGCGGCAGCCGCAGCGTCGGTCCGCTCGTCCGCGCCGTCACCGGCTTGATTGGTCGCGACGAGGACGCCAGAAGTTGCGCCGCGGCGCCATCCAGACGACGGCCGTGTTCATCGTGTTGCTGCCGGTGTGAGCGTTCGCTTCGAGCCGGCGCTTCCCGCTCGCAGTGCCACGAGGCACGGGAAGGCCGCGAAGGATGTGCGAGGCAGCACTGTGCCGAGCAGCGAGGCGAGCAGCAAGGTGCGCGGCGGCGGTCACGACCCGCCCGTCAGCCGGTGCGGTCGAGAGCCCACCCGATGACGCCCACAATCAGCAGGACAACCACCACCACCACGGGTACTGCGTACGCCACCATCGTTTGAGGCTCAGAAGGATTTGCCGAGGAACGGAAGCATGCGACCGGCGTACAGCACGGCGACCCATGCGAAGAGCGACGTCACCGCCATGGCCTTGTCGGCCAGGTTGGCGTCGAACTTCACACCGCCGTCAGCCTTCCACGCTTTCCCGAACACGGTCAGATAGAGAAAGTTCGCGCCGGCGATCATCAGGAAGATCACCTTCCAATAGAACGGCGCGCTGGAGAGATACTGCCCCGGCTGCCCGACGAAGAACAGCATCCCGGTAATGAGATTGGCACCGAAGCCGAGCATGCCCCAGGGCAGCAGCCGGTGAAGGTCGGAGAACGCGACCTGCTTCATCACCCCGAGAATCCGCAGGTTGATGGCCAGGAGCACACCGAACGACAGGCACAGGCCGAGGAAATGCACCGTCTCGGCGGCTGGCCAGACCCACTGGCTGTTGACCATGACCGAGGAAATCGAGGTCGCCACGAATTCTGACGGATCGATGGCGGGGCCGGCGGCGCCACTCAGGATCTCCGGATGGCGAATCTCGCCGCCAAGGTTCGCGGCGCGAGCCATGATCGCCAGCGAGACGATCAAGAGCACCGTCGTCGCCGGGACGAGGCCGGGCGCCGCGCGTCCGCGGCGCCTGGACTGCCACAACGCGACCCACCCGACGAAGCCGGCGAGCTCGATGGCCGTGAATCCGTAGAGCGCCACGTCCTGATGGATTCTGATGGCGGTGTCCGAGACCGTGGGCACTTTCCGCAGTGTCTGATAGGCGGCGGCGCCGGTCATGTAGACGGGAAGCGTCAGGAGTGCAATCAGGAAGAGCACTTCCAATCCCGCGTGTTTCAGCGGCTCGGAACGACGGACGAACGCCAGGAGCAGAAGGCCCAGCGCAACCACCGCGCCCACGGTGGGGATGTGGTTCAGCAGCAGGTGCAGATGAGCGAGGTTCACGGCTTCAGTGATCGAGGGCATGTGCTCGCCTATGGAACCAGGTAAGCCAGAAGACGGCCCGCGGTGATAGCCCCGGACCACGCGAAGATGGAGGCGATCGCCAGGAGGCGGGCATTGCCGCCGGCCTCCTGTCCGTCGACGCCGCGCAACACGTACTGACGGATCGGCAGCACGGTCGCGGCGCTGGCGACGACCAGAACCATCTTGACGAGGAACGGTAACGCGGTCCCCCAGGTCGAGGCGCGCGCCGTGAAGAGCAGCAGGCCGGTCACGAGATTGACGACCAGGGCGATGGCGACGGCGCGGAACACCCACCGGAAAGCGGAGAGTGGAATATTCCGGCTGATGCCGAGCAGACGCAGATCCAGCACCCAGCAGGCGCCGACGAGCACCGCCATGCCCATGGTGTGGAGCGTCAGGATCGTGGGCTGTGCCCACACCGAGGGCGATTCGTGCACCCACACGCCCAGCGAAGACGATTCAAGCCAGTTCAGTAGGCCCATGTCTGAGGTATTTGAGGGCGTTCAGTATACGTCGTGACGGCATTCTGCGCAGCCAGTCGTGCACAGCCGCGGGCGATTCGTGCACACCATACCGCTCCCACGGGATGGCGCAGGACCTCCGGGCCGGGGATGATGGACGTGTGGGCGAGCGCGAAAGGGCACCTCTGCCAGCGGACACCAGGGTTCCGGCATCCGGCGTCGACGCTCCGGGATTCGTGTCCTGGACCCTGCGTCCGCACGTCGCGCTGGTCACCGGATTCGCAATCGTGTTCGCGCTCTGGCTGGCCTGGGGGTACCAGCTCACGCGCAGCCTCGAGCGGATCGAAGAGCACAACGCCCGCATGTACGACGCGCACATGCGTGGCGAGCAGACCTTGATGAAAGTCCGCACGAACGTTCTGCTCGGCTCGATCTACCTTCGTGACGCCATCATCGACAGCGCGACGCCGCACCACCTGTATTACCGTGAGGAGCTGGCCCGGCTGAGGGACGAAGTCGAGCAGGCGCTGCGCAGCTACCTGCCGGATGTGACGTCCTCCGTCGAACGCGATCACTGGGTGAGGCTGCAGACCGAAGTCGCGGAGTTCTGGGCTTCCCGCGAGATCGCCTTCGCCGACGACGTGCCACAGAACCCGGGGCAGGCGGCCGCCCTCCTGCGACAGCGCGTTGTGCCGCGGCGGGATACGGTCCTCGAAGTGCTCGATCAACTGTCCGCGCTCCAGGCCGCCGGGAACCGCCGGCGCCAGGCCGATACCTTGCTCCTCTATCGGCGCGCCCGTGTCCAGCTCCTGTCGATGGGAGGGATCACCATCGGCGTCGCCATCATCGTCGCCGTCATGGTGTCCGTCTACATGGCCGGACTGCAGCGCCAGATCGAACGCCAGCGGGCGGCGGAACAGCAGAACCGGGAGGATCTGCAGCGCCTGTCGGCGCGACTGCTGAATGCGCAGGAGTCCGAGCGCCAGAACCTCGCGCGGGAGCTGCACGATGGGGTCGGTCAGGCCTTGACCGCGGTCAAGATGGATATCGGTATCGCGCTGCGGTCGGAGCACACGGGACGGGTCAAGGACGCACTCGTCGAGGCGCGCGAGCTCACCGAAAGCACCCTCCGCGACGTCCGCGATCTGTCCCAGTTGCTGCATCCGTCGGCACTCGACGACTTCGGCCTGCCGGCGACGCTGACGACCTATCTCCGCAGCTTCTCGCAGCGTACCGGCATCCGCGCGCAGCTCGCCGAGACGATCGACGACAGGTTCACGTCCGATGTGGAGGTCGCCGTCTATCGCATCGTCCAGGAGGCGTTGAACAACGTGGCGCGCCACAGTAACGCGAGCGCCTGCACGGTCGCCCTGTCGGTCACGGACCACGTCCTGCACCTGACGATTGAAGACAACGGCGGCGGCTTCGGTGAGGACAGCCTCTCGGCGCCGGCCCGTCGAGGCCTCGGGCTGATCGGGATGCGGGAACGGGCGCAGGGGCTCGGCGGACGCTTCGTCGTGACGAGTCGCCCTGGCACCGGCACACACATCGCCGTCACGCTGCCGATCACCCTCCCGGCAACGGCGGCGCAACCCACCGGGCCGCAGGTGCTGACATGAAGAAGCTGCGGATCCTGCTCGCCGACGATCACACGATGGTCCGTCAGGGGCTGCGAAAGGTGCTCGAAGAACGGCCCGAGTGGCAGGTCATCGAGGCCGGCGACGGCCGCGAAGCGGTGCAACTGGCAGAGATGCACAACCCTGATGTCGTGGTCATCGATATCGCCATGCCGGTGCTGAATGGCATCGAGGCGACTCGACAGATTCTGAAACGTGTCCCGTCCACCCGCGTGCTGGTCCTGAGCATGTATTCGGACGACGCGTACGTCAGTCAGCTGCTCAATGCCGGCGCCTCCGGCTATCTCCTGAAAGACTCCGCCGATGTCGACCTGCTGAATGCGATCAGCGCGGTGGCCGAGCAGCGCTCGTTCTTCAGCCCGGCCGTCGAGCGGCTGATGCAGACCGGCTACACACGCACGCCGGCGGACCCGGTGCGCGACCGCTACGAAACGCTGTCCGCTCGCGAACGCGAGATCTTTCAGCTCGTGGCCGAGAGCAGGACGAACCGGGAGATCGCCGCGATGCTCTCGATCAGCATGGGCACGGTGGAGACGCATCGGGCGCACATCATGGACAAGCTGGATCTCCACAGTGCGGCTGAAATCGCGTTGTACGCCGTGCGGCGGGGCATCATTCGATAGCGCGATCGCATCCACCTCCAAGGCGACCCGCCCGACGCTGCTGTTCACCCCGCGAGCTCTAATGATGAGTCCGCCGTCCCATCCCCTCTCTACGGTATACGTGCTTCGGCGGTAGCGGGGCTACACTCTGACGATCGTCTCGAGAGGAACCTCGTCGGATGTACAAGCATCAGTGCCCTCGCTGCAGCCGTCGCGGATGGGTGCGCACCGAAACCATCGTCAAAGGAGACAGCACGACGCTGGAGTTGTACTGTGGGGCATGTGATTTCGTCTGGCGTCGTTCGATAGCCCAGCCCGAGAAGGACGCTCCGCGCGGACATCAGCGTGACGAATGAATGGCTCGGCCGACCACACCACGCCGCGGCGGCTGTCGCGTGAGACCCGTCACCTGCTCGTTGCGGCGTTCGCAGCGCTCGCCGCCCTCTGGGTGCTCGCCCGCATCCGCTTTCCCGATCGCTCACCGGCACCCAACCCGATTCCGCAAATCCTGACGCAGCTCTCGGTGCGTCCGACGTTCGGTGATCTCGAGGCCGAAATCGCAAGGCTGCAGGAGCGCCTCGCCCCGGCACTCGTGTCCGTTGACGCGAATACCGACGCGGACAGCGGAACCCCATCGCCCGGCAACCGCGATCGCTCCGCGCTCCGCATACGTGCGGACGTCGCCCTGGCGCTCTTCGACGACGTCCCCGAGTCGCGGATCGCCTCCGCCCTGGCCGTGGACAAGGTGAACGGCCTCGCACTGTTCCGCGTTCCCGCCGACACCCGCGCCTTTGTACCCGCGCCATGGTCGGCCGTTGGCTTCGAGCTCCCGCGCTACCTGCTGGCGACAGTCACCACGTCCGGTCGCGCCTGGCTGCAGCCGGTCGTGATCGGGTCGCTCGTGCCAATCGACGATCCCGCCTGGGGCGGCACGGTGTGGCGCATCGCCTCCGAGGTGCCGCTGCCGCCCGGCACGCTGCTCTTCACCCGCGATGGAGAGCTCGTCGGAGCCATTGGCCAGCAGGACCATGAGCCGATCGTCGTGCCCGGGGACCGGCTGCTCTCCACCGCGCAACAGCTGCTCGCGCGGGGCACCACACCGCTGCGGGACATCGGTGTGCAGGTCCAGGAGCTCACCGCCGCGCTGCGTCGGGCCACCGGATCGACTCGAGGCGTCGCCATCGCCTGGGTCGACGAGGGACCAGCCTCGGAGCTGCTGATGGTCGGCGACGTCATCGAGGCGATCAATGAGACGCCGGTCATCTCGCCGCGCCAGTGGCGCGTCCAGCTCGCCCGCCTGCCGGCGGGTGAGCCGCTCGTCCTGCGCGTCTGGCGTGCCGCGCAATCGCGAACCATCACCATTCCGGCGCTCGCGGACACGCCGCGCAGAAGTACGGATGCGCTCGGACTCACGCTCCGTACGCGCGCTGGCGTCGGTGCCGAAGTGCTGCGTGTCGCGCCTGACGGCGCCGGCGCGCGGGCAGGTGTCATGACCGGTGATCTCATCACCGCGATCGGCGCCACGCGCGAGCCTTCCGCCACGCAGGTCGCCCGCGCCTTTACCCGGGCGAAGGCAGACCACCCCCTGCTGCTCGCGGTTCGACGCGGCGAATCACGCCGCCTCATGACGCTGGAGCGATAGTGGCGCTGTCGATCCTTGACGTTCCCCCGCCGCAAGAAGGTGACCCCATCGATTCCCAGCTCTCGGAGCTGGGGGCTGCGCCGATCCGCGTCGAGCGCGGCGCTTCGTGGCGCCCCTGGACGTCGGGCGCGTCGCCGATCCTGCTGCTGCTCATCGGTGCGGCGCTCGGGCCGCGTGGGCTGTCGCTGCTCACGGCCGGTGTGATGTCGGCCATCGATCCGGCCGTACCCGTCGCACTCGCCGCGCTCGGCGTGCACCTCGCGCTGCACATCGAGATCGGCCGGCGTCGAACCGACATCGGCCGCTGGGCCATCGCCATCGTCGCGGCGCTGCTGTCCGCGACCATCGTCTGCGCGGGCCTCCTGCTCCTGATGCATGTCGATGCCCCACCCGTGCCGTTTCGCAGTTGGCTCGTGGCGCTCGGCGCCGGCATCTGTGCGGCGATGACCTGGGTGACCAACAGTGCGACCCGAACACGATCGACGGCAACGCTCGCCATCGTGTTGCCGATCGTGCTCGGGGGACTTCTGCTCGCGTGGGTCCGCGAAGACACCGCGCGCGAGGCCGCCGCCGTCTTCGCCCAGGCAACGGTCCTGCCGATCCTCATCGCCGGCGCTGCCTGGCTCCTCCTCTCCAGCACCACCGTCGATACGGATGGAAGGATCGTCGCGCTCGCAGCGCTGCTCCTCACCGGCGGCCTGGCCGACTATCTCTCGCTCTCCGGTCTCTTCAGCGGATTCGTGGCCGGGGTGTGCTGGCGTGTCGCGAGCGGGCCCGGCCGGGAAGCCATGCTCCGCGCCGTCGGCTTTCTCCGCCATCCGCTGGCCGTCTTCCTGCTGGTGCTTGCCGGCGCCCACATGACGACGACGTCCGCGCCGCCGGCGCTGGTCATCGCCTATGCGATCCTGGCGCTGGTCGGCGGTCTTGCCGGCGCGATGCTGATGCGGCGGCTGCCCGATCCCGACGAGGCCGAAACGGCATTCCAGCATGTCGCGCCCGGCGTCTACGGCATCGCCTTCGCGATGAGCCTGGTACGAACCGTCGGTCCCGCCGTCGATCCGCTCCTGCCGATCGTGGCCATCGGCACCATTGGACTGCAGCTGTTCGCGGGGCTGTGGACGGCACGGGAGCGTACCGCATGAGGCGCGTCGCGGCGCTCGCGCTGGTGGTCGCCGCCGTGGCGTGGGCGCGCGCGCTCGGCCCGGCCGCCGGCACCGGGTCCGCGGGCACCGCGCTGGCGCTGGGCTTCACACTGCTCGGCGCCTGGATCGCAGCCGACATGCTGCGCTGGCTGCACCTCCCACGGCTGACGGGATACCTCCTCTTCGGAGTGGTCGTCGGCCCGTACCTCGGGAACGTCATCACGACGACGATGGCCGGGCAGCTGCGGGTCATCACCGGGATCGCGACGACACTCATTGCGCTCATCGCCGGACTGACGCTGAACCTCGAGCGCCTCGGACGACAGCTCTCCGTGATCCTGCGCCTCACGGCCATCGTGCTGGTCGTGTCGCTCGTCGGCATGGGCGCCATCCTGTGGCTCGCCTGGAACTGGCTGCCGATCGAGCCGCAGGCCACCGGTCTCGCAAGGCTGTCGATGGTGGCCGTCATGGCGGTCATCGTGATCACGTTCTCGCCCACGATGGCCGCCGCGGTCACCACCGAGACCGGCGCACGCGGAAAGCTGAGCGAGCTGGTGCTGCCGGTGGTCGTCCTGGCGGATCTGGCACTGCTGCTGTTGTTCTCGCTCGCCATGCAGTTCGCGCGCGGCGTGTCGTCGCCGGGCACAGGCGAGGGCGTCGGCACGCTGGTGCGGTTCGCGTGGGAGATCGGCGGCGCGGTGGCCTTCGGCTGCCTCGTCGGCGCGCTCTTCGCGCTCTATCTGCGCTACGTCGGACGCGAGGTCACGCTGGTGCTGCTCGGCGTCTGCACCCTGCTGACCCACGTCGGCACACAGCAGCAGTTCGAACCGCTGCTCGCAGCCGTGGCCGCCGGACTCATCATCGAGAACCTGTCGATTGCGCAGGGCGATGCCCTGAAGACCGCCGTGCAGCGGGGCGCCACGCCGGTGCTCCTCATCTTCTTCGTCGCCATCGGCACGTCGCTGCGCGTCGACGCGCTGACGGCCGTGGGCGTGGCCGCGCTCGCACTCGCGCTGCTGCGCGTCGCCCTGCTGCGCGCCGGCATTCATGTCGGGACGCGTCTGGCTGGCGCCGATCCGCTCGCGTCGCGCTATCTCTGGACCGGACTGGTCTCCCAGGCCGGCATCACCCTCGGCTTCGCCTCCGTGGTCGCGTCCGAGTTCCCCGGATGGGGACAGGAGGCCCAGACGCTGGTCGTGGCGCTGCTGGCCATTCACGAGCTCGCCGGCCCACTGCTCTTCCGGCAGGGGCTGGCGCGCAGCGGTGACCTGACGCCGCTGCCGCCGCGGCCGCTCGTCGTGGTATCGAACCGTGAACCCTATCTGCATTCCCGGACGCCGACGGGAGAAGTCACGGTGAGTCACGCCACCGGCGGCGTGGCCGTCGCGCTCGACGCCCTCATGCGCGAACGCGGCGGCATCTGGGTGGCGCACGGCGCCGGCAGCGCGGACCGCGCGGTCGTCGACGCCGCCGACAAGGTCAGCGTGCCGCCCGAGCGGCCCGCCTACGATCTGCGGCGGTTGTGGCTCGAGGACCCGCTGTTCTCGCACTACTACAACGGCTTCGCCAACGAAGGGCTCTGGCCGCTCTGTCATCTCGTCGACGTGCGGCCGCAGTTCAGGACCGAGGACTGGGATGCCTATAAGGCGGTGAACGAGCGCTTCGCGGCGGCCGTCCACCAGGAAATCGGCGCGACCGGCGCCGCGGTCTTCATCCAGGACTATCATCTCGCCCTCGTCGCGCCCGCGCTGCGCGCGCTGCGGGCGACGGCGCGCACGGCGCTCTTCTGGCACATCCCGTGGCCGTATCCGGACCGCCTCCGGATCTGTCCATGGTCGCGCGATCTGCTCGCCGGCCTGCTCGCGAATGATCTGCTCGCCTTTCAGCTCGAACGCGACCGCCGGAACTTCCTGCTCGCCGCAGAGGAGGAGCTGGGCGCCGACGTGGAGGAGGAGTCGTCGCGCGTACACTTCGCCGACCACACGAGCACGGTCGTGTCGGTGCCGATTGGCGTCGACTACGATCGCATTCAGGAGCTCGCCGCCGCGCCGACGCTCGCGTCGGAACAGCAGCGCCTGCGCGATCTGTTCGCCATCGACGGGCAGTTCGTCGGCGTCGGGGTCGACCGGCTCGACTACACCAAGGGCATTCCCGAGCGGCTCGCGGCGCTCGATGCGATCGTGCGGCGGCGGCCGGAGTTGCGCGGCCGTCTGACCTTCGTCCAGATCGCGGTGCCGTCGCGCTCGGCGCTCGACAGCTATTCGGCGATCGAGAGCGAGATCGACGAGCGGGTCGCGGAGCTGAACGCGCGACATGCCGTCTCCGGCGCCCCGCCGCTCGTCCGCTACCATAAGCGGCCGCTGACCATCTTCAGTCTCGTCGCGCTCTATCGTCTCGCCCACTTCTGCATCGTGAGCTCGCTGCACGACGGCATGAATCTGGTAGCCAAGGAGTTCGTCGCCTCCCGCGACGATGACGATGGCGTGCTCGTGCTGAGTGCACTGGCGGGGGCGGCGCAGGAATTGTCGGACGCGTTGATCATCAATCCCTACGACATGGCCGGCTTTGCCGACGCGCTGATCGCCGCCCTCGACATGCCGGCCGAGGAGCGCCGCGCGCGCATGCGCGCGATGCGCCGCGTCGTCGCCGGCCGCAATGTGTTCGGCTGGGCATCGGACATCCTGGACGGCCTCGAGAGCTTGTGGACGCGGCCGCTGCACTATTCGGTACGCCGCTGGGAGGAGATGTCGGTATGAGCGGGCCCGCAGACATTCTCGCCCCGCGACAGCGTCCGGTGCTTGCCGGCTTCGCCCTGTCGAACGTCCTGCTCGCGTTCGACTACGACGGGACGCTGGCGCCGATTGCGCCGACGCCGGCGGAGGCGCGGATGCGGCCCACCACTGCGCGCCTGCTGGCGCGCGTCTCGCAGCGGTACCCGTGCGTGGTCATCTCCGGCCGCGCGCTGGCGGACATCACGCAGCACGTCCAGGAGATCCCGTTGTGGTACGTGTTCGGCAACCACGGCTTCGAGCCCGCCAGACCCGATGCGCCGACCGGCCGCACCGCCGACTGGCTGCGCACGCTGCGCGAGGAGCTGCCGGCGCAGCCCGGCATCCTCATCGAGGACAAGACGCACACCCTCACCATCCACTACCGTGCCGCGCCGGATCGGGAGCAGGCCGCCGACATCATCGAGCGGGCCGTGCAGTCGCTCGACGGCGCCCGCATCATCGGCGGTGCCGAGGCGGTCAACGTGCTGCCGCGGGATGGCGCCGACAAAGGGATCGCGCTGCAGCGCGCCATGACGCTCTTCGCCTGCACCACCGCCATCTACGTCGGCGACGACGCCACCGACGAGGACGCTTTCGCGGCGGTCCCTGCCGACCGGCTGCTCGGCGTGCGGGTGGGCGCCGTGGACACGCCGACCCGGGCGCGGGCCTGCCTGGCGGCGCAGACGGACATCGACGTGTTCCTTCGTATACTGGTCGACCTGCGCACGACACAGTTCACGCGACCGGCCTCTGATGTCTGAGCTTCCCACCACGCCTTTTCCACTGCCGCTGTCCGTCTATGCCGACCGTCCCGATGCGGGACTGCTCGACGTGCTCGTCCAGCGTGCGCACACGGATCCGCTCAACGTGATCGCGACCGCCATCTTCTTCCTGGCGGTGGCGCACACGTTCATGGCCGCACGGTTCATCGACCTCGCCCGCCGGCTGCAGGCACGTCACGATGCTGAAGCGGTGGCCGCAGGCAGGCGGCCGATGCCGAGCACCGCCGCCGAGCTCCTGCACTTCCTCGGCGAGATCGAGGTGGTGTTCGGGCTCTGGGTGGTGCCGCTGCTACTGCTGACCACCCTGACCAAAGGCTGGGAGACGGCCACCCACTATCTGAACGAGACGGTCAACTTCACCGAACCGCTCTTCGTCGTGGTCATCATGGCGCTCGCCTCGACACGACCGGTGATCGAACTGGCGGAAGGGGTGCTGCGCCGTCTGGCCAACCTTGCCGGCGGTACACCTGCCGCCTGGTGGGTGACGATCCTGACGATCGGCCCGCTCCTCGGCTCGTTCATCACGGAGCCGGGCGCCATGACCATCGCCGCGCTGCTGCTCGGGCGCCAGTTCTTCGATCGCCATCCCGGCCCGCGTCTCAAGTACGCGACGCTCGGCCTGCTGTTCGTCAACATCTCCATCGGCGGCACGCTGACGCACTTCGCGGCGCCACCGGTGCTCATGGTGGCGCGACCGTGGCAGTGGGACACGGTCTTCATGCTCGAACACTTCGGCTGGCGGGCGGTCACCGCCGTCGTCGTGTCCACCCTGGTGTTCTATGTCCTGTTCCGGCGGGAGCTGCAGGCGATGGCGGCCACCCCTGACGTGCCCGACACGTTTCCCCTCCCCGAGGAGCCGGAGGCACGTGCGTACGGCATGCTGTCGATCCCGTGGTGGGTGACGACGGTCTATGTCGCGTTCATGGTGTGGACCGTCGCCAACGCCCACCATCCCGTCCTGTTTCTCGGCGGCTTCCTCTTCTTTCTCGGCTTCGATCGCGCAACCGGGGCCTACTCCACGCTGACCGACTTCAAGACGCCGCTGCTCGTCGGGTTCTTCCTCGGCGGCCTGGTCATTCACGGCGGCCTGCAGGGATGGTGGATTGCGCCGGTCCTGGCGCGCTTGACCGAGCTGCCGCTCTTCGTCGGCGCATCGGTGTTGACTGCGTTCAACGACAACGCGCTGGTCACCTACCTCGCCACGCTGGTCCCGAATCTCGGCGATCACTTGAAGCTCGCGGTGGTCCAGGGCGCGGTGACGGGAGGCGGCCTGACGGTGATTGCGAACGCGCCCAATCCCGCCGGGCAGGCGCTGCTGGGTCGTTTCTTCGGCGGCACGATCCATCCGCTCCGCCTGCTCGCCGCGGCGGCGATCCCGACGCTCATCGCCGGCGTCATCTTCCATTTCCTGTAAAGGGAAGAAGAATGGTCCGGAGAGCGCACCGCGAACCCCGAACCATTCCCTCGAACCGTCGAACCTTCGAACCTTCGAACCTTCGAACCTTTACCAGCCAAACTCGGCGTTCAGACGGAAGACGCGCGGATTCATGTACGACGTCGGCGCGAGATAGCCGGTCGAGGTCGTGGAGAACGTCTGGTTGAACGCGAGCGTGACGTTGTTGTTCAGCAGGTTGTAGATATCCAGTCCAGCCGTGAGACGCTGGCCGTTGAAGCGGAAGATCTTCTTCGCCGCGATATCGAGCTGACGGATGCGGTCGCCGTAGCTGTTGCCGGGCCCAATCAGATCGACCGTGAAGGCCCCGGTCGTGGTCAGTGGACGCCCAATCTGCGCCTCCGCCGCCGCGATATCTGCCGGCGAGAGTGTGTAGTTGGCAGCGAGAGAGCCGAGCTGATCGACGCTGACATTGGCCTTGTCCTGATACACCGAGCTCACGTTCACGTCGATCTTCGGAATCGTATAGGTCACGAGGCCGTGGAACGACGTCTGGAACGGCGACTCCTGGTGGCAGTACGGGTTCAAGAGCGCGTCGCCGCCGAACCCGACGGTCATCTCCGGAACAGCGGCGCGGATGTCGCACCAGTCGTTGACCACTTTGCCGGTGCTCGTTCCACCGGAGAACGTGACGCCGTACGCGCCGCGCACGTTCACGGTGACGTCGAAGCCATCGAAGACCCGCGTGTCGTCACCCACCTTGTCCGTGGGCTTGATCAGAAGGTTCGACTGCCCGAACACCTCCGGTTTCACGTTATAGAGCGGTCCGACCGGGTAGCCGCCGCCGCCGGGCAGGCGGGAATCGACGGGCGCGGTCAGGGTGAACGCATCGTAGTCGCTCGGGGAGGTCGCCAGGTTGTCGGTGACGGTGCCGCCGGTGGTGAACTTCGAGAACGAGCGGCGGTAGTAGCCGACCTCCACCGAGGCACGCGGAACGATCTGCTGCTGCACCGAGAGACCGAACGACCAGTCCGCCGGACGGACGCCCCATCCCTTGAACAGGTCCGGGTCGAATTGCGCGCCGATCAGCTCGTTCGAGCCAAACTGCAGGTTGTCGATCGGGCCGCATTCACCGTTGGCCAGCGGATTGGTCAGGTCGCACTCGGGAACGACGTTCGCATTCGCGTCAGTCCACAGACGACTGGTGGACGGCGGGAAGATGCCGCCTCCGCCGCCGGGAATCCGCAGCGCCGGATTCGCGCCGTATGCCAGGTTGCTGACGCTGGCACCCTCGAGGTACTTCCCGAGATTCACCTTGAGCGCGGTCTTGCCGTTGCCGAACAGGTCATAGGCGGCGCCGATCCGCGGCGAAATGTCGTTGTAGCCGGTAACGCCGTCGGTGCGCGCAAAGGTGGCGCCGGGGAAGAAGCGGCTCTGCGGCTCGATCGTTTCCGGGAACCAGCTCCATGGGTGGTCCCAGCGCAGCGCACCCTGCAGCGTCAGCCGCTTGAGGGTCCACTGATCCTGCGCGAAGAGCGAGGCCTGCATCGCCCGCGCGTTGACGTTGTAGGCGTTGGCGTACTCGGTGATGGAGGCGAACGGAGCGCCCTCACCAAAGAACGTGTAGCGCAGGGCCTGGTCATTGACATTGATCTCGCGATCGTCCCGCCAGTAGTTGCCCTGGTAGCCGAATCGCATGCTGTGCGACCCGGTTATGTACGAGGCGGACGCGTTCCAGCTCGAGCCGCGCGTCCGGTTGTTCAACCAGCTCTGTGAGCGGTAGACCATGGGCGTGACGAGGCCCGGCACGATGGGCTGTGCGAGATTGAGGACCTGCACCAGACCGCGTGTCGGGTTCGGCTCGAGCTCGCGCCCGCCCCACTGATAGTAGGTGGTGCCCATCCCCGCTTCGAGCAGCAGTTTGTTGGTCCGCGGCGACGACCAGTTCACCTGCTGGACGCGCTGCGGGCTGAATTCGCCATGGCCGTCTGCTTCCGGCGACGTGGGGAAGATGAAGTTTGGCGAGCCGGTCAACGACGTCGTCCCCGAGCACTTGCGGCACACCGGCTGCTCGTCCCACGAGCCGGTGAACTTGTTGCGCGGCGTCGCCTGCCAGGTGACGCGCGGGGTGTAGTTCTCCCAGGTCCGATCCGAAAAGGCCGGCCTGTTGAGATCGGGTACGTAGGTAAACGCGTTCGGGTCGCCGGCGTTCTGGTTGTAGTACACGTTGAGTGTGTTCTGCCGCTGCCCCTGCGCACGGACGCTCATGTAGTACCAGAGGGTGTCCTTCTTGATCGGGCCGCCGACGGACGCGTTGACGTCGTAGACGTGGTACACCGGATTCGGCTGCGTCGCCCCGCGCGCCTTCAACTCCTCCGTGAAATTGTCCGACTGCATCCCCTCCGAAAAACCGGAGACGAAGGCCAGCCCCGACACGCGGTTGCCGCCCTGCCGCGGCACGATGTTCACGGCGAGACCCGCCGTCTCCGCCTCGCCCAGACCACCCGACGTGGTCATCGTCACTTCCTGCGCGTTGCCGATGTCGGCGGTGAAGTTCGGCGGCTGGTTGCCGCCGGGCGGGTTGCTGATGTTGAGCCCGTCAACGGTCAGACGCGATTCGACACCGCGGCCGCCGTGCACCGGAAAGATGGCGAACACGGGGCCGGTGTTGACGTTGTTGTTGTTCGTCTGCAGCCCGGGGACGGTGTTGAGCAGGTAACTGTAGCTGCGCACGCTCGGCAGGTTCCGCATCGTCTCGTTGTCGAGCGTGACCTCGCGAATCGTGCTCTGCACGTCGACGACCGGCGTCTCGCTGGTCACGGTCACGGTCTCCTGCACCCCGCCGACACGGAGCGTCCCGTCCACGGTGGTGACCCCGGAGCCGCTGATCGTCAATTTCTCCTGTTTCATGGTCGCGAAGCCGGCCAGCGAGAACGTCACGGTGTACTCGCCGGGACGGAGGTTCTCGATGCGGTAGCGCCCGCTGCTGTCCGTCGTCGCGGTGCGCACCTTCTCGATCAGGGCGGGACTGGCGGCCTCCACCGTCACACCGGGAAGCAACCCTCCCGTGTTGTCCGTGACGGCACCGGCAAGGGTGGCCTGGGCCCGCGCGGTGGCCGGAAGCAGGCAGACGAGAGCGAACAATCCGAACGTGCGTAGAAAGACGCGCATGTCATCACCTCGAAATGGCAATGGGGCTACATCCGCTGAAAACGCCGAAGCTCGGGACGAGGGGCTCGTCGCTTGGCAACCCGTCGTACGAGACGCACGCAGGCTTTTGACAACTTGGGGGGAACGATCACCGACGCGTGGACACGAGCCCGCTCACGGCGTCGTGTTCAGCGCTGCTGGAGACACCTCAACACGCCTTGCTCATGACGGCGCGCTCGAGGATCCCATATTTGGATTTACCTATATCCAAATGGAAATATTCGACAATCTCCTTCAGCGGATCATGCCGAGGTCATCCGGACGCCGTCAAGGTCATGGGTAGGGCGCGCCGCCGATCAGTCAGCGGCTCCGTGCCGCGCGCGTCTCGACCAGTGTCCGCTGCAGTCGCGCCAACTGCTCGGAGACAATGCCGCGCGCGCGGCGCGCGACGATCCGGCGCACCGCTCCGCCCAGCACGCCATCGAAGAGATCGATGCGCGAGCGATTCAGATACACGACATAGGTGGTGGCCGGCGACCCAGCCGGATCGCGCACGAGCAGCGTCAGACCGAGCGACGCGTCGTAGTAGTGCATCGCGTAGATCTGTTTCGACGCAATGGCGTAGTTCACCGGCGACTCGCCCGGAATCTGCGCGATCGCCACGTGGGTGATGGTCATCGTCGGCTGGCCGTGGACACGCTCGCTCGACCAGTAGACGAAGTCGGACGTCGCGTCGTGGTCGACCGCCGGGTACTCGAGCAGGTGCCGGCGGAGGCCCGCGGCGTGGCGCCAGGTGCCGCTGTCCGCATCCACCAGCGAGGCGAATTCGCGCCCGACGTTCAGACGCGCCGACGTGTCGGCGTACTCCATCGCCGCCGCGCCTCCCGCGTCGCGGTAACGGGTGACGTACTCGACCAGGATCTGACGCATCAGGCCGGTGGCGCGGCGGGACGAATCCGATGCGCTCCAGTCGACGCCGCGGCGGAAGCGTTCGATGCCTTCTGCGGACAGCCGCAGGCCGCAGTTCTCGACCTCGCACTCGCGGAGGCGCCGCAGCTCGCCCTCGTCCAGCGTGAGGGCGTCGAGGTCCGTCAGCTGCGCCGGTACCCCGAAGGTCCCGATCTGCAGCACATCGTCGGTGCGCTTGAACGTGGCGATATCCCGCAGGCGCTCGACGTACACCGACGGCGCGACGGCGATGCGAACGACGCCGAGCGTCGCGATTTCACGCCGATGCGCGACGTCGAGCGTGCGCGCCACGACCTCGCCCTTGTCGACGCGGTCGATCTCGCCGCTCGACAGCTTGAACGCGGTCTGCAGGAAGGACCGTGCCGGATCGCGCGGCGCGGCGCCCGGAGCGACACTGAGCGCCAGCACGGCGAGCACCGAGAGTGCCGTTCGAACCGCCATCGCCTTCCCTCTGCGGACCCGCGCTCCGCTACGGTTATCTCTTAAATCGTTAAGAGTTCACAGCCGACTCTAACAGCCCGGGAGAGAGGCGTCAATGAAAGAATTAAAAGTTCGAGGATTGGATAGCATGAGCCGCATGACACGCCGTTTCACCGTTCGTCCGATCGCCCGCACGTGGAAAGCACATGGGCTCAGCCGGTGATTTCCAGCGACCGCATCTTCGTGAAGGACGTCTCCACGCTCGCGCGGTGGAGACTGCGCTGACGGCGCGCCATGACGGCGGGTCCAGGACAACCCGCCCGGCGACGGCGAGTCCAGGGGCCCGCCCTACCACTTCCACCCGGCGGACACAATATTCGCCCTCGTAATCCGTCTACAGCGGTACACCCGGTCCGAAAGGATTCGGCAAGGGACGACGCCAGCCGGCGCGGATGGCACTTGAACAGGATCAGCAAATCGCGGAGGTGGTAGAGCGGGAGCGATCCCGGCTGCGTAACTTCATTCGCCGGCGAGTGCCCGATCCACGCGACGCTGAAGACATCCTGCAGGACGTGTTCTACAAGCTGGTGGAAGCGAACCGGCTGCTGATGCCGATCGATCACGTCACCGGCTGGCTGTTTCGCGTGGCGCGCAATCGCATCACCGATCTGCTGCGCCGGCAGAAGGCCGTGCGCTTCGGCGACACCGCCGCAGACGAGGAGGGGGAACGGCTGCAGGTCGAGGACCTGCTGCCCTCGCCCGACGCCGGGCCGGAGGCCGAGTACGCACGCGGCGCCCTTCTCGAGGCACTCGAACAGGCCATCGGCGATCTGCCGTCCGAACAGCGCGAGGTCTTCATCGCCCACGAGCTGGACGGACGCAGCTTCAAGGAGATCGCGGCCGACACCGGGGTCGGCATCAACACGCTGCTCTCGCGGAAACGATACGCCGTACTGCGGCTGCGCGAGCGGCTGCGACGCACCTATGACGAGATGACGAAGCCATGAGGACCCGCACATGAGCATCAGACGCTTCAGGCAGTGGCGCTACATGATTCCCGCGGCGATCGTCGCCGCCCCGGTGTTCCTCGCACTGTTCGTACTGGTCGGGGGCGGGATCGTGATGCTGTTGTGGAACTGGCTCCTCCCGCCGCTCTTCGATTGGCCCCGCATTACCGTGTGGCAGGGATTCGGGCTGCTGGCCCTGTGCCGGATCCTCTTTGGCGGATTCGGCGGCAGCCGCGGCGGCGGTCACCAGCGTTCGAGGCACATCTCGCAGGCGGACCGCGAACGATTCCAGGAGCGAATGCGTGAACGATTCTGCCGCCCATCCGTCGAAAGCAGGGAGGCAGAATGAGTCCAATGACAGAGACGACGGCTTCAGGCAGACCGCTGCGGCTGCGGCCCGGCATCGCCATCGCCGTTCTCCAGCTCCTGATCATGGTGGGCGGCGTGCTCTTCGCACCCGACGAAGCCATGATCTTCGTGCTGGGCGGCGGCATCATCGGCGCCCTGGCCACGATCGTGTGGTGGGTCGGGTTCAGCCGTGCGCCCTGGTACGAGCGCGTTGGCGCCATCGCGTTGATGCCGTTCGTCGTCCTGGCGACGAAGCAGGTCGTCGACGCGTCGATTTCCGGCGCCGGAATGGGCATGCTGATTTACGTGCTGCCGCTCCCGCTCCTGAGCCTGGCGCTCGTCGCGTGGGCTGCGGCCACGCGTCATCTGCAGGACCCTGTTCGGCGTGCGGCCTGGCTCGTGGTGGCGTTCGTGCTCGGCGCCGTACCCTGCACGCTCATACGAACCGCCGGCATCAGAAACGGCGCCACGGCGGAGCTCCATTGGCGCTGGACGCCGACTCCCGAGCAACGGCTGCTGGCACAGGCGGACGAGGAGCCCGCCGTCGTTCCACCGGCGGCGCCCATCGTGGCGACGCCGGGAGCGGCACCCGTGGCGGCGAACAGCACCGCAGAGGCAACGGCGCCTCCGGCCGTTTCACCGGCGAGCAGCGAAGACGGCGGCGTTCCGGCGGCGGCGGTCGTATCTGCAGAGTGGCCAGGCTTTCGCGGACCCCACCGCGATGACGTCGTGCACGGCGTGAGCATAGAGACGGATTGGTCCAGGTCGCCGCCTGTCGAGATGTGGCGCCGGCCAATCGGCCCGGGCTGGTCGTCATTCGCCGTCCGTGGCGACTTCCTCTACACGCAGGAGCAACGCGGCGAAGAGGAGCTCGTCGCCTGTTACCGGGTGTCCAGCGGCGCGCCGGTATGGAGACACCGCGATCGAGTCCGGTTCTACGAATCGAACGGCGGCCCCGGTCCACGCGCGACGCCGACGATCAGCAACAACCGCATTTACACATTCGGTGCGACGGGCGTGCTGAACGCGCTCGATGCGGGCAGCGGCACCGTGGTCTGGTCCCGCAACGCAACCTCCGACACTGGCAGGGGGATCCCTGACTGGGGCCGCACCAGCTCGCCGCTGGTGGTTGACGAGGTCGTGATCGTGAACGCCGGCCTGCTCGTCGCCTACGACACCGCCACTGGCAAGCTGCGATGGATGGGGCCGGGGGCGGGGGGCTACAGCTCGCCGCAGCTCGTGACGATCGATGGCGTGCCGCAAGTCCTGATGTTGGGCACGTCAGGTGCGACGAGCGTCGCACCGGCCGACGGCAAGGTGCTGTGGACTCACGACTGGCCCGGCGGCAGCATCGTGCAGCCGGCCGTCACCGAGAATGGCGACGTGCTCGTCAACAGCGTCAGCCTGGCGGGAGGCACCGGCCTCCGCCGCCTCGCCATTGCTCACGGCGCCGGCGGATGGACCGCCACCGAGCGATGGACGTCGACCGGCCTGAAGCCGTACTTCAACGACTTCGTCGTCCACAAGGGACACGCGTACGGGTTCGACGGCAACATCCTCTCGAGCATCGATCTCGAGGATGGCAAACGCACGTGGAAGGGCGGACGGTATGGCTTCGGTCAGCTCCTTCTGCTCGCCGACGAGGATCTGCTGCTGGTGCTGTCCGAAGACGGTGAGCTGGCGCTGGTCC
>Ga0207701_10001247_pt1 | contig 26887 bp, 28 predicted proteins | sample KBSSwiSSwithPhiX_FD_184294 | JGI IMG/M metagenome (GOLD analysis project Ga0207701, IMG submission 184294) | Switchgrass rhizosphere bulk soil microbial communities from Kellogg Biological Station, Michigan, USA, with PhiX - S5 (SPAdes) (version 2) | ecosystem: Environmental > Terrestrial >... | reverse complement strand
ACGCAACTCACCCGAGACGCTGCACACGATGATCGAGGCAAAGAAGATCGCGTGGGCCGATCGCGCGAAATTTTATGCAGATCCTGCGTTCGCAAAGATTCCGCTCACCGAATTGCTTTCGAAAAGCTACGCGGCCGAGCGCCGGAAATTGATCGACCCAGATCACGCAGCTAAAAAAGTCGAAGCCGGCAAACCGCAAAATGGAGCCGGCGAGCTCCAGCGCCGCTCTGCCGGAATTTCGGCCCGAGGGCGGGTCGGCTCCAGTTCGCTTATAGATCACGGCGATACGATTTACATGTGCACTGCCGATGATAAAGGCAACATGGTGTCTCTTATCCAAAGCAATTATCGCGGGATGGGCAGCGGGATTGTAGTGCCGGGACTCGGATTCATGTTTCAAGATCGAGGCGAGCTTTTCTCGATGGATCCGCAGCACGCCAATGTTTACGCGCCGGGTAAACGTCCGTTTCACACCATCATTCCCGGATTCGTGATGAAAGACGGCAAACCGTTGGAAGCTTTCGGTGTCATGGGCGGCGGCATGCAGCCGCAGGGCCACGTTCAGGTGCTCACCAACCAGATTGATTTTGGTTTGAACGTCCAGGAAGCCGGAGACGCGTCCCGGTGGCAGCATGAAGGCGATAATGAACCTACAGGCGAAAAGATGGACGCTTCAGGTGGATACGTTGAAGTAGAGAGCGGTATTCCGTACGAGGCAGTGCGTGAGTTGCGCAAGAAAGGCCACGACGTTCGTTTCGATGTCGGCGGTTACGGCGGTTATCAAGCAATCAAAGTCGAAATGCATGATGGCCGGCGTGTTTACGTCGGCGCCAGCGAATCACGCAAAGACGGAATGGCTAGTGGATATTAGTTCCGCCTGTAGGGCGTCTGTGCCAGACGCCAGACAATTGGATCGGCGTTTGACACAAATGCTCTACAATTTTCGGTCTTAATTCTTGGGCGCCTTAAGCTCGGCGAGTTTTTCTTCCGCGTTCGTTACGTCGGATTTGTGCGCGCTGCCGAGTTTAAGCAACCTTTGCTGACGCCGCAGATTCGCTTCGGCAAATTCAAGCTCGGCGCTCTCACGTTTTGCCAGTGCCTTTTGCTCGGCTTCGGTCGATTGCGCGAGCGCTGTTTTCGCTACTTCCAACTCTTGTTTGGTGCTTTCACCCGACGCAACGCGGGATTCCTGTTCGGCGACTGTTCCTTTAGCTTGGGCGACTCGAGCACTCGCCAGTTCAGCTTCGCATTTGATTGCCTTCAACGCTCGTTGCTCGACCTCGACTCTTGCGAGCACGCCGATCTTCCACAGGCGCTCCGCACCGGCAGCATTTCGTTTCGCACGCTCCAGTTTCTTTTCGCACCGGGCAACGTCGCCCTCGGGCGTCCCCGCCTCGGCGAGCTCGTCGGAAAGATTTTGCTTTAATATCGGCGGCTCAATGTCGAACTCGCCGGGCTCGTCAGAATTGCTCGACTGATCCACCGCCAACGCAATGATCGCGCTGCTGAGAAACGTCACCAGCAACGCGACCCCGCGGATCATGGCGAGAGTTTATCACAAAAATTCCAGGGAGCGACGGCTTGGGCAGCCGTCGTTGATATGACCGCTGGGAAGCAGTAATTCCTTGCGACGAAGTTCATGAAATTTTCTTTCATCCGCCACTTTCCTTCGGTAGAAGACGGACCCGGAGGAATTTATCTATCCGGTTAATCGTCAAATCCTGCTTGCCGTCATTATCTCAGGATTGATCCTTCCAGCCGCATCGGCCGATCTTTTTCCGAGCTCCGGACCTGTTGTGTCGGGCAAAAATGCACGCCTTCGATTCGGGAAGGCGGCTGCGCCCAAGAATGCGCCGGTCCCTGTAAAACGCGCGATCTGGGCGGCGAATCAACTTCGGTCAAAACCATATCGCTATGGCGGCGGGCACAAATCATTCAAGGATCACGGCTACGATTGTTCCGGCACAATCTCGTACGTGCTCGCCGCGGCGGGCTTGATCAACACGCCCATGAGCTCAACCGAATTTCGCAGCTACGGCGAACGCGGCGCCGGCAAATGGATCACCATCTACGCGCGCGAAGGTCACACGTTTGCAGTTATTGCCGGACTGCGACTCGACACAACGCCATTCGATCATTACACCGGCAAGTGGGCACCGCGTTGGTACGCCGTCTACCGCCCACCCCGCGGCTTTGATGCGAGACATCCCGACGGGTTGTAGCGCGAGAAAACTCCTGATTACCTAGTCCAATTTCGATTTTGGCGATTTGTTCTTCCTATTAGAATTTGGCAAACAACGTGAACAACCTTGGTTTCGCATTCTTCTGCGTTGTCGCAGTAATCGAGTTTAACTCTCCTTCTGCCGAGGCCGGTGCTACCGGCGACGTTTTCACGCCCGTGATTGCCTCGACCCTTTCGCCGGAAGCTCACCCGATCCGCGGCACCGACGGTGCCTATCACCTCGTTTATGAATTGCAGCTTACCAACACGAAGTCGGTTCCAGCTACGATCCAGAAGATTGAGGTATTGGCAGGCTCAACTGGATCTCAAATCATCACCAGCTTTTCCGACGCAGAGCTACTAAAGCGCATACGAACACTCGCGCCGCAGCCCGCAACGGACGCGGTAATCGAGCCGAACGGGGCCCGCCTCTTCTATATTGAACTTACGTTTAAGGACGGAACCAATGTTCCGAAGCTACTCGAACACCGCCTGCATCTAATTGGCGCTCCCAATCCCGGGCCTGCGAAACCAGCACCCCTGGATTACGTCGTCGCTCCAGTGAAGATCGCGGACGACAAACCGTTGATCATCGACCCGCCACTCGCTGGCGCAGGTTGGGTCGCCGCCAACGGCTGCTGCAACCCGGACATTACCCACCGTGGTTCCGTGCAAAGCATCAACGGCGCCTTATACGACTCGCAACGTTTTGCCATTGATTGGATGCGCTTAGACGAACAGGGGCGTCTTGTCCACGGCGAGGAAAGCGACGTCCATAATTACAATGACTATGGAGCGGACGTGCTCGCAGTGGCCGATGCCAAAGTCGTTAGCGTGCTGAACAATCTCGACGACCAGATTCCGGGTCGGTTGCCAGAACCGAGCTTTATTACCATCGAGACCGTGGATGGCAACCATGTCGTGCTCGATCTCGGCGGGGGACGTTTCGCCTTCTATGCGCATCTGCAGAAAAATTCCATCAAGGTGCGTCCCGGCGATCAAGTAAAGAAAGGCGCGGTTTTGGGAAAACTGGGAAACACAGGGAACACGTCCGCCCCACATCTTCACTTTCATATTATGAACCGCCCATCACCTATGGCTGCGGACGGAATTCCTTACCTGATCGACGCCTTTGATTTTTCCGGACAAATAGACATTGCGGCATTCGACACCGCGCCCGCTCTAGCAGGCGATTGGGGCAAAGGCAGGCCTGCAAAACCCGAACCGCGGCAACGCGAGTTCCCGCTTAATCTCAACATCATCAATTTCCCGCCGGCCGTTACTCCCAAGTAGATGTCAGGCTTCAAAATTGAAAACGAACGCGTCGAGTTTCGGGTTCACACCATCAGAATTGCGAAAGCTACGCTCCTTAAAAACGCCAGCCGGCATACAGAAATTTCTCGACGACCTGCCTTACAACCTTAGCTACGACGCGCGCTCGCCGAAGAAAGTTCTCAACGACCGCATCGCGTCATGTCTCGAGGGCGGAATTTTTGCCGCTGCTGCGCTCCGCGTTTTGGGATTTCCGCCGCTGATCTTCGATCTCGAAGCGGAACAGGACACCGATCACGTCATCGCGATTTTCAAAGTGCGCGGCCACTGGGGCGCAGTGGCAAAATCGAATTTTACGGGCTGCCGTTATCGCGAGCCGGTGTATCGCAGCCTGCGTGAGCTGGCCATGAGTTATTTCAACATCTATTTCAACCTGCGCGGCGAACGAACTCTGCGGCGGTACTCGCGTCCGGTGAATCTCGCGAGATTCGATCATCTTGACTGGATGATCACAGAAAAACCGACCTGGTTCATCGCTGAATATCTGTGCGAAATCCCGCACATCTCCATGCTCACGCCCGCAATGGAAAAGAATCTCACCCGCGTTGATCGCCGTACCATGGCCGGGGAAATGGTCGGCCACAGAAAGAAATAGTCTTAGTGCTGCCCACTCTTCAAAGGGCAACAACAAAGTGATACAAACGGCTTAATGAGGCGCACCACAACACTTGCCATTCGCGTGCTGCTGTTCTGTGCAGTCGTGATCCACCTATAAGCGACCGATAACAGTCACGAACACAAATGACAGCGGCCCTGGTTCACTGCGTCAGGCGCTGGCCAATGCGAACAACGGAAAACACCATTAACTTTGCGGTGACAAGAACGATTTTTCTGACGAGTGGCGAATTGTTGGTCGACAAAACTGTCACCATTTCCGGTCCCGGCATGACGATTTGTCCAGTTGCTACCGCACTGGCTAACACAAAGGTTGTTTACCGCACTCTCAGCGTTTCGCCGAGAATGGTAGAGATTTCCTCCTGGAAACAACGATTCCGGGCGGCTTCAAAACGCTGGAAGGCGTCATGTGGGGGTTGCTCACATTGTGCTCGTAATGCCCGAATAAGGATTTCTCGTCACGTTTTTTCCCGATACCATAAGCTCCACCTCTCAGGGGGAAGGCGCGATGGCGAAATCGTCGAGGAGTGGGATGCCTAACAAAACTAGACGCTTTTGTCTTGTTTTGAACTTACCTCATTCGTAGCTGATCGGTATCCGAACCTGGGAAACGGTGCCGGGCTTAAACCGCCAGCTTTTGAATGTTTGGGTGGTGAGTTTGTCGAGTAGCGGACTGCCGGTGCTTTGGAACATGTTTGCGCTAGTCACTGCTCCTGTCGCGGGATCAACTGTCACGACGCAAATACCACTTCCGCTGAGATTGCGGCGTTTCATTTCGTACGTGCAATCAGGCAACGGGGCGGTAATCGCCATGGATTGGGCCACCGAAAGCGACACCGGAACGGGCGCCGAAACGCTTGCCGCATCAGGTTGCACAGCGGGTCGAGGCCGTTTTCTCGGTCGAGGTTTCCTTTCGGCAGGCACGGCGATTACTGCCGGTTCTTCCGCAGAGGGTGCTTGTTCAGTGGGAGTCGCCGCTCTTTGGCTTGGCGGCACCGAGGGAGCGTTCCGGTTGGGCTCGATCTTTTTCTCTTCCGCCGGGGCCACTTGTGTTGGTACTTCTTCGGCAGCCGCCGGCAGCTGCTCGGGTACAGATGCAGCGTCTTGCTTCGCCGCGGTTGCTACGGTTTGGGAACTCGGTTCGCTTTTCTTCTTTTTCGGCTTGTGAATTTGAATCATCTCGCCGGTCTGGAATTGATCCGGAAGATTCGCCGAAGTCGCCTCCTGCCCCTGACTCATGTGCGCACCGGCCAGGCAAACAGCAGTGCACAAAACGAACACGCTCATGGTGCGGGCAGCCATGACGAAAATGTCCGCCCCGCCTAAGCAACGTCAACCCATGGCTGCACCATGGATTGGTGGAGAGCGCGGGCGCCTCGCCCGCGGTGTCACGCGCCTCGCGGGACATTTTGAAGAAGTTTTTTGACGCGCACGCCAAAAATGGCGGATGGGGCGCCTGCGTTCCTCGGGTGCCGCTTGAACTTGGTCGTGAAGGGGGAAACGTTAAGAGAACGGTTTTCGCTTGTTATGCTTCTCGTCACCACAACCGACATTACCGTTTGGGTTGTCTCCGCGCTGCTCGCGCTCGGCATCGGCGCGGGCAAATACGCGAAATGGAAAGCGCGCAACCAGTTAGTGCGCGAACTCGCAGCGATGGATCGTGAACGCCGGGAAAAAGTGCTCGGTCGGATGAATCCAGCGCAGGCGATGGAGGCGCGCCAGGAATTGATGCGACGATTTAACATTTTCTGACGCCGGTTCTTGTAGAGCAACCGCATCGGGTTGCCCCGGCAGGCGGAGCGCCTGCCCTACAACGATACCTTTGCTCAACATGACAGCGCCCGTTGCGAGATGAATTGTAAAATGCTGATGTCCATCACACCGTTTGAAATAAGTGTGGCGGTGATGCCTGAAGACATTGACGAGCAGAATCATGTCAACAACACCGTTTACCTACGCTGGGTCCAGGAAGTAGCTACCGCGCATTGGCAAGCGATCGCCAGCAGCGAAGCACAGGGCGAAATCGGATGGGTAGTGTTGCGGCACGAAATCGATTACAAGGCGCCGGCCGGCCTTGGCGATGAGATTGTGTTGCGGACATGGGTCGGCAAAGCGACCCGACTTACGTTCGAACGGTTCACGGAAATTCTGCGTAGAAGTGATGGCCAGTTGTTGTCAAAGACTCGGACGCTCTGGTGTCCAATCAATGCGCAAACCGGCCGGCCCGGCCGCGTACCTCTCGAGGTGCGTAAGCAGTTTTCGATTTGAGCGAGCCGTCGTTCTCGTACTCGTCGTCCTCCTCGTTCCTTACACGGCGGTCGCCACCGGCGAACGAGGAGGAGACCGACGAGGCGAGCAGCGGAAGTTGAACATTGAACGTCGAGCGTTGAGCGTTGGGCGTTGCAACCTTCATCTGCCGAGTCACGCCCCGTTATCGCTTGTTATTGCGCGACGTTTCTCAAACCAGAGATGCTGCATATCTACCGGCAAATCACCGGTCTGAAACGATGCGCTCCGGTCGTAGTCGCGCAGAAGCGGGAGAACGCTGAGATTTATCCGTTCGAGGACGTTCACATCATTCCCAAGCCACCAACACATATCCTCCGACGGTTCTGGTTTCGACAATTGCGCGATCAGCCGTGGCAGATTTCGGAAGCGGAACTGAGCGACTTGCTCAGCGTTCTAACTGAAGCGCGTGCGCGTCTTTTGCACATTTACTTTGGCCATATCGCTGTGCATCTGCTGCCGCTGATCCGGGCCTGGAAAAATCCTTCGATTGTTTCCTTTCACGGCGCCGATGTGATGGTCGACATGAATAAGCCGGATTATAGACAAGCGACTTTGCAGATGTTGGACGCAGTAGCGCTGGCTCTCGTTAGGTCAGAATCGCTACGGCGCGCTCTCGTCGATCTCGGCTGCAATCCGGAAAAGATTGAGGTGCAGCGCACCGGAATTCCGCTCGAGGAATTCCCGTTTCGGGAACGTACCGTCCCGAAAAACGGCGAATGGCGATTCGTGCAGGCGGGACGATTAATCGAGAAAAAAGGTCTGCCGGTCACTCTGCGCGCTTTCGAAGTCTTCGTTCGCCAATACCGAAACGCAACGCTGACGATTGCAGGCGAAGGGCCGTTGCTGAGGGAACTCGAGACGTTGGCGCGCGAATTGAAGATCGCGGAACGCGTGTCATTCACCGGGTTCGTTTCGCAGGAGCGATTGCGCGAGATCTATTACCGCTCGCACATTTTCCTGCATCCGAGCCAGACCGGCCGCGACGGAAACCAGGAGGGAATTCCGAATTCAATGCTCGAAGCGATGGTTACTGGCCTCCCCGTCTTCGCAACCGAGCACGGCGGGATTCCCGAGGCAATCGAGCATGGTGTGAGTGGCGTGCTCGTGCCTGAGCGTGATGAATTCGCTTTGGTGGAAACGTTGCTAGATGCGGTGCAGGACCTCGGCTTCCTTTCGCGCATCGCGCAGAGCGGCGCCGAAGCAGTGCGAAAGAATTTTGACCTATCCACGCAAGCGCAACGGCTGGAAGAAATTTACCTCAGTTTACTGTAGGAGCGTTTGTGTGAGACACCCTGAGAATGTTCGGTGCCTGGCACAAACACCGCTACAACATTGCTGCGTCAATGCCTGCATCTTGTTCGGGCCACGGTAAAACCGTCGAGCTTGGAGCAGTTCTGGTCGAAAGATGCGTTGCCAACAACTTTGGGACTGACGGAGAAGAGGCTCGTGGATCAACCGCTGACGCAGCCTGCACCTCCAAAACCAAAATGGTGGAAGCGAAACTGGAAATGGTTCGTGCCGCTGGGGTGTTTCACAGTGGCACTGCTGTTCCTGGTGTTTGTTAGTTCAGTACTCGTGATCGTCTTCAGCGCGATTAAATCTACCGATGTTTACAAGGAGGCGCTGGCCCGCGCCAAAGCGGATCCTGCCGTGATCGAAGCTCTCGGTTCCCCTATCAAGGACGGATTTCTCGTGTCGGGAAACACAAACGTGAACGGCCCGGCAGGTGAATCCAACCTGGCGATTCCATCTCCGGGCCCAAGGCAAAAGGGACAATTTACTTGTCGGCAAACAAGTCACTCGGGCAGTGGAATTATTCGGGGCTCGTCGTGGAAGTCCGACAAACGCATCAACGTATCGATGTCTTTCAAAAATCGGCGCGGGCCAATTCGCGCTACCAATCCGCGGCTTTCTTCGGCGGAAACGACTATCAAGCTTCGGTCCAATCTGGATTGCCAGGACCAGTAGCGCGCAAACTACTGGTCGTCCTCGTGACCGATCGAGGACGAGGAGGAGAACGACGAAGCGCAAGGAAGTCTTGGCAAGACGGAAATCAGTACGGTTTACGTTCGGCGTCCCGCACGTAAATTCACGTATGTCAATCTCAGAGGAGCAAGTGAAGAACGCATTGAAGTCCGTGAAGTATCCGGGCTTCACTCGCGACATCATTTCTTTCGGATTGGTAAAATCAATCCAGATCGATAATGGCGACGTTAAGGTGCAACTCGCACTTGCGACGAATGATCCAAATGTCCCCGCAACGATTAAAAATGACGCAGAACGCGTATTGCGCACGATCGAAGGTATTCGCAGCGCGAAAGTCTTGATCGATATCCAGGCGCCGCCTGGCGGCGCAGGAGCGAGCGCAGTCTCCGCACGGATTCCGGGCGTTAGACACGTCATCGCTGTGGCAAGCGGCAAAGGCGGCGTAGGAAAATCAACAGTCGCGGCAAATCTTGCAGTGGCACTGGAACAAACCGGCGCACGCGTCGGGCTGTGTGATTGCGATATTTACGGGCCGAGCATCTCGTTGATGTTTGGCACGCGCGAGCGGCCAACGGCGACGGATGAGAACATGATCGTGCCGATCGAACAATACGGATTGCGGTTGATGTCGATGGGATTTCTGCTGGATGACACGTCGCCAGCGATTTTGAGGGGACCGATGGTGACGCGTTACACGCAACAATTCCTGCGACAGGTCGAATGGGGTGAACTGGATTATCTGGTGCTCGATCTTCCGCCTGGCACAGGCGATATCCAGCTGACCATCGTGCAGACGGTCGCGTTATCGGGAGCGATTATCGTTACTACACCGCAGGAAGTGGCGTTGATCGACGCGCGGAAAGCAGCAACTATGTTCGAAAAGGTAAACGTGCCGGTACTCGGCCTAATCGAGAACATGAGTTATTTCGTCTCCCCATCGGACAAGAAACGGTATGATATTTTCGGCTCAGGAGGCGGCGAACGGGAAGCCAAGCGTTTGCGTGTCCGATTGCTCGGGGAAATTCCGATCGACATCGCTACGCGTGAGGGCGGCGATCGCGGTATCCCCATTGTGAGTGAGGATCCGAAATCACCTGTGACTGCCGAATTTAAGCGGATTACTCACGAGATTCGTAAACTGCTGCCATAGCGATACATCCAGCGCAGTCACCGCAAACGTAATAAATTTCGCGATTCCCTCGTCTAATTCTGGTGTTTGATTTTTGTTGCGGTGGCAGAGCCGTTCGGAGTTGACTAGGTGAAAATGTTGTGAAAGAACAATCGGACATGCCGTCTTCGGAAGTAGATCAGGCGCAGTTCGTCAAAGACTCAGCACTCTACAAGGAATTCCTGGCAGAGCGCGCAGAAATTTTGAAGCACAAGTGGATCGAGAGCGAAAAAGCCGGCAAAGACATCGGCTTTGAAAGAGCTCTGCTGGATTGGATCTTGAAACATCGGTCCAACTGGCGAGAGCGACGACGAAAGGAGGCGCGCACCGAACAGGCCGCCTCCTAATTTTTTTGTACCTTTAAGGTGATCCTGCGAGGTCGCCAAGGAAACCATGAAACCAAAACAAAACTCATCCGCCGCCGTCCCGATCTTGGACGCGGAAGCAATTCGTCGAGCGCTACGCCGGATTGCGCACGAGATCATCGAGGGCAATTCGAAGCTCAAAAGCGTTGTGCTCGCGGGGATTCCCTCCCGCGGGGTGGAGATCGCGCGCCGAATCGCGGCTTTTATTCGCGAGATCGAGAACGCTGAGGTCGATGCCGGCATCATCGACGTAGCGATGCACCGAGACGACGTGGGCACGCGTAAGGAATTGCCCGTGGTGCACGCTTCCAAACTTCCGGTACCGTTGGAAGACCGGACGGTGATCATTGTCGATGATGTGCTGTATACCGGCCGCACTGTGCGTGCAGCGATGGATGCAATTAATTCATTCGGCCGCCCCGCGCGCATACAGCTCGCAGTACTGGTCGATCGCGGCCATCGCGAGCTGCCGATTCGACCCGATTACGTCGGAAAAAATTTGCCGACCGCCACGCGCGAACAGATTCAGGTGCGGCTGCAGGAAACCGACAAAGAACCGGATGCTGTCTACTTGGAAAAGGAATGAAAACGCGAACGGCATTTCTGAGAAGCGCACGCTTAGAGGGTACTGGCAAAGGCGTTTCGGCTTCGCGAACTTTTCTTGAAAGTTCGGAATTCCGGCAGACTAACGCGAATCCAATTGGAAATTTGTTTCGACGGAATGTCGAAACCAGCACGCTGACAGCGTGCGCTCCCGAGATTTCGTTATCGCAGCAATCGACATTCGGATCATGACCACGCGCTGGACACGCAAAGATCTTCTGGGCCTGCGCGAGCTGACGGCCGACGAAATCAATTTTGTTCTCGAGACAACCGACGCGTTCAAACAGGTCGGCACACGCGAGATCAAAAAAGTGCCTGCACTACGCGGCAAAACGCTGATCAACTTTTTCGTCGAGCCGAGCACTCGGACGCGCACCTCTTTCGAGTTGGCCGCATTTCGCCTGAGTGCCGACGTGATCAACATCGCGGCAACGACTTCGAGCCTGACTAAAGGCGAGACGCTCAAGGACACCGCGCGGAATCTCGAGGCCTTACATGCTGATATTATCGTGCTGCGCCACAGTTCCGCAGGCGCGCCGCAGTTTCTGGCAAACCGGCTGAAAGCGAGCATAATCAACGCCGGCGACGGCGCGCACGAACACCCAACCCAGGCGCTTCTCGACCTCTATACGATCCGCGAGCGCAGAGGTAAAATCGCCGGCCTGCACGTCGCGATTATCGGCGATATTTTGTTTAGTCGCGTCGCACGTTCGAACATTTTCGGTCTACTCAAGCTCGGTGCGCGCGTGACGCTCGTCGGCCCAAGCACGCTTGCGCCACGTGAGTTTCAAAAGCTCGGCGCCGAGGTTTCACACAAAATCGAGGACGTCCTACCCACCGCAGATGTTGTGAATCTTTTGCGGATCCAGCACGAACGGCAGCGCAGAGAGTATTTCCCGGGACTCGACGAATACATTCGCTTGTTCGGCCTAACGAAACAACGCGCAAAACTTTTGAAGCCGGACTGCCTGATCATGCATCCCGGCCCGATTAACCGCGGGGTCGAGGTTGACAGCGAAGTCGCCGACGGATTACAAAGTGTCATTCTCGATCAGGTCACCAATGGTCTCGCCGTGCGCATGGCTGTTTTGTACCTGTGCGGAGGGATCGCGGCATGAGAACAGGCGCGATTGCACCTGTGAGTAGCGCACTCATTCTGAATGCCGCTGATCGCATCTTGCGATCACGGACGTTTACATCATCGGAACAATCACAAATAACTGTGAAATCGGACAAGAGCTCGTCGCCGCAAAATGCGGCGAACAGAACGCTACAAGCGTGCGCTCCCCAGAAATGAGCGCGACCATCATTCGCAACGGAAGGATAATCGATCCCGCGAATAACCGGGATCAGATCGCGGATCTATTGGTTGTTGACGAAAAAATTGCGGACGTCTCTCAACTCTCAACTCTCAACTCTCAACCGGAAGAGATTGACGCGCGCGGGTTGATCGTCGCGCCCGGCTTAATTGACATACACGTGCATCTGCGCGAGCCGGGATTCGGTCACAAGGAAACGATCGAATCGGGTGCGCGAGCCGCCGCGGCCGGCGGATTCACGGCTATCGTTTGCATGCCGAATACTGCGCCTGTTCCGGATAATCCAGGCACGATTGCCTGGATCAAAGATCGCGCGTCCACGATCTCGCGGGTGAATATTTTTCCAACGGGCGCAATTTCAAAAAATCTCGCAGGGGAAGAACTCGCGCCGATAGGTTCGCTTGCACAAGCAGGCGTTGTAGCGATAACGGATGACGGTCATTGCATTCAAAATCACGAACTCATGCGGCGCGCGGTCGAGTATGCGCGGATGGTCGGCGTGCCAGTGCTCGACCATTGTCAGGACTACAATTTGGTCGGCAACGGAGTCGTGCATGAGGGTTATTGGAGCACGCTGCTCGGCCTACCTGGCTGGCCCGCGGCTGGCGAAGAAGCCATAGTGATGCGGAACATTTTGCTCGCGGAACTCTGCGATCATTACATTCATTGCCAACACATCTCGACTGCAGGCAGTGTGCGGTTGCTTCGCGAAGCTCGGGCAAGAGGAGTGAAAATCAGCGGTGAGGTTTGTCCGCATCACATCGCGTTAACCGACGACGCGATTCAAAATTTCGACACGAATTACAAAATAAATCCGCCGCTGCGCTCGCAGAACCACGTCGATGCGCTGCTGGAAGGAATCGCCGATGGAACGCTATCGATCTTGTGTTCCGATCACGCCCCGCATGCTCATTTTGAAAAGGAAGTAGAATTTGATGCCGCGCCATTTGGCATTATTGGGTTGGAGACGGAGCTCGGCTTGTTCCTCGACCTGCTCGTGCACAAACATCGCACGATCGATATCGCGCGATTGATTCAGATGTACACGGTCGAGCCGTCGCGGTTGTTGAAGATTGACGCCGGCGCGCTGTCGATCGGCTCGCATGCTGATGTGACGCTTATTGATCCGGAACTGGAGTGGACCGTGAAGGTTGAGCAATTTCACTCAGCATCGCGCAATTCGCCATTCGAGGGCTGGAAACTGAAAGGCCGCGCCGTGCGAACGATTGTTGGCGGCAAAACGGTTTGGAAATTGTAGCGGGGTTTGTGTCGCACGCCAAGGCTGCTTGGCACAAGCGCCTCCACAATCATCCCGCAGCGAAACCGCCGTGGATGTAGCTTTCCAGATGGGCGATGGCTGCTTGCTGGCAGGAAATCACATGTTTCACTAGGTCGCCGATTGAGATCACGCCGACCACTTTATCGTCGTCAACGACCGGCAAATGGCGAATGTGTTGGTCTGTCATCAGGCGCAAACATGTTTCGACTCCCTCGCGCCGATTAGTTGTGAACACATTTGTTGACATGATTTCTGCGACTTTGGTTTCACGGGAACGTTTGCCGCGCAGCATAATTTTGCGTGTGTAATCGCGCTCGGAAATGATCCCGACCAAGCGCTCGCCTTCCATTACCACAAGAGCACCCACGTTTTTCGCGTCCATCAACTGGACGGCTTCGAACACCGTCGCGTCCGGCGAGACGGAGTAAATTTCTCTGCTTTTCTGATTCAGAACTGCGCCGATCGTGCCGCTAACATCCATATCACTCAATTACCAAGGCTCCAAGAACATAGGGCAATCCGGGCACGAGAGGCAAAACAATTCTGGCGCTTCAATTTTGAGCATATCTCCGTGGCGCGAGTTTCGGCGGCCGCTTTCCGTTCACGATCGCGCCGGCCACCGGAATATACGAAAGTTCCTGACGATCCGCCGCGCATCGCAACATCAATCCGCCGCGACTCATATCACCCCGGCCGACAAAGTCCGCCGGAAATCGAAGTTGCTCGCGGAAATTGGCCAGCAACACGTCGACGTATTTGCCCGTGGCGATGCTGCCGAGAAGAATGACTTCGCTTTGGACCGGTAGTTTCGTTGCCAATTGCCGCGCGTCGCGCTCGATTGGCATTCGGTAACGCGGATCATCCTCGTGAATGTCGACCTCCGCAAATTCACGCAGGTCACCAAGGCGAATTCGCGTTCGCGCATCGATCAAACCGCGTGTCGGCGTGATTACAAGCACACCTGATGTTCCCCGCGCCGGTCGCGCAAACGCGTTTGCATAGGCAATTTTTCCCCGAAAATAGAGGCCGCTCAGAAACGTGAACACGTCGCCGATTGGCGCCCCAGTTTTCGCGCGCAACCTTCGGGCAAGCGGAAATTGCGCCCGTTCGCGCAAAATCATTCGGGCTCGTTCACCCCCAGCATATGCCGGCGAAAGAAGAAAAATTCGGTGCGCGGTCGTTTGCCTCATCGACCCCGGACTGTCTTTGCACCTGCGAATGACGCAAGAAAATCGCGGCGGTGATTTAGGCTTTCATGACCAAACCGCTTCGGCGACATCGACGGCAAGAACCTCGACCCATGATTTGTTCCAGGCCGTTGTGCAAATGCACCCTTAGCCGCGGCCACCGCCTTTCAATGTGGCGAGCCATTGCGGTAGTCAGCCCGCAGTATCCAGTGTCCGCCAAGGCATGCTTTAAAAGAGAGCGTGCCGGCTATTTTCTCCGTGTGTTTCGGGGAAACAGTGGCAATGCAGAAACTAAATTTTCCATGATTGCGCCAAGCAAGATCGTTACAGACATGATCGTTAGTTCCCACATTGGAAGTGTGAAGCGCGGCTGGAACACAGTCAGAAAGCAATTTACCAACATGATCATTAATCCCGTCAGTGTTAACGCGGCAGCATAGGACGCGGCAGCGGCAGCGGCTTGCTTCCGGATTTTTGCAACGCGGATAAACACAGCGACGCTAACAAGCCAGAAAAACAGAAGAATACGGAAGTTAAAATTCTTCGGATGATGAAAATAGGGGCGTCGTTTAAAGATGGCGAAAATCTCGTCTGCGTTTTTATCGCGGAACGTAATCAACGAGGCAAACTGCGGCATCGATGCAGAATGTGAAAAATAAAATGTTGTGGTTACAAATAAGAACCTGACAACATCTGGAATGGTGATTGCCTGGGACCGGTTGAAATCCGCCGCTACCGCATGTAGGAACACCCGCTGCGGCGGATAAAGAAACGCCCAGGCGGTGTGCGTCAGGGCAGCATCAACTGTGTCTCCGGACACTGCCATCTGTGATAAAGATAGCGAAGTCTCGAGCTGCTTCCTAAACGCTCCGACGTCCAAACTTGAAGCTCCAGCCGGTAACTCGCGCTGCAATAGGGAAATCACGTTTTTAACATCTGGCGAGTCGCTATTCCTGCTCACTTTCTTGAGTAATTGATTTCGTTCTTGCGCAGTAAGCCCCGCAAGAAATTTCAGTCTGAATAGAAACGTGACACCAAGCGCTGAATGGTAGGGTGTCTGTGCTGCATAGCAGATTGCCCGTAAAGCACCGTTCGCGAGAAGAATGCAAAGAATTCCTGCGATGACAGCGAATGTTGCCTTTTCCAAATTCTGCGCAGCCAGTAGCCAATGCCAGCGACGGATTAACTTACGACACGCGAATCTCATTCGAATTACTCGATACGACGCGAGGAGGAACATTGTAAGTGGCAGCAGTCCAGCTAGTGCGGCGTTAGTGTGCCTGGTCAGGATTGAAAGCCACAGAAGGATGCAGAAAAGAAACCATTCCTTCTTGGTAACCTTGCGGCGATTGCGAACGATTCTTAGTCCTGTTGCCCCGATCAGGAGCGCCAGAATCATACTGAGTGTTTCAGTACCTATGCAGTGGGCAAACGTATAAAAAAGCGGATTGGCCGCCCACACGGCGACTAGCACTAAGCGAACGCAGAAGATCCGAGTCGTAGCAGCAATGAAATGAAACGTAGCAAGCCCGAGTCCGAGATGTTGTAACACGACTAGTGCCAACACGCCCGAATCACTTAGTACTGGACGAGCAAAGAATGAAGCATTTGGAAGCGGAGCGCTTGCTTTCAGGCAATCTATGGCGAATCCAAAATAGAGGGGAATCCGCGCCATGAAACAGTATAGCGGCCCGTAGTGCAGGATAGTTTCCGATCCGGGCGCCCCGGTTACTTGCAGATATGCGTCGACGTCCCTCCAAAGCGGTGGGATTGCGCTCAACATCCAGATCGACGGTGCAAGTAGGATTGCAAACAGAACCGCCGGCGCAACAAATCTAACGAGGCGAGGCCTTGCGGCACTCCAATTTCTGAAACGAACGAATACTTGAACGCAGTTCGCCGCCGAGAGAAGGAAAATCCGATGGCCGAGGCTCTGTTTCATTCTAGCGATGTTCCACGCGGCCGATGTCGGGCACGACCCTACATTCCCGGCTTGCTTTTTAAGTCGGGAATGGAAAATATTGTGCCGTGCGTTGGACCTGGCCAATCAAATCCCGCAACGGTAACCATCGGAACGGTCACAATGGCAACGGTCATCACAGTAACGGCCATAATGGCAACGGAGATGATATTAACGGCTTCACCGGTGATCCACATCCCGATTTCCTGTGCGTGGGCGCGCAGAAGGCTGGAACCTCCTGGCTTTACCGCCAACTCGAGCGGCATCCTGACTTCTGGATGCCGCCGGTAAAGGAACTCCATTATCTGGACAATCTAAACAGGACGAAACGCATCCACGGTCCGCGCTGCTGTGATAAGCGCGATGCTTCGTTTATTGAGAGTATGCAAGACCTGCGTGGCCGTTTTTATCTCGATCTCGAAAGCTATGGCCGGCTCTTTCAACACAAAGGCGAGTGCCTCTCTGGCGACATCTCACCGGCTTACTCGACCTTAAATGACGAAATCATAGACCGCGTTGTTGAGCACTTTCCCAACTTGAAAGTGGTATTTCTCGCTCGCGACCCTGTTGAGAGAGCATGGTCACAACTATCGATGGGCGTGCGACTCGGAATGATCAATAAATTCGATATCACGGATCCGGAGGAAGTCGTTTGCAATTTGTTACATCCAGGCGTGCTCGCCCGGTCGCATCCCAGCAAAATCGTTGCCCGGTGGAAACGTTATGTGCGTCCGGAAAACTTCCGGGTCTATTTCTTTGATGATCTGAAAGAAAATCCAGCGGAACTTCGGCAATCGATTCTGTACTTTCTAGGGGCCGATCCGGATAAGCCAAGTGGCGGAATAAAACCGCAGGAAAACAGCGATGCAGGCCGCGAGAAGCTCCGGCTCACGGCAAAAGTGCGCGACCGTATGGCTCGATTTTTCGAACACGAACTCAAAGCATGTGCGGCCGAACTTGGCGGGCGCGCCAGAAGCTGGCCGACGCGCTACGGCTTTTCGATGCTACTATTCTTCTGGGACCTGCTGGACGACAGCATCGATCTCCTTTTCTGGTGCGACTGGATTTGCTGACGCGCCAACGTTCTTGCTGTTTCGGCCCGGAAGAAAAAATAATCAGGCATGAGATGGACCTGGCCATTCCATGGTCGCGCCAGCAATGGCCAACATAAGAGCGGGGACGGCTCCGGTCCCAACGCTGCGGGACCCGATTTCTTGTGTGTTGGAGTCCATAAAGGCGGAACGACCTGGCTCTACCAACAACTCGACTCGCATCCCGACTTCTGGATGCCTCCTTTAAAGGAGCTGCATTATCTTGATCAGTTCAGCAGAGTCCAACGCTCATCCTCTCCGCGATCTAGAGATGAGCGCGATCGTCGCTTCCTCGAAAGTATAAATACCCTCAGCGCCAAACCGTACCTGGACTTGGAGCATTATGCGCGACTATTTGAACCGAAGGGACCGCTACTTTCCGGTGATATTTCGCCAAACTATTCGACGCTGAGTAATGAGGTCATCCGGCGTGTCGTAAGACATTTCCCTAACTTAAAGGTGATTTTCCTGGCGCGTGATCCGGTGGAGCGACTGTGGTCGCACTTGTCCATGGAAGTGCATTACCACCAGATCGAACCGTTCGACGTGACTGATATCGACGAAATCAATCGGAATCTGCTCCGGCGAGGGCTGCTGTTGCGTTCGTACCCGAGCACGATCGTCGCGCGATGGAAACGTCATGTTCATCCAGACCGGTTCCGCATCTACTTCTTTGATGACCTGCAAAGAAATCCGACGGAACTGCGGCGTTGCATTCTCGATTTCCTGGGTGCTGATCCGGACAAATCGGAGAAGTGGGTGCCGGCTGAGTACAACAGTTGGGCCAGGATGGAAAAGCTTCCGCTGACTGACAAAGTTCGATCGCATCTAGCTCAGTTCTTCAAGAAAGAGCTGAAGACCTGTGCCAGGCGCCTCGGCGGGGCAGCCAGAGATTGGCCGATGCGATACGGCTTTTCACTGCTCCTATTTTTCTGGGACCTGCTTGGATGACAGCATCGATCTCTTGTTCTGGTGGGACTGGATCTCATAGGTAGGGCGGGCAGTCCTCTGCACGCCTTTTTCCCAAACGGCACGCATGGAGTGACGGGCCCTACCATTTCCCTCATCCTCCAGTCAGCCGTGCTTCAGCCAAATCGAGATCCCGCTGAATTCGGCGCAACGCGTCATCATTAATGACCCGCTCGTTTCGCAGGCGGATAATGGTTTTTCGTTCGATGCGCAACGCCTGATGTTGCAAGCGCTGATATTGTGGTGTGGCGATTTCGCCGCGGCACTCGTCGGGATTGTCTGCGCAATGCTCCAATTGCTCGATACGTTCGTCGTATTCTGCGCGCAGACGATCTACCGCGTTGGGAGAAAACTTGGATTTTGCGCGCGCTTCCTCGATCCATTCGAGCGCTGCCTTATTCGCTTCCAACCGCGCCAGGCGCTCCTCTTCATCCGTCTCTGCGTCGGGTGGCACCCGAAGCTTTCGAATCAACACCGGCAGCGTCAGGCCCTGTAACACGAGCGTCACCAGGATCACTGAAAAGGCTACAAACAAAATATAATCGCGCCCGGGAAAGGGACGGCCGGTCGGCAACGCCAGCGGGAGTGCAAACGCCGCCGCGAGCGATACCACGCCGCGCATGCCAGCCCAACCGACGATCGCAACGTGCTGCCACGACGTAGTCGGGTCGCGCACCTGTTGTTCGCTCCTGAGCAAACGAGCCAAATAGGTCCCTGGTAGCACCCACGCAAAACGGACTAGAATTACAGTGGCGCAGATAACGATCGCACTCGTAAACAGACCAGTGAGCGATTCGCGATTCCACGCGTGCAGGATTCTCGGAAGTTGCAGACCGATGACGATAAAAACAAAGCCGTTGAGAAGGAACGTGATCGTTTCCCAGAACGCGTAAGCTTGGAGGCGGGTCCGCGCGGTGATCATCAGCGGCGAGTGCCAGCCAAGAAAAATGCCGACGGAAACTGTCGCCAAAACGCCTGAGGCATGCATCTGTTCGGCGGTCAGATAAGCGATGAAGGGCGTGAGCAGAGAGAATGTGATTTGGATTGGTGGATCATCAAGATGGCTTTGCACCCAGCGCATCGCCACGCCAACAAACAATCCAATTCCGATGCCGCCCAGCGCTGCCCACACAAACCGCCCCGCAGCGTGGGTTGGCGAGAAGGTGCCGGTAACGACCGCGGCAATCGCAAACTGCAAGGCTACTAACGCAGTGGCATCATTCACCAGACTCTCGCCCTCGAGAATCACTTGTATGCGATGGGGAACACCGAGCCGACGAATGATTGCCGTCGCCGCGACCGCGTCTGGCGGGGAAACAATCGCACCGAGGGCAAAAGCAGCTGCCCACGGAAGCGCCGGCACAATCGAATGCGCAATCCACGCAACTGCGAGCATTGTTGCCAGCACCAACCCGATCGCCAACATGAGTATCGGCTGCAGATTTCGCCGGAAATCTCGCCATGACGTGAACAATGCAGCAGGATAAATTAGCGCCGGAAGAATGAAGTAGAACACAACATCCGGATTTAGATTCACCGACGGCAGTCGCGGCACGAAACTCAAAGCGAGTCCGCCAAGGACCAGCACGATCGGATACGGGAGCGTAATCTTATGCGCCAGCACGGCCAGAACGCCGACGGCTGCGAACAAAAGGACAATGATTTGTGCCTGGTGCATGTCAAAGACCGGAGTGCTGGAGTAGCTGGAGTGACGGCGTGTCAGCAGTTCAGTCCTTCAATACTCCAACATCGGTTACTCCACGGCTCGTTGTTTTGCCCCTGCACGGTTCGCCTGAAGCTCGGCGAGATGCTTTTCCGACCAACGACAAAGTCCCTGTAGCGGCTCGATCAACGTGCGTCCCAGTTTGGTGAGCGAATATTCTACTTTCGGCGGCACAACCGGATGCACTGTACGTTGCACAAGGCCATCGCGTTCAAGGCTGCGCAGCGTCTGAGTGAGCATTTTCTGAGAAATCCCGCCGATCTCGCGCTGAAGCGCAGCGTAACGCATCGTGCCGCCGGCAAGAATCTGGATGGTGAGCGCTGTCCATTTGTCAGCAATCCGGTCAAGCACCAGCCGGGAAGGGCAGCGCGGATCGAGGACGGACGGAGCTGAAGAGGCTTTTGGCATCACTCGTGTGTAGAACAACTTCCTTATAGGTGCAAGTCGGATGGTAACACTCCAAAAGATGTGTATGGTTCTGAGTCGCGTGTAGTTGACTGTTGGTTGCGACCTCCGAAATTAAGGCATGAGCATTACAGCTCCTACAAGAAACGAGGTCGATCAGATCGACTTTTTGTTCAACGAGACCGACTCCGGCGTGTCACAACCAGTTCGCGGTAGTACGCAACCGGACGACTCGGAGTTGGTCGACGCGTATTCGCGCACGGTCGTTAGCGCGGTCGCGCGCGTCGCGCCGGCAGTAGTCAATATCGACGTCAAGCAGCGCGTCAGCGCACGACGTGGAGAGCGGGAACTCAGCGGGAACGGCTCTGGATTCGTAATCACACCAGATGGATTTATTTTGACGAATAGCCATGTTGTTCACGACGCGAGTGCGATCACCGTTAACCTGTCAGACGGCCGCGAATATCCCGCTCAGTTGACGGGCGATGACCCCGATACTGATCTCGCCGTTGTTCGCATCGATGCGCCCCAACTGGAGCACGTCCGCCTGGCAAATTCCGAGAATTTGCGAGTGGGCCAACTGGTGATCGCGATTGGAAACCCGCTCGGGTTTGAAGCCAGCGTGACCGCCGGCGTCGTCAGCGCACTGGGTCGCTCGATGCATGCGCAATCCGGTCGGCTGATCGACAATATCATTCAAACCGATGCCGCCCTAAATCCCGGTAACTCTGGCGGACCATTGGTCAATTCAGCGGGTGAAGTAGTGGGCGTAAACACGGCAATGATCCGCCCGGCGCAGGGCATCTGTTTCGCCATCGGGAGCAATACAGCGAAGTTTGTCGCCGGCTGGCTGATCAAAGATGGAAAAATCCGTCGCAGTTACATCGGCGTCGCCGGTCAAAACGTGCCGATTCACCGGCGGATCGTCCGCTTTTACACTCTTCCGCTCGAGACGGGCGTGCTGGTTGTTTCACTGGAAAAGAACAGCCCGGCCGAACGAGCGGGCTTGCGCCAGGGCGATCTGATCGTCGCGTTCAATGGCCAGTCTGTCGGTAGTGTGCATCATCTGCACAAGGTCTTAGTCGGCGAACAAATCGGGGTCAGTGCGACGCTTACGATCATTCGGCACACGGAGAAATTGGAGATATCGATTTTGCCGGCGGAATCACGAGCACAAAAGTAGCGCGAGCCTCCGGGTTGCGATTTCCCACGCAACCGTGACGGTTACGCTACTTTTTTGATGAAGATTTTCGTCATTGGCAGCGGCGGCCGCGAACACGCGCTTACATGGAAGCTGCGGCAATCGCCCCATGCGGACCGGATTTTTTGCGCGCCCGGAAATGGCGGGACAGGCGAAATCGCGGAAAATGTTGCGATCCCGGTCACTGATTTGAAAGCTCTCGTCAGGTTCGCAAGAGAAAATCGTGTGGATCTGACAGTGATTGGCCCGGATGATCCTCTTGCGTCTGGAATCGTCGATTTGTTCACGGGCGAGAAATTGCGCGCATTTGGTCCTGATAAATCGGCAGCGCAGCTTGAGTCTTCGAAAATCTTCGCAAAAGAATTGATGCGCACGCAGAAAATTCCCACCGCGGAAGCACGCACATTTTCTAATAGCAGCGACGCACTTCATTATTGCGAAGGGTTGAGGTATCCGATCGTAATTAAGGCGAATGGGCTTGCATTGGGCAAAGGCGTCGTTATCGCCACCGACGCTATGACGGCAAGATCAACGATCGACGACATGATGAATCAAGCTCGCTTCGGCGATGCTGGCCGACGGATTGTCATTGAGAAATTTTTGCACGGCAAGGAATGCTCCTTGCATGTGCTCCTGGACGGAAAAAACTATCTTCTGCTGGAATCGGCGCGCGATCACAAGCGGGCGTTAGACGGCGATCAAGGGCCAAACACGGGCGGAATGGGCGCGTTCAGCCCCGCCAACAATTGGAACAGCAAATTGCAATCGCGGTTCGATACCGAAGTCATGCGGCCGCTGCTGCGTGGTCTTATTCAGGAAGGCGTCACGTTTCGAGGACTTCTCTATCCCGGCTTGATCATTACGAGCGATGGGCCACGCGTGTTAGAGTTCAATTGCCGGTTTGGCGATCCGGAGACGCAGGTGCTTTTACCCCGGATGAAATCAGACCTGTTGCCGCTGTTGGAAGCGACCATCGACGGCAAAATCGAGCAATGCGCGATTGACTGGGACACGCGCCCTGCGGTCACGGTTGTAATGGCCTCTGGTGGGTACCCTGGCAAATATCAAAGTGGAAAACCAATTTCAGGTCTCGACGAAGCAGCCAAGCTCGAGGATGTGCAGATTTTTCATGCCGGCACTAAACGCCATGGCAGTGAAGTAAAAACTGCGGGCGGTCGCGTGCTCGCGGTGACGGCGGTCGGGTCTACGCTCGAAGCAGCGCAGGCACGCGCATACGAGGCTGTCTCGCGTATTTCTTTCGAGAACTGCTATTATCGACACGACATTGCTCTGGATGCTGTTACGGCTAACGTCACCGAATCATTGTGATGTCTCGATTTTTGCTGGCGACATTTGTCGTTTCAATTTTTGGCGCGAATCTCGCGGCCCAATCGCCGGCGCCGACGTCACCGGCACAGGCCGGACCGAAAATGGCTGCGCAGCTGACGCCTTCCCCCTCGGCTACGCCCACGATCGAAGAACTGGTTGACTCGTTAGGCCCGGCCGACCTTCAAGCGTTTATGACATTGCTGAAGGCTAATTTTACCGACCCCGACGCGATCACCGACACCGAGTTGGGTCGTGCAACTGTTGAGGGCTTGTTGGTGCGGTCGCCGCGTGGGATAACCTTGTTGCCAGCGAAAGAAAGCGTTCCCGGCCCAGCCTCAGGCGCGTTCTACAGTGAAGTGATTGGCGGATGGACCGGCTATGTGCGATTGGGAACATTGAGCAACACCAACCTTCAAGCACTTGATAAGGCTCTGAGCGGTTTCGCAGCAAAAAAGGTGAGTGATCTCATTGTCGACCTTCGGGCGAGCTCCGCGACAACTGATTTGTCATTGGCCGCAGAATTCGCGAAGCGGTTTTGCCCAAAAGGCAAACCGATTTTTACGGTACGCAAACCGACAGGGCGCCAAGACCGGGTGTTTAGTTCCGATCGTGAGCCGGCATTTCGCGGACTGGTAATGGTCCTCGCTGACAGCGATACCAGTGGGGCTTCCGAAGCCATTGCGGCTGCGTTGCGGTTCTACAACAAAGCACTAGTTATCGGGCAACCAACTGCCGGCCGTGCAGCGGAATATTCAGATTTGCCATTGCCCAACGGCAAAGGTCTCCGACTCGCCGTGGCTGAAATGGTTTCGCCCGAAGGCCGGTCATTATTTCCCGAGGGCGTGAAACCGGATTTGCCCGTCGAAATGTCCCTGTCGGAGAAGCGACAGATTTTTCAGTCGAGCATCGAAAAAGGAATGGGACCCTTCATTTACGAGACCGGGCGTCCGCACATGAGTGAAGCTGCACTGTTAGCCGGGACAAATCCCGAGTTGGAGGCGGCCGAAGCGGCACAGCAACGCCGCGGCCGTGGGCCGGAGAAACCGCCGCCGCACGATCCAGTCTTACAGCGTTCGCTGGACGTAGTGACCTCGCTAGAAGTTTATCAAAGACACTAAGAGGCAGCGCACGGCGGTTTTCGTTTGTTTGTAGCGCGCCTCAATCAGAGCTCGTTCCCTTAGGGATTTTGGTTTATACAGTTGACTAGATCTTTCGATTTTGCTCAGAATCGGAGACGTGACGCCGCTAGAGGAAGGTATCGGCTATAAGTTTCGCAACTCGCTTTTGCTAGCCGAAGCGCTTACACACCCCAGCCTGGGACACGAAGCGCAGCGTTATCACTTTGATTATCAGCGTTTGGAGTTCCTCGGCGATGCCGTGCTCCAACTCGTCATCACTGAATATTTGTTCAGCCACTTCCAGGTCGAAGCGGAGGGGCAATTGACCAAATTGCGTTCAAGGCTGGTTTCTCGCGATGCGTTGAAGACGCATGCTGCTGCCCTTGGTCTCGGCCGGTATATTTTGATGGGCCGTGGCGAAGAAGCCAGCGGTGGCCGCGAGCGCACCTCCACATTGGCCGACGCATTCGAAGCGCTCATCGGTGCGCTTTACCTGGATGGCGGTCTCGTCGTTGCCAAAAATTTCATTCTGACACAAACTCGCGGCGATCTTGTGAAACTGGCTGAAGAGCCGGTGGATTTCAATCCTAAGGGCGATCTTCAGGAGCTGTTGCAAAGCATCTCGCCGCACAGTCCGGTTTACGAACTGGTTTCACAGAGCGGACCTGAGCACGAAAAAACTTTTGTCTCACAAGTTATCTGGGAAGGAATTGTTCTTGGTCACGGCACGGGCCGTAGCAAAAAACAAGCTGAAACAGCAGCCGCGCTCGAAGCCTTGCAACTACGGCGCTGGGAGAAAAACCCGGAATTGGCGACGTAAGATCCTTACGAAACCCCCGCGCGCCAGGCGGTCGCGCACTACATCTTCAGGAGAAATGCTGGAGCGCGTGAAGAACGTCCCCTGATTTCGACGTCCAATGGAAACATCGCGTGATCGCCTTGGTGACAAATTTTTTCGCGCGTTTGATTGCCTGTTCTAACGAAACGCCGGACGCCAGAGCCGCGGTAATTGCTGCCGAATACGTGCAACCAGTGCCATGCGTCTCGACGCCACGCACAAACGCCGCCGAGAACTCTGTCAATGCGCCGTTATGAAAAAGCAAATCGATCGCCTTATCACCATCAAGATGCCCGCCTTTTAGCAGGATTGAGGTGCGATATTTCTTCGCCAGAGCTTTTGCAGCATTCTTCATTTGATTCCGGTCTTTGATCGTGGTCTCTAGCAATGCGGCAGCTTCGTCGAGATTCGGAGTGATAAGCGTCGCCAGCGGAAACAGTTTGTTTTTATAAGATTCAATAGCTCCACGCCCGAGCAGGTTATCGCCGGTCGTCGCAATCATTACCGGATCGACCACGAATGGGATGGGCCGCGCGGTTTTTTTTTCCTTGTTTTGAATCGCCTGCGCGACGGCGGAAACAATCTGTGCCGAGCAGAGCAATCCCGTCTTGATCGCGCCGACTTGGAAGTTCTCGAGCAGCACGTCAATCTGCTCGCGAACCATTTTCTCAGGTACTGGTTCAATCCGCGAAACTTTCCGAGGAACTTCCGCGACGACGCAGGTGATGGCGGTCAATCCGTAAACGCCAAGAGCAGTAAAAGTTTTGAGGTCGGCTTGAATACCGGCACCCGCGCTACAATCCGAACCCGCGATAGTGAGTGCGATCGGGATTGTTGCGACGCGCTCTGAGCGCCGACGGCGTTGCTTACTCATGGGATTCGGCCGTCGGGACGTCGCTACAATTAGGCGCCGTTCCCGTCGTTGCCGATCGCTTCGACTGGACACCCTTCCATCGCTTCTTTGCAGAGACCTTCTTCATCCGGCGTCTCCGGCTGCTTGTAGACGTACGAGTGCCCGCCATCATCATTCCGTTTGAAATTCGCGGGCGCGGTCTCGCGGCACAAATCGCAGTCGATACACTGATCATCGACGTAAAATTTGCCGGGTACGTTCTCGGGGTATTTGTTCGCTGCGTCGGCCATGTTTTTCCCTGAAGGTGGAATCGAACGTAGGAAGAAAGGCTCCTAACGCAATAATGTGCCCTTTGATTGATGCAGACGCAACCGCTACGTGCGGCTGGGACGTATCTCCTCAAACGTAAACAAGTTGACGTAGGAAGCGACCTCCCCTCAATCTCTGCTCATGAAACACGATGAGGCCAAAAGCCTGCGCGCGTTCGCAGCTGAGTTGGTTATCTATGCGGTCCTTGTCACAGGCTATTTCTTTCTGGTCCTCCATGTTTTGGGCAACTGGCTGTACCGCCTCGAAACGCAGCATCGCGTCATTTATGCGTTTGTGTCCATCTTGCTCATAGCTGGTCAGGCCGTTGTTCTGGATGCGGTAACCACGGTTTTGTTCCGGCTCCTGCGTCGCGGTCGGAGGTGAGTCATGTTTTTTCCAATCTCTCACTCGCACATCAACCCGCTGTATCTGGTCGTTGTCGGCTTTGTGATTGGAATTTTGGGCGGCTTTTTTGGCGTAGGCGGAAGTTTCATTGCAGGTCCGGCGCTGCGCCTGATGGGAGTCGATTGGAACTACGCGGTCGGAACGGATCTGGCCCACATTGTTGGTAAATCGATCGTAGCAGCAAGAAAACATCGCACGCTGGGCAATGTTGATCTGAAGCTCGGAATGATCATGGCGCTGGGCACAATCGGCGGGGCTGAAGGCGGCGCACAACTGATTCAAGCACTCAAGCGCGCAGGCAACGTGAACACCGTTGTCAGCT
>Ga0207701_10001246_pt1 | contig 26896 bp, 19 predicted proteins | sample KBSSwiSSwithPhiX_FD_184294 | JGI IMG/M metagenome (GOLD analysis project Ga0207701, IMG submission 184294) | Switchgrass rhizosphere bulk soil microbial communities from Kellogg Biological Station, Michigan, USA, with PhiX - S5 (SPAdes) (version 2) | ecosystem: Environmental > Terrestrial >... | reverse complement strand
GCTCATTCTCAATGTCGAAGAAGAGCACCTCGATTTCTATCGCGACCTGGAAGAGATCGAGAAAGTCTTTGAGAAACTCATCGCCCAAACCAGCGGAGCGATTTTTTATTGCGCGGACGATCCGCATGCCGCCCGGATTTGCGGGGGCCGTTCCGAGGCCGTGTCTTATGGCTTCGCTGACCACGCCCGTTATCGCGCCACCGGGATCGAATTGCAGGATTTCGCCGCAACTTTCTGCGTTCTGCGTGGCGAAGAAAAACTGGGCGACGCCACTTTGAATGTCCCGGGAAAACACAATGTCAGTAATGCGCTCGGCGTGATCGCGCTGGCGAGCGAGCTTGGCATTCCTTTCGAAAAGATCTCGAATTCGTTAGGCACGTTTCGTCACGCCCGCCGGCGCTTTGAGATCAAATATCAAAGCGATCGTTTTCTTCTGGTGGATGACTATGCCCACCACCCGACTGAGATCAGGGCAACGCTCGCGACGGCGAAATCGGCGGGTCGTAGGCGTGTTCTGACCATGTTCCAGCCGCATCGTTACTCGCGGACACATGCACTCCAACATCAGTTCGGCGCTGCCTTTGATGATGCTGATCACGTTTTTGTGACGGACGTTTATGCTGCGAGCGAAGCCGCCTTGCCCGGCGTTACCGGGCAAACGGTAGCCGATGCGATTTTGTCCCACGGTCATCGCGGCGTTTCCTATCAGCCGCGGCTCGACCGTTTGCATGCGGATATGGGGCGCATGCTGTCGGAGGGCGACCTGGTTTTAAGTCTCGGGGCTGGCAACGTGCACGAACAGCTAGCCACACTCGCGGCCCAGCTGGTGGTTGCGGAAAGACTGAAGGAAATCGTGGGGGCTGAAGGTGAAGTAAAACTTTTCGAGCCGCTCGCGAAACACACTACACTGCGGGTGGGTGGGCCGGCGCAGTTTTGGGTCGAGCCGCGAAGCGAGGAGGCTTTCGCGAAGCTGATTCGTTTTTGTCACCGGGAAAATTTGCCGTTCTTCGTCATGGGACGCGGCTCCAATCTGCTCGTGCGAGAAGGAGGAATTCCCGGCGTGGTGGTGCATCCAAGTGGAGGCGAATTCGATCGGGTCGAAGCGTCGGGCGTAGAGATCACTGCGGGCGTTGGTGCGAAACTGAAAGAGATTGCGTATGCCGGCAAAGCTGCCGGGATTGGGGGCTTCGAATGGATGGAGGGAATTCCGGGCGAGGTGGGCGGCGCCTTGCGCATGAACGCAGGCGCAATGGGCGGACAGACTTTCGATAAAGTGGTGCGGGTGCGTTATCTCGACCGGGAGGGTGTTGCCCACGAAAAAACGCCCGCGGAACTGGAGATACATTACCGGCACGTGCCGGCGCTCGAGAAGAATTTCGCCGTCTCGGCTGTTTTCCGCGGAGAAAAATCCTCGACTGAAGAGATCGTTAGGCGATTGGAGGCATCGCAGGAGAAGCGACGCACCACCCAACCGATTGCGAAAAGCGCCGGCTGCATTTTCAAGAATCCCACGGCTTGTCCGGCGGGGAAACTGGTCGATGAACTGGGTTTGAAAGGTGCGCGGGTAGGCGATGCGCGGGTCTCAGAAGTTCATGGCAACTTTATCGTCAACGAAGGCGCGGCGACGGCGGATCAAGTTCTGGAATTGATCGGCCAAATTCAGGCCGTCGCGCGCAAAGAACGCGGGATCGAATTGGAGACCGAGGTGCAAATCGTGGGCGAGGAGCTGACGCGATGATCGATGTAGCCGGCAAACCCATCGCTGTTCTGAAGGGTGGTCCGGGCTCTGAGCGCGCCGTTTCCCTTGCGACCGGCGCGGGTGTCGCCAAAGCGCTTCGGTCGTTAGGTGCAAAGGTCACGGAAGTTGACGTCGCGGATACCAGCTTCGTCTTGCCTAACGACACTGAGATCGCTTTCATTGCCGTTCACGGCACTTTTGGGGAAGACGGGCAGCTGCAACAAATCTTGCAGGATCGCGGTGTTCCTTTTACCGGCGAAGGGGTAGCTGAGAGCCGGCTGGCTTTCGACAAGATCGCGTCGAAAGAAAAGTTCAGCCAGCACGGCGTGGCGACGCCGCACTGGGAGGTTATTCGCGATGGCCAGCAGCCCAACTTTCCGCTGCCGTACGTCATCAAGGCGCCCCGTCAGGGATCGACGGTGGGGATTTGCATTATTAAAGAGGAGAGCCAGGTCGCTCCGGCGCTGCGCGAGGTTGCGCAATACGACAAGGAATTTCTAATCGAGCAATTCATTCCTGGTCGGGAGCTGACCGTTGGCGTTCTGGGCGAGCTCGCCTTGCCGATTATCGAGATCATCCCCAAGAGCGGCTTCTACGACTTCAACAACAAGTACCCGTTTCTGAACCCGCAGGCCGGCGGCGGCGCGGAGCACGTTTGCCCGGCTGCAATTTCGGCTGATCTGACGAGAAAAATTCAGGACCTCGCTCTCCTCGCAACGCAATCGTTAGGCGCGAAAGTTTACTCGCGCGTTGACGTCCTCCTCTCGGCGCAGAACGAGCCGTTCGTTCTCGAGATCAACACCATTCCCGGGATGACGGAAGCGAGCCTTCTGCCGGAGGCGGCCGGGGTCGCCGGTATCACCTATCCGCAACTCTGCACGCGCATCATCGAACTTTCCCTGGCCGCGCGGCCGCCCAAGAAATGAGAGCGCAAGCAAACAAGACCCGAATCCAGCTGGGCAACCGCCGGCTCTCGACTTCGCGCCAACGTCGCCAGCAGCATCTGCTTGACGTCAATGTCAGGGCGCGCCGGGCGACGCGTTATCGCAATCGCCAAATTCTTGTCGTGCTCTCCAAGATCGCACTCGTGGTCGCGATTTGCGCCGGGCTTTACTATGGCGTTCGCACGGGCTTGAGCCGCTTTTTCTTTGATAATCCCGAGTATCGCCTGGCGACGATCGACATCCAGACAGATGGCACTCTCCAGCGCGATCAGGTCCTGAAAATGGCCGGTCTGCGGGAGGGAGTGAATATTTTCTCGATCAATCTCGCCCAAGTTCACGACCGTCTGCAGCGCCTTCCCCAGGTTGATGAGGTCCAGGTTGATCGGAACATGCCTAACGAAATCGATATTCGCATAACGGAGCGGAAGCCGATCGCCTGGATCACGAGCGAAAAAGCGGTCACAAACCCTTTCGCGTCGGACGTTGCCTTCCTCATCGACGCGCGCGGCATTCTCATGAAGGAAAAGAAATTGCTCACGGAGTATCTCGCTTTGCCGATGATCACGGGCTGTTCGAGCGAGGCGCTCGTTCCCGGCAAAGTGATTGAATCATTTGAGGCGAAAGCCGCCCTCGAACTTCTTCGCCTAACGACGACCAGCTTTATGCAGACGCGCTTCCAAATCCGGGAGGTGGATGTTTCGAAAGGTTATTGCCTGCTCGTGACGGATAAGAATCACGCCCAGGTCATGTTTGGCTTTGACCATCTCGACACCCAGATGCAGCGGCTCGAACAGTTCCTGGTCTACAGCGACGATTCGCATCGCGAACTCGAGACCGTGAACCTTCTGGTGGCGCGAAACATCCCGGTCACGTTTGCCCGGCCCGTCTCAGCTGTGCTCTCGGAGTTGGATCCGGACTCGGAGCCCGCCGAAGCGATGCACCTCCCGAAACCCGCGCCGAAGGAAACCAAGCCGGTGGTCGCAGAACCGCAGATTCGGAAAGCAACGCCGGTTTTTCCGCCCTCGAAGAAGACTCTGCCCTACAGCCCCGGCGTAAAAAAATATCAGTCCAATCCTTCGCCTCTGCCGGTGCGCAAAGCGATCCCGCTTCAACGTTTTAACCAGGAAAGCAAACCTAATGGCTAGCAGCAACTTGATGGTCGGTCTCGAAATCGGGACTTCGAAAATTTGTGTCGTTGTCGGCGAAGGAAAACCCGACGGAACAATCAAAATTCTCGGAGTTGGCCAGGCGCCGTCGCGCGGAGTGCGCAAGGGCGAGATAGTGGATTTTGAGACGGCGATGAAGTGTGTGCACGAGGCGGTCGTGGATGCCGAAGAGAAAAGCGACATCATGGTTCGCAGCGTCTACATCGGCATTACCGGCGCGCACATTCAGAGTTTCAACAACCGTGGCTGCGTCGCTCTGCCGGATGAACGCGACGAGATCGATGAGCAGGATGTCGAAGACGTTAAAATCAATGCTCGTGAAGTGAGCATCCCGGCGCAAAACGCGTTTCTGCACTCAATCATCCAGCATTATCATGTCGACGGGCAAAACGGCGTGCTCAACCCAGTGGGAATGTTAGGCCAAAAATTGGAGGCCGATTTCCATATCATTCACGGCGTGCGAACGCGGATTCAGAACACGATCCGCTGCGTCAAGGAGCTGCCCCTTGATGTGGAAGACGTCGTCTTCACTCCTTTCGCGGCGGCCCAGGTCGTCCTCACCCAACATCAGAAGAATATTGGCGCGCTCGTCATCGATATCGGCGGCGGGACGACCGATTACGTGCTCTACGTGGACGGCGCGGTAAAACAAAGTGGCGTCCTCGCAGTCGGCGGGGATCACATTACCAACGATATCTCGATGGGTTTGCGTATTCCGATGACGCGCGCCGAGAAGCTCAAGATCGAGGAAGGCAGCACCATTCTTGGCAATTGCCTCCCAGGCGAGACGGTCCTGTTGAAGGATGATTCCGGTTTCGCGGGCAAGGAAGTGGAGCGCGAGACGCTCAACACGATTATCCACATGCGTTTGCGCGAGACTTTCGAGCTCCTCAAGCGCGCTCTCGAAGATGAACCATTTCTGAATTACCTCGGCGACGGGATTTTCATTACCGGCGGATGCAGTCTGCTCAACGGCATCGATAATCTCGCGGAAGATGTTTTTGGCATTCCGGCGCGGGTCTCGCATGCCCAAAGCATGTCCGGCCTAACGAGTGCATTTGAAAACCCGCAGTTCTCGGCGGCGATCGGTTTGATTAAATATGCGCAGGCCGTGCAGGGAAATCGCCAGCCGCGTGGTCCGTGGGGCCGGCTTGTCGGGAAACTTTTCAGCCGACGATGAAACGAAAACGAAATCCCGAACCCCAAATCCCAAGCTCCGGGGAATCTTTAAATGCCAAAACCAAAGCTCCGATTCTGAAACACGGACTCCAAGCCTAACGAAAAGCCATGATTCAACTTAGCCGCAACTACAGCCTGCCGGAAAAAAAAGAAGACGACTTCGCGATCAAGATCGTCGGCGTGGGAGGCGCCGGCGCCAATGCGCTCGACCGCATCGTGCTCGACGGCATGGAGAATGCCGAAATGGTTGCGGTCAACACTGACGTGCAATCGCTCGCCAGTTCAGTAGCAACGCAAAAAGTGCAGATCGGTCGTGCCGCCACGCGCGGACTCGGAGCTGGTGGCGATCCAGAGTTGGGTTTCAACGCCGCCGAAGAGTCGGCTGACGAACTACGCGAAGTGTTGCAGGGCGGGCGGATGGTTTTCATTTGTACGGGGCTGGGTGGGGGAACGGGATCAGGGGCGGCACCCGTCCTTGCGCAGATGGCGAGAGAAAGCGGTGCGCTCGTTCTCGCGTTTGCCACGCTGCCCTTTGCCTTCGAAGGCAAACGCCGTGCGGCGCAGGCGGCGGCGGCGTTGCGGGAGCTCCAGCGAATTGCGGATGCGGTGGTTTGCTTCGAGAACGATCGGTTGGGGGATATCGTTTTGCCGAAGGCGGGAATTCATCAGGCATTTGCGGTCGCTGATACGACCATCAGCCAGAGTGTTCGCGCGATTGTCAATGTGGTCCGGCGACCAGGGCTGATTCAGATCGGTTTTGACGAACTCCTCTCCGCTTTGCGCAGTGAAAACAGCCGCTGCCTCTTTGGTTTCGGGGAATCGGACAGCGACAACCGCGCCCACGAAGCGCTCGCAGTGGCGCTGAAAAATCCTCTCATGAATAAGGGGAAGATGTTAAGCGACGCTCGTTGCATCCTGGTTCAGATCTCAGGCGGTCCGGGAATGACGCTGACTGAGGTGGAAATTGTGATGCAGGAACTCAACCGGCACGTTGAGGACCATACTCAGATTCTTTTCGGCACCTCTGTCGATAGCAAGATGGGTAATCGGATGAGTGTGACTTTGATTAGTTCGCTTTCGGCCGAGATCTCAGAACCAAATATCCTACCCATGCGCCCAGCTCCGCAGATCGCCGTCGCCGAGCCTGTAGTCGAAGCGGCACCGCCGACCATGCCGATAGTCCCGGAAATCGTGACACCTTCGCTGCCAGAGCCCGCCTTCGAATCTGTCCCTAACGAACATAACACTGACTGGCAGGAAACCGTTGAGCAGGTTGCCGAGATTATTCCGCTTCCTGTGCCAGAGCCGCCGAAACGCAAACCCGCACCAGCGCGAGCGCCCGAAGTGAAGTCGGAGCCAGCCGAGGCCGAAGCGCAGAAGCCGCCCGCGAAAAAGAAAATCGTCCAGGCCCGTCAGGAAGTGATGCAATTCGAGCCAGTCACGCGCGGTCGTTTTGAGAAAAGCGAACCGACCATCGTGGAAGGCCAGGATCTCGACGTCCCGACTTACTTGCGTAAAAACATCCGTGTGAAGTAGGCGGCGCGCTCCTTATTCCGGGGAGCGCGGGCGCCTCGCCTGCTGTGTCACGCGTCTCGCAGGACACCTCTGCGCGTACACGTGTTCACCTTTTTCGCGATGAATCGCCGCCGTCCGGAGGGGCGCCGAACGGTGCGGGCGGGGTGCCCGCGCTCCCCGGAGACCAACATGGCGCGTTTGGGGCGGCTCATAGATCGGATTGGATGCGACACCGGCTGCATTTGGGTTTGCAGTTTCTCTCAATCAATTGCTCTGTGGTGTGAGAAATTAACCCGCCTAAAATGAGCAAAAACCTGATTTTAGCCGTGTTGGTGATCGGTGCTGCCGCCCCATCCGTTTTGGGCCAGACGCCGGCTCCTCGAACACCGTCGCCACCGGCAATTAACGCTCCTCTTGAACTAAGAGTCACGGCAGTTGATGGATCGGAGATCGATCTGTCGAAATTGCGCGGCAAAGTTGTGCTGCTCGATTTTTGGGCGACTCGGTGCCCCCCTTGCGTCGAGGAAATGCCGAAGGTTTTAGCGACCTACAGGAAATTCCGCGGGAAGGGTTTCGAGATCATTGGTATCTCTACGGACGAGAATAAGGAAATCCTCACGACCTTCGTGAAAGCGCGCGGCATTCAATGGCCGCAATACCTCGATGAAAAGAGAGCGATCAGTGACCGGTGGCAGATACCAGGCCTTCCTACCATGTGGTTGGTGGATAAGAAGGGATTCCTGGTCAACATGGACGCGCAGAATGATCTGCAAGCCAACGTGGAAAAGCTTTTGGCGCAGGATTGAATGGGTTGTCTAATCGCTCGGTCTTCAGCGAGCCCTAGCCCGCTTCTTACTTCTTCATCAGGTCGAGCACCGCGCTCGTCATTGCGATCATGCCGGTCTTGATCGTCGGCTCGGGAATAGGCGCGAATTTGCTGGAATGCAGGCTTGGGAGCGGCAGCGCGCCCGGCTTTTTCGAAGCGGCCATCTTATCGGGGGCAACGCCACCGACATGAAAATCGACCGCTGGAATCGAATGATCCGGCAGACTGAACTCGGCGAAATCCTCTCCGCCCATCGTGGGATCCACCATCTCGACGTTGGTTTCGCCTAACGACTGGTTCCAGACGTCGACAAGTCGTTTGGTGAGCTCAGGGTTGTTATAAGTCGCGGGAACAGCTTGCTCCTTGAGCACTTCTACTGTCGGCATCTTGTCAGCGGGCCACCCGCCGGCTGTGGCGCAACCCTTGGCTATCTGCTCAATCGCGGCGAGAACGCGTTCCCGGACTTCGCTCTTATAGGTCCGGACCGTAAGCTGCATTTTTACTTCGTTGGGAATGATGTTGTGTTTCGTCCCGCCGTGGATCGAACCGACGGTTACGACGATTGGATCGAGCGGATTGTTCTCCCGGCTCGCAATCGTTTGCCACATGTTGATAATCTCGGCCGAAAGCACGATCGGATCTTTCGTCCGATGCGGATACGCTCCATGTCCACCCAACCCGGGCACGGTCACATTGGCGGAATCAACATTCGCGTAGGTGTATCCGGAGGTAACGCCGATATGTCCGATCTCTAACTGCGCGTTGTCGTGAAACCCAAGCGCGTAGTTTGGTTTCGGGAAGCGCTGGTAAAGCCCATCCTTCAACATTGCGCGCGCCCCGCCGAATGCTTCTTCGGCCGGTTGTCCGACGAAAACGATTGTGCCGTGCCATTGATCCTTTAGTTTGGCCAGCGCGCGCGCGACACCGATGAAAGTCGCGATATGCACATCGTGGCCACACGCGTGCATGACGTGCACGTCCTGGCCGGCATTGTCTTTCGCCGTCACCTTGCTCGCATACGGCAAACCGGTTTCTTCTTCGACTGGCAGTGCATCCATGTCGGTGCGCACGAGAACGACCGGCCCCTCGCCATTTTTCATCAGCCCGACAACGCCGTAACCGGGTAGACTCGGATTGTCGTATTTGCCAATGTGATCGGTGACCTCACAGCCTGCCGCTTTGAGTTCCTTCGCGACCATTTCGGAGGTCCGCTTTTCTTGGGTAGATAGCTCAGGATGCGTATGGACATCCTTATAAATCGCGAGCAATGACGACAGCTCAGCATCAGCGAGTTCTTTGGGTGATTGCGCAGCCTGGAGGAGCGGGGTGCCGGCAAGGGTGAGCAGGAGAAGAGCGGTCGTCGAAAATTGCATCTCGCAGCGTAGAGCGAAATTCCTAACGGGCAACGCGCACCGCGGGAGCCGGAAGGAGAACCACGGATTGCGCGAATAACACAGATGAAGAAAGGACCGGGGTTGGTGACGGCTAGTTTTCGCTCCTTTTTGCTGTTCGTGGCGTTCGTCGTGAGAAATCTTCGCGCGTCTGAAGCGCGCGAAGCTGTCTGCGCCAGCGATTCCGTGGTAGAAGTCTGCCGCAGCGGATCTGACAATGAATCAGCAAATGCTTCGTAATCTCTCTCCGGGAGTCGAAGTGCGTGGCGAAGTGAAAGCGCAATTTGCTGAGATTCTGACGCCCGATGCGCTCGCCTTCGTGGCGAAATTGCACCGCAATTTTAATACCCGGCGATTAGAATGTCTGCAGCGCCGGCAGGAGCGGCAAGCGGCGCTCGATCGCGGTGGCACGCTCGATTTTCTGCCGGAGACGAAGCAGATCCGCGAAGGCGATTGGACGTGCGCGCCGATCCCAGCGGATTTGCGTGATCGCCGCGTTGAGATCACCGGTCCGACGGATCGCAAAATGGTGATCAACGCCCTCAATTCCGGTGCGAAAATGTTCATGGCCGATTTCGAGGACGCCAACTCTCCGACCTGGGAAAACATGATCGAAGGCCAGATCAACCTGCGCGACGCGATTCGGCGCACGATTAACTTCACCAGTCCAGAGGGAAAAGCGTATCAGCTGATGGACAAGGTCGCTGTCTTACTCGTTAGGCCGCGCGGCTGGCATCTGGTCGAGAGGCATTTGCTGGTCGATGGCGAACCAATAGCGGGCGGTCTCTTTGATTTCGGGATCTACTTCTTTCACAGCGCGAAGGAGCTGATCGCGCGCGGCAGCGGCCCGTATTTTTACCTGCCGAAAATGGAGAGCCATCTGGAAGCGCGCCTCTGGAACGACGTCTTCAAGCTCGCGCAGGATGAAATCGGCATTCCGCGCGGAACGATTCGCGCGACGGTCTTGATCGAGACGATTCCGGCCGCGTTCGAGATGGACGAGATCCTTTACGAACTGCGCGAACATTCCGCCGGGCTCAACTGCGGTCGGTGGGATTACATTTTTTCCTGCATCAAACGTTTTCGGAACAAGCCCGATTTTCTCCTCGCCGATCGTGCCTTGATCACGATGACGACGCATTTCATGCGCTCCTATTCGCTGCTCTGCATCAGGACGTGTCACCGCCGCAACATTTTCGCGATGGGCGGGATGGCGGCGCAGATTCCAGTGAAAGGTAATCCACAGGCGAACGAAGAGGCGTTCGCCAAGGTGCGCACCGACAAGGAACGCGAAGCGCGCGATGGCCACGATGGCACCTGGGTCGCGCATCCGGGGATGGTGCAACTCGCCCTCGACGCCTTTAACGCAAAGATGCCGCAGGCGAATCAGATCGATCGCAAGGCCGACGATGTGAATGTGTCCGCGCGCGACTTGCTCGATTTCGGACCGAGTGGGCCAATCACTGAGGCGGGTCTGCGCCAGAACATCAGTGTCGGCGTGCAGTACCTGGAAGCGTGGTTGCGCGGCCACGGCGCGGTCCCGCTGTTCAATTTGATGGAAGACGCCGCGACCGCGGAAATTTCACGCGCGCAGGTCTGGCAATGGATCCGACATCCGCGCGGGGTGTTGAGCGATGGTCGCAAGGTGACCAAGGAGCTCTTTCGCACTGTGCTCGACGAAGAACTCGCGAAGGTGAAACGCCGCGACGGCGACAAATTCGAGATTGCCCGCCAGCTCTTTGACGAAATCACCACCAACGACGCGTTCGCAGAGTTCCTGACGCTGCCCGGATATGAGAGGCTGGATTGACACGAAGCACCATGAATAAATTGACACTCGACTGGAGCGGGGATCCGCGGTGGCGTGACATTGAGCGCACTTACTCGTTAGGCGACGTCCAGCGTTTGCAAGGCAGCGTCGTCCCGGAACAGACCCTGGCGCGGCGCGGCGCGGAGAAATTGTGGAGGCTGCTACAGCACGAGCCATTCGTGGCTGCGCTCGGCGCGCTCACTGGCAATCAGGCGGTTCAGCAGGTGAAGGCCGGGCTGAAGGCGATTTATCTCAGCGGATGGCAGGTCGCGGCCGACGCAAATCTGGCCGGCCAGATGTATCCCGATCAAAGTCTCTACCCGGCGAACAGCGTTCCGGCGGTCGTTAGGCGGATCAACCACGCGCTGCAACGCGCCGATCAAATCGCGCACGCCGAAGGCCGGAACGAGATCGATTGGTTCGCGCCCATCGTGGCCGATGCCGAAGCCGGTTTTGGTGGTCCGCTCAACGTTTTCGAATTGATCAAGGCGATGATCGAGGCCGGTGCGGCTGGAGTCCACCTCGAGGACCAGCTCGCAAGCGAGAAAAAATGCGGCCACATGGGCGGTAAAGTTCTCATCCCGACGCGAACCGCAGTTGCCAACCTGACCGCGGCGCGGCTGGCGGCCGATGTGTGCAATGTCCCAACGATTCTGATCGCGCGCACTGACGCGGGAGGCGCCGCGCTCCTGACGAGCGATGTAGACGAACGCGACCGCCCCTTTCTCACCGGCGAGCGAACGGTAGAAGGTTTCTTCCGCGTTCGCGCTGGGATCGACCAGGCGATCGCGCGCGCACTCAGTTACGCGCCCTATGCCGACTTGCTTTGGTTTGAAACTTCCACGCCTGATATCAGTGAAGCAAAGAAGTTCGCTGAAAAGCTTCGCGAAAAATTCCCCGGCAAACTACTCGCCTACAACTGCTCGCCCTCCTTCAACTGGAAAGCGAAACTCGACAATGCGACGATCGCGAAATTCCAGCGCGAACTTGGCGCGATGGGTTACAAATTCCAATTCGTCACCCTCGCCGGATTCCATGCGCTCAATTTCAGCATGTTCAAGCTCGCGCGCGGCTATCGCGAGCGGGGCATGGCGGCGTATTCCGAACTGCAAGAGGAGGAATTTGCCGCCGAAGCCGACGGCTACACCGCGACGAAGCACCAGCGTGAAGTCGGCACAGGTTATTTCGATGACGTCGCCCGGGTGATCGCCGGCGGCGAAACCTCGACCGCGGCGCTCGAAGGTTCGACTGAGGAAGAGCAATTCGGATGAAATGACGAAATCATTCGAGCTTCGTCATTTTCTGCATGTCCATTGCAGCGCTGACCGATAGTCGGCTGGCGGCTCTTTGCGCGGAAGAAACGTGCAAAGCGCTCCAAGAGTACGAAGCGCGTTTCGACGAGATCACGCGTCGGGCGCGCGATCGATTCCTGGCGCGGGACTGGCGCGGCAGCTACCAGGACGCCGCCGAGCGACTCCGACTTTACTCGGTTGTGCTCGATGACCTAACGAATCGGGTGGAAGCACTGATGGGTTCGCGATTGCGGACACGCGCGATCTGGAGTGCGACCAAGGCGGTCTATTCGTCGTTGATAGCGCAATCGGTCCGCTGGGAAGTAGCCGAAAGCTTCTTCAACTCGCTGACCCGCCGCGTTTTTGCGACCGAGGGTGTCGATCAAGCAATAGAGTTCGTTGATACTGATTTCGATGCGCCGCCCAACGCGCATGGGGCCGAACTGTGCCGAACTTATTCGGGCGCGCCGCTGGCATATTTGCTCAGAGAAGCGTTGACCGATCCGAAGGGTGCCGGTTTTGCACTGGCTGGCTGGAGCGATTTGAACGAAGCGTGCCGGATTGCGGCCGACCACATTCTGGTCGCGCTGGCGTCGCGCGAGTTCGACCGGCTTGAGATTCTTCGCCACGTCTTTTACCGGGGGCGAGGTGCGTACTTGGTTGGTCGAATCGTTGCCCATGACAAGGCGACGCCGCTCGCCCTTTGCCTGCAGCATCCCGATGCGAACGGATTCGCGCTCGACGCTGTTTTGATTGGAGAAAGCGACTTGGCAATTCTCTTTTCCTATACTCGGGCTTACTTCCGAGTCGATGCGCCCGCGACCTATGGCCTGGTGCAATGGCTGCGCCAACTGATGCCAGACAAGCGCATCGCCGATCTTTACAACGCGATCGGCTACCACCGGCATGCGAAGACGGAGTTCTATCGCGATTTCGTCAGGCATCTCGAGAAGTCGCATGATCACTTCGTCGCGGCGGAAGGCGCCCGCGGCATGGTCATGCTCGTCTTCACCTTGCCGAGCTACGACGTAGTTTTTAAACTGATCCGGGACCGGTTTGACGCGCCGAAAGAAAGCGACCGGCGCGATGTGATGGGCCGCTACCGGATGGTATTCGAGCACGATCGCGCCGGGCGACTGGTGGAGGCGCATGAGTTTGAGCATCTGCGGATCGCGCGTGATCGATTCGAGCCCTCTCTCCTCGAAGACCTGTTGTGCAACGCCGGCCGCACGGTGCGCCCCGAGGGCGATGATGTCTTGATCGGCCACGCCTATGTGGAGCGACGGGTGCGGCCGCTCAATCTTCTCTTCCGCGAATGCGATGAGGCGACGGCGATTGCGGCGGCTTGCGATTACGCGCAGTCGATCAAAGACCTTGCCGCTTCGAATATTTTTGCCGGCGATCTGCTCACTAAAAATTTCGGACTGACCCGGCGCGGGCGGGTGGTCTTCTATGATTACGATGAACTTTGTCCGTTGACCGATTGCAATTTCCGTAAGCTGCCGGAGTCGCAGAGCTACGATGAGGAAATGGCCGCGGAACCGTGGTTTTCGGTCCGGCCTAACGATATTTTCCCCGAAGAATTCCCGCGTTTCCTCGCCTTTCCCGAACCGGCGCGGAGAGCGATGATGCGAAGGCACGGCGATTTGTTTCGGCCGGAATACTGGCGCGCCGTGCAGGAGGAACTGCGCGCAGGCCATCTACCGGAAATTCTGCCCTATGCCGAGGAGCGTCGGCTGCACGTGCCATGATTTCGCCCTCCGGCGCGGCTCGGAATGACAGCGAACATGTGCCATCGTTCGGGCGATGGCTTTTGAGGACAACAAACTACTTTTTGGTTCCGATCCCGCGTCGCGGATCGTCGCGATCGAGATGGGCGATACCGGCACGGTGCGCGTTTATCGACGGGGAAAGGATGGCACGACCAGTTGTGAGACGGAAGAGTTTCATCCCTTTGTCTGGGCCGATGGCGACGTGGCCGATCTCGGTCTAACGAATGCCGAGAAACTGGCGGGCGACGCGAAATACAACTGGCTGGTGACGACAGATAGCTGGAAGGAGCTGATCGCGCTTCGCAACGGACTGAAGAAAGCCGGCCGCAACTTTTTCGCGCTGAGTGATCCAGTGCAGCATTATCTCACCCACACCGGCCGCACGCTTTTCAAGCAACTACCGTTTGAACAACTGAAACGGATGCAGATCGAGGTGCTCTCGTTTGCCGGCGGGGATCTCGACGTGGCACCTGACGATCATCTCACCAGCATTGCCGTTTCCGACAACACCGGCTTGGAAGAGTTAATCGAAGTCGATCCGCGTGCGATCGATGAATCGGAGCATGCCGCGATCAAGCGCCTGACTAGTCTGATCAAGGAACGGGACCCGGATGTGATCGAAGGCCACAACCTTTTCAAATTTGATCTGCCGTTCCTTGTGGCCCGCGCCCGGAAGGCGAAGACAAAGCTGGACTGGGGACGAAGCGGCGGTTTTCTGCGTTCGCGGCCGTCGCGGCTCCAGATTGCGGAGAAGACGATCGATTATCCGAAGTTCACGGTCGACGGCCGCCATTTCGTCGACACGTTTTTGCTCGCGCAATTCTACGACGTTGGGATGCGTTCGCTGACCGGGTTCGAGCGGAGCGATGTCGCGCAGCATTTTGGCCTAACGACAGCAGCGGAGATTTCGCAACTCGCGGGCAAGGAATTGCAGCGTGCCTGGGAGGAGGATCCGAAACGTTATCGCGAGCGCGCCCTCTGCGCGGTGCGCGAGACGCGGGCGGTCGCCGATCTTCTCAGCCCGAGTTATTTCATCCAGGCGCAGATTTTTCCTTACAATTACCAGGACGTGATCGTCCGCGGCAACGCAACGCGGATCAACGCGCTCTTTCTCCGCGAGTATTTTCGGCAGCGCCACGGCATCCCGGAGATGCCAATGGTGCGCGGCTTTGAGGGTGGTTACACCGACATTTTCTTTACCGGCGTGGCGCGCAACGTCTGGCATTGCGATGTCGCCTCTCTTTATCCGTCGATCATGCTCCAGTTCGATTGTTTTCCAGTAAATGATCAGCTCCAGATCTTTCGGCATCTGCTCACTGACCTGCGCACTTTTCGGCTTCAGGCGAAAAGCGACATGCGCGACGCGAAAGACCAGGCCCAGCGGCGCTACTTTCACGCCCTGCAAAACACCTTCAAGATTCTGATCAACAGCTTCTACGGTTACCTCGGTTTCGCGCAGGGAAATTTTGCCGATTTCGAAGCTGCCGCCCGCGTGACCCAGATTGGCCGGGATCTGCTCAAGCAAATGATCGAGTGGCTGAAAGCGCAAGGTGCGCAGGTCATTGAGGTCGACACGGATGGCATCTATTTCGTCCCGCCTAACGAGAAGGAGATCGACCAGTTGCAACGCGGCCTCGCCCAGGAACTGCCTCCCGGAATCGAGGTCGAGTTCGACGAGCAATTTGACGCCATGTTTAGCTATAAGGCGAAAAACTACGCCCTCCTCACGCGCGACGGCGAAGTTGTGATCAAGGGCGGCGCCTTGAAATCACGCGGGCTCGAAAAATTCCAGCGCGTTTTCCTGGAGGAAATGATCAAGCTCCTGATGGAAGAGAAACCGGAAGGGATTCCGCAATTGCGAGATGAGTTCGCGCAAAAAATTCGTGAGCGCGAGTGGCCGATTGAGATGGTGATGAAGACCGATACCCTCCAGGATTCGCTCGAAAAATACCGGCAAAAGATTTCCGCAGGGGGACGAAATCGCGCCGCTGCCTACGAGCTCGCCCTAACGAGCGGCCGCAATTACAAGCCGGGCGACCAGATCAGTTATTACGTCAAAGCGACGCCGAAAAAGGTAGCCGCCTACGAAGCGGCCAAACTCGTTACGGATTTCGACCCGCAAAATCGTGACGAAAACGTCGATTACTACGTCGCGAAGCTGGATGAGCTGGTGAAGAAATTTAGCAATGTAACGGCCGCGGCTGCTTCCAGTTCCAAGCAGGAAACGCTCGCGTTGTAATTTATTCCACGAGTGAATTCCTTCCCGTGTGCGTCCAGGCACGTTAAGCTACACCCTGCGATGACTGGAGCGATGACACCGGAAAGATCGGACGGCTTCTTCCCCGCCTCTTGGGCGGCAATAACCTCCGAGTCCCGAGCCGCACACACCGAGTCTCTGCGAGGGGATTGCGAGAGAGTGGAGGCTGTTTTGCGCACGCGTCTCCTCGATACTCCTCCTGAGGAGAGCTTCGACCGCCTAACGAGGTTGGCCGCAAAACTGATCGATGCTCCCGCCACTTTCATCTCGCTGGTGGACGAGCAGCGCGATTTTTACAAGAGCTGCTTCGGTTTCGGCGAGCCGCTCGCCTCAGCTCGCCAGCTCGAAGGTCGCACCTTTTGTCATCTCGCGATCGTTTCCGCTGGTCCTCTCATCATTTCCGACACTCTGACGGATCCGGTTTTTCGCGAAGTGCCCACGGTCAAATCGCTCGGCGTGCGGGCGTATGTCGGCATTCCACTGGTCACGGATGAAGGCCAGGCCATCGGGAGTTTCTGCGCCATCGATAACAAGCCGCGAGAGTGGACCGCGCTCGAAGTGGAAATACTGACCGAGCTGGCGGCGTCCGCCTTGCGCGAGATCAAGCTGCGCACCGCCCTGACTGAAGCAAAAACACAAACTCGTGCCGCGCAGGAAGCGACCCGGTCGCGCGAGGAGGTGCTCGCCGTCGTCGCGCACGATTTGCGCGCGCCGCTGAATTTTCTGCAAATGGGCACGCAGCTCGTGACCGAGGAGCCGGCCGCCGCAGAAAATCAGGAAGTGCTCCAGCGCATGCAACGTGCGGTCGATCAGATGGCCTTGCTCATCGATGACCTGCTGGAAATCTCGAAGATGAGAGCCGGGGGCGTGAGAATCTCGGCGCGGCCCGTCGCGGCGGACACCCTGCTGCACGATGCGCTCGCCATGTTGCAGCCATTGGCTGGGCGTCACGGTATTCGTATTACCATCGCGATCGAACCATCCCTTCCTGCCGTCATGGTTGATTACGAGCGCATCCTGCGCGTCTTTGCGAATCTCGCCGGTAACGCCGTCAAGTTCAGTGCGAAGCAGAGCGAAGTGCGTTTCACCGCTGCCGCTCACGGTGAACAAGTGCGGTTCGCCGTCATTGACACCGGCCCGGGAATTCCCGTCGATCACCTCGAACGACTCTTCGATCGTTTCTGGCAAGCCGACCGAGCCGATCGCCGGGGCATTGGGTTAGGCCTCGCCATCGCCAAAGCCATCGTCACTGCCCATGGCGGAACGATTGGCGTAACAAGCAAAGTAGGACAAGGCAGCGAGTTCCACTTCGACCTGCCGGTAGCTTAATGGGCTATTTATAACGCCCTTTCCTTACCCACCTATCGTTAGCGGCCGCAAGGACATGGGGTGTTCGGTTAGCCGATGACCTGAAGATTCTGAAGCTGACGGGAAAGTTCCGCTTGATCGGCTGCGTAGTATTGCTCCCACTTGCGTCGGGCTTCCGGCGTGAGCGATTCGTATTTCTGGGCCTTGCTGTTGAGGCGGTGATAGACGTCTTGCAACGTTTTTGCCACCGCGGGCGATTTCAGGAGAGTGCCTACGCCCGGAAGCGCGGAAATACCGCCGTAGACTTTCTGGGCGGTGGATTGCAACAGCGGAAATCGCGGAGCGCGCGCCGCGTTTTTGCCCTGTTGTGCCAGCGCCGGCTTAAAGTCTGCGGCGACATTCAGGAAGGAGTAAGTTTTCTCCCGAACGCGGTCAGGGTCGCGCCGGATCGCATCGAATTGGATGACGAGAAAATTTTCCGCCGGAAAACGATCGAGATATGGCCTGAGATGGCGGGCGAAGCATCCAAGATCTCTCAGGAACGGATCTTTCATCATTTCTTCAAACGAATCCGGCAAAGAAGCCACAACTGCATTTCGGTTGTACCAGTACCATGAGTAAATCATCTCGACTGGCGGGCGCAGACACAGGAGCAGTTTAACGTCGGGTCGGTAAGCGGCGATTCTGTTCGCTGCTTCCTCCGAATACATGTAAGCAGGACAAAATTCCCCGCGGGAAGAGATCGCTCCACCAGCCGGTGGAAATTGTTCGTGATACCAAGTCTCGCCACGATCAAAGCAACGCAGCTCCTGTTTGGCGACCCGTCGCAGAATCGTGTCGGCGAAGTAGTAAACCTCTTTCTCCGGGGCAAACCCAATCTGCGGATGCGCCTCCAACTGAGCGGAAAGCCACGTCGTTCCACATTTGGGTGCGCCGATGCCGATAAAGTCGATGCGAGACATGTTTGAAAAAACCGAAAGCAGCTCTTGCACCGCTCACCCGCGGCTGCAACTGCCGCCAATTCGTCTCAAGACGCTTTTCCTCATCTTTTTCCTGCATCCGGAGAAAACACGGTTTGCGGGCGCACAGTCGGATAAAGCCCGGGCTCACGCCCGAGTGAATGGCTTCCCCGCAAATCGGTTGTCGCAGTTTTCCTCAGCATTCTGTTTAAATTTCGGCGACCTGCCAGGGATACGAGGAAGATTCACGCTGGAACGGGAGGCGAAGTGAGCCGTGTTTTCACCTTGCCCGGACGTGGTGCTTTGGGCATTCGGTTATTTTGCTGATATACGTGATTCACGTAGATCAGCATTAACTTGCGATTGGGTAAGGAAGATGCCGCCAGGGTTGCCGCGCCGCCCATCCAAGAAACTCCCTTGAGGCTAGCTGTCGCGATAGCGACTGCCCAAACGGGCACAACGTCCGGCCCCGCAGCTTTTTCATGTCCTCAAACGGCAGTCTTCACTCGTTGAATGCATAACGCGTTCCGTAAATACTTTCACACCTTTCGCTGATATACGTGAGTCACGTATATCAGCTCCAACATGTGATTGGTGAAATCTGTGCTGCGACCACTGAAACAGCATTCGGTCTTAAGCACCCGCGGCGTAATAGATGGAGCTGGGGCCTTTTCGTCAGTCCAGCTTCGATTTTTGCACTATGGCTGGACCCAGCGTTCCCACCGGCGGCAGGATGTCCTTGAAGGTCGCGCCGTAAATATCCCAGGCGGTGAGGAACAATCCGCAGACCAGCGGTCCGACAATGAACCCAATCGGCCCAAAGAAAAACAACCCTCCGAGCGTGCCGATGAGGATGAGCAGGTCCGGCATTTTCGCATCCTTTCCGACGAGGCGCGTCCGCAACAGATTATCGATTGTGCCGACGATGGCAGAACACCAGATGAGAAGCAGGATAGCGGCGGTCGTTTTCCCGATGATGAAAAGATAGATCACCGCCGGTACCCAGACGATCGCCGAACCAATGCCTGGTACGACCGACAGGACCGTCATGATCGTTCCCCAAAACGCGGCCCCGTCCAATCCTGCGACCCAGAAACCAAAACCGGCCAGCGCGCCTTGGATGATTCCAATCACGACCGTTCCTTTGATCGTCGCGCGCGTGACCGATTCGAGCCTTTCCAGAACGCGGATCTCCTGTTTGTGACTCAGCGGAATATAGTAAAAAACTTTCTCCAGGATCGTCCGGCCATCGCGGAGGAAGAAAAACATCGCGTATAGCATCACGAACAAATTGAGCAGGAAGGCCGCAGTGCTCGCGGTGATCTGGGTGGCGCTCGCGACCAGAAATGTTCCCGTGGCTTTGGCCACATTGGCGGCGCCGTCAGCGATCTGTTCCTGTTTGGGGACGTAATCAGCCAGCGACGGAAAACGCCGCACCAACCAGTCATGCGCATCAAACGCGGCGGCTGGCCCGAGATGCTCGCGGACCCAGGGCAAGGCTTCGTTACTCACCGTGATAGCTTGTTGCACGACCACACCGATGAAAGCGCTCAAGGGTCCGACGACGACCACAAAGAGAATGAGAAGAGTAAGCCCGGCCGCGAGCGATCTGCGCCCGCGCAGAAGTTGTAACATCCCGTGATAAAGCGGGTCGCACAGACCAGCGAGCAATGCGCCCATGAGGAGGGGTTTGAGAAAAGGCCACGCTACCGCGAGAAAAAGCATCGTGACCGCCAGCACCAAGAGCAGGACAAAGGCGTTGCGAAAAGTCTCCGCACTAACGTTTCTCTGCGGCATCGAAGGGAGTATGGGCCGATGCACGGCTTTGTTCCACCTTCGTCGCATTGTTATTCCACGAAAGTTCCCGCCGGAGGAGATTGGCCAGCGACCGGTTCGGGCTACCCCTCGCGAGCGTTTTGATCACAGGAGGTTTCTTTCTCGCGCATTTCCTCCATATACGTGAATCACGTATATTAGCTGAACACTGTGATGGGACTTGGGCCAGGATCTGCGTCGTGGGGATGGTCCGTCGGCATCAATCTTCAATAGTTGGATCTGGCTCAAGATCCGAGGGAGTGCTTTTGCTGATATACGTGAATCACGTATATCAACTCAATTCTGTGATTGAGAAATGTGAGCGACGGCGGGAACGGTAGCGTACGACCAGCCACTCTCTTGGTCCGCCGTTGCCGGACGGCGGTCGGAAGATCAAGGCCCCGGCTGTCCGCCTAAGACGAGTCGGGGTAGCGTGCGACCGGCAGATTGGTGTGATCCGCTGGCGCGGGACCGGGGTCGGAAGATCAAGGCCCCGGCTGTCCGCCTAAGACAAGTCGGATCGCCGAGCAGGCTCAGTTATTCCAGCTTGCCGTGAAACCGCATCTCATTGTTGAGCACGAAGCCCATTTGATCGTAGAGCGCACGGCCTTGGTCGGAGGCATGAAGCACGAGGCGATCAAGACGCTCGCGCCGCGCGTAGGCAATGATTTCGTTCATCAATAACCTGGCGACACCGCGTCGGCGCCATTCGGGCTCGGTAAACACATTGATGATAATGGCGTGACGACCATCAGCGATCGTAATCACACCGTGCGGCTTGCCGACTGGATGCGGGAGGGTGCGACGAAGTTGAACGCCAGCGCCGCCGACTATTTGGTCGGGCGCATTGTTAGGGGAGGCTACCCATCCGACATATTCGCCGGTCTCGAGCATCTCGCGGATGCGGATTTCACACTTGGCCCGATAACTCTCGAAGAGTGGCTCGGGGATCAGTCCCATATCTTGGAACATGCGAGCGCGGTGCGATGCAATCCGGGCGGCGTCGGAAACGCCCACGAGGCGAGTCTCAAAAGGCGGTCTCATGAGGCGGACCTTCTATTGTTAATACGGGGACGCAACCCGTGCCGTATTGCCGCCATTCGCGAGCGCGGTCCGCAGATGCGGGACGAGACGCTTTGTAAACTCAACCGAGTCGCCAGCGGAGAGATGTGACCATTCGGGACATGTGAAGCTGGCCAACTCTGGATAGTCTTCGAAATAAATGCCGGGCACAGCAGTGTCCTTAACCAGGCGATCCCAAATCGCGGCACGTGGAGTGATCTTGTCCTCAAAGGCCCTCAGGTCGCCGTTCATAGGAAATCGAACGAACACAATCTTGCCACCCCGCGCGTGGAGTTTATCGACGAGTGCCTTCGTGTCGGTGAACCGTTTTTCAAACGCGCTCTTCATCATCATCCCGAATTTTTCCTTTGGGATCCAGTTGGGCGGGGGCGGTGGAGTGAAAAGCGGGATCCAGCCGTACTTGACCCTATCCTGCAATTTCCCGGGCATTGCACAACGCTCGATCATGCGAGCGCGGCGCTCGCGATCCACGGAGGCGAAATACGGTGGAAACGGCGGCGGCACCTGAGCGTTCGGTCGATTCGCAATCGGAAGCTGCCCAAGCAGGACACCGAGAGTGAGGTCGTCCTGATTCATTGATGCAAAACATTCGTCAAGATAGATCCCGAGATCATGGCTGGCGCGTTGGGCATACGTTTGCGTTTGACCTCTCCGTACCGCTTTTTCCGATTCCTTCATTGGGAATGAATCTGGCGGAGCAAAGAAGAGGGCCGGAACGATGCTGCACACAATCGTGCCGTGAAAAGTTTTATCATTAACCAAATCGTTCAGCACCGGGAAAGCGCAGCTGCCGGCTTGAGCAAGTTGGAGAGGACGTTTGCCGAGTCCCTTTTCGAGTTCGTCCAAGTCGAGATCGAATAAAGGGCGCGAGTCACCGACAATAACAAGCGACTCGGGCTCGACCTTTCGGCGAACTTCTGTCCAGAGATCGCCCGAATCGTCGATGCTCGGAAGGTAACCGAGCGAGCGGCAATAGATTTCCCATGCGGCCGTTGCAACAGCAAGCGTCATGACCACGCTAACAGTGATCCCACGCCACGGTCGCGCCGGGATGACCCGCTCAAAACTGTGGACATTGCTGCCTCGCGGAGTGGGGACGATCGCCGCAGCCATGAACGCCTCTTCTTTCGCTAGTGCATGGACGCAACCGTTCTGGCAGCATCGCTAATCGCGAGCGCGTCGCGAAGATGCGGGACCAGACGCTTCGTGAACTCGACGGAATCGCCGGCGGAAAGGTGTGACCACTCGGGACAAGTGAAGCTGGCCAACTCTGGAAAATCCTCGAAGTAGACGCCGGGCGCGGCAGTTTCCTTTAGCAGACGATCCCAGGTAGGTCCGCGCGGCGTCGTTTGGTCTTCGAATGTTTTGAGGTCGCCGCTCATCGGAAAACGGACGAATACGATTTTGCCGCCGCGCGCCCGCAATTTATCGACGAGGGCCTTGGTGTCGGCGAAGCGACTTTCAAATGAGTCGTGCATCTTTTTTGCGAAGACTTCCGCCGGGATAAAGCTCGGAGGCGGCGGCGGCGTAAAGAGCCGAGCCCAGCGATGTTTCACTTTCTCCTGCAATTTTCCTGGCTGGGCGCATTGCTCGACCATGCGGGCGCGCCGCCCGCGATCGAGCGACGAAAAATATGGCGGCAACGGAGGTGGGACTTGGGCATACGGCCGATTCGGGATCGGCAATTTCTCAAGCAGCGCGGGGAGAATCAGATCGTCCTGCTTCATGCAGGCGAAACATTTCTCGAGATAGATCCCAAGATCGTGACTGGCCCGCTGGGCATACGTCTGCGTGTGGTAGCGGCGCACTGATTTTTCCGCACGATTCATCGGCGGCGAACCCGACGGCGCAAAAAACAATCTCGGGACAACGCTGCAAATGATCGTGCCGTGAAAGCGCGTGTCGTCGATTACATTGGCCAAGACGGGAAAGGCGGTGCTTCCTGGCTCCGCCAGTTGTACCGGCCGCTTGCCCAAACCCTTTTCAAGTTCGTCGAAGTCGGAGTCGAAAAGGGCGCGCGAATCGCCCACGATGACGAGCGATTCCGGTTCCACGCGGCGGCGTGCCTCGGCCCAAAGATCACCAGTGTCGTTCAGACTGGGGCCGTAGCCGAGCGAACGGCAATAGATCTCCCAGGTCGCAGTCGAAACGGCCAGCATCACTACCACGGTGACCGTGATCCCGCGCCATGGACGTGTCGGGATTACCCGTTCAAAATTGGAAGTAGATAAATGCATTGCTATTTCCCTGCGTGAGCAGGATGGCGGCAGCCATGAATGTCCAGATCCCGGTCAAGACCCAGACCGGCATGCGATTGACGGCGGCTTCAATCGTTGTGTCGCGCAACGACCAATGCACGATCATCATAAAAAGCGTTACGATTCCGATCTGCAGAAGCTCGCGAGTGGAGAGAAGCGCGTCGCCGTGCGGATGTCCGCCGAACATTCCACGGAGCATGCGTGCCGCGACGGTAAAATCCGAGGCGCGAAAGAAAACCCACGCGACGCAAACGCAGAAATAAGTGACGAGGCCGAGAAGCAGGTTAACGGGCAAATTATTCAGCCAGGCGCGTTCGCCGATGGTCACTTTCAAAAGGCGCTCGATCGCGAGGTAAGCGCCGTGCAGCAATCCCCAGACAACAAACGTCCACGCGGCGCCGTGCCAGAGGCCGCCGATGAACATTACGATCATGAGATTGATCATGGCGCGCGCCGCGCCGCCCCGATTACCGCCGATCGGGATGTAAAGATAATCGCGCAGGAATGTGGAAAGCGAGATATGCCAGCGACGCCAGAAATCGGAGAACCCGATCGCAGCGTAAGGAAATCGAAAGTTATCTTTCAGGTGGAATCCGAGACATAGAGCCGCACCGATTGCGCAGATCGAGTAACCGGCAAAATCGAAGAAAATCTGGCCGGCGAAAGCGATGACGCCTGCCCAGGAATCAAGCGCCACCAGTGGTCCGCCGTAGCCGAAGATGGTGTCGGCCGAGCCGGACAGGAGCGTGTCAGCGAGCACAACTTTTTCAAAAAGCCCTAACGTCATTAGCAGAAGGCCCCAAAAGAAACGGCCTTGTTGGGGTTTGGGAGGGGCTTCGAGCTGCGGCAGGAAATCACCCGCGCGCACGATCGGACCGGCCACGAGCTGAGGAAAAAAGGAAACCGCGAGGACAAAATCGCGCAGCGAGCGCGTCGGTTGTAACACTCCGCGATAAATATCGAGTGTGTAAGAGAGCGAATGAAAGGTGTAGAACGAGATCCCGATTGGCAGGAAGAGATCAAGATGCGGCGGTTGATAAGTGATACCGCCGCGAGCCAGGACCCACTGGAAATTCTCCAGCAGAAAATTCCCGTATTTGAAAAATCCGAGCATGCTCAGGTTGACGGCGACGCTGATGACCAGCCAAACCCTGCGACCTTCCGGGCTTTCCTGTTTTCCCATGATTCGGCCGAGATAAAAATCCATCGCCGTGGTGCCGAAGAGAAGCAGCGCGAAGGGCGGGTTCCACGCGCCGTAAAATATATAGCTCGCGACCACGAGCAGATTCTTGCGCGCTTCCCAGGAACGGATCGTCCAGTACGCGCCGACAACGACGACGAAAAAGACGACAAAGGTAAGCGAATTAAACAGCACGCACGGCGGGTTTAACGGGAGCTGACGCCAGCCTCAAGCAGAAACAGAAATTAACCTGGCCGATTAATTCCGAACGGAGTGCAAGCACCGGGTCGACTCGGCTGGCGCGATCCCTCCCACAACGAAGTTGCCCTCGCCGCCATCTCAAGCGATGGCATGGGATGAATTTTTCCAGACGTCTCATCTGTTTCTCGATCGCCATCGCGATTTCGTTCGCCGTTTCCCGCGCCTACTCGGCTGAGAATGATCTTGGCGGAATCAAGGAGCAGATCACCAAGCAGCACGACGAAGCGGTCAAGAGGCTGCACGATTGGATCGCTCAGGTCTCGATCGCCGCTGAAAATCGCGGTTATCCGGAAGGCGCGGATTACATGATCAATCTTTTGAAGGAAGCGGGCTTTCAGCGCGCGGAACGAGTCGAGACCGAGGGCAAGCCTGGCGTTTTTGCGACGCTTGATGCCGGCGCAGCGAAGACGGTCGGACTTTATTTCATGTATGACGTGAAGCAATTCGATCCCAAGGAATGGTCATCGTCGCCGACCGATGCGGCCATCGTCGATAAACCCGGCCTCGGCAAGATCATGGTCGGCCGTGGCGCAGTGAACCAGAAAGGTCCGGAAGCGACTTTCCTCGCCGCGCTTCATGCGATGAAAGCCGCGGGCAAGACGATGCCTGTCAATTTTGTTCTGGTCGCGGAAGGCGAAGAGGAAATCGGATCGCCGCATTTCGGGCAGATCGTGCACAAGCCCGAAATCGAGAAAGCGCTCGCGAATTGCACGGGAATTTTCATGCCGTTCGCCGCCCAAGACCTGGATGGAATGGTCACGATAAACCTGGGCGCGAAGGGTGTGGTCGAAGTGGAATTGACCTCGAACGGTGAAAAGTGGGGGCGCGGTCCGTTGAAAGATATTCACTCGTCAAACAAAGCTCGGGTCGACAGTCCGGTCTGGCATCTGGTGCAGGCGCTGAACACGCTGGTGAAGCCGGATGGCGATCCGGCGATCGCTGGCCTAACGACTGATGTGCAACCGCTTTCGGCGGCCGACAAAGCGATGATCGCAACCGCGGCGAAACGGCTCAACGAAGATGAAGCGAAGAAACTGATGGGGGTGAAGCGTTGGGTGAAGGACGTGAGCTGGACCGAAGCGCTCGAGCGGATGGCGGGAACGCCCACCGTGAACATCGAAGGAATTATCGGTGGTTACACTGGCCCAGGCGGAAAGACGATTCTGCCCCATCAGGCGATTGCAAAACTGGATCTGCGCCTCGTGCCGAACCAGACCGCGAGCGGCGCACTCGCCGCGTTAAAAGCGCATCTGGCGAAAGGCGGTTTTGGCGACATCGACGTCAACATGACGGGCGGTTACGATCCAACAACGACGCCAGCCGACGCGTCGATCATCAAAGCGGAAGAGGCAGTTTACAAGAGTGCCGGGATCGATCCTGTCCTGCTTCCCAGACTGGGCGGCTCATGGCCAGGTTATGTTTTCACCAACCCGCCGCTGAAACTCGGGGCCGGCCATTTTGGTCTTGGTCATGGGAGCGGCGCGCACGCTCCGGATGAATATTACGTGATCGAATCCACTAACCCGAAGGTGCAGGGATGGGATGGCGCGGTCATGTCGTATGTCGACTACCTCTACGAACTGGCGAAATAGACGCGCGCAAAGTCTCTGATCGCGTGGTTCGCCTAACGACGGAGCATCGCGTTCCGGCGTGGGTTCAATTCAACGGACGCGCGGGCGCTAAACGAGTTTCGCCGTCAGGTTGATTTTGGTCCCGGCGAGCGCGCGCGAAACGGGGCAACCGGTCTTTGTTTTCTCCGCCTGTTCCTGAAAATCCTGATCGCTCATCCCATCGACGTTCGCTTCTACCTGGAGATCGATCGTGGTGATCGTTGGGACGCCGTCCACCATTTCGAGCTTCACGTTTGCAGTCGTGCTGATGCGCTTGGCGGGATGACCAGCCTTTTCGAGATTGGAGGAGAGGGCCATGGAAAAACAGCCTGCTTCCGCCGCGCCGATGAGCTCCTCAGGATTGGTTCCGCTCCCGCTTTCGAAACGCGATTGAAAGGAATACGGCCCTTCGTATGCGCCGCTCCCGAGCTTCATGGTTCCCTTGCCCTCTTTCAGAGTGCCTTCCCAAACTGCTGATCCGATTCTTGCTGGCATGGCTCAACACTTCCCTTGGCTTGAGTTCAGTGTCCAC
>Ga0207701_10001244_pt1 | contig 26911 bp, 19 predicted proteins | sample KBSSwiSSwithPhiX_FD_184294 | JGI IMG/M metagenome (GOLD analysis project Ga0207701, IMG submission 184294) | Switchgrass rhizosphere bulk soil microbial communities from Kellogg Biological Station, Michigan, USA, with PhiX - S5 (SPAdes) (version 2) | ecosystem: Environmental > Terrestrial >... | reverse complement strand
AATCCCAACGGCACTGGCTTCGTGCGTGATCCCTTTCCCAACAACATCATCCCGCCCGAGCGAATTTCGTCGATCTCGAAATACTTCCAGTCATTCCTGCCTGCCCCGACCAGCGGCGGACTGCAGAACAACTATCTCGGCGGTGCGCTGCCGACAGGTTTCAACAACAACAACACGACGGCGAAGCTGGACGTGACACTCAATCGACAGCAGCAACTCTCCGTGCTCTTCGCGCATGGTAAGCGCAGTCAGGCGACGCCGTATCGCGGCGGCGGCAACCCGCAAACAGCGCTGCCGTTGCCTTACACAGAAACGCGGCTGGTCGAAGAGGCCCCGACAAGCGCTCAAGTCAAGCACACCTACGTTCTTGGCCCGACGTGGGTGAATCAGGTCAGCGTCGGCTTCTCTCGTCTTTCGGTGCCGATTTTCAACGCGACGATCGACGGCGAGTATCCGATCACCGCCGGTCTGAAAGGGCTGCCTTCCGGTGAAGCCGATTCGGCGTTCCCGGAGATCGGATTTGCCGGACCGAACGCACCGACGATGTGGCGCGGTACGGACGCGCGGGCATTCACCGAGTATCTCAACAACTACACCATCCAGGACAACCTGAATTGGACTCAGGGCAAGCACGCGATGACGTTCGGTTTCCAGGGGCAACGCATGGATGCCAACGAGCGTGAGCGCACTTACGGAAGCCTCGCGACGTTCGGCTTCAGTAACGTCCAGACGGCCGGATTCAGTTCGACCGGCACACTGATGACGACGACCGGCAACGCGTACGCAAGCTTCTTGCTCGGCGAACTGAACGCGACGACTGTGGTGGAGGACTCGCAAGTTGCAACCAGCGGTCGCTTCTACACCTACGCATTCTGGGCACAGGACAATTTCAAGTTGAGCCCAGACCTGACGCTGAATCTCGGCCTGCGCTACGACATCATGAAGCCCTACACGGAGGTGTACGACCGATGGTCGTACATGGATCCGAAAGTGCCGAATCCTGCCGTCGGCGGATTCAATGGCGCGCTCGTCTTCGCGGGCGACGGCTCGAACAGCTGCCGGTGCCGGACGCCTATCAACACGTACTATGGAGGGCTCGGACCGCGAGTTGGCGTCGCCTACAGCCTGAGCGAACGCATGGTGGCGCGGGCGGCGTACGGCATCAACTATTCCCGCCGTGGTGCCGTCGGTGGCCGCGCCGGAGCGCGCAACGGCACGGGCACACTTGGCCTCTCCGCCAACGCGAGCTTCCCCAGCCCGAACGGATTCGATCCTTCCTACAACTGGAACAACGGCGTGCCGGCGTATCCGCCGCCGCCCTTCCTCGATCCGACATTGAACGCGGGCTTCGTCGTCGGCCGCGGAACCGGTGGAAGCGTGACCTACGGCGATCCGGACATCGGCGGGCGGCCACCTCGCTATCAGAACTGGAACGCCGGCATTCAGTACGCACTGGCAAAAACGGTCACGCTCGGCGCGTCGTATGCCGGGAGCCGCGGCGACTTCCTTGGCGGCAGCGGACGCGGCTTCTATTCGAATCAACTCGACCCGCGTTTCCTGGTGCTGGGAAATTTGCTGACGTCGCAGGCGACGCCGGCCAACATTGCGGCGGCGCAAGCCATTGTGCCCGGCATCGGTCTGCCGTACCCAAATTTCAACGGCACCATCGGGCAGATGCTGCGGCCGTTCCCGCAGTACTCGGGCGTGACCGACGTCTACGGTGACGTCGCGCGCTCGACGTATAACTCGCTGCAGTTCACCCTCGAGAAACGGCGCTCCGACGACGGGCTGATTGTCAACTTCAATTACACGTTCAGCCGAACGGAGGACAACCTCGCGGCGCGGACCGGCTACAACTTCGATCAGGACTGGGCCGTCGGTGTCAACGATCAGCCGCACGTGTGGAATGCGATGGTCGTCTACAACATGCCGTGGGGAGCGGAAGGGAAACCGGGCAGCGGCAATGCCGTGGTTCGGGCGATCGTCAAGGACTGGCAGATCTCCGGCATCACCCAGTACCGATCCGGCCGGCCGCTGGGATCAATCGGCGCGGCATGCAATCTCCCGAACGCGGGAGGGTGCTACGCCGATTACAACCCCAACTTCACGGGTTCGGTCCGCATCAACGGTGATTACGGCGACGGTGACGTGCTTGGCACGAACCCGCCGTCGTACATCGATCGCAACGCATTCCAGTCGCCGGCACCATTCACCTATGGCAACACGCCACGGACGCTCGCGTTCGATCTCCGCAACCCGAGCTACTTCAACCAGGACCTCAGCGTCCGCCGGGACTTCCCGATCGCGAAGGTGAGACTCGGGCTTGGCGTCGACGTGTTCAATGTGTTCAACACGGTCGTGTTCGGAGGCATCCAGACCAACATTACCAATGCCAACTTCGGCAGGGTGAGTTCGCAGACAAACACGCCGCGAGTCGGGCAGATCAAGGTGCGGTTGACGTTCTAAACACGAGAAACGGGAGAAACGGGAGCTGAATGGTTTCTCTCGTTTCTCCCGTTCTCTTGTTGGATCCGACTGATGATCCGCACGGTCCGCCTCCCACTTTCCACGTCGGGCCAGGGGGATGCCTACGACATCACGGCGAAAGCGGCTGCCGCCCTAAAAGAATCCGGCTTGCGATCAGGCGTGATGACGGTGTTCATCACCGGGTCGACTGCCGCAGTCACCACGATCGAGTTCGAACCTGGAGCTGTCTCGGATTTCAACCGCCTGTTCGAGCAACTGGCGCCCCGGCGCGGCGAGTACCGGCACCACCTCCGCTGGGGCGACGACAACGGATCGAGCCATGTGCGGGCGGCGCTGCTCGGACCTTCGCTGACGATCCCTTTCGTCGACGGCGCGCTGACCCTCGGCACCTGGCAGCAGATCATGGTCATCGAGTTCGACACCAGCGCCAGGCGTCGCGAGATCGTAGTGCAGATGATCGGAGAGTGAATGGTTCCTCCCTTCTCCTTTCTGCCGTGTATCTTTAGACTCGATCGCAGTGTGACAGTGAAGGATGCCGATTGAGATGAACTGAATCAACGTCGTTCGGGCTGCCGTGGGTTATGAACGCTGCGTGGCATAATCTCCTCCCTGAGAAGCCAGTCTTCCATTCTGATCGGACGGTTCCATGAGCGTGATGCGACTTGCATTCGTCGTCGCCATTTCCACAGCCTCGGCCGCACCCGCGGCCGCGCAGCGATACACCGCCACACAGAACGGCGACGTGGTTGAACTGGTCGACACCGCCGCGCAGATGAACGTGTCGGTCGTCTGGAGTATGAGCAACGCCTGGCGCGTCCAGGTCAAAGGCAAGGACCTCGTCCGCACATCGGCGACGCTTGCCGACTTCCAGGCCAGACCCGGACTGAACGGTGTGCCACTGCTGGCGCCGTTCGCCAACCGTTTGGACGAAACCGCCTTTTACGCCAACGGCCGCAAATACAACTTCGACCTCGAACTCGGGAACGTGCGCGCGCCCATTCCATCGACCGGCTACGTCAACGGCTCAAAGGCGTGGCAGCTCGTCGAGGCCAGGGCGGACCAGCGCAGCGCGTGGGTGACCTGCCGGCTGGATTTCTACAAGATCCCGCTCTTCATGGCACAGTTCCCGTTCGCCCACACGATCAGCATGACGTATCGCGTCTCCGACGGTGCGCTCGAAGTCCGCACACGACTCGATAACCTGAGCACCGAAGCGATGCCCGTGGCAATCGGTTTTCATCCGATCTTCGAGCTGCCTGACGGCAACCGCGACGACTGGACCGTATCGCTCGACGCGAAGACACACTGGATCGAGATCCCGCAGCGACTACCCACCGGCGAGACGCAGCCCATCGAGAACTTCTTCGGATCCGATCGGACGTCGATTCAACTGAAGAAGTACGCGCTCATCGACGACGTGTTCACGGATCTGATTCGTGACGCAAGCGGACGCGCGACGATGAAGTTGATGTATAGCGGCAAAGAACTCGATGTGATGCTTGGACCGAAGTACAAAACGGTCCTGGCATGGTCGACGCCGCTGTCTTCAGGGGGCGGCGGTCGCGGCGCCGGTGGTCCGCGCGGCGCGGGTGGCGGACGCGGTGGTGGTCAAGCGGCTGGAGCGCAAACACCCCCGGCGCCGTCGGGTCCGTTTCCCGTCGATCCAGCGCAGGGTGTCAAGGTCGCACCGCCCGCGGTTCTACCCGCTGACGGTGCGCCGCCTTCGACGACGAAAGGCTTCATCGCATTCGAGCCGATGGTCGCGATCACCAACGCGCTCAACCTCGCGCAGAAGGGCGTCTACAAGGAGCTGCAGACGATCGCCCCCGGCGGTTCGTGGGAAGAGAGCTTCTGGATCACGACCAAGGGCTATTGAGCTCCGCCACCCCGACCAGGACCGCCGCCGCGCCCAGCCGGAGCCGGCAACAGCGACACCAGTTTGTCGTCACGAAGCGAGACCGACTGACTGACCGTGTCGAACACCATCGCCTGTGGGTCTTCCTTGGTGTACGCCTTCCATTCGAGTCCCGGCTGGCTTGGATTCCCGGTCTTCGCAAAATTGATCCACGCCTGAGAGACCTTGTCCTGCAGTGCCAGCGCGACCGGGCCACCGCCGGTCGCCGTCTTGATCTGCGGGACGCCGAGCGCATGGAAACAGAACGCGAGCTCGGCGCAATGGAACGACGTCGTCCCGCCGTTAATCGGGTATTCCCACGCAAAGAGGTAGTTGTAGACCGGCGTTTTCGTTTTCTCGAGCTTGCGATTCAGCAGGTTCTTCACTCCCGGCCGCGACGCGCCGGCGTAATAGAGCACGTCCTGTACTTTCTTGCGCGGGAAGGCCTGCTTGAATTCAGAGACGATGTCGTTCTTCTTGTCGGCGAACGCCGCCGTCAACTGATCGTCGATTTCCTTTTGCGTCCACTCATTCTTGCGGCCGTCGCCGCGGGTGAGCGTCCCCTGCATCTCGCTGAACACCGCACCAGCCATGAGTGGAATGCTATCGGCCCAGTCGCAGAACTCGCGCATCACATACTGGTCGTCGGCGATGACTTCCCAGTTGAGCGTGGGCCGGCCGACTTCCTGCGCCGCCGATCGCAGTGCGGCGACGCCGGCGGTAATCAGTTGTGAGTACGGGACCGTCTTCAGCTTGTCGATCTGATCGCCTGTGAGATTCAGGTTCTTGAGCGTGTGCGCGGCAATCGCCTGTTGCGCCTTGATGCTCGCCGCCACGTCGGTGGTGCGATACGTATTGTTGCCACCGCTTTGCGCCGAGACCTTGTGGAACAACCCTTTCGCCGCCGGCATGTGCATCATGCGTACGACTTTGCCGCCGCCACCCGATTGGCCGAAGATCATCACGTTGTTGGGATCGCCGCCAAACGCCTCGATGTTCTCTTTCACCCACTGCAACGCCATCACCAGGTCGGCGGTCCCGGTGTAGCGCGAGTTCGCGTATTGCGAACCGTACGCCGACAGATCGAGAGTGCCGAGGATGTTCAGGCGATGGTTCATGCTGACCACGACGACGTCGCCGAACTCGCTCAACGAACGGCCGTCGTAGGCGTACGACTCCATCGACGAGCCGTTGGTGAAGCCGCCGCCGTGCATCCAGACCATCACCGGCTTCTTCGTTGCAGGGGCGGGGTTCTGCGTCCAGACATTTAGATACTGGCAGTGCTCGTTCGCGATGAAGTAGCGGTGCGGGAACACCAGTTCGTCGGAGCTGACAGTGGTCTGTTCAGGCGCCGGACAGACGGGGCCCCAGACCTGAGCGTTCTTGACGCCCTCCCATGGCTGGACGGCCTTTGGCAGACCGAATCGCTCCGCTTCAGCGTAGCGAACGCCCAGGAATGAAAGGGTCTTCCCCTCCCGGATGCCACGAAGCTTGCCGCACGAGGTCTGCACTATCGGAGCATTCAGGTTTGGACCGGCGGCCGACGTGCCCGCCGAAGTGGCGGGTTTTGGTTTCTCCTGACCGCGGGCGTCTCCGGTAACGGCCGCAACGACTCCGCCAATCAACGCGGTCGAGCCCAGCATCTGCCGGCGGCTAATCCGACCCAGTGATTCATCCCTGGCCATCTGGTGCCTCCTTACGACTGACCTCTGCGGTTCTGCGTGGCTTTGCATGCAGTTTACGACGCGGGCGCCGCAACTGTTTCGCCCCGGAGGCCGCGGCGCTACGATACACGAATCGACAGATTGTCATCGCGGACCCAGAAGTGTTTTTCTGATGGCAGTCAAAACGCGACCGCGGATGACCCCTTGAGCCGGAGCAACTGCCTCACGTCGGCCGGCGTGGCGATCACGTAGCCGAGCGTTTCAACGATCGATCGCACCTTGACCACCTGCTCCGCATTCGAGCTGGCGAGGGTACGCGGGCCAATATAGAGGGAATCCTCGAGCCCGACGCGAACCGACCCACCAAGCAATACCGATTGCGCAGCAAACGGCATCTGATGACGGCCGGCGGCGAGAACAGACCACACGTAGTCCGATCCGAAGAGGCGGTCCGCCGTCTGTTTCATGAACATCAAGTTCGCGATGTCCGCCCCGATGCCACCGAGGACGCCGAAGATCAACTGAACGAAGAATGGCGGGTCGATCAGTTTGCGATCGAGGATGTGCGCCAGGTTGTAGAGATGGCCGACGTCATAGCACTCGTGCTCGAAACGGCAGCCGTGCTCCCGTCCGAGGACAGAGATGATCCTGGCAATGTCGCGAAAGGTGTTCTTGAACACGAAGTCTTCGGTCGACCGCAGGTACGGCTCCTCCCATTCGTACTTCCATGACTGATATCGATCTGCCAGCGGGAAGAGACCGAAATTCATGCTGCCCATGTTGAGCGAGCACATCTCCGGGCGCAGCATGGCCGGCGCCTTGAGGCGATCGTCGACGGTCATATTCAGCCCGCCGCCGGTGGTCACGTTGATGACCGCTTCGCATCCGTCTTTGAGCCGCGGCAAAAACGCCATGTAGGCCGCAGGGTCGGGCGTCGGCCTGCCGTCGTGCGGATCTCGGGCGTGCACGTGCAGGATGGCCGCACCCGCCTGAGCCGCCGCGACCCCCTGTTCGGCGAGCATGTCCGGCGTTACCGGGAGCGCCGGAGACATGGTCGGCGTATGGATGCCGCCGGTGAGCGCGCACGAGATGATGACCTTTCGTGGATGTCCAGCCATAGTGCCCGTCATCGTGTCATGGCCGAGGGTCTGATGAAGCGCCCCGCTACTCTGCCGCGATCAGCCTTGGCGATCAAAAGAGGCGAGGGAGCCGGAGACGGATCGAACGTCGGAAAGATTCGTTCGTGGACGGCCAACGTCAGATCGAGACCGACGAAGTCCGCGGTCGCGACTGGTCCCATGTACGGCAGGCGAATGCCAAAGGTCCGGCACGCCATCAAGTCGACGGTTTCAGCGTCGCAGATGCCGCCGGCGACGAGCGCGATCGCCTCGCGCCAGAGCGAGGCGCGAAGGCGGCGAGCGCGCCGGAGCGAATCTCTTGTCAGCCCTGCTCCAAACTCGCCAAGCGGACGCGGCGACAGCGGTTCGGTGACACGACGGGTCAGGTAGGCGGCCAGTTCACTGGCCGCCCGTTCTCGATCTCCCGGTTGCCATACGACGAATCCGCTCCCCGTCTTTGCGCCGAACTCACCGCGCGCCACCTTGTCGCGCAGCAGGCGCGCGGGCAACGGGTCACGATTGATCAGCGGGAGCATCTCCGACAATTCTGCCAGCGCCGCGGCGGCGCCAAGCTGATCGATCTCCGCGAGAGGACCGCAGATGGCCAGCCGCTGACCGATATGCTCCGACACAATCGTGTCGATGGCGCGCGCATCAGCGTTTTCGTCGGACACCTGCGCTAGCGCTTCGCGACAGAGCGCGTGCTGCAGCCGGTTGCCAACGAATCCCGGCAGATCCTTGGCAACGAATACCGGTACCTTGCCGAGCCGCTTCGTGAACGCTGTCGCACGAGCGACGGTCGCCGCATCCGTGCGCGGGCCAGCGATCACTTCTACCGGCGGAATCAACTCCGGCGGGTTGAACCAGTGCGTGCCGATCGCGCGTTCAGGAGCAGGGGCTGCGACCGCGATCTCACCAATCGGCAGACAGGACGAGTTGCTCATCAGGGTGGCGGCAGGTGCGGCGGCACCGGCGTGGGCAAACACGCGCTGCTTGATCGCGAGGTCTTCGATCACTGCTTCGATCACGTAATCGGCGCCGGTCGCAACCTCGTCGATCGAGGACGCCGTGCAAACATCCTGGCCCAGAGACCGCAGATGCTCCACGGCTCGGCGACTGACGACCGGATCGTGATCGTACGTGGTGACGTCGAATCCGGCCCTGGCGGCGACGCCTGCAATCCCACGTCCCAGCATTCCCAGGCCGATTACAGCGACGCGCTCAGTCTGGCTCATAGGCAGCAGTTGATTATCTCTCGCGGCGCAGCATGTGAATCACTGATCGTTGCATCACTGAATCGCGAATCTTTGTGTCCGAGCGCAGCGATTCGAGGATTCAAGGATTCAAGGATTCAAGGATTGGCGATGCAAGGATTCACGATGAGTGATCAGTGATTAGCGATTCAAAACCGCCACGCAAGACCAGCTCGGACAGGTGCAAGCCCGAGGGTTTCTCCAGCCTCGGCACCCAGGATCACCCGTCCATCGGCGAACAGACTGAGCCCACCCTGCAGTGGCACGCGCAGGCCGCCGCCAACAAAGACGCCGCGAACTGTGTTCGTGATTCGATCCTGGAAAAACTCGTTGACGTTGGGGTGTGACGCGCCGACGCCGATTCCAGCGAGGCCATACGGCGTAATCCGATCCAGGCCAAACAACGACACCTGAACCTCCGCCGTTGCCAGCGTAACCGTACCGCCACGAAACGCCGACTGCCCACCCCGGCCGTCGGTCGAGAATCGGCTCGACAAGTGGCTCTGGTCCAGTTGGGCCAGGAACGTGACATGGGAGGTGGGAGAGTACCCGAGGCCGCCGGCGACGCTGTACCCGGAATCGATCATGGTCGGTCCGGCAGAGCCCTGGACGACGAGGGATTGTCCGGCCGAGAGCGCCGGACTCAAAAGAAGAACCAATCCAGTCAGTATCAAACGCACCGATCGCCTCCTGCTAGAGCAGGCGCAAAATCCGTGCGCGGCGGCTCACGCGCCCTCGTTGGGGAACGGCAACCGCAGCAGTATGTCGGAATAATTTGACCGTATAGGCACAGTGTGATGCATTTTTATGAGCCAATTTGATACGATTCTGCCGGATAGAGTCGACCACCAAGGGAGAGAATCGCCACAGATGGGACTGCTCACGGCGCGCGCGGCCGCGGAAAGACTGGGCGTCGGGTATTCGACGCTGAAACGGTGGGTTCGAAGCGGACGCGTCCGCACGACGCGCACCGAAGGCGGGCATCATCGTGTTGCCGAATCCGAGATCGATCGCCTCCTGGCGCGCCACCAGCCTGTCGATCAAAGGCGAACAACGAGAACCGAGGACAACGAGTCGCTCGGCGGACTGAGCGCACGCAATCGGCTGTTCGGCTACATCGAGGAAGTACGCCTCGACGGCCTGCTCGCACAGGTGCAACTGCGGGTGGGCGACCAGCGGCTGACGGCTGTGATCACGGCCGACGCGGTCCGCGGATTGAAGCTTCGCCGCGGCGACGACGCGATCGCGATCGTGAAATCCACAGAGGTCATGATCGCGCTGCCGCCGGCGCGCGATCGCGCGGCGAAACGAAATCGGTGACCGAGAAATGATGCGGCGGTCACTGCTCTCGCTCGTGGTCGTCGCGCTGCTCGGACGCACGGACCGAGCCGCTCAACGTCCGGCCACGATCGCCGCGGCGGCGAATCTCAACTTCGCACTGACCGAAATCGCCAAACAGTTCGAGCGCGATCGCCACCTGCACGTCGAACTGGTTTTTGGCGCGTCAGGGACGCTGACCAGGCAGATTCGCGATGGAGCGCCGTTCGAGATGTTTCTCGCTGCGGATGAGGATTTTCCCGGTCAACTCGCCGGCGCCGGTCTGACGCGCGATGCGGGTGTCGTGTATGCGATCGGCCGCCTCGCGCTCTTCGCACCCACGGGCTCTCCACTGATCGTCGACGAGCGCCTCGACGGCTTGTCACGTCTGTTAAACGCCGGAGGCGTGACACGTTTCGCGATCGCGAACCCGGATGTCGCTCCCTACGGTCGAGCGGCGGAAGCGACCTTACGGAAGCACGGACTGTGGGATCCGATTCGTTCCCGGCTCGTCCTCGGTGATTCGATTACGCAAGCGGCGCAGTTTGCCACCACCGGAAACGCTGTCGGCGGATTGATCGCGTACTCGCTGGTCAAGGAGCCGGCGCTTGCCGACAGGGGCACGTACGCGTTGATTCCGCAGATCGATCATCCGCCGCTTCGGCAACGGATGGTGTTGCTCAAACGGGCGACTCCAGCCGTCGAGCAGTTCTATGGCTATGTGCAGGGACCAGCCGCTCGGGCGGTTCTCAAGAAAAGTGGCTACGAGGTGCCGTAGGCGCCGATGGACTGGACGGCTCTTCGTATTTCGCTGTGGCTCGGCGTCGGAACGATCGTCATCCTGTTGCCGCTGGGCGTGTGGTTCGGGCGGCTGCTGGCCATTTACGACTTCAGGGGCAAGTTAGTCGTCGAAGCGCTCGTCACTGTGCCGCTGGTTCTCCCTCCGACGGTACTTGGGTTCTATCTGCTCGTCGCGTTTGGCGTCCGCTCGCCGATCGGTCAGGCGTTTCAGAGTCTCCTTGGCCATCCGTTGCCGTTCTCGTTCCAGGGTCTCCTGATGGCCTCGGCGATCGCCAACATTCCGTTCGTCGTTCAACCGATTCAACGGGGCTTCGAATCCATTCCCTCTGACGTGCGAGACGCCGCGGCGTGCTGCGGCCTGACGCCCTGGCAGCAGTTTCTCCGCATCGAGTTGCCGCTCGCCTGGCCGAGTGTGCTCACAGCATCCATTCTCGCGTTTGCCCACACGCTCGGAGAGTTCGGTGTCGTGCTGATGGTCGGTGGCAATCTGCCGGGCCAGACCCGGACACTCAGCGTCGCGATCTACGACCGCATGCAGGCATTCGACGATCGCAGCGCCGGGATCATGGCCGCGACGCTGCTGGCGATTTCGGTGGCGACGTTGATGACGACAACGGCTCTGTCGCGACGCATGAGTCCCTCCCGTGGCTGACCGTCCCCTCTCGGTCGTGTTACGACAGAGCGATCCAATTCCACTGGACGTCGCGTTCACCTGTCACTCGGGAGACGTCCTCGCGATCTTCGGTCCCTCGGGCAGCGGCAAGACGACAATTCTTCGTTCGATCGCGGGGCTGTATGAGCCGTCGCACGCGGCCATTTATTCGGGCGCGGACACGTGGAGCGACACAGCGACGGGAACGTTCGTGCCACCGTATCGCAGGGCCGCGGGCGTCGTTTTTCAGGAGTACGCGCTCTTCCCCCATTTGACGTCCCTCGCCAACGTGATGACGGCGCTCGGGCATCTTCCGCGAGCAGAACGGCGCGACAAGGCCGAAGCGCTACTCAACCTCGTGCACCTCGGCAAACATCGATCGAGGAGACCGAACGAATTATCTGGCGGTGAACGCCAACGGGTGGCACTCGCCCGCGCCCTCGCCCGCGAACCTGCCGTACTGCTACTCGACGAACCGTTCGCCGCGGTCGATCGTTCCGTCCGCCGGCGCCTCCAGAACGAGATCCACAGCTTGCGCCGGACGCTGGACATGCCGCTCATCCTCGTGACCCATGACTTCGAGGATGTCGTGCGACTCGCGACGCATGTGCTGATGCTGGAACGCGGACGCGCGATCGCCTGCGGACCGATTGCGACGCTCATGAGTCGACCCGACCTCTCCTGGCTGCGCGAAGCCGTCGGCCTCGGCAGCGTCTTCGATGCGACGGTCACCACGATGTACGAGAGTCGCGGGCTCGTCGAGCTGACGTTCGACGGCGGCACATTGCTCGCGCCGGCTCGTGACGTCGAGGCGAACGCGGCGATACGGGTTCGCATTCCGGCGCGCGAAGTCGTACTGGCGACCAGCGCGCCGAGCGGATTGAGTCTTCACAATGTGCTGGCGGGCACCGTCACCAACATTCACGCCGACAGTGGTTTCGAGGGCGTGATCGTCCAATTGGCCGTGGGTGGAGTCGTGCTGCTGGCCGAAGTCACACGCGATGCAATCAGCCGGTTGGCGATCGACGTCGGCCAGCGTCTCTACGCGCTGATCAAGTCGGTCTCCATCGAACTGGTGGCGTCGGAGAGAAAGTAGCCGTCGCGCGATCCGCATACCATCCGGACTCGCTGCAGGATTTGAGTTTCAAGAGTTCAACGATTCAAGGATTCAAGGATTCAAGGATTCAAGGATTCGTGATTCCTGGATTCACGATAAGTGATCAGTGATTAGCGATTCTCACCGTCCGACCAACTTCAACAACGGCTCTGGATACCGCGCACCGTGCAACTCAATCTGCGACGCGGCGCGATCGATCTCCCGAAGGTCCTCGGCAGCGAGATCAATGTCCAGGGCACCGAGGTTCTCGTCGAGCCGATGACGCTTGGTCGTCCCGGGAATCGGCACAATCCACCGCTTCTGCGCGACCAGCCACGCGAGCGCGATCTGCGCCGGCGTCGCATTCTTGCGAGCGGCGAACGTCTTCAGCCAGTCGACGAACGCGAGGTTCGCCTTGCGATTCTCTTCGGTGAAGCGCGGTACGACATTGCGAAAATCGGTCGGCTCGAACGTCGTCTTGTCGTCGATCGTGCCAGTCAGGAAACCCTTGCCGAGCGGACTGAAGGGCACGAAGCCGATGCCCAGCTCCTCGAGCGTCGGCAGGATCTCGCGCTCGGGCTCGCGCCACCAGAGCGAGTACTCACTCTGCAGGGCCGTCACCGGCTGCACGGCGTGGGCGCGGCGGATCGTGTGCGCGCCTGCCTCCGACAACCCGAAGTGCTTCACCTTGCCCGCGCCAATCAGGTCCTTGACCGCGCCGGCGACATCCTCGATCGGGACATCCGGATCGACGCGATGCTGGTAGAAGAGATCGATCCGATCCGTCCGGAGTCTTTTCAACGACGTGTCGGCGACTTTTCGGATGTGTGAAGGACGGCTGTTGAGGCCGGCCATCTTGTTCTCAATGATGTTGAATCCAAACTTGGTGGCGATCACCACCTGGTCGCGCACGGGCTCGAGCGCTTCGCCGACGAGATCTTCGTTGGCGAACGGTCCGTACACTTCGGCGGTATCAAAGAACGTCACGCCACGGTCGAAGGCGGCCCGGATGATGGCGATGCCATCCTGGCGGCTGATCGGCCGCCCGTAGCTCTGACTGATCCCCATGCAGCCGAAACCGAGTTCCGACACCTCGAGACCTGTTTTGCCCAACGTCCGTTTATGCATTTCTTCTCCTTCAATCAATGAGGCTGATGCGCTGCAATTCTGCTGCTCGTCAGGACGCTTGGAGGGCCGTTCGCGCGGCTCTCTACAACCCAGACTAATCCGAACAGGTTGGCGTGACTAGGCGGCAGAACAGCTAGGTCTATGAGTATTCAGAAATGGCGCGAGACGATCTCAACGTCCTGTCAGCGTTTCTTGCGGTCGCAGGAGAGCTGAGCTTTGGATAGGATTACGAATCACCAGTCGGAGGTCGCCTATGAGACTCGTTGTCGTGTTGTTCGCCACTATCGCCGCCTTGAGTTTTGGCGTGACCGCCGCGCCGACCGCGCCGCGCGCCACGGTCGCGGAAGGTGTACTCGAAGGAACGGCCGACAACGGCGTGAGCGTGTTCCTCGGTATCCCGTTCGCCGCACCGCCGGTCGGAGATCTGCGCTGGGCGCCGCCGCGCCCACCCGCGCGTTGGGGCACAGAAGTCCGGCCGGCGAAAACGTTTGGGCCCGCTTGCACGCAGACGCTGCGATCGCAGGGGTCGAACCAGTGGACGAGCGAGTACATGAGCCCGGAGGCGCCGGGTGTGTCGGAGGACTGTTTATACCTGAACATCTGGACGCCAGCTTCACTCACTGGCAGCGGCCGGCCCGCCGCGAACCTTCCCGTGCTCTTCTACATCTATGGTGGCGGATTCAACGAAGGCTCTGGCGCAGTGCCGGTCTACAACGGCGTCAACCTCGCAAAGAAAGGTCTCATCGTCGTTAACCTGAACTACCGGGTGGGCAGCCTCGGGTTCATGGCTCACCCTGAACTCACAGCGGAACAAGGCGGTGCCTCCGGCAACTACGGAATTCAGGATCAGATCGCGGCGCTGCAGTGGGTGCGCGACAACATCCGGGCATTCGGTGGCGATCCGGCGAAGGTCACGCTGGCCGGCCAGTCTGCAGGCGCGATGTCCGAGCAGGCGCTACTCGTATCACCCGTAGCCAAGGGGCTGTTCCGCGGCGCGATCATCCAGAGCCCGGCGGCGCCTGGCACGAACGGCAACTACACGCCGCGCGAGACCGCCGAGCAAACAGCGGTCGCGGCGCTCGGTCGCGGGGGAATCACCTCAATCAAGGATGCTCGCGCGCTGCCGGCGTCGCAGGCCAACACCTCTGGGGGCCGCGGCGGTCTTGTTGCCGATGGCCGGATCGTTCCGCCGTCAACCGATGGCTACAAGTTCTCGAGCGACGTGCCGATCATGACCGGTTACACGCTCAACGATCTCTTCGTCTCGCGTGTGCCGGTGACAACCGCGGCCGATTGGAAGACCGACGTTGCCGCTCGCTATGGCGATCGAGCCTCCGAATTCCTGAAGTTCTATCCCGGCGACAGCGACGCACAGGCGGCACGCTCGGCGCAACGGGAAACGGCCGATCGCGGCTTCAATCTCAAGCTGGTTGATTGGCTCGCGATTCGCGGTGCCACCAGGCCGGTGTACGCGTACTTGTTCACGCACGTTGAGCCGGGCCCGGAATCCGGACGGTACGGCGCGTTCCACACGTCGGAAGTGCCTTACGAATTCCACACGCTGCACCTGTCGCCGGGGCGGGAATTCACCGACATCGATCGACGGCTGGCGGACCAGTTCTCGTCCTACATCGCGAACTTCGTGAAGACCGGTGATCCCAACGGCAAGTCTCTGACGAAGTGGCCGCCAATGACGTCGGAGAACAAGGCAGTGATGGAGCTCGGCGACACGGTGGTCGTGGTTCGCGCCGTGCCCGCTGGTGCCGACGCGATCATTGCCGCCGGCAAAGCACCCGTGAGCCCGGGCCGGCGTGGAGGTGCTCGCGGCGGCGGTCAGTAATCGCGTCGCTGCGGTTGCGGAGTCTTACGACGCGTCCTCGTCTGCTCGCAGCGAGTCGAGCAGCGCTGCGAGCGCCTCCGGTTCGACCGGCTTCGTGAGGTGGTAATTGAAACCGGCATCCTCGGCACGTCGGCGATCTTCGTCCTGCCCATAACCCGTGAGAGCAATGAGGACCGTGCGCTGAAACTCCGGCTGCCGGCGCAGCCCGGCGGCGACGTCGTACCCGCTAATCCTCGGCAGACCGATATCGCACAGGATGACGTCGGGCTGGAATGTGCGGGCGATGTCGAGCGCCGTCGATCCGTCGTGCGCCATCCGTGTCTCATGCCCGCCGAGCTGCAGCATGAAGTTCAACATCTCCGCTGAGTCGACATTGTCTTCGACCACCAGAACTCGCAGAGCGGCACGAGGTGCGGAGAGTGCGGGGGGGACTTCCGAATCCTGAGCGCCCGACACCCCGGGCTTCGCGAGCGGCAGGTGAAAGACGAACTCGCTGCCGCGGCCGGGCCCGTCGCTTCGAGCCTCCACACGGCCGCCGTGCATCTCGACGAGTTGACGCACGAGCGTCAAACCGATTCCGAGTCCGCCCTGCGAGCGATCGACTGCGCGCTCGGCCTGGATGAAAAGGTCGAACACGTGAGGCAGCAGGTCGGCGGCGAGCCCCATCCCGTTGTCGCGCACGCGCACGACCGCCTCCTCAACCGCGTGATTGGCGGCAACCTCCACCGAGATGTCGCCGCCTTCGTCTGTGTACTTGGCCGCGTTGTTCAGGAGGTTCGAAACGATTTGCACGAGGCGCGTCAGGTCCCCCTCGACTTCGACCGGGTCAGCGGGAAACACGACGGACAGTTGATGGCGTTTCGCTTCGATGAGGGGCCGGCTCGCTTCGACCGCGCCGTTGACGACGACCGAGAGCTGGAGTCGTTGCCGTTTTAGCGTGACCTTCCCCAGCGTGATCCGCGACACGTCGAGAAGATCGTCGATCAATCGTGTCAGGTGCTGCGCCTGGCGCTCGATGATGTCACGGGCCCAGTCCGCACGCGGTTCCGACGAGCCGATCCGCTTCATCACTTCCACGGCGTTGCGGATGGGCGCGAGCGGGTTCCTGAGTTCGTGTCCAAGCATGGCAAGGAACTCGTCCTTGCGCCGGTCGGCCGCCTTCAGCTTGGCTTCGGCCTGCCAACGTGCGGTGATGTCGGTGAAGAGCACCGCGACCTGCCGGCGTTCAGGCGGCTCGACGCGAAAGGCGGCAAGATCGAGTCGACGACCCGTCGCCAGCAGCTCCTGTTCGAAGCGGATCGGTCGACCGGTTTCGAGGACCGGACGGTAGCGAGCGAGCCAATCGTCAGCTTCGTCGGGAACCATATCGCGCAGCTTCTGACCGACCACGTTGGGAATGCCGGCGTGCCGCGCGTACGCGGGGTTGGCCTCGACGTGCACATAGTCGCTGAGCGGTCCATGCGGCCCGTCGAGAAACTCGATGATGCAGAATCCTTCATCGATCGCTTCGAATAGTGCGCGATATCGCCGATCGCGTTCGCGCAGAACTTCGTCGCTCCGGAAACGCTCGACGAAGTCCGACGCCTGACGCACGTACAAATCGAGCCGCCGCAGGTCCTGCTCGCTCGGGCGGCGCGGCGATCGCCAATGCGTCGAGAGCATCCCCAACGGCGCGCCGTCCCTGCCTGTCAGCGGCGTGGATTGCACGGCCCGGTAGCCGGCCGTGCGTGCGATCGGCCGCAAGGCTTGGGAAGCGGCATCCAGTTCGATATCTTCGACGATGGTGCGCTCGCCCGTCGGCAGCGCCCTCCCGGAGGCCGACTCGTCTTCGGTCATGACCTCGCGGAAGAAATCGAGGAACTGCGCATTGAAGCCTCGTTGCACCGCGATCCGAGGCGCGCGCTGCTCGCGGTCATAGAGCTGGATATGGCCCATGTCCGCACCGAGCATCTCGATCGTGGCCTTGAGAATCTCGTCGAGCCCCGTCTGGAGATCCGGCAGGCGCCACAGTCGCGAACTCGCGTCGTTCAGCCTGCCGAGCGCGCTGATTTCGGCGGCCAGGCGCCCTTCGGAACCTCGGAGCGCATCCTCGACGCGCTTGCTGTCGGTCACGTCAACCGAACTTCCAACGAAGCGGCGTTCGCCGAACGGCTGTCCGATGTTCCTCAGCCACCGGTATTCGCCGTCGGCGCGCAAGAAACGGCAGTCGTATGTGTATGGCTCGCGCCGCGCGAACGCCTCCCGATAGGCAGCAATGTAGAGGTCGGCATCGTCAGGATGCAGAAACTTCGCCCAACCCATCTGGCGGACGGCGTTGAAATCCGCTCCGAAAAAATCCAGATAATGCTGGTTGAGAAACACGACGCCGGTCTCGTCGGTTTCCCAGATCAACACCGGCGCGGCATCGCTCATCGCGCGGAACCGATCGTCGTCGGTGCGAGCCCGCTCGACCGTCGCCAGCCGGCGCTTGGCGGTTTCTCCCGGGTTGTCTTGCTCGCCCTCCACGCATCCGCTCCCTGAATACACCGCCATTATTCCAGACGGCATCGGCGAAAGCATAGCGGTCGCGGTGCATCGCCGACGCCGTAAAGAGTACGTCAAATCGTCGCCTGGCTATGGACGCGCACGCGTGTCGATTACCGTTGTCTCGGCGCCAGCGCCGCGAATGCTTCGTAGAACACCTCGTCAGGGAACAGCTCCGGCGTGAGGATGCGTTGCAACACCAGCCCCTCGATGAGCGCATGGACGACGCGTACGAGGACGTCGGCCGGCATCGGCAGTTCGCTCGCGTCGAATGTGCGCAACCACTCGGCGCCGAACTCGTAGCTGTCTTTGGTGACCTCGTGGACGCGCGCGCGTAGCTCGGAATTGGACAGCGCGTAGGCGAGTCCCTCCAGTCGCCCAACGGCGACTGGCGTGCGCTCGTGGACGGCCGCAAGCGTGGCCGTGGCGATCGCGTGCATCGCCTCGTCGAACGTCGCGCCTGGTGCGACCTTGGGAGCGATCGGCGCCCAGTACTTCTGCCCGAGTGCGATGAACAGGTCGGCGCGGTTTTTGAAATTCCCGTAAATCGCGCCGGTCGTCATGCCCGCGCGCCTGGCGACTTCCTCGAGCGTCGTTCGCTCGTGTCCCTGTTCGCGAATTAATGCACGTGCGGCTTCGAGCAGCGCCGCTCGGGTGCGCTCGCGCTTGTCGCCTTTCGGTTTACCGCGGCGTGACGAGGTTTCTGTCTGTGAGTTTTTTGCACTTGCCATACGCAATAAAATAGTACATTTATTTTATATGTTTAATATTAAAAATAAAAACGCTGTGGAAAATGCGATTAAGACACGTGTCGATGCCGGAGAACTCGCGGGTGCCGCAGCCCTCGCATGGCGCAACGGCGAGGTCGTCCATATGGCGGCCGTCGGGCGGCGCGACCTAGTTAGTGGACTGCCAGTGGAGCGCGACACGATCTTCCGCATTGCGTCGATGACCAAACCGATCACGTCGGTCGCGGCCTTGATCCTGCTCGATGAGGGACGATTCGCGCTCGACGATCCAATCACAACGTGCGCACCGGAACTCGCGCACCTCCGCGTGCTCCGCGATCCGGAAGGGTTGCTCGACGCCACCGACGAGGCGCGACGATCGATCACCTTTCGCGATCTGTTGACGCATCGATCGGGGCTCACGTACGGCGAATTTCATCGTGGGCCGATCCGTCGCGCGTGCGCCGAGACACTGGGCGCGCAGATCGACAGCTCGCTCACGCCCGACGAGTGGATCGCGCGGCTCGCGACGCTGCCGCTGATAGATCAGCCCGGCGCCGGTTTCCACTACGGAATTTCGACCGACCTGCTCGGCTTCCTGATCGCGCGTCTCGAAGGCGAGTCGTTGGGTACGGTACTTCAGAAGCGAATCTTTGCGCCGCTCGGGATGCGCGACACCGGCTTCATCGTTCCACGCCAACGGCGCCATCGCCGCGCCGCGTTAATCGGCTTCGACGACGATGGTCGCTTGACGACGCTGGCCACGGCTCCAGGAGGACACGCGCTCGAGGAACGACCGGACGACATGACGTTCGAGTCAGGCAGCGGAGGTTTATGGTCGACGCTCGACGACTACCTCGTGTTCGCTCGCATGCTACTGGGCGATGCGGATGTGCCTGCGCTGCTGCGTCGTGAGACGCTCGCACTGATGACGTCGAATCAGCTCACCGCTGAACAGCGCGCATCGACTCGCATGTTTGGGATGCCGATCTTTGCCTCGGGCCACGGGTACGGCATGGGCGTAGCCGTCGTGATCGAGCCTGACAAAGCGGATCCCATGCGCTGCAGAGGTGGGATTGGCACGATTGGTTGGCCCGGTGCGTACGGCGGTTGGTGGCAGGCCGATCCCACCGATCGATCAGTGCTGATCTTCCTCGCGCACAACATGCTCGAACTGTCGCAGATGGCGCGAGGAATCGGACTCGGCGTCTGGAGTGCGATCGCCAGTTTTCATGAAATCGCGACGTCGTGACCAGTCGGTGAGGCGAGTCGACGGAGCGAAAGTTGGTCTATGCTCGGTGCGAGGGACCCATGTTGCAGGACTACCGGCTCGGCCTCCGAATGCTCCTGAAATATCCGGGCCTGACGCTCGCGGGCGGACTGGCGCTCGCGATTGCGATCGGGGTCGGCGCAGGTTGGTACGACGTCATGGGGCAGATCATCGCCCCCACGATCCCGCTGCCCGAAGGCGACCGGCTCGTCTCGATCGAGACGCACAATACGCTGACCAACGCGCCTGAGCCGCGCGTGCTGCGCGATTACCTCGAGTGGCGGCGCGCGCTGCAAACGACCGAGGAGCTGGGGGCGTATCGCACGCATCGACAAAACCTCGTCGTCGGCAACACGCCTCCCGAACCGATCCAGGTCGCGGAGCTGACCGCCTCCGCGTTGGGCGCGGCGCATCTGCCGCCGCTGGTGGGTCGTCTCCTCATCGATTCCGACGAAACGGCCGGCGGAGCCAACGTCATCGTGCTCGGTTACGACGTGTGGCAGCGCTCGCTCGGCGGCCGGCAAGACGTCGTCGGTTCAAAGGTGAAACTCGGCGATACGCCGCTGACGGTGATCGGTGTCATGCCGAAAGGTTTTGGCTATCCGGTCAACCACGACGCCTGGACGCCGTTGTCGCTCCGCGGCTCGTACGATCCGCTCGACGGCGGAGCGATCAGCGTCATCGGCAGACTGGCGCCCGGCGTCTCGCGGCAGCAGGCAGACGCCGAGGTGCGTCTGTTCGGCGAACGGACGGCGGTGGCGCTCCCGGCAACGCACGCGCATCTCCGGCCACGCGTCGTTCGGCTCGGGGAGCCACTTGATGATCTCGACATCGCGCAGTTGGCGTTGAGGAACTTGCCTGCGCTGCTGGTGCTGAGCATTGCGTGTCTGAGCGTCGGGACGCTGATCTACGCGAGGACGGCCACGCGCGAGGGGGAAATCGCTATCCGATCCGCGCTTGGTGCGAGCCGCCCACGCATCATGAGCCAACTCTTCGTGGAGGCGCTCGTGCTCGCGTCCGTTGCGGCACCGGTCGGTCTGATCGCGGCAGACAAGGCGCTGGCATGGGGAATCGAAGGCGCCAACAGGGCGATGGGGGGCGCACCGTTCTGGATGACGCCCGGCCTGAGGTTCTCGACGATTCTCTATGCCGGCGGCCTCGCGGTCATCAGCGCAGTGATGTTATCGGTTCTGCCTGCAATCAAAGTCACGCGAACGCGGCTACAACCGCACCTGGCGAACGTGGGCAGCGGTGGAGCCACGCTGCGCTTCGGCCGTGTCTGGACCGGCGCGATGCTCGTCCAGGTAGCGCTGACCGCCGTCGGCATCCCGGCCGCCCTCGAGAGCGTCAGCCAGACGATGCGGAAGCTGCACGCCCGCGCCCAGTTTCCAAGTCAGGAGTACGTTGCCGCTCGCATCGATGTCGGTCCGGAGCTCGAGCGAGAGACGACAGCGGCGTTGCACGAGCGCCGCACGCGAATGTTCGAGGCACTCGCAGCGCGGATCGCACAGGAGCCTGGAGTTGTCGCAGTCACGTACAGCGAGCAGCCAGTGGGATCGGGTGCTGCACGGTTCGCGGAAGCGGAGTCGTCGGCCGCCGCCGGGATGGCGTACGGTGGCCGATTCTCGACGTCACCGGTGGGCCCGGGATTCTTCGAAACATTCGATCGCCCGATCGTCGCCGGACGCGCGTTCGGCGCCGCGGACTTCAGTCCCACCGCACGAACCGTGATCGTCAACGAGGCGTTCGCGCAGGAGTTGTCGCGCGCAACAAAGATCGGTTCGCCGATTGGTACTCGTCTACGGTTTGCCATGTCATCCGCCAACGACGATGACGAAGCAGGCAGCCGGCCCAGAACGTGGGAGCCGTGGAGCGAGATCGTTGGCGTCGTGCGCGACTTCGGGCTGGATCCTGATGACAACGGGAATGAACGGCCGCATATTTTTCATCCCGCATCGCCGGGAGCGGTCTCGTCGATGGTGATGAATGTTCGTCTGCGCGGCAACCCGGCAACCCTCGCTGCGCGTCTGCCACTCGTCGCGACCACAGTCGACACGCAACTCCTCGTTCACGACTCGTGGCCGATGAAGGAATGGCTCCGGCGGCGCGATGAGTTTCTGATCGCGACCGTCGGCGCACAGGTCGCGGTGACGGTCCTCGTGTTGTTTCTGTCGGCGCTGGGCATCTTCTCGCTGGTGTCGATCGGTGTCTCACGTCGGACGCGTGAGATCGGCTTGCGCACGGCACTTGGCGCCACGCCGCGCCGGGTGCTCGCCGGCATTCTGTCGGGCGCGGTGAGGCTCGTTGGGAGTGGCGTCGCAGTTGGAGGCGTGCTGCTGATGTTGTCGCTCGTCCTTGGCGCAGGACCGTCAGGCGAGCCTGCGAAAGACATCGCGCTCTTTGCGGGGCACTTCGGAGTGACATCCGCCGTGATCATCGCCGCATCCCTTTTTGCATGCATCGGGCCTTCTCGCCGCGTGCTCAGCATGAATCCAACTAACGCCTTAAGGGAGGCGTAGGGATGGGGCGTTGCGACCTGAACGGTCACGAGATCACTCGGCGATCAAGTACCCCTGCAACAAAGCTTGGGATACCGCCGCCGCGGTAAAGCCGTTCTGGGTGAATACACTGGCCGACACGCACACGTTGAGATTCGGGCCGATGACGACTCCCGACTGCAGGTGGACGTTCATCGACACCACGCCACCGAACACGGCTTCGGTGATCAATGGCGCGTACGCCCGAATCCTGGGTGAAGAACCGGCCGTGCTGAACGCGGTGAGTGCGGCGACCCTGCCAGCCGTCCACGTGACGGTCTCGCGGACGATCCCTTCGAGATCGGTGACCACGAGCACCATACCTGGCGGCACCGTGAATGCAGCCACGTTTGTTCCGTCCGGGAAAACCCTGGTCATGGGATAGGAGGCCACGGGACAAGGCTCGTTGACGCCGCCCCGATATTCGAGCATCACGCGATCGGCGCCCCCCTTCGCCTGGGCCGCGGAGTTTTCGCTCCCGGTGAATGTAAGAGTCATCGTCAGGACGACGAGCCCCGCAGCTGAAAGATAAGCTCTCGCGTTCATACCCACCTCCTCGATTTCAGACTGAAGACACGTGAGCGCCAGAGTGCGGCCTGCGACGAAGCACGCCAATCCCCTGTTTGAGTAGGTTTCGAAGAGGGAAGCAGGACGCGACCCACGCGTAGCCGAGCGCTAGCTGAGTTTCAAGGAGTAGGCGGTACTAGCGACGAGCCACGTTCTGATCAAGGATGCTCGGAGCACCATGCTTCGACGTTTGTGCGCTCTCGTGTGTCTGCTCCTTGCCGCAGTGACCGCGGCCGACGCCGAGCGGCTGCCGATTCGTATCTACACGGTCGAAGACGGCCTGGCGCACGCTCGCGTCCGCCGCATCGTCCGCGACTCCCGCGGGTTCCTGTGGTTCTGCACCATCGACGGCTTGAGCCGCTTCGACGGCACTGAATTCGTCACGTATCGAACCGCCGATGGACTGCCCGATCCCTGGGTGACCGATCTGCTTACGAGTCGAGATGGCACGTACTGGGTTGCAACGAATGCCGGCGTTGCCCGCTTCGACGGCGCTCGGCGTATCGCACCAGCCGGCCGGCGGCCAGCGGAAGCACCCGGACAGTTGTTCACTCCTGTGCCATTCGAAGGGCTGCCGATACCTCATTACGTGCGGGTCCTGCTGGAAGATCGAGACGGCCGCATCTGGGCTGGCGGACGAGGTGGTCTCTTCGTATTGGACCGAACCAGCTCTGCAATCTCTTTCCGTTTCGCGGTGCCGAGTCCCACGGCGCTGGTCACATCACTCGTAGAGGACGTAGACCGCGGCATGTGGGTGGGAACACTGGATGGCTTGTTCCATCGCTTCGCTTCCGGTGACGTGGTGCCAGAGCCGACTGCCGCGCGCGCTGGCATACGAAGCGTTCGGGCCGTGGCTCTGGACGGCGACGGTCGACTGTGGGTCGGTCATGACGGGGGGCTGCTGGTGCTGGGACCTGGCGCCGCGCGACGGCCCGCGCCGACGGTACCGAGGCAGCTGCGCCCGTGCAGCACCGGTTCTTACCGCAAACGCCAACTTCGACTTCCATCGGTAAGCGAAGATGCGTGCACGATGACCCTCGATGATGGGCTCATCGACCTGCGAGTACGTGCATTAGCAGTCGGAAGTGACGGCCGCGTCCGCGTGGGTACGGTGACGGGATTGAGCGTCATCCACGGCCCGCAGATAACGAGTGTGACTCAGGAGCAGGGCCTGGTGCAGGACGCGATCAACAGCGTCAGTGAGGACCCGGACGGCAACGTCTGGATCGGCACGGATACCAGCGGCGCCGCGAGGATCGCGGCCTTCGGCCTGGTGAGCTATTTCCACGCCGACGGACTGCGACATGATTACGTCCCGTCTCTGATCGAAGATGACGGACGAGTCATCGCTGTGTCAGGCGCGTTCCTGGCGATCAACGAATTCGACGGGCGCGGCTTCGCATCCGCCCGGTTCAATGTTCCGCGAGACGTTCCCGCCGATGGCTACTTCGCCGTGCTTCGCGATCACCAGGGCGCCTGGTGGCTCGGCACGGCAGTCGGACTCTATCGATTCCCGCCTGTGCGTCGGGTCACGGATCTCGCACGCGTGTCGCCCGCCGCGCACTATGCGCGTCTTTCCACGGTGCCAAGTGACGATCTGTTTCCGCTTTTCGAGGACGCACGAGGTGACATCTGGCTGATCGCGCAATTATCGGATCACGTCAGACTCGTTCGGTGGCGCCGCGAGACGAACGATTTCCAGACCTACGGCGCAGCCGACGGACTCGGCGGAATTGCGTCGCGACCGGAGGTCGCGCGCCCCGCAATCGTCGAGGCTCCAGCCGGTCAGCTGTTCTTCGGATTCCGGGACGCAGGACTGTTCGCGTACCGAGACGGACGTTTCGAGGCGATCGTCGACAAGGGCGAACCGTTCGCTGTGGGCAGCCTTCATCTCGATCGACAGGGCCGCATCTGGATTGTCGGCGTCGACGGCTCCGTGCGCCGCATCGATAATCCCATGACTCGGAGCCTGGTGAGCGACTCGAAAGTGGCACCCAGCCTCGTCGGCGCCAACAACGTTCGGTGCATTGTCGAGGATGCCAGCGGCAGGTTGTACTTCGGCACGACGAGCGGAATCATCGAAGTCAATCCGGAAACGGGCGACACGCGCCGGTACACGACGGCCGAAGGGTTGGCGAAGAATGAAGTGTGGAGCGCTTTGGCATCCAGTCGCGGCGACATCTGGTTCGGGACCATTGCCGGGGTGTCGCGTCTCGATGCGACCCGCGTGCGTCCCAGGCCGCCGACTGCGCGGGCGCTGATCACCAGCGTCCATGTGAACGGCGTCGCCCGGCACGTTTCGGAACTCGGCGATCATGAGGTTCCGGAACTGACGTTGGCGCCGAGCGAGCGCGGACTCGCAATCGGGTTTTTCGCACTTACGTACGCCGCCGGCGAGCACCTGCGTTACCAATACCGTCTCGACGGCGCGGAAACGGACTGGAGCCAACCGAGCACGGCGCGCGTCGTGAATTATTCTCAGCTGGCGCCCGGACGCTACCGGTTTCAAGTGAGAGCCGTGACGAGCGCCGGGCTGGTCGGCGTAACACCAGCGACCATGGAGTTCGTGATTCTGCCTCCGGTCTGGCAGCGGTCGTGGTTCCGCGTCAGCGCCGTCCTTGGACTAACGTTGCTGCTCTTTGCCGGTCATCGGTACCGCGTTGCGCGACTACTCGAGACCGAACGAGTGCGCACGCGCATTGCGAGTGACCTGCACGATGACATCGGATCCAGCCTTTCGCAGATTGCCATCCTGAGTGAGGTCGTGCGCACGAGCGCGGGCGACGATGCACGAGTCTCTGCGCCGCTCGGCCGCATCGCGGCACTCTCCCGTGAATCCGTGGATGCAATGGGCGACATCGTCTGGGCGATCGATCCCCACCGCGACACGCCGACGCACCTCGCCCAACGCATGCGCCGGCTCACGAGCGATGTGCTGTCGGCATGTGGTATCGAGGTGCGGTTCGAGATGTTCGATGCGAGCCAGCCTCGCCTGGGTGCCGACGTGCGGCGCGAGGTCTTCCTCATTTTCAAGGAAGCGCTCCACAACATCACACGGCACGCGCACGCCGCGCGCGTCGAGATCGTCCTCTCGATCGCGCGCCACCATCTCGAGCTGATCGTGCAGGACGATGGCTGTGGCTTCGATGCAGCGTCCACGCGCGATGGTCAGGGGCTTCGAAGCATGGCCCGGCGGGCCGAGGGTCTCGGCGGCACGCTGGCCGTCACATCGTCTCCCGGCACCGGCGCGCGACTCGTGTTGACCGTTCCGCTCTGAGCGCGTCGCGGAGACGCGTCAGCGGCCTACTCGATCAGGCGGGTGAATGGTCGAGCCGCTTGCGCTAAGCTCGGAACGCATGAGGGATCGGTGCCAGACCCCATTCGAGTGACGATCATCGAGGATCAGCGCGAGATCCGTGAGGGTCTCCGCTTCCTGATCGACCAGACGCCGGGCTATCGTTGCCGCAGTGCTTTCGCATCGATGGAGGAGGCGCTTCCGGCAATGGAAGCAGACCAGGCCGACATCGTGTTGATGGATCTGGGGCTGCCTGGTATGAGTGGTCTCGAAGGCATCCGGCGGCTCAAACAGGCCAACCCCGCCCGCCATCTGGTGGTGCTGACGGTCTATGAGGATGACGACCGTATCTTCGAGGCGCTGTGCGCCGGCGCTTCCGGGTACTTGCTCAAGAAAACGCCGCCGGCGCGCCTGCTCGAGTGTCTGCAGGACGTGATGACTGGCGGAGCGCCGATGTCACCTGAAGTGGCGAGCCGCGTGATCGCGCTGTTCCGCGACGTCCGGCCACCGGCCCACGCCGATCATCACCTTACGCCGCACGAAGTGCGCCTCCTCGGCCTGCTCGCGGAGGGCCACAGTTACAAGACCGCCGCGGCCGCACTGGGCAGCAGCGTTCATACCGTGGCGTTCCACATGAAGCATATCTACGCCAAGCTGCAGGTTCACTCCAAGTCAGAAGCCGTCGCCAAAGCTCTCCGCGACCGCATCGTCCGCTAACACACCTACTCGATCAGGGGATTG
>Ga0207701_10001243_pt1 | contig 26912 bp, 20 predicted proteins | sample KBSSwiSSwithPhiX_FD_184294 | JGI IMG/M metagenome (GOLD analysis project Ga0207701, IMG submission 184294) | Switchgrass rhizosphere bulk soil microbial communities from Kellogg Biological Station, Michigan, USA, with PhiX - S5 (SPAdes) (version 2) | ecosystem: Environmental > Terrestrial >... | reverse complement strand
GGACGCAACGGTCAGCCGGGGCAACAGGGACAGCAGGCCCGCAACGGTCAACAGGGCCAGCAGGGCCAGCAGCAAGGCCAGGGACAGCAGGGCCAACAGGGCCAGCAAGGGCAGCAGGGACAGCAAGGACAAGGACAACAGGGTCAAGGCCAGCAGGGTCAGGGCCAGCAAGGGCAGCAAGGCCAAGGACAGCAAGGCCAAGGACAGCAGGGCCAAGGACAGCAGGGCCAGGGTCAGCAAGGGCAGCAGGGCCAGCAAGGACAGCAAGGGCAAGGCGGCCAGGGCGGAAACGGCGGGCGGAACGATGGCGCGCCGACCAACGGCGGCCGTAACGGTGACGGCGATACCTACGGCGGCTCGTATCAGGGGGGAACCGTCAACGGCACGGGGGATCGCCGTTACAACGGCGGCGTCTTCACGCCGGGCGACGTGCGGCAGTACCGCGGCGAGGTGCGGCAGTACACGAACCAGGTCGAGCAGCTCCGGCGCGCGCTCCAGGGGCAGAAAATGGACGCCAAGGAGCTCGACGAAGTGCTGCGCGGGCTGCGGCGGCTGGACGACGACCGGGTCTACCAGGATGCGGCGGAGTTGACGCGGCTGCAGAGCGCCGTTGCGGACTCGATGAAGCGCTTCGAGTACTCGCTGCGGCGCAAGGTCGAAGGGAACAGCAATCAGGTGCTGCTCTCGGGCAGCGACGAAGTCCCGGATCAATTCCGCAAGCTGGTCGAGCAGTACTACCGTTCCCTGTCGAAGGCACCGGACAAGCCCGGCGACAAGGCGGCTGACAAGGCGCCGGACAAGAAGTAACGACGCTTCAGGGACTCGGGACCGGGGACCCGGGACTAGGGACTAGGGTGAGCCGAAGAACTCGTGCCACTGGCGTGCGCCGGTGGCTCGAGCAACCTTCGAACCTCGCACCAACGAACCTTCGAACCTCCGAACCCTCGAACCCTCGAACCCTCGAACCTCTTGACGCTTCAGTCGATAAGCGTCTACACTATCGCCCATGTTCACGCCGCACAAATCCATCGACACTAAGCGAGTCAAGCGACTCGGCAGGTCGGTGGTCTATGTGCGCCCGTGACGTAAATTTCAGTTCCACGGCTCACAACGAACCCGCTGACCGCACACACGGTCGGCGGGTTTTTTTTTGGCTCGAACGATTTCCGGGAGTGATCAGGCACCATGAGCACAGGCGAGCACGCGCCGCAACAACCGATCGAGGTCGGGATCCTCGGCGCCACGGGGATGGTCGGACAGCAGTTCATTCGCGTCCTGGATCGGCACCCGTGGTTCAAGCCGACCTGGCTCGCCGCCAGCGGCCGCTCGGAGGGCAAGGCCTACGAGGATGCGGTGACGTGGCGGCTCGAGACGCCGCCACCTGACGATGTCCGGCGGATGCAGGTCCAGGCGTGCACCCCGGGTCAGGGCCCGCGGTTGGTGTTCTCGGCGCTCGACGCGGCGGTCGCCAAGGATCTCGAGCCGGCATACGCGGCCGCCGGGCACCTGGTCATCAGCAATACCCGGACGGCGCGGATGGATCCCGCCGTGCCGCTGGTCATTCCCGAGGTCAATGGCGATCATCTCGGCCTGATCACGCGCCAGCGCCGCGAACGCGGCTGGACCGGGGCGATCGTGACGAACCCCAATTGCTCGACGGTGGTCATTGCGCTGGTCCTCGCGCCGCTGCGCCAGTTCGGCCTGCGGTCGCTGATGGTGACCACCCTCCAGGCCGTCTCCGGCGCCGGGTATCCTGGCGTGCCCTCGCTCGACATCCTCGGCAACGTCGTGCCGGCCATTTCCGGCGAAGAAGAAAAGATCGAGAGCGAGACCCAGAAGATCCTCGGCACCTACGCGGACGACGCGGTCTCGATGCACCCATTGGTCGTCAGCGCGACCACGACCCGCGTGGCGGTGATCGACGGGCACACCGCGTCGATGTCGATCGCGCTCGATGCGAAGCCGTCGCTGGACGAGGTGCGCGCCGCGCTGCGGTCGTTCCGGGGCAAGCCACAGACGCTCGGGCTGCCCACGGCACCGGCCGTGCCGATCGACGTCTCCGACGCGCCCGACCGGCCGCAGCCGCGCTTGGATGTCGGCAAAGGCCGCGGCATGACGGTAACGGTTGGCCGTCTCCGCCCGTGCTCGCTGCTCGGGACGAAGCTGATCGCACTCGGGCACAATACCGTGCGCGGTGCGGCCGGCGCCGCGGTGCTGAACGCGGAGCTGATGGTGGCTGACGGGTGGGTCGACTGACATGGACCCCAACCAACCCCGCGCGTTCGTCGTCATGAAGTTCGGCGGGACGTCGGTGGCTGACGCCCCGGCCATCACCCGCCTGATCGACATCGTCCGGCACACCGCGACGACGGTGGATGTGCCCCCGGTGGTCGTCGTTTCGGCGACCTCGAAAACGACGGATCAACTGCTTGCGCTCGCCGCCGCGGCGCGGGCCGGCCAGACGGATGTCAACCCCGGCGTCGATCGCGTGCTGCAGCGCCACCTCGAGATCGTCCACACGCTGACGACCGGCGCGCGCGCCGCGGCGCTCGAGGCCGAGATCCGCCGCGAGCTGGAAGATCTGCGCGCGGTGCTGACCGCCATCGCGATCCTTCGCGAGTCGTCGCCGCGCTCACTGGATGCGGTCGCCGCCGTCGGCGAAATCGTCAGCAGCCGCATCGTCGCTGCCGCCTTCGACGAAGCGGGCCTCCCAGCGGCGTGGGTCGATGCGCGGAAGGCGCTGATCACCGATCACCAGCACACCGCGGCACTGCCGCTGGCGAGCGAGACCCGGGCGGCGGTGGAGCGTGAGCTGCTGCCGCATCTGGCCGCCGGCCGCGTGCCGGTACTCGGTGGGTTCGTCGGCAGCACGGTCACGGGCGCGACCACGACCCTCGGCCGCGGCGGGTCGGATTACTCGGGGGCGCTGATGGGCGCCGCCCTGCATGGGTTGACGACGACGGCGGACGCGCCGCTCGCGTGCCGCGAAATCCAGATCTGGACCGACGTGGACGGCATGCTGACCGCGGATCCGCGAGTCGTGGATCATCCCGCGGTGGTCGAGCGGCTGTCGTTCGCGGAAGCGTCGGAGCTGGCCTACTTCGGCGCCAAGGTGCTGCATCCGAGCACGATTCTGCCCGCCGTGTCGGCCAACATCCCGGTGCGCATCCTCAACAGCCGCCGTCCTGGCGGCGACGGAACGCGCATCACCGCCGAATCGACCGCCGGCGGTCGGGCAGTGGCGGCACTGGCGTGCAAGCGGCGGGTGACGGTCGTCGAGATCACCTCCACGCGCATGCTGATGGCCCATGGCTTCCTGCGCCGGCTGTTCCAGGTGTTCGAAACATACCGGACGCCCGTCGACGTCGTCACGACCTCGGAGGTCAGCGTGTCGGTGACGGTGGACGACGACCGCCAGCTGCACGAGATCGTGCCGGCGCTCGAGCAGTTCGCCGAGGTCTCCGTCGAGCGCGACATGGCCATCGTCTGCGCGGTGGGCGACCGCCTCAGTGCCGATCCCCGAATGGCCATTCGCCTGCTCTCGGCGCTCGAAGGGGTGCCGTTGAAGATGGTGTCGCAGGCCGCGTCGCGGCGGAACGTCACGGTGGTGCTCAGCGATCGCGACGTGGCCACGGCGATGCACCGGTTGCACGACGCCGCCTTCGACACTGCCGCCCAAGTGGGTGCGAGCCGATGAGCGCTGCCGCGCCGCCGCGCCGCATCCTCATTCTCGGGCGCGGTCGAATGGGACGCTTGATCGAATCGCTGAGCCCCGAGTACGGATTCACGATCGCCGGATCTGTGGACATCGACAACGCCGGCCGTGATGACTGGCCCGGCGCCGACGTGGCGATCGACTTTTCCATCCCCGAGGCTGTTCCCGTCAATTTCCCCAAACTCGCCGCGCGCGGCCTCAGCGTCGTCATCGGCACGACCGGGTGGGCAGCCCACGAATCAGCCATTCGCGAGCTCGCGGCACGACACCGCATCGGCGTGGTCGCGGCGCCGAACTTCGCGCTCGGCGTCAACCTGTTCAACCTGATCGTGGCCCGTGCCGCCGAGGTGCTGGCGCGGCATGGCGAGCTCGGCGCGTGGCTCCACGAGCTGCATCACGCCGCCAAAGTGGACGCGCCGTCCGGCACGGCCCTCGCGCTGCTGCAGACGATGCGCGACGCGGGGTACACTGCGCCGATCGACGTGAGCTCGACTCGCGCCGGCGCGATTCCCGGCACGCACACCATCGGCTTCGATGGCGGCGGCGAAACGATCACGCTGACCCACACCGCTCGCGACCGCAGCATCTTCGCACGCGGCGCGCTCGAAGCCGCGCGCTGGGTCGACGGCAAGCAAGGCTGGTTCACGATGCGGGATGTCGTGGGGGGGTGACGCAAGCGGGTTCAGGGTTCATTGGTTCAGGGTTCAAGGTTTGGTTCAGGGTTCATCGGTTCGGTTCAGGGTTCTGCGGCGGGAAGGTTAGCGACGTTCTGAGTGGGAAGCGGGAAGTGGGCAGCAATTAGATCGGAGCATCTGCATGGCAACAGGATGGACCGGGTGTGGAACGGCACTGGTGACTCCGTTCGCGCGAGACGGCTCGATTGACGAGCGCGCGGTGCGGCAACTGGCGCGTCGGCAGATCGACGCCGGCATCGACTTCCTCGTGCCTTGTGGCACGACCGGCGAGAGTCCGACGTTGTCCATCGACGAGCGCGTCCGCGTCGTCGAGCTGGTGGTCGAGGCTGCGGAGGGCAAGGTGCCGGTCCTGGCTGGCGCCGGCGGCTACGACACGCGTGAAGTCATCGAGAGCGCGCTGCGGATGAAGCGTGCCGGGGCCGACGGAATCCTGTCCGTCACGCCGTACTACAACCGGCCGACGCAGGAGGGGCTATTCCAGCATTACAGCGCGATTGCCGGCGAGGTCGGGCTGCCAATCGTGGTCTACAACGTGCCCGGGCGTACAGGCTGCAACGTCGAGGTCGCCACGCTCGTGCGCCTCAGCGCAGTGCCGAACATCGTCGGGGTCAAGGAAGCGTCGGGCAACATGTCGCAGATCTGTGCGGTCTGCAGCGCGGTCCCGGACGGCTTCGGCGTGCTCTCGGGCGACGATGCGCTCACGCTGCCGACGATGTCGGTAGGTGGGCACGGGATCATCTCAGTAGCCTCGAACGAGGTGCCGGCGGAGATGGCGCGGATGACCGCCGCCGCCGCCCGCGGTGATTTCGGCGCGGCGCGCCGGCTCCACGCCCAGCTGTTCCCGCTGATGCAGGTCAACTTCATCGAGTCGAGTCCCGGGCCGGTGAAGTGCGCGATGGCCGCGATGGGGCTGCTCGAAGAGCATTACCGCCTGCCGATGGTGCCGGTGTCGGACACGTCGCGGGCGCGCATCCGGGCCGTGGTGGAGACGATGGGCCTCCTCGCGCAAACGGCGGCTCGATGACCGCACTGGCGGAGGAAATCGGCTCGCTGGTTGCGGCCGGCGGAGCAGCGGACAAGAACACCGCGCGGCAGGTCTTTGCCAGACTGCGCGCCGCCCTGTCATCGGGCGAGGCGAGAGCCGCGGAGCCGGACGACACGACGCCGACCGGCTGGCGCGTCAATACCTGGGTGAAGCAGGGCATCCTGCTCGGATTCCGCTACGGCGACAACGCCGACGTCTCCGCCGATCATGGCAGGTGGCCGTTCTTCGACAAGGACACGCTGCCACTCAAGCCGCTCACCGCCGCGAGCAAGGTGCGCATCGTGCCTGGCGGATCGTCGGTCCGGGACGGGGCATTCCTGGGCGCCGGGGTCATCTGCATGCCGCCGATGTACATCAACATCGGCTCCTACGTCGGAGACGGCACGCTGGTCGATTCGCACGCGCTGATCGGATCGTGCGCGCAGATCGGCGCGCGGGTCCATGTCAGCGCCGCGGCCCAGATTGGCGGCGTGCTCGAGCCTGTCGGGGCGCTGCCGGTGATCGTCGAGGACGATGTGCTGATCGGCGGGAACTGCGGCGTCTACGAAGGGGCCGTGATCAAGCGGCGGGCGGTCCTCGCGTCCGGAACGATCGTGACCGGCTCGACACCGATCTACGACCTGCCGAACGAACGGATCATCGAACCCCAGTCCGGCCAGCCGCTGATCGTTCCGGAAGGAGCGGTGGTGGTTCCGGGCACCCGGCCGATCACCAAGGGCATCGGCCGCGACTGGAACCTGTCGGTGGCGACGCCGATCATCGTCAAGTATCGGGACGACAAGACCGATGCCCGGACGGCGCTCGAAGCATGGATCCGCTAGAGACGATCGCCTTCGCGCGGGCACTTATCGACATCGACTCGACCACCGGCCGCGAGCGCGAGGCGGGTGACTGGCTGGCCGGCGTCCTGCGCCAGCGCGGCTACACCGTCGAGGAGCAGCCTTTGGCGCGCGGCTGCGCCAACATTCTCGCGACGCTGGACGAGCCCGAGGTCGTGCTGTCGACTCACTTCGATTGCGTGCCGCCATTCTTTCCCTCCGAGATGCGCGACGGCGCCCTCTTCGGGCGCGGGGCATGCGACGCGAAAGGAATCCTGGCGGCGCAGTTCGCCGCGGCGGAGCGCCTGCGGGCCAGCGGCGAGCGGCGGGTCGGCCTGCTCTTCGTAGTCGGGGAGGAGCGGGGCAGTGACGGCGCGGCGCTGGCCAATCAGCAGCCGCGCGGATCGCGATACCTGATCAACGGCGAGCCGACCGACAGCCTGCTCGGGGTGGCGACGCGAGGCGTTCTGCGGGTGAAGCTCCGCGCCACCGGGCGGGCGTGCCACTCGGCCGCGCCGGAGAACGGCATCTCGGCGATCGATCTGCTGATCGACGCGTTAATCCGGCTGCGAACGTTGCCGTTGCCGGCGGACCCGGTTCTCGGATCCACCTATTACACGATCGGGTTGATCGACGGCGGTGTGGCGCCGAACGTCGTCTCGCCGCACGCGTCCGCAGAGTTGCTGTTCCGGATTGTGGGAGACGCGGACGAGGTCTGGTCGGCCATCCAGCCGCTGGCGGATACGGTGGACATCAGCGAGGTCCTGCGCGTCCCGCCAGTGCGGCTGCACACGCTCGAGGGTTTCGAATCCGCGGTGTTCCCCTTCACGACCGATGTCCCTCTGCTTGGCGCCTGGGGCACGCCGCTCCTCTTCGGACCGGGATCTTTCCTGGTCGCGCACACGGACGAGGAGCATCTGCGACTCGACGAGCTCGCCGCCGCGGTCGATACGTACGTCCGGCTCGCGGAGACGCTGCTTGGCGGTGGTCAAGGCACTAGGGACTAGCGACGAGCAACTCGGGACTGGGGAACAGCGAGCCGCTGCTGCGGCGAACCCTGAACCCTGAACCCCCCAAGTCCCTAGTCCCCAGTCCCTACTTGGGTTCCCCCAACGGGCTCGGCTCACAGCCGGTCGGTTCGACGGTATAGATGCCGCCGCTGATCTTCCAGCCGTCCGCCGTCTTCACCAACGTGAAGATGTCGGTGCCGCAGTGGGTGAACTTGCCATCGAGGTGGAAGTCGTAGCGGGCGGCGAGCGTGGCGATCGGGCCCGAGACGTGGACCTCCGGACTCCACATCCGTTCAAGCATCGACGCCTTCTGTGTGGGCAGGCTGTTCGCGAAGGCCTCGAGCGTCCGCCCGCGCGCCGTGGCCGGCGCATCGGTCTTTCGAACCGATTGCAGCTGGCCGTCAGGGATCACCAGGGCCAGCGCTTTCTGCGCATCCTTGGCGGCCATGGCGTCGAACAGCGCCTGGACGGCGGCCACCACCGCAGCCTTCTCGCTGTCGGACGGGGTGCCCTGAGCGCGGACCGCGGTCGTGCCGACAAGTGTCAGGCTGAGGATGACGGCTCCGGTCACCAGGCCGGCCGCGCCGCGCCTCATGCCCGCACGGCCTCCGCTGCTGTGGCGCTCTTCTTTTCAATCGCTGCCGCGATCAGCATGGTCACGGCCGTGTAGAGGACGACGACGATGACCAGCCAACGGACGGCGGTCAGGTTCATCGAGACGACGAGGAGCGCGGCGACGAGGACGGCAGGGATGCCGCCGATGGCGAGGCCGAGTGCATTGGGCAGGCTGTAGGCCTTCTCGCGGACGAAACGGAGGCTGCCGACTGGCATCAGGAACGCGCACGAGCCCATCATGATCGGGAAGGCGGCGGTGGGGTTCATGCCGAGCAGGCTGACCAGGATCATGCAGGGCGCGTAGAGTCCGATGCCGAGCGTCATCAGCGCTCCGAGCATGAAGTTGCCGACGATTGCGACCAGCAGGAGCACGCCGCGCACGCCGAGCGCTTCGCCGCCGAGCGGCAGGATGCGGCTGCCGGTCGACGCCTGAATCTGCGTGATCAACATCAACGTGGCCGCGACCAGTAGCGCCGAGCCCATGCCGACTTGAATTTTCCGCTTCGACCAGCCCGACACCACGCCGGCGCCCAGCCAGGCCCCAAGGACCGCCGCAGTGATCATCGAGAAGAGCGTCAACACGTCGACGGGTATGAGCTTGGTGTAGATGAACGCCTGGGCCACGGTGGGCAGCGTATGGCCGACGTTGAGGGTGCCCGGGATCAGGTTGTCCGGGAGCATCTTCCAGAGTCGGAAGGCGGTGGTGCTGGTCGCGAACGATCCGATCCCGAGCGTATCGAAGAAGTTGGAAATCGCTCCGACCGCGATCTGCAGCGGGCCTGGGCCGCGTTCGGCCTTCGACCAGCCGATCACGTAGACGCCCGTCAAGGCGCCAAGCGCCCACAGTAAGCCGCTAATCGGATTCATGGACCCGTGTCTCCAGGTGAAAGAGGGGCAGCGACAGCGTATCCCGGCCGCCACTGGAGGTGCAACCGGCCCGTAGCCGTGACCGGCCCCGACATTCGTACCACCACGGCGATGGCGGGGACGCCTTGCGATAAAGTGGCGTCATGAGGAATCGGCCGATCTCTTCACTTGCCTGGCTGCTGATGGTGTCCGTCGGGCTCGCTGCGACGCAGGTCCGCGCCCAGCAGGCCACTCAGGCCGCCCCCGCGCCCGCGTTGTCGCCCGACGCGGTTATCCCGTTCGACCCGGCGGTCACCACCGGGACGCTTCCGAACGGGTTGCGCTACTACATTCGCAAGAACGGCCGGCCCGAGCAGCGGGTCATGATGCAGCTGGCGGTCAAGGCCGGCTCGATAGACGAGGCGGACGACCAGCAGGGGCTGGCGCACTTCCTCGAGCACATGGCCTTCAACGGCAGCGCTCACTTCAAACCCGGCGAGCTGATCTCGACGCTCGAGTCGACCGGGGCGCGGATGGGCCCGCACCTGAACGCGTACACCTCATTCGACGAGACGGTGTACCAGTTCGAGCTGCCTTCCAATCGTGAGGGGATCGTCGAGAAGGGGCTGCAGGCGCTGGCCGATTTCGGCGGCGGCATGCTGCTCAGCCCGGCCGAGATCGACAAGGAGCGCGGCGTGGTGATCGAGGAGTGGCGCAGCGGCCTGGGGGCCGGCTCGCGGCTGCGCGATCAGCAGAACCCGGTGATCTACTACCAATCGAAGTACGCGGACCGGCTGCCGATCGGCAAGCCCGAGATTTTGAAAACCTTTACACCCGATCGCCTCAAGGCCTTTTACACCACCTGGTACCGCCCCGATCGCATGGCGCTGGTCGTCGTGGGTGATCTCGATGCGTCCAAAATGGAGGCACTTGTCCGGACCTTGTTCGGTCCCATCGTCAAGCCGGACGTGGCGCCACCCGAGCGCAGTTACCCGGTGCCCCTCCCCGCCGGCGTGCAATACAAGGTGTCGACCGACCCGGAGGCAACGCGGTCATCCATCTCGCTGATCGAGAAGCGTGCCCGTGAGCCGCGCGATCGCGTACGCGACTACCGGCGGACGCTGGTCTCGCAGCTCGCGTATCAGATGGTCAACGACCGGTTCGATGAGCTGTCGCGGAAGCCGGACGCGCCGTTCCTCGACGCCGGGGTCAGCGGCAGCGGTCTCACGCCAACTGTGGAGATCGTGTCGCTCGGAGCGGCGGTGCAGGACGGGAAGATCGAGGCCGGGCTCGCCGCCTTGGCGATCGAAGCGAAGCGCGTCGCCGAGCACGGATTCGGTCCTGGCGAGCTGGACCGCGCCAAGAAGTGGACCCTTGCGGGATACGACCGCGCGTTCACCGAGCGCGACAAGACCGAGAGCGGCTCCTACGTGCAGGAGTACATCAACCACTTCCTCGAGGACGAGCCGAGCCCGGGCATCGCGTACGAGCATCAGCTCGCGCACCAGGTCATTCCCGAGGTCACGTTGGCCGAGGTCAATGCGGCGGCCAAGGTGCTCTTTGCCTCCCACAGCCGGGTCGTCCTCGCTGTGTCGCCGCAGAAAGCGAACGTCACGGTCCCGACTGACGTCCAGCTGAAGGCCGCGTTGGCCGCTACAGAGTCGGTGGCGGTGACGGCCTGGAATGACAGCGCGTCGAACGCGGTCCTGATGGACAAGGTTCCCGAGCCGGCCGCGATTACCGCGCGACGCGAGATCCCGGAGCTTGGGGTCACGGTCGTCCGCTTCGCGAACGGGATCGAAGCGTGGCTCAAGCCCACGGACTTCAAGAACGATCAGGTGCTGTTCTCGCTCGCCGGGAGCGGCGGGTCGTCGCTGGCAGACCCTGACAAGTTCGTCGAGGCGCAGCTGGCCACCTCACTGGTCGGTCTCTCCGGCGTGGGGGGCCACAGCGCGATCGATCTCCAGAAGCTCCTGGCCGGCAAGATCGCTGGTGCCTCGCCGTTCATCTCGTTGTCCACACAGGGGATCTCGGGGTCGAGCACGCCAGCCAACCTCGAGACCGGCCTGCAGCTGCTGAACCTGAACTTCACCGCACCTGGCGATGATCCTGAAGCGTTCGGACTGATCAAGCGTCAGCTCGAGGCGGCGTATGCCAACCGGGACAGCAACCCGAACGCCGTGTTCAGCGAGAAGCTGGCAGCGATCAACACGATGAACCACTACATCGCGCGGCCGGTGACTTTGGCCCGCATCGGTACCCTGGACCGCGCCGCGATGGCCTCGTTCTACCGCGCCCGATTCGTGAACGCCGCCGACTACACGTTCTTCATGGCCGGCGCCTTCAAGGTCGACGACGCGCTGCCGCTGGTCGCGCGCTACGTCGGGTCGCTGCCCTCGACCGGAACACCGGCGAGCAAGTTCAAGGACCTCGGGATCATGTTCCCGTCCACGATCGAGAAGGCCGTGGTCGAGAAAGGGCGCGAGCCGAAGGCCACCACGGTCCTGAGCTTCGCCGCAGATCCGCCGCTCGAGGAGAACGAGCAGGGACGGGTGGAGGCGGCCACGGTGGTGCTCGAAACGGCGCTCCGCGACATCCTTCGCGAGGAGCTCGGGGAGACGTACAGCGTCTCGGTCGGGCTATCGCAGCGTCTGCCGCAGGCGACCGGCGGGTCTATCGCCGTCAGCTTCGGATCGGCGCCGGAGAACGTCGATGCCATGATCGCCCGCGTGCTCCAGGAGGTGCAGCGGCTTCAGGATCAGGGGCCGTCGCTGGACCTGACCAACCGGGCCAAGGAGAACGCGCGGCGCAGCTACGAGACCTCCATCAAGACCAACAACTTCTGGCTCGGACGGCTGCAATCGGCGAAACTACTCGGCCGCGACCCGCTGTTGCTCCTGCACCGGCTCGAGCGGATCGACGCGGTCACGCCGGCGCTCCTCCAGGAGAGCTTCAAGAAGTACTTTCCGATGAACCGCTACACCGTCGTCACGCTGATGCCCGAGAAGAAGGCGCAACAGCCCTGATGCGGGTCCGGTTCTGGGGCGTCCGCGGATCGGTGCCGTGGGCCATTCCGGCGGCCATCGGGCACGGCTGCAACACGCCGTGCCTGGCGGTCGAAGACGAAACGACCGGGGCGGTGGTCGCCTTCGACGCCGGTTCCGGCATCGTCGGGCTCGGCGAACACCTCGGCTCGCGTCCGCGCGACGTCACGATCGTGCTGACGCATTACCACTGGGATCACATCCAGGGTTTGCCGTTCTTCGGCCCGCTGTACGTGCCCGGATGCCGGGTGACGGTCCTGGCGCCGGCCTTCGCCTCGAATGACCCCGAATGGGTCAGCACGATCTTTCAGTCGCCGTTCTTCCCGGTGCCCTATGGGCAGCTCCCAAACCCGCCCGAGATCCAACTGATCGAACCGGGCGAACTGCGCGCCGGCGGCTTCGAGATGGCGGCCCTGCCGCTCAATCACCCCGGTGGGGCCTTTGCCTATCGCGTCCGCGGCATCACCGGCGACCTGCTCTACGCCACCGACCACGAATTCGGCGAGCCCCAATCCGACGAACAGCTGATGGATTTCGCCCGGGACGCGGCAGCGGTCGTCCTCGACGCCCACTTCACGCCCGCGGAACTGCCCCAGCACCGCGGCTGGGGGCACAGCGACTGGCGGCAGTGCGCCGCCTTCGCGCAGGACTGCAATGCCGGCGGCCTCTGGTTGTTCCATCACAAGCCGGGCCGCACCGACGAGCAGCTGGTCCGCATCCGCAGCGACGCACGGCGCGTCTTCGCCGCGACCGAAACGGCGAGTGAAGGGGAGCAGCTCGCCCTGTGATGCTGGACAGGGGTCATGTGCGACAGGGGATGAACGGCACGGGAGTGAGGTGTGTTGAACGGGCCTTCGCGGCGCTGACGCGCGGACGATTCCGAGACGAGTCAGCTCGGATCGGGAAAGGGAACACCACGCGCCAGTGATTTGCGAATCATCCGCTGACGCCGATCACGTGACCGGAAAGAGCGGCGCGATCGGTCCCGGACCGGGGTCGCCATCGTAGTACACGCCCTCGAGGAAGAGGCCGGCCGCCGGTGCCGTCAGCGCGGCCGGATTCACATCCTGCGGGCCCTGGCTCCGCAGCAGCCCGGCCGCCCGCTCGGGCGCCAGCTCGCCGCGCCCCACCGCCGCCAGGACGCCGACAATCCGCCTGACCATCTTCCACAGGAAATGCGAACCCCGCACGCGCACGAGGATCAGCGCGCCGTCCTCGACCAACTCCAGCTGCTCGAGCAGAACCCGCGTCGACTTCTCCGCCGGGTCGTCATCTGTGAAGGCGGCGAAATCCGACATGCCGACGAAACGTCCCGCGGCCGCGCGCATCGCCTCGATCGACAACGGCTCGCGGATCCACCACACGAACGGCTTGCCGAATGCCGTCCGCCGCCGCGAGATCTGATACAGGTAGCTCCGCGAGCGGGCGTCATGCCGGGCGTGAAAGCGGTGCGGCGCCTTGGCCACCTCGCGGATGTGGATGTCCGCGGGCAGCCCCTCATTGATCTTGCGCCGCAGGAGTTCGGGCGCGAGGGAGGTGTAGACGTCGAGATGCGCGACCTGCGCGATCGCGTGGACGCCAGCATCCGTGCGTCCCGAACCATAGAGCTCGAAGTCGCGGCGGCCCGTGGCGTCGCCCACCGCGCGGTCGATCTCACCCTGGACCGTGCGCGCGTTGCTCTGAATCTGCCAGCCGCTGTACCGTGTGCCGGCGTACTCGATCAGCAACTTGAAGCGGGCCATGGCAATCAGCGGCTCGTCGCAGCTGCAGCTGGTGCGGGAGCGCCGGTCCGGCGGCGGCGCGGCGAGAGGCCGGTCTGCTGGAGGAGACGGGCGACCAGGCCGGTCCAACCGGTCTGATGGCTGGCACCGATGCCGGCGCCGTTGTCGCCGTGGAAGTACTCGTGGAAGAGAACGTAGTCGCGCCAGTGCGGGTCGGTCTGCAGCACCTCGACTCCTCCCGCTGACGGCCGGCGCCCACCCTCATCTCGCAAGAAGATCGTTGTCAGCCTCCGGGCCAGCTCGTGGGCGACTTCCTGCAGTGTCATCATCACGCCCGATCCCGTCGGACACTCCACCTTCAGATCGTCGCCGAAGTAATCGTGGAAGTGCTGTAGCGCCTCGACCAGCAGGTAGTTGATCGGAAACCAGATCGGGCCGCGCCAGTTCGAGTTGCCGCCGAACAGGCCGCTGGCCGATTCAGCCGGCTCGTACTCCACCTGGTGCACGGTGCCGTCGATCTGAAGCACATACGGATGATCCTTGTGGCGCCGCGAGAGGGCGCGGATGCCGTGCGGCGAGAAGAACTCCCGCTCGTCCAGCATGACCGCCAGGATCCTGATCAACTGTTCGCGGCTGACGATCGAGAGAAAGCGCCGCTCACCCTGACCCCTGGTCCGCATGCACGCGACGTGCGCGGTCAGGTCGGGACGATGGGCGATGAACCATTCGAGCCGCTTCCGGAAGGCGGGAAGCCGCTCGAGGAGCTGCGGCTCCAGCGTCTGCACCGCGAACAGCGGAATCAGCCCGACCACGGAGCGGACCTTCAGCGGGATCCGATCGCCGGACGGCGCCAGGATGACGTCGTAGAAGAAGCCGTCCTCCTCGTTCCAGAGGCCGGCCGATCCGGGACCCATGCTGTTCATCGCGCGAGCGATGTAGAGGAAATGTTCCCAGAACTTGCTGGCCACGTCTTCATACGCCGGATTGTGGTGGGCCAGCTCCATCGCGATCGCCAGCATGTTCAGCGAGTAAACCGCCATCCAGCTGGTCCCGTCGGACTGCTCCAGCCGGCCTCCCCCCGGCAGCGGCTTGCTGCGATCGAACACGCCGACGTTGTCGAGGCCGAGGAACCCGCCCTCGAAGACGTTCGCACCACCCGCATCCTTGCGATTCACCCACCACGTGAAGTTGAGCAGCAGCTTCTGGAACACCCGCTCGAGGAAGAGCCGGTCGCCGGTGCCGCTTTGCTTCTTCTCGATCCGGTAGACCCGCCACGCCGCCCACGCGTGGACGGGCGGGTTGACGTCGCCGAACTCCCACTCGTAGGCGGGCAGCTGCCCGTTCGGGTGCATGTACCACTCGCGCAGCAGCAACACGAGCTGGTCCTTGGCAAATTGCGGATCGACCAGCGCCAGCGGCACGCAGTGAAACGCCAGGTCCCACGCCGCGTACCACGGGTACTCCCACTTGTCCGGCATCGAAATCACGTCGGCGTTGTAGATCTGCGGCCAGTCACTGTTGCGGCCGGTCAGACGCGAGGCCGGCGGCGGCGGTGAGGCCGGATCGCCTTCGAGCCAGTCGCGGACGACGTAGTGGTAGAACTGCTTGGACCAGAGGAGCCCGGCGATCGCCTGCCGCATCACCGATCGTTCGTCGGGCGTCAGCGTCGACGGGATGATGCCGGCGTAGTACTCGTCGGCCTCGCGGATCCGCGCCGCGAACACCGCGTCGAAGTCGCGCCCGATACCCCGCACGCCGGTCTCGTCGTCCGACAGCCGCAGCCGGATGACCATCGTCTCGCCCGGCGCGATCATCGCGTGATAGTGCGCCGCCGCCTTGGTCCCCTCGCGTGCCGGATTGATCGCGCCGGCACGGCCGTCGACGATGAAGTCGTTGATGCCGTCCTTGGCGAAACGTGACGAGCGGGCCGCACCGAAGATGCGGGACGCGTTGGTCTCGTTGTCAACGAACAGCAACGCCGGCTCACCCTCTGCGGCGAGCACACGGCGTCCGAGCTCTGCGGTCTCGAGCTCGACGATCGCGGCATCCGGCCCGCGCGTTCCGGCCCTCAGTCGCGGCACCGGCTCGCCCGTGTCGCGTCCCCAGGACCAGGTGTTGCGAAACCAGACCGTCGGCAGGACATCGATCGGCGCGGGGTCCGGCCCGCGGTTGACGATCGTGATCCGGCACCTGAGGTCCTCCGGTGATGCCTTGGCATACTCGACGAACACGTCGAAGTAGCGATCGTCGGCAAAGGCGCCGGTGTCGAGCAGTTCGTATTCGGGCTGCAGACGGTCGCGCCGCCGGCTCTCGGCGACCAGATTCGCATATGGAAAAGCCCGCTGCGGATACTTGTACAGGTACTTCATGTACGAGTGGGTCGGGGTGTTATCGAGATAGAAGTAGTACTCCTTGACGTCCTCGCCGTGATTGCCTTCGAGGTTGGTGAGCCCGAAGGCGCGTTCCTTCAGGATCGGATCGTGTCCGTTCCAGAGCGCGACGGCGAAGCAGATGATCTGATGGCGATCGCAGATGCCGGCGAGGCCGTCTTCGTTCCAGCGGTAAGCGCGCGAGCGGGCGTGTTCGTGGGGAAAATACTGCCAGGGCGTGGCCTCGGCGCTGTAGTCCTCGCGCACCGTGCCCCAGGCGCGTTCGCTGACGTACGGTCCCCAGCGCTTCCAGTGCTCGGTACGATCGCCGGAGGCCTCGAGTCGCTGCTGTTCGGCGTTCACCAGGGTTCCTGATCCGCGTCGACGTGATTAGCTGTCACGCACCACGCGCACATAGAGCGGGCCCGCTCCGAGCAGCCCGAGCATCGACATCGTGCCGGGCCCCGCGACATTCACTGCGGAAAACGAGGCGTGTTCGCCGGCGGTCAGCTCCACATGGACGGTCTTCCAGACCAACGTGTTGTGCACGCGGAGCCGGTGCTGACCGGGTGGCACCTCCCGGGTCACCGACTCTCCATAGAGCAGGGTGGCGACCTTCTCGCCGTCGATCGAGACGACCAGCTGCCGCATCCGCACATCTTCCGCCGCCTGCCGGGTGACGGTGATGCGCGCGGGGGGCATGGCCATAGCCTATCGCACCCCTTCGCCGTAGCTGATGCGACAGGTGTATTGGGTGCGGCAGGAAGTGGCAGCGGGCTCCAAGGGTAGGCCCGTCTCTGTGTCCTCGACTGGACGAATGTCCTGCTACGTAGACGATGGGGCGACGGCGGCCGTCGGGCAGCACCGCCGCACGGCGCAGGCCGGAGTCGCAGGATGGACAAATCTGGAATGAATCGGCGCGCCCTCGTTCGTCCCTGCGCTACGGCTCGCGAAGATTAGTCCTGACGTCCGTGGTCAGGAACTTGCACGCACAGAGGCGCCGGCGTTGCGCGAGTATCAAACGGACGAGGCTCATGACCCGAGGCCGAACGAAGTCGAGAGACACCGCCGCCCCGACGCGAATCAGTTGGCTCGACGGCCGCTTTCGTGTTGAGTGTGCCGGCCGTGGGCCGGCGATCACTCTGACTGTGTACTACGGCCGGTATGTGATGGCCCAGGAGCCGGTCGCCTCGGCCGAGGTGGCGTGGTCGCGGGCCACGCAGATCTGCCGGCAACTCAGCCAGGGCGACATGGACGTGAGTTCCCCCGCCTCGGGACGGCGCGCCTGACCCGGTCGTCCGCCCGCCTTCCTCCCGTGGGTATTCTTGCTCCACGCCACGCATGTCCGACGCTTCCCACGGGCGACGTCCGCCTTAGTGCCAGCCTACCGCGCGCCTAAGAGGACCTCCATCGTCAGCTGATCCAGCTTCTCGTAGGCGAGGCCGCGGCTGGCCATCTCGACCCGGTCCAGCGGCGCCGCGAGCAGCGCGTCGCGGCTGGCGGCGGAATACTTGTCGAACGCCGGCGCGCCCGTACGCGCGGATCGGGCTTCTTGCACGAGCGCCTGAATCTCCGCGTCCGCGTTCCAGCGCTCCGCCCGCTCCTTGAGGATCAGGTAGGTGCGCATGCACCCGCGCGCGAAGTCCTTGACCCCTTCGTAGTCCTCGGTCCGGTAGGCGTGGGCGTCGAAGTGACGCGGCCCGTCGTAGCCGACGTCCTCGAGGAACTTGACCAGGAAAAAGGCCGACTTTGGGTTGGCGGCGCCGAATCGGAAGTCCTGGTCGTAGCGGCCGGGGTTCTGATCGTTCAAGTCGATGTGAAAGAGCTTGCCTGCTTCCCACGCCTGGCCGACCGCGTGGAGGAAGTTCAACCCGGCCATCGTTTCGTGCGCGACCTCGGGGTTCACGCCGACCAGCTCCGGCCGGGCCAGGGTGTTGATGAACCCGAGATAGGCGCCGGTCGTCGCCATGTAGATGTCGCCGCGTGGCTCGTTTGGCTTCGCCTCGAGCGCGAAGCGGTAGCCGTACTTCTTGTCCACCGAGTACTCGACGAGATAGTTGAGCGCCTCCCGCAGTCGCTTGACGGCCTCGTCGGGCCGGCGGCAGGCATCGGTCTCGGTGCCTTCGCGGCCTCCCCACAGCACAAACGTCTTCGCTCCGAGCTCGGCCCCCAGGTCCATCGCGCGCAGCGTCTTCTGGACCGCGTAGGCGCGGACGCGCGGGTCGTTGGCGGTGAACGCGCCGTCGCGGAAGACGGGGTCGTAGAAGAGGTTCACCGTTGCCATCGGCACCACCAGGCCATGCGCGGAGCACGCGGCCTTGAAATCGGCGACGATGCGGTCGCGCTCGGACGGGGTTGCGTCGATCGGGACGAGGTCGTTATCGTGCAGGTTGACGCCCCAGGCGCCGACCTCGCCGAGGAGCGCGGCGGCCTCCACGGGCGGGAGTGCGGGCCGGACGGCGTCGCCGAACGGATCGCGGCCACGATTGCTGACGGTCCACAGACCAAAGGAAAACTTGTGCTCAGGACGGGGGCTGTACCGGTCGGTCATGTCGTCTCCGCGGCAACGGCCGGCAACGGGCCGGAGGCCAGAACGCGCCAGATGCGAGTAGGGATGTCGGTACCAGGCGGCTTCGGCCGCCGAACGCAAAATCAGAGCATATCCCGGTGGCGATGGCAATTCGCCGGCGTGCGCCGGCCTCTCGCCCTGGCGCTGATTGCGCGGCGCACGACGGTTTCGCTATGTGAATCGGATGTTGACACCCGGACCGCGCGCGGCGTACAAGCCTACTGTTTGCCGATGGCCTACGCTCCTGCCGGAATGTCTCGATTCGAGGCGGTTCCCATCCTGGTCGAGCCAGCGGACGCACCTCTCACCGTTGCCGGTGGCGGCTGGTGAGCGCGGACTCGTCTGCGCCCACAGCTGCGGAGCACACAGCATGAAGATCGGCGTCAACACCTGGGTCTGGTCGTCTCCGCTGACGACCACCGAGTTCGCGCGGCTGGCGGCGCACGTCGCCGCCATGGGTTTCGATCTGATCGAAGTGCCGATCGAAAATCCTGGTGATTTCGATTACGCCCAGGCCGGTGCGGTCGCCCGCGACCACGGGCTGGGCATCACGGTGTGCGCGGCGATGTCGCCCGATCGCGATCTGATCCATCCAGACGACGGGATTCGCGCCAACGGGATGGCATACGTGCGCCATTGCATCGAGGCGGCGGCGACGATGGGGTCGCACAACCTCGGTGGGCCGCTGTATGCGGCGGTCGGCCGGACGTGGCAGGCCACGGCCGACGAGCGCTCGGCTTACACTGATCTGCTGGTCGATCAGTTGAAAGCCTTGTCGGCACATGCTGCGGACCACGGCGTTGTGCTGGGGGTCGAGCCGCTCAACCGCTTTGAAACGAGCGTTCTGAACCTGACCGCCGACGCGATCGCGATTGTCGATCGGGTCGGGTCGCCGGCCTGCGGGCTGATGCTCGACACGTTCCACATGAACATCGAGGAGTCGTCCATCGGCGCGGCCCTGCGTGCCGCCGGGCCACGCCTCAAGCATCTGCACGCCTGTGAGAACGATCGCGGCGCGCCCGGCTCGGGACACGTGCCGTGGACGGAAGTGGCGGAAGCGCTGCGCGACATCTCGTACGATGGCGGCGTGGTCATCGAGTCCTTTACCAGCCAGGTCAAGTCGATCGCCCGGGCCGCGGCGATCTGGCGGCCGCTCGCGGCCACGCAGGATGCGCTGGCGGGGAACGGCCTGACCCATCTGCGCGCCCTGCTGCGATAACATTTGGCGCCCGACCTGAAGGTCGGGCGCGTGATGACGTCAGGGATCGCGGCCACAGGAGACACGTCGTGAAGCGTATCGGAATGGGGATTGTCGGGGCGGGATTCGTCGGGCCCCATCACATCGACGCGGTGCGGCGCCTCGGGTACGTCGACGTGCTCGCGATTGCCGGCAGCAGCGACGCCTCGGCGCGCAAGAAGGCCGATGCGCTCGGGATCGAGCGGGCCTATGGCAGCTACGAGGCGCTGTTGGACGATCCGGACATCCAGGTCGTCCACAACGCGACTCCGAACTACCTCCACTATCCGGTGAACGCCGCCGCGCTCGCCAAGGGCAAGCACGTCGTCTCGGACAAGCCGCTGGCGATGACCGCCGACGAAGCCCGCAAGCTGCTCGACCAGGCGAACAAGGCGGGCGTCATCCACGCCGTCACCTTCAACTATCGCGGCAACCCGCTTATCCAGCAGGCCCGCCTCGCTATCGCGCGCGGCGCCATCGGCACACCGCGGTTCCTGGTCGGCCAGTACCTGCAGGACTGGCTGCTGAAGGACACCGACTACTCGTGGCGCCTCGAACCCGACAAGGGCGGAGCCTCGTCGGCCCTCGGCGACATCGGTTCGCACTGGTGCGATCTCGCGCAGCACGTCAGCGGCCTGCGCATCACCCACGTGCTCGGCGACATCACGACCGTCATCCCCCAGCGCAAGCGCCCGAAGGGCTCGCGCGAAGCGTTCCAGACCGGCGGTGGCGACGACCAGTTCGATCTCGTCGACATCCAGGTGGAGGATCTCGCGTCGGTGCTCCTGCGCTTCGACAATGGCGCGAAGGGCGCCTTCTCGGTCGGGCAGGTGTGCTCCGGCCACAAGAACGATCTGGTCCTCGAGGTCTGCGGCTCGAAGACGTCGCTGCGCTGGAAACAGGAACAGCAGAACGATCTCTGGATCGGCCATCGCGACAAGGCCAACGAGATCCTGCAAAAGGACCCCTCGCTGCTGGACGAGGAGGTCCGCGGCTACGCGCATCTGCCCGGCGGCCATCAGGAGGCCTGGGCCGACGCGTTCTGCAATCTGATGCGCGATATCTACGGATTCATCGCCGCGGGCAAGAAGCCGGGCGACACCCACCCGCCCGCATTCGCGACCTTCGAGGACGGCTACCGCGCCAACTGCGTGGTGGAGGCGATCTTGGACAGTGCGAAGAAGGGGAGTGCGTGGACGGAAGTCAAGTACTGAGTCGGTTCAAGGTTCATCGGTTCATTGGTTCAAGGTTGGGTTCAAGGTTCAACGTTGGGTTAAGGGTTGGCTCTCAAACGGCTCTGAGGCTTTGGGCCGGCGCGGCTAGCCATCCGCATCAGGCCCGTAGCCTAAAGCCCAAAGCCTAAAGCTAAGTTTGCAGGATTGTCCATGTCCACCCGTCCGTTCGATCCGAAGTTCATGAAAGTCGGCGTCCTGACCGCGGCGCTGCAGGAGCTCACACCGCGCGAAGTCCGCGATCCCGATCCCGACAGGGCGATCGAGGAGTGGCTGGAATTCGCCCGGGACCTGGGGGCGAACTACATCCAGCTGTCGGCGGCGCTTCATCCCAGCCAGTCGGACGTGCCGCCCGAGGCGATGCTCGATCCGGTGGCCAACACCATGGACCTGCGCGCGCCGTTCGACGCTGCCCGCGCCAGGCGGGTGCAGGCGGCGATCAAGGCGACCGGGGTCGGCCTGTCGGACATCGGCTACTTCGACAACCTGCTGCACCACGATCCGGCGGTGCGGAAGGACAAGCACGATTTCATGCTGCGCGTGTTCGACGCCGCGGCCGCGCTCGGGGTCAACGCGGTGTGCGGGTTCGTCGGGCGCAACCAGCAGCGCAGCATGGACCAGAACCTGGTCGACTTCGAGGAGTGGTTCATTCCGCTGCTCAAGGCGGCCAAGGATCGCGGCCTGACCTACCGCGTCGAACAGTGCCCGATGCCGGGCTGGACGACCAGCGACAACTGGCACAACAACATCGCCTATACGCCAGGCACCTGGATCGCCCTGCACCGCATCTGCGAGAAGCACAAGCTCGGCGATCACTTCCGGATCCACTACGACCCGTCGCACGCCATCCTGATGGGGCAGGACACCCGCTCGATCTTCCAGTACCTGAAGGACACGGGCTACAACTTCCTGGTCGGCGGATTCCATGTCAAGGGTCAGGTGGTGGACGCCAAAGGCGTGTCGGCCTGGGGCTACGGCGGGCAGACCATCGAGCGCGGCGACTGGAAGGACGGCCAGCCGTCCGCGAATCCGGCGGATCAGGTCAACGCCTGGAAGAAGCAGATCGTCCTCGCCGAGCACGAGCTGCCCGGCACGGCGCGCCACGATCCGCTGGCCTACCTGCAGAATCGCACGGTCGACTGGCTGGATCATCAGCTCGCCGCGCGCGAGCTGCTCCAGCTCGACGTGGCCAACACGCACCTGGTCGTCGAGCACGAGTATCCGAAGGCGCGCATCCAGGACAAGGAACGGCTGAAGCCGATCCTCCAGGGCTCGATCGCCTTCGTCCGCCGCATCGACGAGGCCGCGGCCTGCATGTACACGCTCCAGCACGAGGTGCTGGCGGCGCAGGACATTCCGATCCAGGGGATCGGCCGCGAAGCCTACCGATCCTGATCCGTTGCCCGGGCGGGCCGTTCCGCCCGGGATTGTCCATCCATCGCGCGCGCAGGAGCCCCGGTCCATGAGCCAGTCTTCATCGTTGTCAGTGGTCACTCACGGCGCGGCCCGCGGCCTGCGCCGGGCGCTGTTCGCGTCCGCGGCCGCGGTCCTGCTGTTCGCCGGAGTCCATGCCTACTCGGGCGACACCCAGCCGGCCGCCAGCGCGGCGGCGCGGCCGCTGAAGGTCCTGTTGCTGGGCGAGGGTGATGCGACGCATTCCACCACCGCGCTCTACACCTCGCTGGCTCCGTTCTTCGCGCGGCACGGGATCCAGATCACGCATGCGACCACTGCTGCGGACGCGCTCACGCCGCAGGTGCTGGGCGACTACGACATCCTGCTGCTGTACGGCACCCTGTCGACGATCACGCCGGCCCAGGAACAAGCCCTCGTCGGCTTCGTCGAGAGCGGCAAGGGGCTCGTGGCCCTCAACTCCGCGGTCGAGATGTTTCCTTCGTCCAGCATTTACGCCGCACTGATCGGGGCCCGGGGCAAGCGGACCGGCGCCGTGCAGTTCACGGCGGAACCGACCCAGGCCTCCAGCGCGATCACTCGCGGGCTGCCCCCGATCACCACGACCGACGATGCCTTCGTGTTCACGAACGAGGCGGCGGCCGGCCGGACGGTGCTGATGGAACGGGTCGAGAACGGCGTCCGCACGCCGCAGGCCTGGACCCGCACGCAGGGCAGGGGGCGCGTGTTTTACACCGCCTTCGGCAGCGAGCAGACGATCGCGCTGCCCGCGTTCCGTCAACTGGTCGAGCAGGGCGTGCTCTACGCGGTGCCCGAAACGGCCAAGCAGGCGTGGGACGGCCTGAAGATGCCGGACTTGCAGTACGAGGACGGGCACAATGTCCCGAACTATGAGAACCGCGATCCGGCGCCGAAGTACCAGCTCCCGCTGACTGCCGAGGAGTCGATGAAGTTCATCCAGGTGCCGGCCGGCTTCTCGCTCGAGCTGTTCGCCTCCGAACCGGACATCATCAAGCCGATCTCGTTCACGTTCGACGAGCGCGGACGACTCTGGGTCATCGAAGCGAAGAACTATCCCAACGACGTCCGCAACGGTGAGCCAGGCGACGACCAGATCAAGATCGTCGAGGACACCAACGGCGACGGCAAGGCCGACAAGTTCACGGTGTTCGCCGATCACCTCAACCTCGCCACCAGCCTCACCTTCGCCAACGGCGGCATCATCGTGGCTGCGGCGCCGCACATGCTGTTCCTCAAGGACACCGATGGTGACGGCAAGGCTGACGTCCGCGAGATCCTGAGTACCGGCTGGGGCATCCGGGACACGCACGCCGGACCGTCCAACCTGCAGTACGGCCCGGACAACTACATCTGGGGCTCGGTCGGGTATTCCGGCTTCGACGGCGAGATGAACGGCAAGAAGCTGCAGTTCACGCAGGGCTCGTACCGGTTCAAGCCGGACGGCAGCAACTTCGAGTACGTGACGATGTCGACCAACAACACGTGGGGGCTGGGGTTCTCCGAGAACTTCGACGTGTTCGGTTCAACCGCCAACAACGATCCCAGCTTCTTCGTGGCGATTCCCAACCGCTTCTTCGAAGGCGTGCAGGGACTGCCGGCGGGGCGCGGCAGCGGCCCCGGCTATCAGAGTGCGGCGCAGTTCTACTCGGCACACTACACCACGCCGTACATCCGCCAGGTGGACGTGTTCGGCGGCTACACCGCCGGCGCGGGGCACTATCTCTACACCGCGCGGTCCTTCCCCAAGGAGTACTGGAACCGCATCGCCTTCATCAGCGAACCGACCGCGCACATCGTCGGCCAGGGGATCATCGAGTCGCAGGGCGCCGGCTTCGTGACCCGCGACGGCTGGAACCTGCTGGCGGGGTCCGAAGAGTGGGTGGCGCCGGTGCACGCGCAGGCCGGACCCGACGGTGCGGTGTGGGTCTCCGACTGGTACAACTTCATCGCCCAGCACAACCCGACGCCTCCCGGCTATCAGAACGGCAAGGGCAACGCCTACGAGCAGCCACTGCGCGACCATTCGCGCGGCCGCATCTATCGCGTGGTCTACAAGCATGCGACGCCGGAGAAGCCGCGTGCCCTGAGCGTCAGCGATCGCGCTGGTCTGCTCGACGCGCTCGGCGCGAACAACATGTTCTGGCGCCTGCACGCGCAGCGCCTGCTCGTCGAGCGCGGTCAGAAGGACGTCGTGCCGCAGCTGGTGGCGATGGTCCGCAACCGCGCCGTCGACGAGGTCGGCACCAACGGCGGCGCGCTGCACGCGTTGTGGACGCTGCAGGGGCTGGGAGAGACCGCCACCCCGGCGAGTGACGGCTACAAGGCGGCGGTCGAGGCGCTGAAGCATCCGGCCGCCGGCGTGCGCAAGGCCGCGGCGATGGTGCTGCCGAAAACGCCGGACGCGGCCACCGCGATCATCAGCGCCGGCCTGCTCGCGGACCCGGACCTCCACACCCGCCTCGCCGCGGTGCTGACCGTCGCCGAGATGCCGACCGCGGCGGACGTCGGTCGCGCGCTCTATGCCGAATCGAAGAAGCCGGAGAACTTCAACGATCGTTGGCTGAGCCGCGCGTTCTACATTGCCGCGACGCGGCATCGCGAGACGTTCCTGACGCAGTACCAGGGCGACCCGAACGCCGTTCCGTTCACCGCGTTGCCGGTCGCGCTGCGGCTCGGCGACACCAAGCCTGACTGGCGCACGCCCGCCGAGACCGACCTGAAGTCGGACTGGAAGGACATGCAGGTCCCCGGCGCATGGGAAACCAAGGGGCTGCCGGACTTCGACGGCGTGGTGTGGTTCTCGCGCTCCGTCGACGTTCCGGAGGGAGCGGCGCCGACCGCGCTGTCGCTCGGTCGTGTCAGCAACATCGCGGAAGTCTGGGTCAACGGCCTGTCGGTCACGCTCGGGCCTGGCGCCGGCCGCGGTGCGGCGCCGCCGGCCGGCGGACGCGGCGGCGGACCGCCGGTCTATCAGTTGCCAGCCGGAGCGATGCACCCGGGCGTCAACACCATCACGGTGCGGATCCAGAACAACCGCAACGACGGCGGCTTCCTCGGCATGCCGGAGAGCATGTTCCTCGACACGGGCGCGGCGCGCTTACCGCTCGCCGGCACCTGGCGCTACCGGGTGGAGCGTCAGACGAACGCGGGGACGCTTTACGCCAAGCCGGGCGAGCTCGCGGCGCACGTCGCCTTCACCGCCGGCGGTGGCCTTGCCGGTGCGGCCGGAGCGGGCTTGCCGAAGGTCGCGCCACAGGCGCCGGACGTCGTGCTGCGCCTGGCCGTGGTGCCCGGCCAGATGAAGTTCGACACCAGCGAGTTGACCGTCGCGCCGAATCAGACCGTCGAGATCGTGTTCGTCAATCCTGACGGCATGCAGCACAACTTCGTGCTCGGCGCGCAGGGCTCGCTCGACACGCTGGGCGCCGCGGCCGATGTCGTGGCCCGCTCGCCCACTGGCCTGGCGCAGCAGTACGTGCCCGATTCACCCGCGGTGCTGTTCTCGACGAAGCTGCTCGAGCCGGGGCAGACGGTGTCGTTCCAGTTCAAGGCCCCGGCGGAAGTCGGGAAGTATCCCTACGTCTGCACCTTCCCGGCGCATTGGAAAACGATGAACGGCACCCTGAACGTCGTCGCGCCCGCGGGCCGCGGCCGGGGCGGGCAGTAGGGGGAGATCAGACATGTCTTTGAAACGTCTCGCGCCCGTCGTCGCGCTGGCGCTGGTTCTCGCGGCCGCTTTTCCGCGCGCCCAGGCGGGGGCTGCGGCGCCGGTGAAGGTGCTGTTCCTCGGCCACCACAGCGAGCACCACAATTCGGCCAAGTTCGAGCCGATGCTGGCGACGGCGCTGGCCGCCGAGAAGATCTCCTTCGACTACTCCGAGGATCCTGCCGACCTGAACGCGGCGAAGCTGGCGCAGTACGACGCCCTGATGATCTACGCCAATCACACCACCATCACGCCGGATCAGGAGAAGTCGCTGCTCGACTTCGTCGAGGGCGGCAAGGCGTTCCTCCCGATCCACGCCGCGTCGTTCTGCTTTCAGAACTCGCCGGCCTACATTGCGCTGGTCGGCGCCCAGTTCCAGAAGCACGGTACCGGCGAGTTCACGGCGGAGATCGTCAAGCCCGATCACCCGGTGATGAAGGGGCTGCAGCCGTTCCAGGTGTGGGACGAGACCTACGTCCACACCAAGCACAATCAGGACCGCACGGTCCTGATGGAGCGGGTCGACGCCGCCGGGCGCGAGCCCTGGACCTGGGTGCGCACCCAGGGCAAGGGCCGCGTTTTCTACACCGCGTACGGCCACGACGAGCGGGTCTGGGGCCACCCGATGTTCCACAAGTTGATCCTGAACGCGATCCGCTGGGCGGTGCCGCCGGCCGGCAGCGCGCGCTGATCGTCACCTCCGTTCGAACAGGAATCCGAGTCGCATGACCATAGACAAGAAGATCCGTGTCGGCATCGTCGGCCTCGGGTTCGGCGCCGAGTTCATCCCGATCTACCAGCGGCATCCGCAGGCGGAGATGTATGCGATCTGCCGCCGTAATCGCGGCGAGCTGGA